>ERZ1090865.1374-NODE-1375-length-12102-cov-6.583880_pt1 | contig 12102 bp, 5 predicted proteins | sample MGYA00478478_ERZ1090865 | MGnify/ENA primary metagenome ERZ1090865 (study PRJEB33644, sample SAMEA5815715) | chicken gut metagenome | biome: Chicken; feature: Gastrointestinal Tract; material: Caecum | place: Ireland | collected 2019-01-01 | study: A study of the... | reverse complement strand
GCAAACTTTTCGGAGGAAATCAATAAGTTTTTTCAGCTTTTTTGTCGAGTCGGGAAAAGTATTTATACTGCCTCAGACAGCTCTCCTGCGCTGTCTTTCCTGTAATTAATATTCAAAAACGGCAACTTGCTTTTACGCTGCGCGCGTGGTATAATAAAGAAAAATCCCGAGGAGGAAACACCATGAATCGCGTCTATGAATTTTTAAAAACCGCCGAAACGTACTATCTTGCCACCGTCGAAGGAGACCAGCCGCGCGTGCGGCCATTCGGCACCGTACATATGTTTGAAGGCAAACTGTATATCCAAACGGGCAAAGGCAAGAGCGTAGCAAAGCAGATCGCCGCGAACCCCAAAGTAGAGCTGTGCGCCATGAAGGGCGACGAATGGATCCGCGTTGCAGGAACGCTCGTCCTCGATGACCGCACCGAGGCGCAGGAGAGCATGCTCAGCGACTACCCGTCTCTTCGCGCCATGTACACGACGGGGCCGAACGGCAATACCGCCGTCTATTATTTCCAAGACGCCACGGCAACCATTTCTTCTTTCTCGCACGAACCCGTTGTCATTGAATTTTAAGAACGTATAATCAAAAGGGCGGGGCATCGGAATTCCGATGCCCCAACTTTGCTTATCTATTTTTAGAAATCTGCATACTGTATTTTATCATCGACGAGCTGTTTTATTTACTTTACAAGTAATACACATTGTTCATCAGCAAAACAAAACCATGATCATCACGAACCTTAACCAAATTCATAGAACGTAAAATGCTCCGAGCGAAGGTTGTACCTCTTAAATGATTTGCCGTTGCTTTCTGCTTCCTTGATCTCTGCGAGCATATCCGAAATGTTGTTCCGGTAAAAACGTTCTTTACCGCTCATCTCCTCTTCTGGTAACTTGTCCTCGAACTCGTACTCGCATATTCGGCATTGTGAACTCTCCGTAAATGATTAAGAGTGCGCTTTTACACACTCTTCGAACGAACCTATACTCATCTTCTAAAATTGCAAAAGCCGTGCGGTAAACAGCACGGCTTCTTTTTGCATCAAAAAGCCTGCGGATAGCCCGCATGTTTTCCTAATACAATTAAGGCGGCAAATCATCAGATTTGCCGCCTTTGCGCACTTTCATTTTTCCATATCATTTACGCCTTCCAAATATTCGACCACATATTTCCTTTTAATCATATCGTGGTGTCTTTGGTTTTCGTATGTTCGCAAGCAAGAATAACACGAGCTGTCCCCTTCCTCACCGCCGCAATCGCAAAATTTTGCCCTTCTGTATGCACCTTGAAGGATCGCCGTCAGCATTGCGTGAGAATTCAGCCGCTTTACATGACCGGCGCCTCCGGGCGTAGTATCGTAAAGAATGTAGTAGAATATGCCCGCCGAACAATATTGCAGACATCCCGCAATTTCACGATTATCGATATTCAGCTGCGCGCAAGCCGATAGCAATATCGCCTGCAACACGGAATACGCTTCCTCTGCATTACATGCTTTGTTGATTTTGATCCGAACCACGTCCGTTTCAAACCGATAACCAAGAGCAAACTTTTCTAACGAATCGCAGGAACAACGTCTGCCGGACGGTGCAATATGCTGTTGTTTGATGCTATTCACAAACGGTAACCGGCTTTGAGTAGCTTCCTGTGCGTATCCGCATGACTGGCAAACAAAAAATGTATCTGTCGTCAAAATAGCCATTGGCCCATTATCAATTGAGGCGATGCAGACCTTCAAGTCATTGACATCGTATGTTTCTTCGGGAAGTTGGTGATCGTAATTCACAAAAGCGGCTTCGGTGCGGTATGTTCTTTCCGGTTTAACCAACGTTGGCGTACTGATTTTGGATTCTGCAATAAACCCGAAATCGGGAATCAGGAAGGTACTTTTTGCCGATTTTCGCAAATCGGCACCGCACTGCTTGCATTTTTCAAAGCCCGGGGACGACTCCGTGTGAATCTCCATATTCAACGTTTGGCATGAATTGCATTGAACATAATCATACATCTTCCAATGTTTATTGGGAACCTTACGGATATATCGGCTCGTGATCAACTTTCCGTTCGCAACGACCTGGCACCCCGGAGCATATTCAGATATTGCCACAGAAAGATCTCGCGAAAGATCCAGCCCCAGCCTGCCTAGTTTGCTATTAGTGGTTTTTAACTCTACCGTATCAACGGGAAATCCGTACTTTGGCAAAATTCCGTTTTTGGAAAGAAAGTTTATTATTCTTTCGCTCTGATAATTATGTATCTGCTTTAATATATAATCCGAAGGTGATCCCTTTTCCTCAACTTTCTTTTTTTCCTCCTGCAGCGTTTTTAGCTCTGCAGTGTACATTTGATACACTCTTTCGAAATTCGGATAACCAAGTCGCTCCTCATCGAACATCCATTTTACCCAGCCAAATGTTTCAATTTCAAATTGTTTTACCAACACTTCCGGCAAACACACTTTTAAATATGCCTTCAACTCTTCCGGTTTTTCATTCAGATATTCCCGAAAGACAGTATAACCACTCCGCCCTTGACTATCGTTTTCAAGCATATTTTGTGCATTTTCAAAGTATTGCGGATATTTCTTCCAAAAAAGCGACAAAGCCGAAGCGTAAACATGACGTATACATATTTTTTCGTTCTCCGTCTTAAAAGAAGGCGGCACGATGATTCCCCTGATCATATTGACAGGGTTTTTGAAAAAATTGAAGTCGTGATTCGATTTTGTACAAAAGGTAAGCGCAAAAGCAGCCGCGTTTGTACTTCGCCCCGCACGTCCTGCCCTCTGCGCATAATTGGACGGCGAAGGCGGCATATTCCGCATAAATACTGTTTCCAGCTCACCGACATCGACGCCCATTTCAAAGGTCGTCGAACAACTAAGCACATCTATCTTTTTTTGCTTAAACAGGCTTTGATAATGGTACGCTTCATCGCGGTTTAATTGCGCCGTATGCTCCACAACGCGCAGCGGACACGGCGTCAATTCATTATATAGGCGATAATAATGATTTTCCTTTCCGATCTCATGTACGTCAACTGACTGCAATTCACCGTCGCACATATAGCTCGGACAAACACCGCCAACGTTATAAGCTGTAATCCTGTGACATTTTGGACAGCGATACCATTTCTCACCTGCGGAAAATATCAATTTTGCGGTATCAACCTGATATCCCGTTTCTTTGAATCTTGCTGAAACATTTTTGACTAGACCGCCGCGCAGAAAAAATCTGTCCCAAAATGCTTCTAATAATTTTGCGATTTCTTCTCTATCACATCGATTCCCTTTTTTGACAAGAACGCGTTCCAAATATTCCATCCGTTTATTCGTGCGAGTCTCAGTCTTCGGAACAAACGCACGAACACATCGCGAAGTATTTGAGCCATGCGACAAGTAGGTAGTTTCTGCCCCGCTGTACGAAAAAAACAATATATCTTTTTCGGAAAGTTCTTTTTCGTGGTAAACTGCCGCATCGGTACACATTCCCATAATAAAATTCAGGCAAACATCTTTTACTTCATCAGCAGAAAGATTGTATTTGGTATTACCCTTAAATTGAATATCTTCTGTAACACCGACCGCCAACAATCCAAGTCCCGCCAAAGAATTCCGTGAACGATTGTCCGCAAGCTCTTTCAATACGGCCTTCCACGCTTCCGCTTCATAATCGGGTATCTCATCCACGCTGGGAGACAATTCTTTGTTTTTAAGTACAGCCGCAAGTTCTGCAACAAACCTCGGAGCGGGTTGTCCTGCAACTCCGATCTCTCCCACCTTTTTTCGGATGAGCCGGCTATATAGAATTCCTTCGTATGTTTCAGAAAAATAACTTGCGAAATATGCAGCCGCTTGTCGACTGTCCGAAAAAGCAATAAACTGTTTTGCCTTGGATTCTTCAATCGTTTCCGCTACAGAATCCGTAAACCCATCATTGAATCCGTCGTCAAACGATTCCTCTGCCCGCGAAACAATTATTTTTTCCGAAGAAGGCAATTGCTCGTACAAAGCCGTACCGATTACGCTTGTAGACGCTTCCTGCCCCGTAAAAAAGCTCCGTAAAATTCCCAGCCTGTTTATGCTTTCGCAGTTGATACATTTTGTAACACGCCCAGAAATCGTATTCGTTTTAACTTTTATAACCTTGATATATTTTGCCGGATCGTGCTCGCACGCTCTCTTATGGACCATGTTTGCCGCACGAATAAACCCACAATACGGACAAAGCTCATATGTTTCTGCCATAAGTTTTTCGTCTTCTAGCGTGTCGTCCCCATCGCTGTCATGCACCGTATCGCCTATATAAAAAGCCTCTTTGATATCCTGCAAATTATAATTGGATTTTTGGACGAGATAATTCTCTTCTATACTCCCCAAAATATACAGCGAATGGCATTGTGCACAGGTAACTACTTCAAAAACCTTATATTCCTTCCCCTCGTTCCATGCGGTATTTTTTCTCGTCAACGAAACAGATTTATAAGGCGGCAACGTGATAAAAACGCCTTCCGTCGCCCTAATAAAAAAATGATATCTCGCGTCGAAAATTTTTGTTTTGTCGCGCATCGCCCGCGACGCAACGTCTACGAACGCTGTGACCTGCTCCTCTCTCCACCCCGTTTCCTTGCACAGCGATACCACGCTTTGCGGAATGGACAGAAACCTTTTTATTCTCCAAAAAGTCGCATCCCGCAATAACGTATCGTACAAAAAATCGGAAAGTTCATAATTGTTTGTGTTCAAGGAAAAGATAGAGCAGATCCGCTCCAAAATATAACGGTCGTCGTATCCCTCTTCCAACAAATTATGGATCGTGTCGTAAAACTCCGTTCCGAAATCGTATTTCTCATCCGAAAGAGCCTCCAAATCGACGCGAAAAGCGCGGACAACATCCTCCACCTCAAAAGAAGCAGAACACAATTTCTCCGCAATAGATACGACTTTTTTGTCCGAATCCTTATCCCCCAGCGTTGCGCTGGTCAAGACAAACTGTATTTTTGGATTTTCCAGCTTGGAGACGACGCGCCGAAGGAGCATAGAAACCTCTATTCCGGTAGATCCAGTATAAGTATGCGCCTCGTCCATGACGACAAATTTCCAATTGTGCGAAAACGGCCCCTGAAAAAACACATTGTCTTCAGGGCGCAGCATTAGATACTCCAGCATCGCATAGTTGGTGATCAGGATATGCGGCGGGCTCTTTTTCATCTCTTCGCGCGAAAGCAACTCATTTTTTAAAGGAACGGCGTCCTCGCCCGTTTCCTGATTTCGATTGAGTTTTTTGTAGATCTCCAGTGCCTTTTCTCTGGTATATTCAGTTTGCCCGGTATAGCTTCCGAACGTAATTTCAGGATAATCAGCAAGTGTCCTTCGCAGACGCTCGATCTGATCGTTTGCAAGCGCATTCATGGGATAGATCAGCAATGCACGCACACCCGGCGAGATCTTTCCGCCCTCTTTTTCCCGTTCACGCATCAAATGATCGAGTATGGGGATCAAAAAACATTCCGTTTTGCCGGATCCGGTACCGGTAGAAACCACTACGTTTTTCCCGTCCAAAATCTTCTTGATCGCATATTCCTGATGAAGATACAGCGTCTTTTTATAGATATCTTCCAGTCGCCTGAAATCTTTGCTCAAAATACCCGACTCGATCATCTCAGGTATCGATCTTCCCTTGACAAACGAATCGATGACATCCAGATACGGTCCTTTGGAAAAAGGTTCTGCCGTCTCGAACTGTTCTTCAAACAGTTTTTTGTACTCCGCATCAGAGATATCGAAAATCGTTTTCAAATATCGGTTATATTGTTCCGAAATTTTCCTCGACGCTGCAATTACGTTGAAACTCATTGCTTTCCCTCCCCCGTGTCTGTTTCTTCTGCCCAAACATCGGCAATACAATCATATTTGTCGTCTGCCAACAAAACAATTCTTTGGATTTTTTGTTCTCGGGTCAATCCTCGGTCATCCTTTTGCAATGAACGCGTCTTTCCGTCAAACAATAATTCCACATATTCCCCTTCGTATTCTCGCAAAAGAACAAATTTATCCACTTCCTTTTTACTGTAAAAGATAATAAGCACATCAAAGTCTTTTTTATATGAACCATCCTCAAAATGCATCATACTTCCGCTGTAAAACGTACACCTGTTATACGTTTCATCGTCGTACAGATCCAACTTCCATGTTCCTACGATCAAGCTCAAATCCAAATCAGGCTTCATAGAACCGATGCGGACAATATAGTTATAGTTGAGCGTGATCGGCAAGTATTTCCTCTCATGATCTCTGAAACAGCGAATCGCTATGGCTCGCCCTTCCATACTTTCCAAATCGGCCAAAATCAAAGGATATTCTCCAAGTTTTACGGTATCGAAATCAAATCCGCTTTCATCTTCGATCATTTCGTAAACTGTTACAAGATATTCCCCTCCGATCCGCTCCGTTTTTAATGAAAATCCGCCATCGATAAGCGGGATATCCTCTCCAACGGTCTCCCCGTTCCTTTGCACTTTGACAGAGTATTCTGAATCGCCGATAATTTCAAATTTTCCGTAAAGAGTTTTTGTATCGTGATCCGCATACAGGTTTCCGCCCCCTATATAACTTCGGCAAAGAACGTCAAAAAGCTTGTGCATATTTCCGCCTAAAGTTATGTTAATCGTCCTTTTTACGATTGAACGATCCATCCATGATTTTGCGCTTTCCAAATTGAAGCGGTAAAAATTTTCACCGGCAACCTTTTCCGCATAAATATCGGTTTCATCAAAATCACAGGAAAAACGATTGTCAACATTTAGTTTTGTTGCTTTATTCTCAAAATCGAACGGGCCGCATACATACAGGCGAGGCGGCAATTTTTTTAAAGAAAAATCGGCGGGACGTTTATAATTCCACTCGTCATTTTTTTCAAATTTCCATGCAAATGCAGGAATTTCAAAATACAGAGGGACCAGACGATCCGCCATCTTATACTGTAAAACCAAATGATTATCCGTTATATCGATTTCATCTTCGCCGTTTTTTTCAAAACTGAAAGCCAGTGACTTTGCAAAATCCGTAATCGTCCAATCTCGATCGGTTTTAATAGGAACGTCCACCGCAAAACGGATCTCGCCCCCGCCGCAAAAAACATACGGCGCATTCAAAAATTCGAATTGCATCGCTTGCAAATACGCAAATCGAAAACGATACGCTGCCTTAGAATGCGGAACGTTCATTTCGATGGTATAAATATCGTTTTTAAAAATATAATCGTTCAAGTCAACTATGTACGCATATACATCATCAAGTGTCTTGTCGAGCCTAAACTCATTATACGACATATCGGTCAAGCGCAAAAATCGTTCACTTTCCCCGTGACCATAAATTTTTAAGAAGGTACCCCCAACCTGTTCGCGCCTTGCCTTAAAAATTATTTTAGGAAGACTTGTATATATCTCCGTTCGCCCGTCACCGTCTTGAATAAACACACCTTTAGTCGCCTTTCCTGCCAAGCCTTCGGCAACAGGTCTACCGACGGGAAGCGCAAATCCGCACTCATATTTCAGAATATCGCCATCCACCAAATCATACAGACAACGATACATATTATTTTTATAACTCGGCCACACCGGATCACGATAGAGTACTTGCGGAACATTTTCCGTTTTTGAATAGATAATCAAATTTCCGGTTGGAAGAAATCCGCTTTTACACTCGAAGTTGATGCCCTTATCGTTGAAAAAACGGATATCGTCTGCAGGAATATAGTACGTTTTATACTTTCTTTTATCCGATAAAAGTGTCAACGTCATTTTTTGAAACAGCCCTTCGGCTGGAAATGCAAGCTCGCACTCCTGCGTATATAGGCCGATCCTTCCTTCCAGCAAATTTACTCTCCGCATCATGCGTTGGTTGCCTATGGTTACCTCCCACATTGGGTATTCCGTTTCATCGCAATGAACAAGAATCTCCCGTGGGAATTTGATAGAAAACAACTCGTTTTGAAAGGAAACGCACAGTTGCGGACGCGATAAAAGCGTATTACCTCGTTTGCCATGCTCCGTCAATACTATTTTCGATTCTTGGAGGAATTTTCCCTTTTCCTTGCCCATCCATTTGCGCAACAATTCATTAAACCGATTCCCCGTCTGAGGTATCTCGGCGTGCTCCCAAAAGCACGAATCCATCAACTGCAGGATCCTTTTCAATCGCAAACGTCCGCTTTTTCCCTGCAACGCAAGTGCCATCGACGTATGTTTCATGATATTGTTGACAGCCGTATCGTTATTTGCCTTTATCTCCTCTATCAATCGGCTAAAATATTTTTTTCCTTCCTCTCCATAAATATTTTCTATGTTCCGATTTAAGTCAAGTCTCCAATAATCAAATATATAATCAAACAACTGATCGGCACATGGATCTGTTACAAAGCAATGCATGCTTATATTATCTATTTTCATTGTAACCTGATCGTCGTAAATTTTTTTATATTTTTTCATGATATATCGGTATGTTTCGTGAATTTCTCCTTGCATACTCTGCTTGATTTTAATACCGAACTCTGTTTCAAAATATGGCCAAAAGGTTTTTTTGCCATAATATTTCATGGCATAACGAACCAGCCCAAAAGCAAAAACTTTTGGGTGAGTCATTATCTTTTTATTCAAATCGTTCTTAATAAACTCTTTTAAACATTCTGACATATAAGAACGAAGATATTTTTCCTCTTCTTCCGAAATTACAATATCACCTATCAAAGGTTTTTTATTAAATTCAGAATCAATTCGCTTAAAAAACTTTTCTTCTTTGGAAAGTATTTCCCCATTGATATGTGCAATAAAATACTTCGTATTTTTTTCGGTTTTACGTTCAACCCTTGATTTATCTGTCAGTCTTTTTACGATTGCATCTTTCTCTTTTTCGATTTGTGAAGATGGGAAATCTTTATTTGCTAAAAAAAACTCTACTTTTTTCAAACGTAAAGTTTTGATCACTTTTCCAATCAAATACAGATTATCCGCTCCAGAACTTTGAAAAGAATTCAATAGAGTCCTGCTTGGATCTGTCCTATAGCAGGAAACATAGCAATCCTTGCTAAATTTTACCCCTTCAAAACTCCTATAGACAGATGAAGTAAAATTGCATTTCCCATTTACATGCAATACATTCAAATTATACCTATATGGATATGGAACCAATCCTCCATTTGACTCCGCTAAAAATTTGTCACGATATAAAACGAACAAATCTTTTGCCTTTGGCGAACTCTTATTACACAAATAATAAAATACTTTCAGTAACTCTTTCCAAGCAGAAAGCTTATACAGATCTTTTTCGTATACCAATAAGGCCGGCTCATAATTAAAATATTTTTGGGATCAAAAATTTCTAAATTTATCTTTTCTATAGCTTTTCCCGGTCTTTTTTCACATTTATCCATGATGTATCCCCTTATAAATTACTTCATCTTATTCTAACGGCTAGCGCTTTTATCTACTATAATAACGCTCCAATTTTAAATCACAAATTTGCACAATGCGCCGCTTGTCTTCATCTGTAAGATGTTTCCACACGGATGAATCCACCTCTATAATGCCGATGGTTTTTGTGTGATGCATCATATTCATATCTTCAAACCGCTTGAACGGATTGGATAGGATATTGCGCGCCGCTTCTTTATCCGTATAATTCCCTTTCGCAAAAATGCTGTTTTGTTTTTCAACTACTTTACCACATTCGCGCCTGTCTTCGTAAAACGCTCTGAAATATCCCACGATATCATCAATCTTAACCCGCCCCTGTTTATCCGCATTTTGCAAAATTGCTTTCAACAAAACAGGCTTGTACGAATAGCTCATATCCATCTGTTCGACCATTTCCATAAACAGGATTTTACGGTTTTGATCATCAATCAGCCGCCATCCGTATTCTTTTGCAAAGCGTTCCAAAGATTCCTCTTTAAAGTACTTGAATACTCTATGCTCACTCATCGGAACGGTCAGATCCGGAACCAATTTCCCTTCACGGACATACCGCTCGATCGTTTCCGACTGTACATCTACACGCCGCACAAATTCCATTTGACTGATCATTCCCGCCGCTTCTTCCTGCCAATTGAAAATATCGACCGCTTCATAATCGGTGGCATCTACCGGATAGTCAATCACTGCGTCAGGCCGTTCCCCTTTTATATATAAATCCATTTCAGCCTCGCGTTGCCCCTTTTTCCCTAATACGAGTCCACCGGCACGGTAATCCTTTAATCTGAATAACCGATGCATGGAATACGGCGCATTGTATTGACTTGCATTATCCACAAAGTCAAACACCATCAAATAATCCTTTCCTTCACTCAGGCGCATACCTCTGCCCAACTGCTGGGTGTATAGCACTTTCGACATGGTTGGCCGCGCCATGAACAAAACTTCCGTCTGCGGGCAATCCCATCCCTCGTTCAACAAATCACAAGCGCACAAAACCTTCAATTCACCTGCGGCAAATTTTGCGAGCATTTCATTTCTTTCCGAAGTTTTCATGCTCCCCGAAACAGCCGCAGCCGTAACGCCTTTTTCTTTGAAAAGTTCCGCTATTTGCTCCGCATGCTTTACGGAAGCACAAAAAACCACTGTGCGTTTGTCTTTTACATAGTCAAGCCATGTATTGACAATCAGGTTATTCCTTTCCGTAACACAAATTTTGACGTCAAGATCCCGAATATTATACTGCACACTGTTAAATCTGACTTGCGTCATATCGATATTCGTATGTATCCTGATACAGCGCACATCTACAAGCGCCCCGATTTCAACCGCCGTTTGTATATCCAATCGGTGCGCCGTGTTTTTGAAAATTTCAAGTATATTTGTATCATCCGCTCTTTCCGGAGTCGCCGTAAGTCCCAAAATGAAACTCGGTTTGAAATAAGCCAAAATTTTTTGATAAGTATCCGCCGTAGCGTGATGCGCTTCATCGATAATTATATAATCAAAATCGTCTTCTTTGAATAAATCTAAATTCAAAGCGACGCTCTGAATACTTCCGCAAACAACCTGTGCATCCCGCTCTTTTATACTATCGGCAAATTTTCCTATACTTGCTTCTTTCCATATGGAATGAAAGGTTTGATACGCCTGATTTACAAGCTCCATCGTATGCGCAACGAACAACGTTTTCCCGCCAACGCTTTTTGCATCCATAACGGCGGTTACCGTCTTCCCGGTTCCCGTTGCCTGATAAAGTAGCGCAATTGACTCTTTATTCTCTCGCATTTTTTGAAGATTTCGGAGAGCTTCCTGCTGATACTCGCGCAGCTCCAGTTTCTCCCCGTCAAATGCTTGTCCACGCTGCGTGGGTAGATAATCCTCGATTTCGCGAAAGCCACGCTCCGAACCTAAAAACAGGCGTAATTCATCTTTAACCGTATCAGGCTGTTTTTGCATTTGCCGAACAGTCCAGCGATACACGTCCCAACCAAGGTGAATCATGCTGTTTTGCTTGAGCAAATCGTCGGTAAACTTATCTTTGGATACAAGTCTGGGATTATGAGAGGCTTCATCGTCTATCTCGATAGCAATCCTTTTTGCCCCGCTTTCACAAACAAAATCGGCAAACCGTGCATTTTGGTATATGTCAAAAAACGGGTACTGCGAATACAAGAATCCCGCTTTGTCTGCGCCGAATGTATCGGTAAATATATCGATAAACAAATCTTCTGCCCTGCTGCCGGAAACAGACTTTAACTCTCCCATCATCAATCCTCTGTAACTTTTATAAGAAATATCTTTTCCGCAAAGCCGCCGCGCTTATCCTTTTTTTCCGCCCGAACCTGTTCCAATTCTTCCAAGGAATGACCTCTTGCCACAGCCACCGCATAAAGAACCTCCAACAGATCAGCAAGTTCTTCCAAACTTTTTTCTTGCTGATATTCTGCAAGTTCCTCATTCAGCTTCTTATCCAGCATTTCCAAATATCTTTCGTCAGATAAAACTTCCGTTTCGCATGTTTTCCCGGAAGCCTCGATAATTTGCGGAATCTTATCTCTGACCAGTTTATTGTAAATTATTTCCTTCATATAGTTTCCCACTTTACTAATACGCCTTATATTTATC
>ERZ1090865.1363-NODE-1364-length-12231-cov-5.897750_pt1 | contig 12231 bp, 8 predicted proteins | sample MGYA00478478_ERZ1090865 | MGnify/ENA primary metagenome ERZ1090865 (study PRJEB33644, sample SAMEA5815715) | chicken gut metagenome | biome: Chicken; feature: Gastrointestinal Tract; material: Caecum | place: Ireland | collected 2019-01-01 | study: A study of the... | reverse complement strand
AATATATATAAAAACAATCAACTATGCGATAAGGTTGACAGGGAAATTAAATTAAAATCTTTTTTTACCTATAAATAGGGAGGAGGGAACGATAAATGATGGGAGATAAACGATGAACGGTTTTGAACAATGAGCGATAAGTAACAGGCGATAAATAATAAACGATTAACGGGCTGCACCGGCACAGCCTGTTAATCGTTATCGCTCAAAAACGTTTATCGTTTAAAACAGAGTATTTGTTTCAGATCCCAACTTACCCATGGCCCATACGGCTCTTACGTTGAGGTCTTCGTCCAGTACCAGAATATCGGCATCCTTACCTTTTTGCAAGGAACCTTTGCGATCATATACCCCCATGATGCGTGCCGGAGTTTCGGAAGCCATGCGAACTGCATCTTCCAGTGGGATCTCTGCTTTCTGCACAACGGTGCGGATCAGGCGGTCCATGGTGGCGACACTTCCCGCCAAAGCAGAATGGTCGGCCAGTTTGCAGACTCCGTCTTCGATAATTACGCGCGGGTCGAAAGCCTCTTTGCTATCACTATCGGCACATGCAAGGGCATCGGTGATCAGACAGGTTCTTTCCACACCTTTTATTTTATATACGAGTCTCAGGATCGTAGGGGGGACGTGAATACCGTCGGCTACTACTTCTACTGTCATGTCATCCAACAGATAAATGCTTTCGACTGTACCTTCGTACTTGTACTCTCTGCGTTTGTGGAAGCCGGGCATTGCATTATAGAAGTGGGTTGCATGAGTGTATCCGGCTTCATAAGCTGTACGGATATCTTCAAATTCGGCTTGTGTATGTGCTACGGAAGGCAGTATGCCTTTGGCAGCAATATATTTACCGAATTGCATGGCTCCCGGAAGTTCCGGAGCAGCATCCCAACGCTTGATGCAATGATACTGTTCTACGATCGGAATGTATTCATTCGGATCAGGATTTTTAATGTTTTCCGGAATTTGTCCTCCTGCCATTTTCATGTTCAGGTAATGACCTTCGAGGTGCAGTCCCAGGATAGGGCTGTTTTTCTCTTCCATCAACTTGGTACAGGTTTCTGCAGCTTGTTGAATCATGGGGACTGTAGATGATGACAGTGTGGGGAAGATACTTGTTGTGCCATGTTTCATGTGAGTATGGACCGCTGCCCGGAAAGCATCTTCCGTACATTCCATAAAGTCGCGGCCTCCACCACCATGCACGTGGATTTCTACTCCACCGGGGACTACATACATACCTTTGACGTCAATAAGTTCAGCTCCGATAACGGCCAGATCGCAGTTTGTGACTTCTAAAATCTTATTGTCTCTGATAAGCACGGAACCGTCTTTCATCCATCCTTGGGGGGTGAGTATACGTGCATTAATTAATTGGGTTAACATTCGTGTTATGAGTTAAATTAGGGTTTGTTTTTTGGTACAATAAATTGATTGTCTGGCAAAATTAGATACTTTTTTGCATTTATATACTATAATTCAAGAGATATTTTTAGTAAATACGGAAATTTAGGCTTGGATATTTAGTAAAGGAGAAAGGGGTCTGCATCTTTCCAGCTAGGGAATTTATGACGAAAAGTAGTGAGGGCTTCCAGGCTAAGTTCAATGGTTTGTATTTTTTCTTCCGAATCGGGAGTTCCTGCCAGGTTTTCTCCTTTAGGTCCATATAAAGCGGAATACCCCGGATAACAGAGCCCGTTGCCGTCCTGTCCTATACGGTTCACACCGCATACATAACATTGATTTTCAATGGCACGTGCGCATAATAATGTATTCCATGCCTGAATACGTGGAGTCGGCCAACTGGCTACATATATAAGGAGGTCATATTCATTGTTCACATTCCTGCTCCAGACAGGAAAGCGGAGGTCGTAACATACCTGCAGGCAGATGTTCCAACCGTTGTAGGGAATGATCACTTTCCGGCTGCCTGCCGAAAAATGTTCCGCTTCGTGTCCCATGCGGAAGAGGTGGCGTTTGTCATAGTAAAATTCCTGTCCATCGGGAGTGATCAGGAAAGCCCGGTTATAATAAGAACCTTGTTCTTCACAAATGAAACTCCCGGCCAATGACAAATGAAATTCTATGGCATAATTTTTGAGACTCCGGAGCGTGGTACCGGAAACCGGTTCGGCTAATAGCCGGCTGTTCATGCTGAATCCTGTTGTAAACATCTCCGGTAAAACAACAATCTCCGTTGTTCCGCGAAGAGGTGATAGCTTTTCGCGGAGCAAACGGAGATTTTCCTGTTTATTTTCCCAGATAATATCTGTCTGTACAATCGAGATTTTCATGAATAATCATTCAACGTCTCCAATGGAGAAGTTCTCGGGATGTTTTCCCTTGAAATCTTTGAAATAAAGTTTTATTTCACGCATATCCTTTTCAATGTCTCCGCTGGGCATGATTGCTTTGGTGGAGGTAACTGTTTTCGTATTGTAATCGATTCCGATCAGCACGATAGGGACTTGCGCTTTCAATGCGATGTAGTAGAATCCTTTTTTCCAGTTGGGGTTGCGTTTACGGGTTCCTTCGGGAGTGATTGCAAGATGAAACTTAGGTCTTTTGGCAAAGACCTCTGCCATTTGTTCTACCAGTGAGCTTTTGCGTCCTCGATTTACGGGGATGCCGCCTACGGCCTTGAACAAGATTCCTAAAGGAAAGAAAAACCACTCTTTTTTCATCATGAAACTGGTTTTACGGCCTATCGCTCCATAAAACAGTTTACCGATAAAGAGGTCCATATTCGTTGTATGAGGTGCCGCACAGATTACACATTTATCATAGTTCGGTACTGTTACATTGGTTTTCCACCCCAACAGGTGATAGTAGATAAAGCTATATATTGCTTTCTTCATTCTTAATTCAGTTTCGCGATAGCGTCGATGATTTCATTTACCTTTGCATTGAAGTCCGAACGGAATTTTTTGTAGAATCCTTTCACGTTACCCGGTTCTGTATGACTGATTCGACTGATGAATTCATCTTGCATTTTCATAATTTCCACCATCAACTCGTCAGCTTTCTTTTTGTCGGTACCCGGTATAAACTTACTGTTGATCAGACACTCCGAAAATAATTCACCTGCGATATAATTTACGTTTTTTTTAAGTTCTCTTCTCTTTGCCATTATTCCAAATGTTTTATGTGAGTATATAGAAAATATTTTCGGTAAAGATAATGACTTTCTTTGGTTCTGAGTAATAAATTTGAAATAATTAAATAAATCCGTGCTCTGTCTGTCCGGTTGTCCGGTCGTCTGAGAAGGGACCGAAATAGGGTGTAGCCATCCGCAAGGCAGAGCTACACCCTATTGTCCGGATGGCTACACCCTTTGCTTCATAAGGCTACACCCTATCGGGATACGGGTTAAGTTTCTTAAAAAGAGAATCCTAAATTTACGTAGAATCCCACGTCTTTGGATTGATTGGAATATCCTAATGAAGCTTCCAACGGACCGAACATACTGTCCAGGCCGTATCCGATACTGCAACCGTAAATCCGGTTACCTTTCAGGATTTTGAAAAAATTGTCATCACTCAAGGCGAAATTTCCGGCCAACGTGATATAATGTTTGCTACCCATGCGTTGGCGTAGTTTCAAGGAAGCCACGGCAACGGAATTGTGAGTTAGTTCTATATTGTAAATTCCTGCAAACGGGAGTTGTTGAGGAAGGTAACGGCCGAATACATCGCCTCCTAACGCATTTTCATAAGCATAAGGGATCTCTTGGCCGATCAATACCCTGCCATAAAGTGCCGGGATCAATGTCAGGCGGTTACTTATGGAGAATACACTTTCCCAGGAAGCACTGAGTGCAGAGAAGGGGGCATGTCCGTTATATCGGGCAAAGTTGTCTGTGTACAGCGAATAAGCTCCGGAGAAGTTACTTCCCTTAGATGGAAAATACCCTTTGTCGAAAGTGTTGTAACGCAATTGTGCAAAATAGCTGATGAAATATTCGGAATTGACATTCATCGTAAATTCCGGTTTCTTGAAGAGGAAATCTTTGTATTTGAAATACTCGATTCGTGCTCCGAACCCAAACCGAAAGTTTTTATACCATACATCCGAAAATCCAAACTCACCGGAATGATATTTGTAAGTAGTGTTATAGGCACGGTCACCATGATCGTAAATGTTGATGTCATTGTATTGGAACATGTACGAAAAGTTGACGTTTCGTTGTTGCATCGGCTCCAATGTATAGTCTACCCGTGCCATGTATCGTTTGCCCAATCGCCCGGTGACGGAGACTTTGGAGGGAATATGAGTCTTTAACTGTGCCGTAGCGTTTATTAATAATGAAGCTATCTCTTCCGAGTCGAACCGGATGCCTACATTAATCGTTTTCTCGTACTTTTTCTCTAGCAGGAAGTTTAGTTTGTAACCTTCGGGAGTATCGGTCAGTGTATAACTGGCATTTGAGTAAGACTGGTTTCCACGCAGGATGAACAGTGCCTGCTCAATCTGACGCATGCTGATTCTGCTGTTTTCTTGCAGTTTACATTTCTTCATTAACCATTTCTTATCGTTTTCTTCTACATCGGAGAAGGTGATTTCTTTCACATGCAGGGTCCGGTCCTTTGAGAACATGGTATAAGGGCCGTGCGATTGGGGTACGAACGTGTCTGCAATGCCGATTTTCTTTTTGAGAGCGAGCAGAGAAGCCCATTGCTTGCGGGCTGCTACTTCTCCCCGGTGCATCAGGGAGTCGATGGCTGCGGGAGTAAAACTGGCCGAGGAATATCCTTCTACATTTACCTTTATATAAGTATCGGTCAGGCCGACATTGCTTTGATGGTTGTTTTTAGTTGTCAGGTCGATGATTTGAGAGAGTATGTCCGGAGCGCTGTTTAGTTTGTCGATTCCTTTCAGATTGTTTTGTACATCTACCCCGATGATGATATCCGCACCCATCGATCTGGCCACATCTACAGGGTAGTTGTTGATCATGCCGCCGTCAATCAGGATCATACTATCCTTCCGTACCGGGGTGAATACTCCCGGAATAGCCATACTGGCCCGCATAGCTGTGGCAAGTATTCCATTGTGGAACACAATCTGTTCGCCATTTACGATATTTTGTGAAACGCAGGCAAAGGGGATGGGAAGTTTGTTGAAATCTACGGAATCGTGATATCCCACTGTCAGTTCCGTAAAAAGATTGGCCAGATTTTGTCCTTTTATGATGCCACCTGAAACTGCATCTTTGGGACTTTTGGTAAACGGAAACGAAAAAACATATTTTTCTGACTTTTCACGTTCATTGAGTGACATGGCGCTACGTTTCACCCGGTCGCTCAGTAAGAACATCCAGTCCTGTTTGCGCACCATGCTGTCCAATTGCTGAGGAGTATATCCGATAGAGTATAATCCGCCGATAATGGATCCCATACTGGTACCTACTATATAATCGATCGGAATACCGGCTTCTTCTATGACTTTCAGTGCCTGGATATGTGCTACCCCTTTTGCACCTCCTCCACTGAGTACCACTCCGACTTTTTTACGTTCTTGTGCCAGAGCGGGGAGTGCCAGAAAAAGTACCGGTAACAGAACTAATATCAATGACAAATGTTTTTTCATTATAGTGTTATTATGAATGTTACTACAAATTTATACTATTATTTGATAAATAAGTAGCGAATGCCATTAAAAGTGAAAGTTATGGAACTTATGCAGAAAAGAATTATCTTTGCGGCCCTTTTGTGGAATTATTCTACACTAATGGGCATAATTCCACACTTTTAACGAATGGCAGCTAAGTTCGGTAAATCATTAAAATTGCCTTTGTAAGACGTATGGAGGCGCTTTTAGTTGAAAAGATCGGTTCAGGTATAATTTGGTATCTGATTTGTAAGGTAGCTAATAAAGGATAAGTTAATTTTAATAATACAAACAAGCATGAGACTGTTTTTTACGAGAAAAGAGCTAAAACTGAGGAGAAAAAGAACAATTGCAGGCATCGTCTGTTTGGCTTTGGTGGCAGGCATTTACTGGATTCTGACACGACCACATAAAGTAGAGCCGGAAGTGCCGACTGTAATTGTAGAGCCCGCAGAAAGGGATAATGTAGAGATTTTCGGTGAGTATGTGGGGCGCATACGTGCACAACAATTTGTGGAAGTGCGGGCCCGTGTGGAGGGGTATCTGGAAAGTATGCTCTTTGCCGAGGGAACGTATGTGAATAAAAATCAGGTGCTTTTTGTGATCAATCAGGATCAATATCGTGCAAAGGCAGATAAAGCACGGGCACAACTGAAAAAAGATGAAGCACAGGCATTGAAAGCAAAGCGGGATTTGGAGCGTATCAAGCCTTTGTATGCCCAGAATGCGGCCAGCCAGTTAGATCTGGACAATGCGGAGGCGGCCTATGAAAGTGCGGTGGCAACCGTTGCCATGAGTGAGGCGGACCTGGCGCAGGCAGAGTTGGAGTTGGGTTATACATTGGTCCGTTCGCCGTTGTCCGGACACATCAGCGAACGTAATGTGGATTTGGGGACACTGGTGGGACCGGGTGGAAAATCGCTTTTGGCTACAGTTGTGAAGAGTGATACGGTGCTGGTGGACTTCAGCATGACTGCTCTGGATTATCTGAAGAGCAAAGAACGTAATATCAATATCGGTCAGCAGGACTCTTCCCGTTCCTGGCAGCCGAACATCACCATTACCTTAGCGGATAATACGGTATACCCTTATAAAGGATATGTGGATTTTGCCGAACCTCAGGTAGATCCGCAGACCGGTACTTTTTCGGTAAGAGCGGAGATGCCGAACCCGAAACAGGTATTGCTTCCGGGACAGTTTACGAAGGTAAAGTTGCTCTTGGATGTACGTGAAGGAGCCATCGTTGTACCGCATAAAGCAGTGACTATCGAGAAAGGCGGAGCATATATTTATGTGATGCGCAGAGATTCTACGGCAGAGAAACGGTTCATTGAGTTGGGACCTGAATTTGGTAATAAACTCGTTGTGGAGAGAGGTCTGGGTGCAGGTGAAGAAGTAGTGGTGGAAGGGTATCACAAGCTGACACCGGGAATGAAAGTGAGAGCCACTTTACCCCAGCCGTCAGCTGAGAAAAAAGAGACTGAGTGATTCCCTTTTCCTGAGATAGATAAAAACGTATAATTTAAAAGAAACTCTTCCTCCCTCTCGTTGGGAGAGGGGCGGGGTGAGACCTTACTGAATATGAAAGTTAGTTTTTTTATAGATAGACCTGTTTTCTCGATCGTTATCTCGATACTGATAGTCATCATCGGCATCATCGGACTGACTATGTTGCCTGTCGACCAGTATCCGCAGATCACTCCTCCGGTAGTGAAGATCAGTGCCTCTTATCCGGGAGCCAGTGCGCTTACGGTTTCGCAGGCTGTAGCAACTCCCATCGAACAGGAGATTAACGGAACACCGGGTATGCTTTATATGGAGTCGAACAGTTCCAATTCCGGAGGCTTCTCGGCAACGGTTACTTTTGATGTTTCTGCCGATCCGGACTTGGCTGCTGTAGAAATTCAGAACCGGGTGAAGCTGGCGGAAAGCCGTTTGCCGGCTGAAGTTATTCAAAACGGAATTTCAGTTGAAAAGCAGGCGCCCAGCCAGTTGATGACCCTTACATTGATGTCATCCGATCCGAAATTTGACGAAATCTATTTGAGTAATTTTGCGACGATTAATGTACTCGATGTAATCCGCCGTATTCCGGGAGTAGGACGTGTGTCGAATATCGGTAGCCGTTATTATGCCATGCAAATCTGGGCAGAACCGGATAAATTGGCTAACTTCGGGCTGACTGTGCAGGATTTGCAGAATGCTTTGAAGGATCAGAATCGTGAATCGGCTGCCGGTGTACTTGGGCAGCAACCGGTGAAGGGGCTCGATGTGACAATCCCTATCACTACGCAGGGACGTCTTTCTACTGTAGAACAATTCGAAAATATTGTGATTCGTGCCAATACAAATGGCTCTATTATTCGTCTGCGCGATGTGGCACGAGTTTCACTGGAAGCCTCATCATATAGTACAGAGAGTGGCATCAATGGTAAGAATGCTGCCGTTCTGGGAATTTATATGCTTCCGGGCGCTAACGCAATGGAAGTAGCGAAAAGTGTAAAAGAGGCGATGGATGAAATCAGTAAAAACTTCCCTGAAGGGCTGAGCTATGAGGTTCCGTTCGATATGACGACTTATATTTCCGAGTCTATTCATGAAGTTTATAAGACCTTGTTTGAAGCATTGATCCTGGTAGTACTCGTCGTTTATCTTTCTTTGCAGAGTTGGCGGGCTACGTTGATTCCGATTGTTGCCGTTCCTATTTCACTGATCGGTACATTTGGTTTCATGCTGATTTTCGGTTTCTCGCTGAACATATTGACATTGCTCGGGTTGATTCTTGCCATCGGTATTGTGGTGGATGATGCTATTGTAGTGGTGGAAAATGTAGAGCGTATTATGGAGGAAGAGAAGTTGCCGCCATATGAAGCTACCAAGAAAGCCATGAATGGATTGGCAGGTGCGTTGATTGCTACCTCGCTGGTACTTTGTGCCGTATTTGTGCCGGTGAGCTTCCTCAGCGGAATTACGGGCCAACTTTACCGCCAGTTTACTATTACCATCGCTGTATCCGTACTGATTTCGACTGTTGTGGCGCTGACTCTGAGTCCGGTCATGTGTTCGCTGATTCTGAAACCGGACAATGGCAAAAAGAAGAACATTGTTTTCCGTAAAATCAACCATTGGTTGAACGTGGGCAATCATAAATATGTAATCGCTATCCGTAGGGTAATCGGTAATCCGCGTCGTGTTTTGGCCGGTTTCGGAGTGGTGCGTTTTGGGATTTTGTTGATTCAACGGTTGATTCCGACAAGTTTCCTTCCGGTGGAAGACCAAGGGTACTTCAAGATAGAGTTGGAATTGCCAGAAGGTGCTACGCTGGAACGTACCCGGGAGGTGACGGATCGTGCCATCACTTATCTGGAAAAGAATCCGTATATAGCCTATGTACAGAATGTTACCGGAAGCAGTCCCCGTGTAGGTAGCAATCAGGCTCGTAGTGAATTGACTGTTATCTTGAAGCCGTGGGAAGACCGCAAGGATACATCAATTGATGAAATTATGTCAAACGTCCGTCACGACCTGAGTGAGTATCCGGAGTGTAAAGTCTATCTTTCTACTCCTCCTGTTATTCCCGGTTTGGGAACCTCGGGTGGTTTTGAGATGCAACTGGAGGCTCGTGGCGAGGCTACTTTCGAAAATTTGGTGCAGGCGGCGGATACGCTGATGTATTATGCCTCTCAGCGCAAAGAGTTGACGGGACTTTCTTCTTCACTTCAGTCGGATATTCCACAGCTTTATTTCGATGTGGACCGTGATAAAGTGAAGATGCTAGGTGTGCCTTTGGCGGATGTTTTTTCAACAATGAAAGCTTATACCGGTTCGGTTTATGTAAATGACTTCAATATGTTCAACCGTATCTATAAGGTATACATTCAGGCTGAGGCACCCTATCGGGAACATAAGGACAATATTAACTTGTTCTTCGTGAAGGCTTCCAACGGGGCTATGATTCCGCTGACTTCTTTGGGAAACGCATCATATACTACGGGTCCCGGCAGCATTAAACGTTTCAATATGTTTACTACTGCTGTATTCCGCGGTGAGGCGGCACAGGGGTATAGTTCCGGACAGGCTATGGAGATTATGGAGCAGATTGCCCGGTATCATTTGCCCGATAATATCGGACTGGAGTGGAGTGGGCTTTCCTATCAGGAGAAAAAGGCGGGAGGACAGACCGGATTGGTATTGGCGCTGGTGTTCCTATTTGTATTCCTTTTCCTGGCAGCACAGTACGAAAGTTGGACGGTACCGATTGCTGTGTTACTCTCTTTGCCAGTGGCTGCCTTGGGGGCTTATCTGGGAGTATGGGTTTGCGGATTGGAAAACGATGTATATTTCCAGATCGGACTGGTGATGCTTGTCGGGTTGGCAGCAAAAAATGCCATCCTGATTGTAGAGTTTGCCAAAGTGCAGGTAGACCGTGGAGGTGATTTAATACAGTCTGCCATTCATGCCGCTCAATTGCGTTTTCGCCCCATCTTGATGACTTCCCTCGCCTTTGTGCTGGGTATGCTTCCGATGGTGCTGGCAACCGGTCCCGGTTCGGCAAGCCGTGCTGCTATTGGTACAGGAGTCTTTTTCGGAATGATCTTTGCCATTGTAGTGGGCATTATTCTGGTTCCATTCTTCTTTGTGCTGGTTTATAAGACAAAGGCAAAACTGAAAAATGTACCGAATGTGAACGTGAAATTACCGTTCAAGTCTAAAAAGAAAACTGATTGAATTATGAAAAGAAGCTATTTATATATTACTCTTTTATTAGTTGTATTAACTTTAGGTTCCTGTAAAATAGGAAAAAGTTATGTCCGTCCGGAACTGAATCTGCCCGATAGTCTGGCGCAACATCAGGACAGCTTGAGTTTCGGAGATAAGGAATGGTGGCAGATTTACACTGACAGTACCCTTCGGAGTCTGATAGACAGGGCCTTGGAACACAATAAAGACATGCTGATAGCTGCTGCCCGTGTCAAGGAGATGGCTGCGCAAAAACGTATTTCAACAGCAAATCTGTTGCCTGACATTAGAGGTACCGTGACTGCGGAGAGAGAAAATGAAAACCACGGTGGTGATGCTTTCAAGCGTAGCGATACTTTTGAAGCGCAGCTTCTTTTCTCTTGGGAACTCGATCTGTGGGGAAATCTTCGTTGGGCACGTTCCGCCAGCATTGCCGAGTACCTTCAGTCTGTGGAGGCACAACGTGCCCTTCGCATGACTATCATAGCCGAAGTAGCGCAGGCATACTATGAACTTGTAGCTCTCGATACGGAATTGGATATTGTTCGCCAAACATTGAAAGCACGTGAGGAAGGCATGCGTCTTGCCCGCATCCGTTTCGAAGGAGGTTTGACATCTGAAACTTCTTATCGTCAGTCTCAGGTTGAGTTGGCGCGTACTGCAACACTGGTGCCCGATCTGGAACGTAAAATATCTCTGAAAGAAAACGATATAGCTTTTCTAGCTGGTGAATATCCCAACAAAATTACCCGTAGCCGTTTGTTGCAGGAGTTTAACTTTCCACAAGAGTTACCTGTCGGGTTGCCTTCCGGACTATTGGAACGTCGCCCCGATATTCGTCAGGCTGAACAGAAATTGATTGCTGCCAATGCCCGGGTAGGAGTGGCTTATACGAATATGTTTCCACGTATTTCACTTACCGGTAGGGTAGGGTCGGAAAGTACCGCTCTCTCCGAACTGTTGAAATCGCCTTATAGCATTATGGAAGGTGCTTTACTTACGCCTATTTTTGGTTGGGGAAAAAATCGTGCCGCTCTCAAAGCAAAGAAAGCCGCTTATGAAGCTGAAGTGCACAGCTATGAAAAGGCTGTCCTGACTGCTTTCAAAGAGACGCGCAATTCGATTGTCAACTTCAATAAGATTAAGGAGGTATACGACCTTCGTGCGAAATTGGAACGTTCGGCTAAGAGTTATGTAGACTTGGCACAATTACAATATATCAATGGGGTGACGAACTACCTTGATGTGCTCGATGCCCAGCGTGGATATTTCGATGCCCAAATCGGACTCAGCAATGCGATAAGGGACGAATTGATCGCTGTAGTACAAGTGTATAAGGCTCTGGGGGGCGGATGGCAGGTGCAATGACAGGATCTTGGTTGGATGTTAAGCTGCCATAAACAACATGAATAAATTGAGGTTCTTTTTGAGGAATTTCAGGGCCAGATTGATATGGCGCTCTATTGCTTTTTCAGTAATAGAGAAGTGTTCTGCTATTTCTCTGTTGCTCATGTGCAGTTCCCTGCTCATGCGGAATACTTCTCGTTGGCGGGGAGGGAGTTGCATAACAAGTTCATCGATATATTTCTTTAAATCGGCGGCATCCAACTCTCCCTCCATGTCATAAGATTCTTCGACTGCTTGTATAGCTGTTATTTTGAGGGCTGTCTCTTTGTAATACCTACGTGAATGATTGAAGATCACGTTTCGGGTTATGATAAAGAGGTAGCCTTCAAAACTTTTGTTTTCATCCAAGAAATGATGAGATTCCCATACTTTCACAAATACTTCCTGCACAATTTCCTCAATATCCATAGAGGCGGTGAAATAGAGTCTTGTGAAATTATAAACTTGTTTCCAGTAATGATTGTATAAAAA
>ERZ1090865.1358-NODE-1359-length-12263-cov-5.640564_pt1 | contig 12263 bp, 10 predicted proteins | sample MGYA00478478_ERZ1090865 | MGnify/ENA primary metagenome ERZ1090865 (study PRJEB33644, sample SAMEA5815715) | chicken gut metagenome | biome: Chicken; feature: Gastrointestinal Tract; material: Caecum | place: Ireland | collected 2019-01-01 | study: A study of... | reverse complement strand
CAATGAAAGATTTCCCTGTCTCCTTCTTAAAAATCGTGGAAAAATAAGAATTTGACACTCCCAGCTCCTGGCAGACACTGTCCAAAGAGAGTTCCTCATCAAAATAGTGGTTCTCCACATATTCCATCGCTTTTGAGACAAAGGATTTTGTCGAACGGCTGCGGGCGTTAATCAATTTTTCCCGGAAAGAAAGACTGATATCTGTCAACCATTTCTTCAGTGCCTCCGGTTCCAGATCCAGCAGCTTTCCGTACAGGCTCTTCATGTCCCCTGAAAATTCATCGATGGTGATGTCATTGTTGGCAGAAAACCGATAAATCTCACTGACCAGTTCCATGACCGAGATATGATAATGCTGCAGAGAAGTCAACGGGAACACGTTGTGTGACAAATACCGCTCCACTGCCTGCACCACCTCTTCCTGGCTTCCCAGACGGATCATCTTAAACAAATTTGCCAGCTCCGCCTCCTTCGGAGAATCAAAACGGCTGATCTCCTGGGGTTCGATCTCCTTAATGTTGATCGCCCGGGAGGTTCCATAGAACCCGCGGTAAGAGACTGCCTCCCTCGCACGGCTGTAAGACTGATCCAACTCCAGAATGTTTCCGCACACCGGACCAATACCAATGGTGACCACCGCTCCGATGATACGCCTTGCATACCGGCAGAAGCGGTCGCACTCGTCGGTCAGCTCAGAGACCTCTTCCGGACGTTTGAGCTGTACCAGCAGAACCGTGTTTCCCAGATAGGAGAAACTTTTTGCCTGCCACTTGTCCCCCAGATGTTCCATCACCTGTTTCTGAACGGAGGTGAATAGCAGAAGCGGATTCATATCCTTTGGCACCTGGCTGGAAGATGTATGGACCACAAGGCAGCAATAATATGGCCCTGAAAAAGATATCTGATAATCTGTAAGAAATTTTTCCACTTCCTCCTCACGGATTCTCCCCTCAATCAGGGTGGAATAGAAATTGGCCTGCAAAAGAGGAAGGGACTCCATATAATATTTCTGCAAGGTCTGCACATTCCGCTTCTCACTGATCTCCTGATCCAGCTTGATCTTCAGCTGGGTGAACACATTTGTCAGCTCCAGGGAATTCAAAGGCTTTAAGATATATTCCTCCACCTCCAGGTGAACCGCCTCTTTTGCATATTCAAATTCATCGAACCCGGTAAACAACAAAATCTTTGTCGCCGGAAATTCTGTCTTAATGCGGCTGGACAACTCCATGCCATCCATATAAGGCATCTTCACATCCGTCATCACCACATCCGGCTGAAACTCTTCCACCATCTCCAAGGCTTTCACACCGTTGTTCGCATATCCAATCACTGAAAAGCCAAGACCTTCCCAGTTGATTTTCTTCATGATCACCTGGATGACTTCTTCCTCGTCATCCACCAAAAGGACTGTATATTTATCCATAATTCTGTCTCCACAATCGTACATCCTTCTGTCCATTGCGCATTATTATAACAAATACTCAGACAAAAAGAAACGCTTTCTTTTCCGTACAAAAAGAAGCCGCACAACAGATGATGTGCGGACCTCTTTTTGTATCCATACTTTTTTATTTTTTCTGAACGTATTTCAGGCAGTCAAGGGTTACCGCTACCAGGATAATGATACCTGAGAATACGAACTGAAGGTTCGTGTCAATACCGAGAATTGTGAGGGAATATGTAAGTGCAGTAAAGATACATACACCAACTACCACACCGGAGATCTTACCGATACCACCGGTGAAGGACACACCACCCACAACGCAGGCTGCGATGGCATCCATCTCCCAGCCCTGTCCGTAAGCTGCTGATCCGGAACCAACCATTCTCGCACATTCCAGCCAAGCGCCAAATCCATAGAGGATACCTGCCAGAATAAATGCTCCCACTGTCACGGCAAATACAGAGATACCAGAAACCGCTGCTGCCTCCGGGTTTCCGCCTACTGCGTACAGGTTTTTACCAAAAGTAGTCTTATTCCAGATAAACCATACAATTACAATCGCTGCCACTGCCCAGAGGATAATCGTCGGGAAACCATTTACCTTCGGAATAATCATATTTGGAATCGTAGGCTCGATTGCACCGAACGATACACCTTTTGTCGCATAAGTCACAAGACCAAAGATTACCAGCATGTTTGCCATTGTGGAAATGAAAGGATGCATCTTGAACTTCGCTGTGAAGAATCCGGCAATTGTTGTGAAGAATGTACACAAAACCACACAGACTACCAGTGCAAGAACCACTCTTCCCACAAGGGGCACACCTGTGAAATCAAAGATATGTCCGAAGACACCGCCTGTATTGATTCCCTGGTGCATGATAATCGTCGCAGCTGTCATACCCATACCTACCATACGTCCGATGGAAAGATCCGTACCGGTGAGGAGGATCAGACCCGCAACACCAAGAGCAAGGAACATTCTCGGTGAAGCCTGCTGCAGAATATTCAATACGTTGTTGTAAGTCAGAAGCGGAGATCCTTTTACCATCGGTGTGATGATACAAAGGGCGATAAATACCAGAAGAATCGCGATATACAGACCATTCTGCAGAAGGAAGGTTCTGCGGTTAAATGTATATTTATAATTCTCCCATCTCTGCGCCACCGACTCCGCAAAAGTAAATTTCGACATACGGAGCAAGTCGATCAGATGATATTTATGGGCAAATGCCTCATGTTTTCTGTCTTTAATTTCCTGGAAATCCTGTTCCAGTTCCATTTTGGCATCAAACTGACGGTTCTTATACACATAGTTCTCATCTTTGATTTCCTGATGATCCGTAAGCTTTGAGACGATCGCCTGATGCTCTTTCTCTAACTGCGCAATTCTCTTGCTGTATTTTTCTTTTGCCGCAGCTTTCTCCAGCACACTGCTTTCTTTGATTGGCTGGTAATAATCCTTATCAAAATGTTCCTTTAAATAGCTCTCCGCCTGGGAGATTAATTTTGAAATCTCATCTTTATTTTTGGCTTCCACAGCCTTTGCTTTTTCCAGTTCCGCCTGCGCTTTCGCAATGCTGGAATCCTTCTCCGCTTTGCTCAAAGCCCGGTTTCTCTTAATTCCGTCAATTGTATTCTGAATTGAGACGACCTTCTCTGTGCCATCTTCTCTCAGATCATCAATCTGTCTTTGTATCTTGCCCACATAGTCATCAATCGGCTGACGAAGCTGCATCTTCTGCTCAGCCGTGAGCATCTTACTGTTTCCGTTCGCCATATCTATCCATCTCCCTCATTATAGGTATTTCGCGCTGAGTCTCAAAAGCTCTTCCTGATTTGTCTCTTTTGTATTGACAATTCCAGACAGATGACCATTGGACATCACGCCAATACGGTTGGTAATTCCCAGAATTTCCGGCATCTCAGAGGAAACTACAATAATGGTTTTTCCCTGTTTTGCCATATTAATGATCAATTCATAGATTTCATACTTGGCACCCACATCAATTCCTCTCGTGGGCTCGTCCATCATAAATACCTGTGGTTCACGCTCCAGCCATTTTCCAAAAATGACTTTCTGCTGATTTCCTCCTGAAAGACTGGAAATCATATCATCCGGTCCCATGCATTTGGTATGCATGATCTTAATCTCTTTGGCCGTGGCTTTCACCATCTTGGAGTCAGACAGAGCCAGACCGGATTTATACTGATTCAGATTCGCAATGGTGGTGTTGAAGGTGAGGTCACCTTTCAAAAACAGACCATTGGCTTTACGTTCCTCTGTGATCATGGCAAATCCATGATCCATTGCCTCTTTCGCACTGTTGAAATTCATGAGATGATTGTTAAAATACACACGTCCTGCCGCTCTGGTGCGGACGCCGAAGATCGTCTCCAGAAGTTCTGTACGTCCTGCTCCAACCAGACCATACAGACCGAAGATCTCCCCTTCTCTCACGTCAAACGTAATATCCTGCAAATGAGGTTCAAATTTCGTGGATAAATGCTGAATAGACAAAATTACATCTTTTGGTGTGTTATCAACCGGCGGGAACCGATTTTCCAGAGAACGTCCTACCATTGCCGCGATCAGTTCATTCATATCAGTATCTTTTGACTCTTTTGTCATAACCAGATTACCATCACGCAGCACAGAGATCTCGTCACAGATCTCAAAAATCTCATCCATCTTATGGGAAATATAAATCAGAGCGATTCCCTGCTCCTTCAACATTCTCATCATCTCAAACAGCTTGTCCACTTCCTGCACTGTCAGAGAAGATGTAGGCTCATCAAGCACAATTACCTTGGAGTTGTAGGAGATCGCCTTGGCAATTTCACACATCTGCCTCTGTGAAACAGACATATTCCGCATCGGCTGTGTGAGATTCACTGTCATACCCAGCTTTCTGAAGAGTTCAGAAGCCTCTTTCTTCATTCTGCCTTCATCGACGATTCCCATTGAGTTAACTGGATAACGGCCAAGGAATAAATTATCAATCACGTTTCTTTCCAGACACTGATTCAATTCCTGATGTACCATGGCAATGCCATTCTCAAGGGCATCTTTTGGTCCGGAAAAACTTACCTCCCTGCCGTCCAGGAAGATATTTCCCTCATCTTTCTGGTAAGTACCAAAAAGACATTTCATCATTGTTGACTTACCGGCGCCATTCTCACCCATCAGCCCCATAACCGTTCCGCGCTTCACATCCAGATTAATGTGATCCAGAACCCGGTTTCGGCCGAAGGATTTGCTCATACCGCGTATCGATAAGACGATATCATCTTTCTTATCTGCCATTCTTTTACTCCTGTATTTCGATTCTTAAAATAGGCGGGGCTGCCGCAGCATAAGTGCGGCAGCTCCATCCAGTTTATCACTATTCTCTCTCAAAAGCTTTGGACGCCAGCCGTAAGACCGGGCATATAGGTTTTACCCTTACTGATTCAGCAGAGCTGTGTAGGAAGCGGCGTTATCTGTCTTAACCATGTTGATTGCAAATGCATCATACTGGCTTGGATTTCCAAGACGGTTTGTGATATTGGACTCTGTCTGTCCGTCACCGCCGATGTACTCAACATCCAGATTCAGAAGATCATCATAGTTCTGAAGCAGAGGCTGATAAGTAGAGCTCAAGAAGTTATCTGCTGCATTGTAGATGTCAAGCCATACTTTCTTCGTTGGGCTTGTGCTCTCATCCAGCTGTTTGGATACAGGCTCGTATACCTTAGTAGAGTCTGTGAAATCCTGATAATTCTCAGCAGTAACTGCAACATTCAATGCATAGTAAGAACGCTCGTCTGCATTGTATACATAAACATCATCTGTCAGAACATTTCCTGCCTCGTCTGCTGTTCCGATACCAGTATCTACATCCACACCGTCCAGAGCATTACGCAGAACACGAAGTGTCAGATATGCCTGTACGTCTGCATGCTGGCTGATGGTTCCGCCATATCCTTCTGCGATTGCAGCCACTGCGTCATTGTTAGCATCGTAGCCGAAGGTTGGAACTTCATTATCTTTTGACCATGCGTTGAACATGGACATACCCATTCCATCATTATTAGAAACTACAACATCAATAGAATCTCCAAAAGAAGAAGACCATGTTCCGATTGCGTTACCTGCTGTAGCAGCATCCCAGGTAGCACCTGCAGAGTTCTTCATCTCCTGAGAAGCAAGCTCACGAACTACATAAGTCTTTCCGTCAACTTCGATCGATCCATCCTGAACCGCTGTCGCGGATCCGTCTGTGTTAGTACCAACAGGATCACTGTTGATGTCTCCATCTTTCTCAACACCGGTTCCAAGAGCTTTACGAACACCTCTGGTACGTGCGATGGAGTCGTTATGTCCGATATCACCGATTGCCAGAACGTAACCAATCACGCCATCACCGTTACGGTCAATCTCATCGATGTGTTCTTCAATATATTCTTTTACCATTGTACCCTGAAGCTCTGCACCCTGATTTGCGTCAAATCCAACATAATAGGTGTCATCGTTAAAGCTCAGAGCAGTCATATCCAGCTCTCCGGTAGAACTGTTAGATGGCTGGCGGTTGAACCAAACCAGAGGTTTGTCTTTGTTCGCAACCTCAGATCCACTGTCTGTGGTCTCGCTGCTTTCTTCTGTCTGAGCAGATGTGTCGGAGGAAGCAGAGTCCCCGCCAGAACTACATGCCACTGATGAAAGACCGAATAACATAGCCATCGTCAATAAGGCAATTCTCTTTTTCATATACTTTTTCTCCCTTCTTTTACACTTTTTTCCGTGTTCTTTGTTGATATTGACAGTATAGCGAAAGAATGCTTCATAAAACATAGAATATTTTTCTCTTTACATTGAAATTTTTAAGGTTCTATTGTCAAAATTCGACAAATCAGAAAAAAGTCTTAAAATATTATTTTTTTATTTCTGAAAACACAGAATAATTTCTGAAAATGTTGTATGATATATAAAGGCAGAAAAAACATTCAGAACAAGGAGGTAATGCTATGTGTACTTGTATCACTTATAAAAACGGAGATTTTTACTTCGGACGGAATCTGGACCTTGACTGTTCTTTCAATGAAAGTGTAGTTTTGACACCCCGCAATTTTCCTCTTGAGTTTCGAAAAGCCCCTAAACGGAATACCCACTATGCCATGATCGGTATGGCATCAAAAAATGACTGCTTTCCGCTCTACGCAGAAGCAGTCAACGAAAAAGGCCTGTGTATGGCCGGTCTGAATTTTCCTGGGAACGCTTACTATCAGAAAGTGACTGAAAGTGGCCTGGAACTGGCCTCTTTTGAAGTGATTGCCTGGTTTCTGGGAGAATGCGCATCTGTGGAAGATGCCAAAAAATATCTGAAGAATCTGAGCATTGTGGATCTCTCCTTTGCCAGCCAGATGCCGGCGGCACCTCTTCACTGGATGCTGGCCGACTCCAAAGAATGTCTGGTACTCGAGGCGGTCAAAGATGGATTAAAAGTCCACGAGAATCCTTTCGGTGTCCTGACAAATAACCCGCCTTTTGACTACCACAGAATGAATATGGTTAATTATCTGAATCTGACCGCCCAAAATCCGGAAAACCGCTTTTGTGCCGGTCTGCCATTAAAGCCCTATGCCCAGGGAATGGGAGCTGTCGGCCTTCCGGGAGACTGGTCTTCTTCCTCTCGTTTTGTGAGAGCCGCGTTTCTGAAAGAGAATTCCCATGCACAGCAAAGCGAAAACGCAAATGTATCACAGTTTTTCCACATTCTGGATAACGTTGCCATGGTACGCGGCTCTGTGATTACAGATACAGGAACCTGCGATATCACCACTTATTCCTGTTGTGTGAATACTCGGACAGGAAGATATTATTACCGCCGATATGATGATTTCATGATCCGCACAGCAGATCCCCTGACAGCAGATCTGGACGCTTCCTCCTTATACTGGTTTGAAGAAGAATCCCAGTCATTGCCATCTGCGATAGATCCCGCGATAAAATAAAGTCCCTGCGAGCAGCATACTGATCATATCTGCAATTGCCTGAGAGGCCAGCACTCCGTAATATCCCCACACATTTGAGGCAATTGCCAGCACAATCAAAAAGAGAATCCCCTGCCGGCTGACAGAGAGCAGGAAGGAAATCCCGATTTTTCCTGCTGACTGGAAAATCAGAGTCAGCAAAAGGACAATTCCCGCAAAAGTCATGGTCACCACTTGCAGCCGGAGCATTAAGCTGCCGCTCCTCACAATCCGAGAGTCATCCATAAAAAATCGAATCAGAGGGGAGGCAGCCATAAAAACTACCGCAGACAGCACCATAGCTGTCCCTGCAGATACTTTAAGATTAAAGTGCGTCAATTTTCTCAGATTTTCATCATCCTTGGCGCCAAAGAAATATCCAAACAACGGCTGACCTCCATAGGCAAGCCCAACCAGTACCAGATTCACAATTGAGACCGTTTTCATGGCAATTCCCATCGCCGCAATCTCTATATTCCCATATGGGAGAAGAAATTGATTCAGAAAAATCACACTCAGACTCTGGACAAGATTCATAATCGCTGCCGGAATGCCAATTCCCAAAACTTGTTTTTGATAAGCCCAGGAGAGGAAAAAATACCGAGGATTCAGCGACAAAATCCGGCTTTTTCTAAGTAAGACAACCGTACAGTAGCAATCCGACACAACATATCCGGCGACAGTTGCAATTGCTGCTCCCTGAGCCCCCATGTCCAGCCCTGAAATAAAAATAGGATCTAGAACCACGTTTACCAAAGCTCCGACACTGGTTCCAATCATTGCTTCCTTAGACATTCCTTCTGCACGGAACAGATTTGTATACACATAGGAAGCCACAATGAAAGGCGAACCTGCGGCAATCCAGTAAAAATATTGTCCCGCAAATCCAACTGTATCAGAGTCCGCCCCCAAAACCAAAAGCATTCCCGGTCCCGCCAAGACAAAGACGCCTCCCAGAACAATCCCCAGTAAATATCCTGCGTAAATACAATGGGAGCTGACATGCCGGATCTCCTCTTTCTTAGCTGCTCCCAAAAGACGTGATGTCAGCGAGCATCCTCCCTGAGCAAAAATATTTCCACATGCCATCTGAATGGTCAAAACGGGAGCACATAGAGAGACTCCCGCTACCAGATCTGTATTTCCCACCGCTGCTATAAAATAAGTGTCTGCCAGATTATAAAACAAGGTAACTACCATGCTGAGAACATTGGGGATCGCCAGGCGAAAATATGATTTTGGTATGTCTCCATTGATGAACAGTCTCTCTTCCATCTCTTTTCCTCACATAAAATATTCTAAAAACTTTGAATCGGTACAAACTTCCGCTGTCTATTTCAAAAATATGTACTCCCTGTCTGAGGAGAGCCCCTCATCAAACCGATAACCCAATCGGTCAAAATTTTTGATCTCTTCCATATCTTCTACCTGGTTCTCAGCCAGATATCTCACCATCTCCCCCCGCGCCATTTTCGCATAAGTCCCTTTCTGCTTCACTTTTCCATCTTCCAGTTCTCCGAATACACAAGTCAGGAAAACATCTCCAGGCTGCAGATATTTTTCAATACAGCGGGAGTATTCCTTCGAGGCAAGATTTAAGATGAAAGTTCCTTCATCCTTCTTCAACTCCCGGTATAATTTATCTCCCCAGAATCGATACAGATCTCCTGCCTCCGAGGCCTTGGCCTGCATTTCCAGACGGTAAGGAACCACACCGTCAAAAGGTCTCAATACTCCATAGAAACCTGACAGAATCTTAAGGTGATCCCGGATATATTCCATCTGCCTCTCTTCAAAAACTGCCGGAGCCATGTACTGATACTGGATTCCCTCGTAGGAAATCACAGCCGGAGTCAGATTTTTTCTCAGGTTCATCTCCTGAAACCGCTGATAATTCTGATCCGCAATCCGGTCGTTACACCTCCATAATTCTTTTGCCTCCGGCCGGGACAGCTGCCGCATCCATGCCAGAAGTTCTTCTGTCTTTTCAAGAAACACCGGCAAACTTTCCGGCGCCAGAGTATCCGTATCCATGTTCATCTTCTTGGCCGGTGAAATGATTATTTTCATGATCCCAAACACTCCCCTATTTTTTATCTCCTATTTTCCGCTATCCTATCGTTCAGATCCCTTGTTTTTCAAATTCATCACAAAACTTTATTGCCTCCTCCATGGTGTTGTGCCATCCATCTCTCTTAAGGTTCACCCTCCAGCCTTCTTCCGTATATTCCACACGGACGCCCTCTGCCTCCAGAAGTATTTTCTGCATATCTGCCGTCTCGAAAGAAGCCGCCCCGCTTAAAACACCTCTCGCGTTCACAATCCGGTGAGCAGGGATTTCTTCCCCAAGTCTCCCCGTCCTCAATGCATAGCCGACCTGTCTGGCGTTTTTCGGCTTTCCGCACAAGAGCGCAATCTGCCCGTAGGTCGCAGCTTTTCCATAGGGAATTGAACGGCAGACAAGGGCCGCCCGTCTATAGAAATCAAATTTTTGTTCACGATTCACTTTCATCTCTTCTATCCCCTTATGTTCCAGCTGTTCTTTCTTCACATCTACTCTCTAAAGTTTCGAAAATTTTCTCTGTGGCTACCGGATTTTCTCCGTTGATGACAACTACTTTTCCTTTCACATGCAGCCCGGATCTTTCCTCTTTCTGGCTGACTTGCCCCTCTCCCATCAAAAATATAATCGAACTCCCTGCGATGGAGAGGACCGGACAAATCCAGATCAGCTACGGTTTTCCGATTCATACAGATCTTTTCTAAGATAGCTCTATTATACAGCAAGAGAGGCATTTTGGCTTGTATTTACTACAAAATATATGCACTTTTCAATCACTGCCTCCAGCGTTCCTCCTAACAGCCCGTGATGTTCCCCAAATTCTTCGATCAGATCATCCAGACGTGTCAGTTCCCCTGCCTTCAGCAGATACTTCTCTGCTCCCATTGTCAACGCGGACTCTATGATCCCTATACTTTTTTCATAGTTCTTCTGCAGATAAAAATAATAAGCTTCCACATACAGGGCAAAAGCACGCAGTCCAAAGAGCAGAAACGGCGCAAACTCCTGGGGCAGCACTTCTGCCTGCAACAGCAAATGCAGAAGGACAGCCTCAATAGAAGCGCCGATCACCCTTGCCTTCGAAGTACTCTCCTTATCAGTCTTTAAGGTTGTGGCATCCGGGACTGCCTGGAAACAAATTATAACGAACTGCTGAAATAAGAACAGCGGCAATTGTATTTTTTCAATCCCCGACATATAATTAAAAAGAACTGAATTTGCAGGATTGACTTTCCCAGCCAGTTTTGCTATATTTAGTTCAGTGATCGTACTGGAGAAACTTGTGAAGCCTCCAGTCCGGAAGGCTCCTGCGGGGGCCTTTCGTTATTTTTAGCGATAAGAGGTGAAGAAATGGCAAAGCCTTTTAAGACATATGAAGAACTGCTTTTATTTTTACGGGATGAAAAAAATCTAACCATAGACAACATGGATACTGCCAGACATATCTTATTAAAGACAAGCTATTTTTCTCTTATCTCCGGATATAAAGATACGTTTAAGAATCCAACCACCGGTAAGTACATTGATGGGACAACTTTTGATGACATCTACCGTTTATATCAATTTGATAATGAGCTGCGCAGCATTTTCCTGAAATATATTCTTATCGCTGAACACAGTGTAAAATCTTCCCTTGCTTACCATTTTTCAGCTACATACGGGGAAGATCAGAAAGAATACTTATCCTTATCCCATTACATGATTGCCAGTTCAACACAAAAAAAGATACAGAAGCTCATCAGTATCTTCCAGTATCAGTTAAAACGGAATAACGAATACGCTTATATCAATCATTATAAATCGAAGCACCACAATGTTCCTCTATGGATCATGATACAGGTTTTAACACTAGGACAGGTTTCACATATGTTTGATTATTTAAAAGCCTCTGTCCCCATTAAAGTCTGCAACGATTTTAATCAAATCAGGCGGAAAGATATGCACTCTTTTCTTTCTATTATGACAAAGTACCGGAATGTATGCGCACATGGAGACCGCTTTTTCAATTACAGGACAAAAGACAGCATTACCGATACCCCCATACATAAAAAACTGCATATCCCCCAAGTCAGCGGACGCTATCAGATGGGAAAAAATGATCTTTTCTCAGAAGTCATTATTTTAAAATATCTTCTGGATAAAGAAGATTTCCGGAATTTTTATTATGAATTGAAAGCCTGCTTGAAAAAGCAAGCTCCTGGAGAAAATATTTTAGCCCTCATGGGATTTCCGGACAACTGGATGTCTATTCTTAGAATGAAGTGCTGAATAGGGGGCTGCGGCAGCTATATTTTACACTCTCTTACCTATAAGGTTTTACAGTTTTACAGGATTGACTTTTCCGGTCAGCTTCACTATATCACCGTTTTCTGATCTATGTAATAATCTGAACCAGCCAGGGAATTGTGGCATAAAGGAATTGAAAGACTCACAAAATATCAGGGATTTTTTCAAAATTGAGTAGGATGCTAATCATTAATTGATTAGCCGACCTCTCAGTCAAATAAGTAAGAGGACTTTCACCTCAAACTTCTCACGGAACCGTACGTGAAGGTCTCCCTTCATACGGCTCTTATCATTTAACAATACGAGTACATCCTGCTCCAATGAGCAAACAGCTTCGGCTCTCGTTTCCTGATAGACGAGAGCCATTTCTCAGCCCTCTGCCTGAATATTACGGTGCAGCGGGTTCTTCCGCAATTATCCGTTTTTCTGCCTTTAAACATTGCTATGCATATAGTA
>ERZ1090865.1349-NODE-1350-length-12335-cov-9.487785_pt1 | contig 12335 bp, 7 predicted proteins | sample MGYA00478478_ERZ1090865 | MGnify/ENA primary metagenome ERZ1090865 (study PRJEB33644, sample SAMEA5815715) | chicken gut metagenome | biome: Chicken; feature: Gastrointestinal Tract; material: Caecum | place: Ireland | collected 2019-01-01 | study: A study of the... | reverse complement strand
ACCACCTTCCGCGCCATCTTCTTCCTGCCCATGGTGGTGGCCCCCGCCGCCGTTGCCATGGTCTGGAAGTGGATTTTTAACACACAATATGGTATTATTAATTCGGTACTGGGCGCCAATGTCGGTTGGCTGACCGACTCCCGCTTCGTACTTTTCACCTGCGCTGTGGTCCAGATCTGGTCCAACATCGGCTATGACGCCGTGCTGCTCCTGGCTGGCCTGCAGAATGTGTCGGCTACGCTGTACGAGGCTGCCGACCTGGACGGCGCGTCCAAGGTCAAGCAGTTCTTCTCCATCACGCTGCCGATGGTCTCGCCCACCCTGTTCGTGGTCATGATCATGCGTCTGATGTCCTCCCTGAAGGTCTTCGACCTGATCTACATGATGGTGGACGACGCCAACCCCGCCCTCAACGACGCACAGAGCCTGATGTCCCTGTTCTACCGCCAGAGCTTCATCGCCGGCGACAAGGGCTATGCGTCCGCCATCGTCGTCTGGACCGTTCTGCTGATCGGTGTGGTCACCCTCATCCAGTTCTGGGGCCAGAAAAAGTGGGTCAATTACGAGGTGTAAAGTATGAATACCAGTATGAAAAGCAGCAAGCGGCTGACCACCACGCTGACCTATGTGGTTCTGGTGCTGGGCAGCATCCTCATGATCTTCCCCTTCGTGTGGATGCTCCTGACCAGCTTCAAGACCCAGGCCGAGTCGATGGCCATTCCGCCCCAGATCCTGCCCGCCCAGTGGAACTTCGACAACTTCGTCACCGCCCTGGCGAGCCTTCCCTTCCTGAACCTCTACGTCAACACCGGTCTGCTCATCGTCTTCCGGGTGGTCTGCGCCGTGCTGTTCAGTTCCATGGCCGGCTATGCCTTCGCCAAACTGCAGTTCCCCTGCAAGAACCTGCTGTTCAGCATCGTGCTGATCCAGATGATGCTGCCCAGCCAGATCTTCATCACCCCCCAGTACCTGATGCTCGCCCGCATGGGCCTGACCAACACCATCTTCGCGCTGGTCTTCCCCGGCCTGGTCTCCGCCTTCGGCACCTTCTTTTTGCGGCAGACCTACCTGGGCATCCCCAATGAAATCGCCGAGGCCGCCTATCTGGACGGCTGCAACAAGTGGCAGACCTTCACCAAGGTCATGTTCCCCCTCACCGGTTCCAGCTGCGCCGCCCTGGCCATCTTCACCGCCGTGTTCGCCTACTCCGACCTGATGTGGCCGCTGATCTGCAACACCGACCTGAACATGATGACCCTTTCCGCCGGCCTTTCCACCCTGAACGGCCAGTACACCACCAACTTCCCGGTCCTGATGGCCGGCAGCCTGCTGGCCATGATCCCCATGGTCATCCTGTATCTGCTGTTCCAGAAACAGTTCATCCAGGGCATCGCGATGACCGGCGGCAAATAAGCCGTACCATCGCATCATACAGCCTGAATCCAGGCATTCCAGCAGCAGGCGGACGACCGGCAGTTCCGGTCCGCCCGCCTGCTGCTTATTGGGAAAACAGTGTGTCCGGAGTTTTCCACCATCCTGCTCCGACACTGTACTATATAATTTTTCAGGAGGTCCTTTTATGGGCATTCAATACCATACCGACACAGGCGTCTTCACGCTGGAGACCGCCCGCACCAGCTACCACATGCAGGTGGACGAGCGGGGGCATCTTCTGCACCTGTACTACGGCCGCCGCATCGGCCAGGGCGATCTTTCCGCCTTGTATCCCCCCGCCGACCACGGCTTCTCCCCCGATTACTACGCCTGCCGCCGGCAGCGCGGCGTCTCCCCCGATGTGCTCCCCCAGGAGTACACCGGCTGCAATGTGGGAGATTTCCGGCTGTCCTGTGTGGTGGTCCGGGATGAGACCGGTGCCGCCGGTGCCGACTTTGTCTATGTGTCCCACCGCATCGAGAGCGGCAAGTATGCCCTGGAGGGCCTGCCCTGCGCCCACGAGGAGGACGGCGACGCCGAAACGCTGGTCATCACCCTGCGGGATTTCGTCTCCGGGCTGGAACTGGACCTCTACTACGGCGTCTTCGCCGACCAGGATATCATCACCCGGGCGGCGCGGCTGCGCAACAACGGCACCCACACGCTGCGGCTGGAAAAGGCTGCCTCCCTCTGCCTGGACCTGCCCTTCGGCCAGTGGGACCTGATCCACTTCCACGGCCGCCACGCCATGGAACGCCAGATGCAGCGCACCCCGCTGGCCAACGCCATCCAGACCGTTTCCTCCACCCGGGGCGCCTCCAGCCACCACCACAACCCCTTTGTCATCCTCTGTGACCGGGACGCCACCGAGACCGCCGGGCTGTGCTACGGCGTCATGCTGGTCTATTCCGGCAGCCACCGCACCGACATCGAGGTGGACCAGAACGGTTCCACCCGCATTGTCTCGGGCATCCACGACGAACGGTTCAGCTGGAAGCTGGACCCCGGCGCCGCCTTCACCACCCCCGAAGTGCTGCTGGCCTGCGCCCCCGACGGCCTGACCGCCCTGTCCCAGCATTACCAGCAGTTTATCCGCCGCAACATCTGCCGCAGCCCCTTCCGCTATACCCGCCGCCCGGTGCTCATCAACAACTGGGAGGCCACCTACTTCCAGTTCACCACCGACACCATCTGCCAGATCGCCGAGAAGGCCGCCAGCCTGGGCGTGGAGATGATGGTGCTGGACGACGGCTGGTTCGGCAAGCGGGACGACGACAACAGCGGCCTGGGCGACTGGTACGTCAACGAGAAGAAGCTGCCCGGCGGTCTGGACCCGCTGATTGAGCGGGTCAACGCCCTGGGCATGAAGTTCGGCCTGTGGATCGAACCCGAGATGATCAGCGAGGATTCCGACCTCTACCGCGCCCACCACGACTGGGCCCTGACGCTGCCCGGCCGCGACCCCGCCATGGGCCGCAACCAGCTGGTGCTGGACTTCGGCCGGGACGAGGTGGTGGACTACCTCACCGATGTGCTCAGCGACCTTTTGCGCAACCACCACATCGAATACATCAAGTGGGACATGAACCGCAACATGTCGGACGTTTACAGCCGGGCCCTGCCCCCCGAACGCCAGGGCGAGGTGGCCCACCGCTACATGCTGGGCGTCTACCGGCTGCTGGACCGGCTGACCACCGCCTTCCCCGATGTGCTCTTCGAGGGCTGCGCCGGCGGCGGCGGCCGCTTTGACGCCGGCATGCTGGCCTACTTCCCCCAGATCTGGTGCAGCGACGACACCGACGCCATCGAGCGGCTGACCATCCAGCACGGCACCTCCTTCGGGTATCCGGTGTCGGCCATGGGCGCCCATGTGTCGGCCTGCCCCAACCACCAGACCGGCCGCACCACCCCGCTGTGGACCCGCGCCGTGGTGGCCATGAGCGGCACCTTCGGCTATGAGCTGGACCTGGGCAAACTCAGCGACGAGGAATGCCAGCAGGTCCGCCAGCAGATCGAGACCTTCAAAAAGCTGTACGACGTGGTGCAGAACGGCCGGTACTACCGCCTGAGCGACCCCGCCCGGGAACCGCGCTACACCGCCTGGCAGACCGTCACCCATAAGGAATCCCTGGTCAGCCTGGTGCTGACCCACCCGGAGGCCAACGCCCGCCCGCTGCACATCTGCCTGCGGGGTCTGGAGGAGGACGCCCTCTACCGGGTGGAAAGCCTGCATCTCTACGGCACCACCGCTACACCGGAGCGCAGCGACGCCGTCACCGACCGTTTGCTGGGCGCTGTCTACAGCGGCAGCACCCTGATGTATGCCGGATATACCCTGCCCCGGCTGGCGGGAGACTTCCCCAGTGTGCAGCTCCATCTGGTACGTGTGTGATTGAAGGAGGCATCCTGTATGAAATCCAACCGGAAGAAAAAAAATGCCCCGGCCCGGCCGGAGCCTGCCAAAACCGAAACCCAGCCCGCCCTGAAAGCGGCCCCCAAAAAAGAGGCCCTGAAAGCTGCGCCCCAGCCGGAAAAGCTGAAGGCTGCCCCCAAGAAGGAAGCCCTGAAGGCTGCGCCCCAGCCGGAAAAGCTGAAGGCCGCCCCCAAGAAGGAAGCCCTGAAGGCCGCGCCGGCAGCTGCCGCAGCCCGGGACAACGCCGACTTCGAGCGCCGTCTGGCCCGCCACTACGACGAGCTGAAATGGCTGTACTGTGAGCTGTACCACGGCGACATGCAGGCCTTTGACTACTGCGTGGAGATGCTGCGCCGGGCCTGGGCGGACCGCAAACCGGCCCTGCGGGCCCAGGACGCCGCCCGGGAGGCCAACCCTGACTGGTACCGCCGCCGGGATCTACTGGGCATGATGATGTATACGGGTGCTTTTGCCGGCACCCTGAAGGGTGTGGAGGAGAAGCTGCCCTACATCCAGGAGTGCGGCGTCAACTACCTGCACCTGATGCCGCTGCTGCAAAGCCCCAAGGGCCGCAGCGACGGCGGCTACGCCGTGGCGGATTTCCGCACGGTGGAGCCGGAACTGGGCACCATGGAGGACCTGGAACACCTGGCCGACGCCTGCCGGGAGAAGGGGATGAGCCTCTGCCTGGACTTTGTGATGAACCACACCAGCGAGGACCACGAGTGGGCCAAGAAGGCCCGGGCGGGTGTGCCGGGCTACCGGGACCGCTACTTCTTCTATGACAACTGGGACATTCCCAACGAGTTCGAGAAGACGGTGCCCCAGGTATTCCCCACCACGGCGCCGGGCAGCTTCACCTGGCTGGAGGACTGCCAGCAGGTGGTGATGACCAACTTCTACCCCTACCAGTGGGACCTGAACTACGCCAACCCCGTGGTGTTCAACGACATGACGGAAAACCTGCTCTACCTGACCAACCGGGGCATTGATGTCATCCGGCTGGACGCGGTGCCCTACATCTGGAAGGAACTGGGCACCTCCTGCCGCAACCTGCCCCAGGTACATACCCTGGTGCGGATGATGCGGATGGTCTGCGAGATCGTCTGCCCCAGCGTGCTGCTGCTGGGCGAGGTGGTCATGGAGCCCGCCAAGGTGGTGCCCTACTTCGGCACGCCGGAGAAGCCGGAATGCCACATGCTCTACAACGTCACCACCATGGCCACCACCTGGAATTCCCTGGCCACGGCGGATGTCTCGCTGCTGCGCCACCAGATGGACACCGTCTGCGCCCTGCCCAAGGACTTCCTCTTCCTCAACTACCTGCGCTGCCACGACGACATCGGCTGGGGCCTGGATTACCCCTGGCTGGGCGCCCGGTTCGGCACCGACGAGGTGGCCCACAAGAAGTACCTCAACGACTGGTTCACCGGCAAATGGCCGGGCAGCGACAGCCGCGGTGAGCTGTACAACGACGACCCCACCCTGGGCGACGCCCGGCTGTGCGGCACCACCGCCTCGCTGTGCGGCGTGGAGGCCGCCGACTTCGAGAAGGATCCCTTCAAGATGGAGCGGGCCATCGCCTGTGACCTGATGCTCCACGCCTGGATGCTGGTGCAGAGCGGCATCCCGGTGCTGTACAGCGGCGACGAGATCGGCCAGCTCAACGACTACACCTACCACGACGACCCCGAAAAATTGGACGACAGCCGTTACCTCCACCGGGGCAACTTCCGTTGGGATCTGGCCGAACTGCGCCACGACCCCGCCACCCGCCAGGGCAAGCAGTTCGAGGGACTGCGCCGGCTGGAGACCATCCGCGCCGGGGAGCCCGCCTTTGACGCCAGGGCCGATGTGTGGACCTTCGACACCGGCAGCAACCACGTGCTGGGCGTGGGCCGCTGGTACAAGGGCCACAAGCTCATCGCCTTCTTTAACTTCAGCCCGGAATTTCTGCATGTCTCCTCCGGGGAGAAGGGCCCCTACGACGAGCTGATGTACGGCGGCCACCGGGAGGACCTGCGGGATGTGGAACTCTACCCCTACGGCTTCGCCTGGTTCCTGCACACTGAAGAAGACTGATTCACCGCCATTCTCTATACAAAAAGGAGCGCACCCCGCAGGGTGCGCTCCTTTTGTGTATTTAATTTTTTCAGCGCAGCAGGATGCGGAACCGCACCGCGTAGTCCTTGCTGCCGTCCAGCCGGTAGGCGTCTTCCACGTCGGTGCCCCAGCTGTCGATGCCGCCCACGCCCCGGCAGGCGCCCAGCACCGTCACGCTGGTGCGGCCGGTATCGGGCAGCTCGCAGGGATGCTGGGCCGCTTCCAGTTCCTCCGCCGTGTTGGGCAGGGCGCTGAAGCCGAAGGGCTCGCCGCAGCTTTCCAGCGTCAGCGACGCGGTGGTGCGGCCCCGGGCATCCCGCTGCTGGAGCACCGCCTGCCGGGTCTGCCAGTGCAGTCCGCAGGCCTGGGGCACCAGGTGGGGTTCGATGTGGGGTACTTCCTCAAAGCAGCCGAACTCGGCGCCCTTGTACCGGTCGGGGTAGGTCTCCCCCGAAAGGCCGGTCCAACGGGTGGCGGCCACCGGGGCCGCCGTTTGGAACTGCACGCCGAAGCAGGGCAGTTCGGGGGCCTGGGCCGTGCCGTGGTAGGTGGCTTCCACCTCGAGAGCCCCCTGGCCGGTCACCGTGTAGGTCAGCACCGCCTGGGCGCCCGGCACCCCCACCAGGTCGAACCGGTAGGAGACCGTCACCCGGTCGGGGGATTCCACCACCACTTCCGGCTTGCCGCTGCGGGACAGCGCGTCCGCCGCCAGCCAGGCGCCGCTGCGCTGGGGGAAGCCGCAGCCGCGGTCATTGTCGGTGGCAGCCCGCCAGACCGCCGGGCGCGGGGCGCGCCACAGCCATTCGGTGTCGCCCAGCCGCAGGGAGGCGGGACCTCCCTCGGTGTAGGAGAAGAGGATCTCGAAGCCCTCACCCCGTACGCCCAGGTTGCCGTCCCCCTCGGTGACGGTGAGGGGACTGACGCCACGGGCCTGGCAGGCCGCCGCCAGCGCCTCATCCGCCGCCTTGGCCGCCGCCAGCGCCTCATCCGCCGCCTTGGCCGCCGCGGCGTTGCGGGCATCGTGGGCCGCCCGGTCGGCGGCGTCGGCGTACCAGTAGCGGACCTCCTCCATGGCGGGCTTCTCGGCGCCGTCGGCGTAGACGATGCCGTTGCCGCTGAAGTTGTAGTCGGTGGTGCGCTCGCCGAAGTCGCCGCCGTAGCCCAGCACCCGCCGTCCCAGGGCGTCGGTGTGCCAGAGGGCCTGGTCCATGTAGTCCCAGATGAAACCGCCCTGGTACTGGGGATACTCCTCCGCCAGGCGGATGTAACTCTCCATGCCGCCCAGGCTGTTGCCCATATCGTGCATGTACTCACAGAGAATGAAGGGCTTGGCGGGCTTGGATTCCAGATACTCCCGGATGTTCCAGGGCTTTTCGTACATCCGGCTCTCCATGTCGCTGATCTCATCAAAGGCGCGGTTGTGGAAAACGCCCTCGTAGTGCACCAGCCGCCCGGGGTCCTGCTCGTGGAAGAACCGGGACATGGCCAGGATGTCCTCCCCGGCGTAGCTCTCGTTGCCGCAGGACCAGATCAGGATGGCCGTGTGGTTCTTGTCCCGCTCAAACATGCTGCGGGCCCGGTCCACCACGCAGTCCTTCCACTCCGGCAGGCTGCCCGGCACGTTCCAGCTGGGTTCCACCGCCCCCAGCTTCTGCCAGCTGCCGTGGCTTTCCAGGTTGGTCTCGTCGATCATATAGATGCCGTTGCGGTCGCACAGGTCGTACCACCGGCTCTGGTTGGGATAGTGGCAGGTGCGCACCGCATTGATGTTGTTGTGCCGGAACACCGCCATGGCGGCGTCCATATCGTCGGGCCCGATGGCGCGGCCCCGCTCAGCGCTCCACTCGTGGCGGTTCACCCCGTTGAAGACCACCCGCTCCCCGTTGAGCTGCATGATGCCGTCCACCATCTCGAACCGGCGGAAACCGATGTCGTAGGGGACGACCTCCTGCACGGTGCCTGCCCCGTCGGTGACGGTCAGCAGGGCGTGGTAGAGGGTGGGGGTGGTGTGGCTCCAGGGCTGGATGCCCTGCAGTTCGATGGTATCCCCCGTGACGGGGCCGTCATAGAGGGCATAGCCCTCGCTGTCGGTGAGGCGCAGCGTGACGGCGGCGCCCTGGGTTTCCCCTTCCAGCTTCACCCGGGGCGTCAGCGTGCCGGTGAGGTTGTCCTTTTCCAGCCCCGTCTGCAGCCACAGGTCCTCCAGGTGCACTTTCGGCTTGGCGTAGAGGTAGACCGACCGGAAGATGCCGGAAAAACGGAAGAAGTCCTGGTCCTCGATCCAGGAGGCGCTGCACCGCTTGTGCACCTCGACACAGAGGCGGTTCATCCCCGGCCGCAGGCACTGGGTGAGCTCAAACTCCGACGGGGTGAAGCTGTCCTCGGCATAGCCCACAAAGACGCCGTTGCACCACAGGTACATAGCCTGCTCCACGCCCTGGAAGCTGACGCAGACCCGCTGGCCCTGCAGCCCCTCGTCCAGCGTGAATTCCGTCACGTAGCTGCCCACCGGGGCATGGTCCCAGTCGATCTCCGGCGGGCGCAGGCCGGCCCGGCCGTCCCAGGGATAGAGGGTGTTGGTGTACTGCAGTTCGCCGTAGCCCTGCAGCTCGATGTGCCCCGGCACCTGGATCGTGCCGAAGGCCGACAGGTCGGCGTCCTCCCGCCAGAAATCCGCCGGGCGGGCGGCGGGGTTGGGGCTCCAGCAGAACTTCCAGCTGCCGTCCAGGCTCTGGCGCAGGCTGGTGCGGCGGGCATCAGCTTCCTGCGCCGTGCGGTAACAGATATGATCGGAATGGGCCGCCAGCCGGTTGACGGCGAACACCCGCGGGTCGGTCAGCCAGCGGAGTTCCGGTTGCGTTGTCTTCATGGGGAAACTCCTTTCGGTATGGGGTAGGGGCCGTTTGCCAACGAACCCTTTGTATCCAGTGTACCGCCTGCCGGGCGCTGGTGCAACACCCTGGTAAAAAAAATTTTGTCCTGCAAGGTTTTCCCAAAACTTCATTGTATTTCACAACCTATGGTAGTAAAATAAAGGGACAACCGGGGCCCCGTTGCGGCCGGTACCCTGTGCGCGGGCGCCGGTTGGCCGGAAGGAGGGATGCCATGCGTGGATGAGCTCACGCCGGAACGGGTGCTGGGCGAACTGGCGGCCATCGCCTTTGCCGAACCCGGTGGGGAGCGGGGTGCCCAGGCCATCAAGGTGGCCGACAAACTGCGGGCGCTGGAACTGCTCTACAAGCATCTGGGGCTGGGCGAAGGCCAGACCACAGAGGGGGTGGTCATTGTAGACGAGGGATAAAGGAGGCAGGACTGTGCGGGTACAGTTGAAAAAAGTCATTCCGGTGGTGTTCTGGCCGGTACACACGGCCATCCGCCGGGGCACCGTCCAGGAGGTGGTGGCCAAGGGCGGCCGCGGGTCGGGCAAGTCCAGCTATCTTTCGCTGGAGCTGGTCTACCAGCTGCTGCGCCATCCCGGCTGCCACGCCGTGGTGCTGCGCAAGGTGGCGGGCACGCTGCGCAACAGCGTGTACAGCCAGATCGTGTGGGCCATCGGCGCGCTGGGGTGTACGCGGTATTTCCGCTGCACCGTCAGCCCCATGGAATGCACCTATCTGCCCACCGGCCAGAAGATCCTCTTCTTCGGCCTGGACGACGCGGGCAAGCTCAAGAGTTTGAAAGTACCGTTCGGTGCTGTGGGACTTTGTTGGTTTGAAGAGCTTGACCAGTTCGACGGGCCGGAGGAGGTGCGCAGCGTGGAGCAGAGCATCCTGCGGGGCGGCGACTGGACGCTGACCCTGAAAAGTTTCAACCCGCCGGCCATGGCCCGCAGCTGGGTCAACCGCTATGTGCTGGAACCCCGCCCCGGCAAGCTGGTGCACCATTCCACCTACCGGGACCTGCCGCGGCAGTTTTTGGGGGAGCGGTTCTGGGCGGATGCCGAGCATCTGCGCCGGACCAACCCCGAGGCCTACCGCCACGAGTACGGCGGCGAGGTGGTGGGCAGCGGCGCGGCGGTGTTTGACAACCTTTCGCTGCGGGCGGTCTCCGACGAGGAGATTGCCTCCTTTGACCGGCTGTACCACGGGGTGGACTGGGGCTGGTACCCCGACCCCTGGGCCTACAACGCCGTGACCTACGACGCCGCCCGGCGCACGCTGATCGTCTTTGACGAGCTGACCCGCACCCGCACCCCCAACCGGGACACCGCCCGGCTGCTGGTGGAGCGGGGCGTGGGCGGGGACGACGGCGGGCTGCTCACCGCCGATGCCGCCGAGCCGAAATCCTGCGCCGATTACCGGGCGGCGGGTCTGCCCTGCCGGGCGGCCGTAAAGGGCCCCGGCAGCGTGCGGGAGAGCATGAAGTGGCTGCAGGGGCTGGCGTCCATCGTCATTGACCCGGCCCGGTGCCCCGCCACGGCGGCGGAGTTCAGCGAGTACGAGTACCAGCGGGACCCCCGCACCGGCGAGGTGCTGCCCGGGTATCCCGACGTGAACAACCACCACATCGACGCCGTGCGCTATGCGGTGGAATGCATCTGGCGCCGCCGGGGCGTATAACCAGAACCGGGAGACACTCCGCAAGGGGGTGTCTCCCGGTTTGTTTTTGTGTATGTTTTACCGCCGGTCCATGCCGGTGACGCGCAGCAGCGGACGCTTGCACAGGAAGTTGAACCCGGCGATGGCCCGGCCCACACCCACCATGGAGATGAGGGTGCCCAGGCCCACGCCCAGCAGCAGCTTGCCGAAGCAGATAGAACCCCCAGCGGGCGACTGTATGTTGTTTTGTCTGTTGCATTTTTGCCACTCCTTATCCTATACAAGGATATACCGGGGCGGCAAAAATGTCAAATTTTTGAGGTATCAGACAATTTGCTTCTGCCTCATCCGTTCCGGGCGGAACCCGTTCCCAGATAGCTGTCCAGCTGGCTCTGGGCCTGCTCCAGATTCCGGCGGGCTTCCTCCTCCCCGGCTTGCAGCGCCGGGTCGGTGGTGCTGCCGGAGGACTGGGCGGCTTCGATCTGCTGCTGGAGCTGGGCCTGGGCGGACTGGGCGTCCTCTTTGGCTTGCTCCTGGTTCAGCTGTTTCTGGACAGTCTGTTCTTCCACCTGCTGCAGGGCTGTGTTGATTTGATCCTCCAACACACGGATCTGCTCATCCATGACCTGGATGGCATCTTCCATATCCTGCCGCTGCTGCCGCCGCTCCGCCTCGGTGCCGGAGGTCGACTGGTCCAGGGTATCCAGGGAGGTCTGCATCTCTTCCCGACGGGTCGTCAGCTGGTCCAGCTGCTCCTGCAGGATGTCGTAGTTGCTCTGCGCGGCGTAGAGTGCAGCGTTTGTTTCCGCTTCCTCCCGCAGCATCAGCACATTTTCGGCATTCAGGGGTTTGCTGTCCGCCGCCCGGTAATCGGTAAAATACCGGGGCTGGGTGACGATGCCGTTGAGAGTTATCTCAAAATGCAGATGCGGACCGGTGGAATACCCGGTGGTCCCCACATGGCCGATGAGGTCGCCGGCCTTGACGGTCTGCCCCGCCTCCACCGTGTAATCGTCCATGTGGGCGTACAGGGTGGTCCAGAGGTTGCCGTCCGGCCCGGCACCGTGGTCCAGAACCACACAGTTGCCGTAGCTTTGGTGGTACGCTGCATAGGTCACCAGCCCGTCCTGGGCCGCATAGACCGGCGTACCGATGTCCGCCGCCAGATCATCCCCCCGGTGGCCCTCATTCATGTAAACCGTGACATACTCATAGTCCACCGGGCAGAGGAACCGCGGGCTGTTTTCGGGGTCGTCCAGGTTGGGCAGCCCCGCCGTGTTGGCCGTGAAGGTCACCGCCGTCTCGGGGGTGTCCGGCGTCTCGGCGGCGGCTTCCACCGGGGCGGGCTGTGCCGTCTCGGGGGTAGCTTCCTCCACCTGGGGCTGCATCATGCAGGCGGTGACGCTGAGGCCCACCGCCGCCGCACAGACCAGCAGCGCCCCCGCGCCAATTTTACGGTAGTGCAGAAGATGCACAATGCGGGTCTTGACGCTGCCCTGCCCGAAGGCCAGGGAGCCCGGCGCCATCCGGCCCTGCAAAGCGTACTGCAAAATACTCTCGCAGTATGCGTTGCGGGCGGCAGCGTCGCAGCCGCGGACGGCCGCCTCGTCGCAGGCGGATTCCATCTCCCGCTCCAGCTGGCGGAAGGCCAGCCAGGCCAGGGGGTTGAACCAGTGCAGGCAGACCACCGCATAGTAGAGCGGCTTGGTCTGGGGGTCGTGGCGGCGCAGGTGGGTGCGCTCGTGGAGCACCACCGCCTGCCGGGCCGCCCCCGTGAGGGCTGCGGGCAGGTAGATGCGCTGTCTCTTATACACATCTGACGCTGCCGACGACTAGTCGAGTGTAGA
>ERZ1090865.1345-NODE-1346-length-12347-cov-8.788806_pt1 | contig 12347 bp, 8 predicted proteins | sample MGYA00478478_ERZ1090865 | MGnify/ENA primary metagenome ERZ1090865 (study PRJEB33644, sample SAMEA5815715) | chicken gut metagenome | biome: Chicken; feature: Gastrointestinal Tract; material: Caecum | place: Ireland | collected 2019-01-01 | study: A study of the... | reverse complement strand
CAAATACGCCGTCCTGCATCTGGCGCATCAGGCGCAGGCAATCGCCGTGCAAAATCGTCCAGCCGTCGCCGCCGGTGTGTTCGGGCAGGTCAAACTTGGGCTGAGGGCCAAAAATCAGGTTGGTTTCGGGGGTATGGGTCAAAGGCATCTTCCTCTCTGTTAGCGTTCGGGGGTGTTGCGATTCTTTGTATCACGGTCAGGGGTAAGACTGGGCTCGCGGACGATGGCAGCGCAGCGTTCGTTGATGCCGATCAGGCGGCGGGTTGGGTTGTCCACGGTCTGGCCCGGCAGAACAAAGCCACGGTCAAACACCACAACGCTGCCTGACAAATCGCCCATGACCACACTCTGGCCGGTCACCACCGGGGCAATGCGGGTGACGGTATTTTCACGGATGCGGGCGTTGCCGCATACGAGGGCATCGTTGCGGATGCAGCCGGCGGTAACAATGGCGTTGTCGCACACAACGGCGCGACCGTATATGACCGCGGTGCCGCTGACCAGCGCCAGATCCTGCGCCACGGCCTGCCCATGCAGCTGTGCGCCACCGCAGACATTGGCTTCGTCCCGGCTGATGGAATCGTCATAGAGCCAGGCGGCATCCCTGTCCTGTGACAGATTGGCTTCGCTCTGGACATAGCCGCCAAGCGCACCGGCGGGCACATCCTCCCCCACCTGCCGCAGGGCGCGGATGCGGTGCAGCTCGGGGTAGACCGGGTGGGCCATGCCGGTGATCTCGTACTTTTTGGCGGGCGGAGAAGGTTGGGATTGCTGCGGTGTATTCGCATTGGCAGTTTCCATCTGCGGTTCCGCTTTCACCTGTTCCACCGTGAAGTCGAACTGTTCCGGCTGCCAGAAATGTACGTTGAGGATACCGTCCTCAACCTGGATGATCCGCTGCTCAAAGCCCTCGCCCCAGCCGTCCGAATACTGGCCGGAGAGATACTCCTGCAGCTCGTTCCAGCCGTGCTCGGTCAGGTCCTCGTCCACAACCACGGTTGCACAGCCGCACAGTTCGCCGCCGCGCGCCTCCACCGAGATTCGAATGCTTTTCACATGGGCCGCCAGGTAGGGTTCGTTCAAGGCATCGAGATACTGTTCCAGGTGTTCGCCTTCCCGCTCGATCTGTTGCGAGATGGCATCTGCATAGTCGGTCAGTTCATAACCATGCAATTCGACAGTGTCCTCGTTCCGCCAGAGCACACTCTCGTCCGACATAAATTCCGCTGTGAGTGGAGAATACAGTTTGAAGGTCAAATTTGCCATAGCTTCACCTCGCATTGTCTTTGAATTTAGTTTGCTTTCTTGCACAGTTTTTTACTTTCATCTTTGTGCGGTATTCCAGCGCCGCCTGGGCCAGATCGCCATAGTCGAAGCCCTCAATGGGCGGCAAGCGAACCGCCACCTGATATTTTTCGCCGTAAAGCCGCGCCAGAGCGGCGGCCGCGGCGTGGCCGGGCGAGTCATTGTCCAGGCAGAACTCAATTTGTTCCACCTGTAGGTGCTGTCTCAAAAATTCCTCCAGCGCCGCGGGCGGGTGCATGTCGCTGCCTTCCTCCGGCGCATAGATACCGCCGAGGGACAGACGGTATTTATCCGCCGCATCCCCGGCCAGCGTCATCTCGGCCATTGCGTCGATGGCCGCTTCAAACACAGCCACCGTGTTGGACGGGTGCGATGGCAAAATGCAGAAACCATACCGCTTGTCACTTCCGGTGGATTCTGCCTTGAATTGTTTACCGTAGGTGCAGGTGCCACGCAGGGCGGCGTACTTCGGCACACCGTCCGTATCCCGGCCCACAAACACACAGTTGTGGTAGGGCAGGCTTTCATACAAAATGCCATCGTCCATACATTTCTGTATCACCTGCGGCGAAATCCCCCGGCAGCGCAGGTAGGCTTCCACCCGCGTGGAGGTTGGCGATTTTTCGGGCAGTTCAAAGGGCAGACGCTTGCGCTCCACGACCTCGTGCCGCAGCGGGATAAAACCGGGCTGCTCATCGCAAAGGAGCTGCACGGCCTCCACAAAGGAACAGCCCTCCACATGAATCAGATAGTCCAGCGCCGACTTGCCGCCAATGCCCCGGCTTTTCCAGTGCCAGAGACTGCTTTCCCCATTGATTTTGAAGCTGTCGTGACTTTTCAGTTCATACTCGCCGCGGGCGCTGCTCCTGACGAGGTCGTCTGCGCGGTACCGGCGTAAAAACTCGATGGCTGTCATCCGTCGCGCGGCGGCGACCTGCTCTTTTGTGACGCCAGGCATCTTAAATCAGCGAAGCCATCAGCAGGCCGGTGCGGTCGAGCTTTTCCCAGGGGAAATCCTCCCGGCCAAAGTGGCCGCCCACCGCCGTGCGGGTGTAGATCGGCCGCTGCAGGTCCAGCTCGGTGATGATACCGGCCGGGGTCAAATCGAACGCCTTCGGCACCGCCGCTGCCAGACAGTCGTCCTCACAGAGCAGGCCGGTTCCGAAGGTGTCCACCTCCACGGCCAGCGGTTTGGCCATGCCGATGGCATAGGTCAGCGTGACCTGGCACCGCTGCGCGATGCCGCTGGCCACAATGTTTTTTGCCACACACCGCGCCATGTAGGCCCCGCTGCGGTCGAGTTTGGTGGGGTCCTTGCCGGAGAATGCCCCGCCGCCGGTGGGCACAAAGGGGCCATAGGCATCCACCGCCAGCTTGCGGCCGGTCAGGCCGGTGTCGGCATCCGGGCCGCCCAACACAAAATTGCCACCGGGGTTCAGAATCAGCTGCAGGCTGTCATCGTAGGGCAGGCCCTTGAGCGCCGCCAGAACCACCTCCTGCCAGATTAATTCAGCCAGATCGGCAGGGTCCACTTCGGGTGCGTGCTGAAACGACAGCACGATTTTGGCAACTTTCACAGGGATGTCGTCCTCGTACTCGATGACTGCCATTGCCTTGCCGTCGGGGCCAAGCCCCGGTACCGCACCGGTCAGCCGGGCGAGCGTCAGGCAGCTGGTCAGGCGATGGGCCAGCACCACCGGCAGCGGCAGCATTTCGGGCGTCTCATCGGTGGCGTAGCCCACCACCACGCACTGATCCCCTGCCCCGATGGCGTTGGGATCGGATTCGGCGTCCAGCGGGTCATTGACGGCTGCCTCGATGTCGGGGCTTTGGGGATGAAGCAGACACTCGATCTGGTAGCCTTTCGGGTCGTACCCGGCATTTCGCAGCGCCTCGCGGGTCAGTGCCCCCACATCCGGCATGGCGGCGGTGCTGATCTCGCCGGCCAGGATGATGTGGCCTTGGGTCGCCATGACCTCGCAGGCCACACGGGCATTGCGGTCAAGGGTCAGGCAGGCGTCCAGGATTGTGTCCGCGATCTGGTCACAGAGTTTGTCGGGGTGACCGGCGGTCACAGATTCGGCGGAATAAAAATGGGTCATAGAATTTCTCCTTTATAATAATGTTGGGGCGCAGCCGCCTGGCTGCGCCCCGGTTGTTTGAGATGTTAGCGGGACGGGTCGTCCCTGTGTTTCGGCGGTTCCCTATTCTCGCGCATCGGCTGGACAAATTGCTCATATTGCTCCGGCGTGCAGGAAAGCACCATAATGCCGTCGGGTGTGCGGAGAAAGATTTCCGGCTGCCGGAAGCGTTCCATGTACCGCTGCACCTGCGCATCGGTCAGGCTGCAAAAGTTCTCGCCGCCGTCTCCGCAGATGAAGAAGGTTCCGAACACCACATCCTCATATTCCGGTAAAGCACGGTTGGGTTCCAGCGGGATGATCTTGCCCTCATCGTTGAGGATCAGGCAGGCTTTATCCTCCGGCCAGGGGTAGATGGCGTCGATCAGGCCGCCGACCACGGCCTGTTCGGCTTGCAGGGTATTGTCGATCTCGGCCTCGCGGGCGTATTTGCCCGGCTCCACAATGACAACGCGCATCTTGGCAGGTTTACTCATTGGTATCCTCCGGGTCGTCCCGCGGTTCGAGCTGCGGGTCGTTTTCTTCTTCCAGCCGGTTTCCGCGGTGGCGAATCATCAACAGTGTGACAAAACCGGCAGCAGCCACGGCAGTCATAATCACGACTGCCAGCAGCGGCGTGCTGTCTCCGGTCTGCGGGACGTGAAGAACAGGCGCCGGCGTGGGTGTGGCCGTGACCGTGACGGTCGTGGTGGGCGTGGGCGTCAGAGCGGGCTGCGGTTTGGCCGCATCGACCATCGTCACAGACGCGCCGTCCACCCTGTGCCAGGCATCCGCGGCTGTCGCACGGGTGTACACCGTAATGCGGCCATCTTCATCCTGTTCCACCCTGAACTGGATGTCGGTGGCAACCAGGTAGCCATCCGGCGCTGCATCCTCATGCAGAATGTAGACAAACTCGTTGTCCCCATCCGAGTAGCGGATCGCGCCGTCCTGCGCCTCGGCATCGGGTTCCAGAATGGGCAGCGTGTGCGGCGTATCTTCACTCACCCAGCTGTCAACGGATTCGCCCTCCAGCGTGGTGACGGTCAGCTTCGCACCGGGCAGTTCCTTGCCGCCGACATCGGTCTTGTGGATGGTCAGTCTATCCAGTGGCTGATCGGTCTGGGTGGCGTCCACCACTTGCCAGGCAACTTGCGGGCCGGGATAGGTGAAGCTGACCGCAATCGGTGTCGGATCGAGCAGGTAGCCGTCCGGGCTGGCGATCTCCACGATTTCATAATTGCCGCTGTTGTAGCGGGCATCCCAGACGCCGTCTGCCGGTTCGGTCGCACCGCCCGCATAGGCTTCGCCGCGGATGGGGACATCCACATCGAACCAGACAAAGCCGGTCGCATCGGTTGGGGCGCTGGTGGCGAGCAGGGTGCCGGCCTCGGCCAGCTTGCTGCCGTTTGCATCGTAGATCGCGTCCACCGTGTAGAGTTCATACACAGCCCCGGCCAGCGGCTGGTCGGTCTCGGCATCCCGTTTGTGGATGCCGACGCCGATTTTGTCCACGAGATCCTCCGGCGTTTCGGGTACGGGCAGCACGCGGGCGTTCTCAAACACGATGGTGCCGGGCAGATTGTCCAATTCATCCGCGGTTGCGTTGGACACATTAACGATGTCATAGCTGTAGGTTTCATCGCCGTCCTGGGTGTGGTCCACGATGGTCTGTGCCAGAACGATGTCATTGCTTTGGTCATTCCAGCCAAACGTCACGGTGTAGGTTTGGTCAGTCAGCACAAAACCGTAGGGTGCCTGGATCTCGGTGATGTCATACGAGCCCAGCGGCAGCGTGATGGTCACCTCGCCGGTGGTGCCGTCGTGGCTGACCGTGAGGAAATCGTAGGTGGCCTGGGTGCGGGTGGGGCTGAATTGTACCTCGTCCACCTGGCCCTCTGAGCCGGTGGTCACGGTAGCGACCAGGTCGCCGTCGGCATACCACAGCGTACCCTGGCGGTCGCCGGTGGCAATGTCGCCGTGGGCGCGGATTTCGTAAGTGGCGCCGGCCAGATTGGTCTGTTCGTAGACAAACTGCCCGTCTTTGTACCCGGTCAGGACATTGCCGACCTTGCGGATGGTGAGCTGGCCCAGCGTCTCGTGGTTGCTGTATTCTTCAGTCAGAATGTAGTCATCCATGTCATCGGTGGCATTGCCCTCCACCTGCCAGACGCGCTCGGACGTGAGTTCAAACACGACATTGTATTGCTCATCGTTGAAGAAGCCCTCCGGCCCTTCCACTTCGACCACACGGTAACGGCCCAGGGGCAGCTTTTCAGGTGTTTTGAGATAGCCATCGGCATCGGTGTAGAAGGTGGCGGTCTTGGCGGTGGCACTGCCGGAATCCGGGTCGGGCATTTCCACCAGCGTTTCGCTGCCGTCCTCGGCAATCTTGTAGATCTGGAAGGCCGTATCCGCAATCTTGACCGGCTTGCCGGTCTCGGCGTCGATCTTGATGAGCTGCAGATAGCCTTCCAATTCTTCATCGAGGACGGTATAAGCCATGTAGCTGTTGCTGGCTGCCGTGACCGAACCGTCCGGCTGGCACATGATGCTCTGCGGCGCGCTGCTGTCTACCGTGACCACAAACGGGTCGGCCTGGAACAGGTCTTTGGGCAGTGTCGTTTCCACGACCAGATACTGACCATACGGCAGGCCGGTCACACGCAAGGTGCCTTCCTCATTGGTGAACAATTCGGAAAGGCGGTACTCGTTGGTGTTCTGGGTCGGCACCCAGCCGTTGCCCTGGCCATTGGCGTAGTCTCCCGCTTCGGTCAGGCTGGCATTGTAGTCAGCCACTGCATTGGCGTCCGATTCAAACATGCGGGCAACGGCTGCGCCCTCACCAGTAAAATCGTATTTCGGGGTATTGTTGTCGTAGCTGTCCTTGCGGTAGGCATCCAGAATCGACTGCACATTGTAGGTGCCGTCTGCATTTTTCTGGAATTCATCTACTTTGGATAAATCCCAAACACGATAGACCGTAAAGCCTGCACCCTCCAGTTTGGGGGCCGGCGTGCCTGTCCCGGTCGTGCTGACCACCTTCTGGATGGAGAAGCCGGACTTCAGCACCGCATCCCTGGAACCGTCCGTCTCGCGGATGACATACCGGCTCTCGTCGCCGTAGGTCAGGGTCTCGTAGTGGTTGATCTCGTCGCAGAGGTACCCCTCGGCATAGCTCAGATAGTACCCGTCATAGGTCTTGACGCCGGTCAGCGCACGCCCCTCCGCCACCGCGGAATACTGGTTCTTATAAACGTAGTCGGTGTACTCGCCATAGCGGTTGGTTTCCAAATCCGTATATTCGCCGGTGGGCTGCAAAGTCCTGTCCAGCACAGGGTACTGGCCGGAAAGGTAATACTGCCCATCTCCGTCCAACGGCAGCACAATGCCGGTGGCGCGTTCGACCAGATAATATTTGCCCAGGTACAGGTTGGCAAAAGCCAGCACGCCGTTCCGCATCTCGGCGCTGGCGACCAGGTGGTCCTTTTTCAATACCGGCAAATAATCGGTATCCCAGCCGCCGTTGGTCAGCACTGTGGTGTGCCAAATCGGGTTGCCGTTGGCGTCCACAATTTTGGAATAATCGACCACACCAGAAACGCCATCCGGGTGCTGAATATCCTCGGCGGCGTACAGGTCATACACGGCTCCTTCGATGCTGGCGGTGCCGTGCAGCGCGCCACCGGGGATGGCAGTCTCGCTATCCTCGCTGTCGGTCAAGGCGCGGGGCACCGACTCTTGCAACTGATCCAGATCGGCTTTGGTCAGCACGATCTCACCCAGGGCGCGGTCGTTTGTAAACTTGCCGCTGACCGGGGTGTTCGTGTAGGTGTCCTCGTTGTTTGCCAGCCCGGTGCTGTCGGTGGTATAGGTGCGGGTGGCATCCTGCGGCTGATCGTACAGCGTGACGGTAACCGTCTTGCCCTCCGGCGTGCGCAGCAGAGTGCCGCCGCTGTCCGCGGTGCCGATGTCGGCATTGTAATCGGTGTTGGACAGGTCGATGACCGAACCGTCGTTGTCCTTGGTAATCGTGAACGCATAGGCGCGCTTGCCCTCCACCTGTCCGGCGGTTCGGGGCCGGGTGACGTCCGTCCAGTCGCCGTAGTAACCTTCCGGGGCCTGTGTCTCGACAATCAGGAAACGCCCCTCATTGCGCTGGGTGTAGTACAGCGTGCGGTTTGCCGGGCTGCCGGCAGCGTAGCCGTTGCCGTTGGCGACGGAATATGTACCGTCCTCATTGCGAACGACCGTGTACTGGTTATACCCGCCGAACGGGATGTACAGTTGCTCGACCGTATCCCACTCAAACACGGCAAACTCAGCATCCGCGGCAATGGGCTGGCGGGTCTCGCTGTCGATCTTGGCGATATTCACCTGGATGCTCCACTCGTCGTTGTGGATGGTCACATTGGTGCTGCTGTCTGCGGGCACGGCGACCTGCTGCTCGCTGCCGGTGCTGCCTGCGTAAGCGTCAAAACCGTGAGGCACGCTGGTCTCTTTGACTGTGAAGGTAATGTTTGCGAGCTGGGATTTGGCCGAAGCAATCGCGGCATTCACGGCCGACTGCGCTTCGCTCTGCAGGCGGTTGACGGCCTCGCTCTGCGCCGCGCTGGCCGCCGCGTTGGCTTCCTCCTGCGAAGAATACGGCCCCACGTTGCCGCTGGCGGAACCGCTGGTCTTGCTGACCGAGTAGTTGAGCGTCCAACTAGCCGAGGCGTTGCCGCCGGTGGTGTGGTAGGTATCGTCCATGACGTGGCCGCTGGTGGTCACAGTCTGGCCGCCCGCAGGCGTCAGGCTCCAGCTGCCGCCGTCGATGCTGCCGCTGGTGGCAGAGGGAGTAATCTCAAACACCGCTTCGTCGATTGTCTCGTCCGTGACAAGGCCGGTCTTGTGAAGATTCAGCCCATAGCGCAGCTCCAGCGACCCGCTGGCTGTCTGGGGGCTGGCCGACCAGGAGGCGTAATACTCTGCGGGAATTTCAGGAATATCCGGCGTATCGCCTTCCTCGGGAATTTCCTCACCCACAATGGCGATGGTCTGCCAGGCATACCCCGCCGGCGGCGTGTAGATGTAGGTGTAGTATCCGTTGTCACCGCTGTAGGTAGCAAACCCGTTGTCATTTTGGTGTTCCGTCAGGGCCAGCGCCGCTGCGCGGTACGTCTGGGCAGCCAAGCTGTCGGGATAGTGCTCCATGATCCACAGCTGCGTGTCGTCGTAGTAGCGGTAAGCGGTTTCTGCGGCGGTATCATCGGTCAGGCCATAGGTTGCCGCAGCCGCACCGCTGTGCTTTTCTTCCAGCAGGCCCAGCGACAGCTGGTTCAGCCCGCCCCAAATGTTGATCTGGTTGGCGTAATGGCTGCCCGGCGTATACTGGCCCGGCTCCAGTTTGGATACATACGCAAAGGTATAGGTCGGGCAGCCGTTGGGCTGGCCGTTGAGGCCATGCGAGCAACAATATGCCTCGATGCCGTTGAACCATACCAGCCAGGTGCCGCCCTCAAACGCGATGGAGGTGATCTTGCCGGTGGTGAACGGCGGTGTAGGGCTGGCCGCATAGGTGCTGACGCCGTTCTTTGCGGCAGGGATCGGGCTGGCACCGTCGCCGTCGATCACCTTGACCTGCAAACTTTTGCGGAGTTCCGCACCATCCGGGGCGGTGTACACAAACTCTGCGGTAAAATCCTGTGCAGCCTGCACATAGATGCCGTGGGCAGCGGCGGAGGTGTCGGCGTAGGATGTGTGCAGAATGTTTTCGCTTTCCTCTGCATCGGCGGCGTTGCCGTCGTAGTTCAGCAGCGTCACGCTGTCGGGCAGGATGATCTCGGTGGTGCTGCCGTTGGCGGGATATTCCACCTGGACCATCAGCGGGACGACAGCGTACGCTTCTCCCTCCATCCGCTCCACCGTGATGACTTCGCCATCCGCGTGGAGTGCTTCGGCGTCAATATGGGCGTCCACACCGTCATACAGGTCGGTCACCCATTCGGAAATGGAGATGCGGGTCTGGCCGGTGGCAATGGGCAGCCCCATGCTGCCGATGTAGCTGCCCGTAGGGGCATCGGGCAGATCGCCGTAGAGGACTTCATAGATTTCCTCGTCATCCGGCGGTGCGCCGGTATCTTCGGGCAGGGTCGGGTCTTCCATTGCCAGCTGCATCGAGGCGACCAGCGCAGCCAGGGCCGTGTAAGCGACCTGGACCTCGTCGCCCTGCTGCTCTTTCTCCGGGATGGCGTAGTAGAGATCTTCCGCGGCGTATACCGGCGCGGCTGCGGCGTCGGAAGCTGCAATGGCCTCATTCAGCGCCGCTTCCAGTTCGGTGCTGTCCGGGTCGGCCTGCCAGGCTGCGCTGGCGACGGCCCACTGGCGAACGGCGGCCAGGATCGACTCCCGGTCCAGCGCGTTGACGGCGTCGATGAAGGCCTGGGCTTCGGGGCCGAGGGCCGTTTCAGGGGTGGCAGTCTCCGGCGTGGCAGCGGCGGCTGCCGCAGGGACTCCGCTGCCGTCAGGTGCGGCATTGGCAACTGGCGCGGTCGCGCCGGTGCTTGTCAGCAGGCAGATGCCCGCCAGCAATCCGGCAATCGTTCGCCGCCAGGGTTTCCATTTGATTTTCCAATTCATAAGCAAACTCCTTTTGGTTTGAAATGAAAAAGCCCGCGGCCTGGCTGGCAAACAACCATGCCGCGGGCGCGGGTCAATACATCATCTTTCTTTTTCGGGGTGTTTTCTCTGAATCTGCTGCTGCCACGCTTGTCTGGCGGAAGCTGCCGCTTGCAGCACTGCGTTTGAGTCAAAATTGGCCAATTGGTAGCCATCCAAAACCGTTTTCAGGTAAGCGGCACTCGGCGGCTGTGCCTGCTCGCAGCAGGGCGCCGTCATAACATACGCAATGGCGTTCTGCTGCCCGGCGTCGGTCTGCACAGACAGCAGTTTCTTTGTGTAAAGGTGCGGGTAGCCCTCGTAGCGGTCGAGCGCCTGTTCATCCCTGGCATTGACCTTCCACAGCGCCCCTTGCACCTTGCCGCCCTCCTTGGGCAGAATGGTCAGCACACCACGCCGGAAGGCCAGTTCATAGCCTTCCAGGACAGCCCGGCTCATGACATAAGCCATTGGACAGCGCGCTGCCATCTGGCCAAGGTTCAGGTTGGAGCCGTAGGCAAAATACAATTCTTTCAAATAAAACCACCTCTTTCAGCGGGCATCGCCGCCGCGGTTGTGGCGGCGCTGGTAGCTTTCATACTGGTTGCGGTCGTGCAGCCAGGCCGGGTCGCCCGGCAGGCGCTTGAGCAGGTGCATCCGCACGTTTTTGTATTCGGGGCCGATCAGGCCCAGCCGGAGCAGAAAAGTGCGGAACGTGAATGCGGGGTTGTCCCCAACCGGCGTTTTGCGGGCCACCGTCTTTTCCAGGTTGATGGCCTGGGCGGACATGGCCAGCGCCAGCGTGATGTCGGCGCGAACCTCCCCGGCGTGCAGCGTGCTCTCGAAACAGCGCCACTCCACCGTGCCGTGGTAAAACACTGCGTGCAGGTTCAACGCATAATACCGAGACCAGTTGTAATGGTCGTGCGCACCATCACGTCCCTCATACCAGGCACGGCGAAGCTGCTCCATAGAGAGGCCGGGCGGCATATTGCGGATCACCTTCACGACATTTTCCCGCGACAACCGGCAATAGCTCTCCATCCGCCGAGGTTGGGTGCCCAGCGCCCGCAAAATCAAATCCTCTTTCGAGTACATGATCGAGAGCAGGTTCCGCAGACTGCGCGGCGTGTGGTTGGCGGCATCCACATGAACATGAAGCCCGCAGCTGGGGTTTACGACTGCCCCCGCATGGCGCAGCGCCCGCACGACCTCCTGCAGCTTGCCCATTTCGGCGTATGTAAGCACCGGCGAGTTGAGCTCCACCTTGTATGCGGTATCGCCTGCGGGTTCTTGCCGCCGACCGACGCGCCGGGTGGCCTGGATGCTGCCGTCGTAGACAAAGCGCCATTTCTTGCCGTCTGCATCCTTGACCTCCCACGGGTCGTAGAGGCGGGATTCGCCGGTGCGGCGCGCTGCCGTGCCGAAAAGCTGGCCCACCGCCTGGGCTGCCTGCTGTCGGGTGATGCCGGTCATCTCGATCTCACAGCCGAACTTTTGGTCACGAAAGTCAAGGGGCAGGTTCCACACCTCCCCGCAGCCCGGCATCCACCGCCGCCAGCCGTCTACCAATGGCCTCCACCACATTCACGGTCACGCCGTTGCCAGCCTGCTTATAGGCCTGGGCCTCGCTGGTGACGGTCAGAACTTGGTCGATACGGTCGTCCTGCCAGCCCTGCAGCCGCAGGCACTCCCGCGGCGTGAGGCGGCGGATGCGGTTGCCGCATTTTACTCCATGTCTGTCCTTTGTTGTCAGGGTGAACATGGCTTCGCCCTCTCGCCTGGTGCGCTCCGCATTTCTCCATGGTTGTTTTACCAGCGGATTGCGCACCGCCTGCACTGTTCTCAGCACCCCTTGGTTTGGTGAAGTCGTCAGCGTGTGGGCGATGCCATGCCCCACCCGCCCGCGGCGGGTGTTGGTGGTGACATAGGCCAGGCTGATGCTGTCGCCGGGATAGGCCAGCCTGTAGCCGGTTTTGGTGTTTTCCTTTACCGGGAATCCTTCTCCCAGCCGGCAGGCCGCAGGCGATTTTGCTGCTGCGGTGAAAGGAAATACTTTTCCGGCACCTCGTCCTCCAAGAAATCCGACAATGTATACCCGGCGTCTTGCCTGGGGGACGCCGAAATCTTTGCTGTTGAGCATCTGCCATTCCACAGCATACCCCAATCGGTCCAGCGTATCGAGGATCGCCGCAAACGTCCGGCCTTGGTCATGGTTAAGCAGGCCGGGTACGTTATGAACAGAAATCAATTATGTATAGCACCTCCCTAAAAAGCAGTGAA
>ERZ1090865.1337-NODE-1338-length-12379-cov-5.819052_pt1 | contig 12379 bp, 19 predicted proteins | sample MGYA00478478_ERZ1090865 | MGnify/ENA primary metagenome ERZ1090865 (study PRJEB33644, sample SAMEA5815715) | chicken gut metagenome | biome: Chicken; feature: Gastrointestinal Tract; material: Caecum | place: Ireland | collected 2019-01-01 | study: A study of... | reverse complement strand
GCTGGATACCCCGCTGGAAGGCCAGACCCGGGTGCGGGAGTTTGGCCAGACCCTGGCCGCCATGGAGCAGCTGCGGGTCAGCCTGGCCCAGTCCCTGGAAAGCCAATGGGCCATGGAACAGCAGCGCCAGCTGGAGCTGGCTGCCCTGACCCATGACCTGAAAACGCCCCTCACCGTCATCAGTGGGAACGCAGAACTGCTGCAGGAGGACCAACTGAAACCCACCCAGCAGGAGATGGTGGACGCCATCCTCCGCAGCGCGGTCCGGCTACAGGAATATGCGGGGCAGCTCCGGGCCATGACCCTGCCGGATGCCGCACCGGAAGTAAGGGAAACCGTCGCTCTGGACGCCCTGGCAGAGGGCTGGAAGGGGATCGGGCAGAGTCTCTGTGCCGTGAAACAGATTGGCTTTGTCTGCGGTCCGGTGCCGGCTGCCGAGGCGGAAGTATACCGCGCCAGCCTGGACCGGGCAGTGAGCAACCTGTTGGACAACGCCGTGCGGTATACCCGGCCCGGCGGGCAGGTTTCTCTTGCCGTCTCGGTGGAACAGAACACTATCTCCATTGCAGTGGAGGACACCGGCCCCGGCTTTTCGGCAGAGGCCCTGGCCAAGGGCGGACAAGCCTTTTTCACCAGCGACTCCAGCCGCCCCCAGGAAGGGCATCTGGGGCTGGGACTCTTTTTTGTGCGGCAGACCGCCCGCAAACATGGAGGCTCTCTGCAACTTTCCAATACCGGCCGTGGTGCAAAAGCGGTATTGACTTTTCCCACATGAACAAAGAACAGCCGTACGCCAAAAGCAGCAGAAGCAAAAAAGCAATTGCACCTTGCAAAATCCAAAAGGGCAGCCAACAGAATGGCTGCCCTTTTGGATTGGCTGCAGTTTCTGGCCGGGCTGTGTGCAGCAGGAAACCTGCAGCTTGAATATGGCGCAGTGCCGGGAATTGCCCGTTTACCGGTTCAATGCATCCATATATGCTTTGAGGGTTCTGTCATCAAACAAAACCCATTCCACCAGTTCCAGGGCGCCGGGATGCGCTGCATCAAAATCCCGGACGGTTTGGACGGCGATCCCGGCAGCCTTGGTCACCGGAAAAGCATATACCCCTGTCGAAATGGAGGGGAAGGCAATCCGCCGGATACCGTGCTCCACAGCCAGCAGAAGGGAGTTCCGGTAGCAGTCTGCCAGGAGCTGCGGTTCGTTGCGGTCCCCACCGGACCAGATGGGCCCCACGGTATGAATGACAAAGGGGCAGGGAAGGCGATAACCACGGGTGATTTTGGCCTGGCCGGTGGGGCAGCCGTGAAGGGTTCGGCACTCGGCCAGCAGTTCAGGGCCGGCAGCCCGATGGATGGCGCCGTCTACGCCGCCGCCCCCAAGCAAACTGTTGTTGGCAGCATTCACAATGGCATCCACATTCCGGATTTGCGTGATGTCGCCCCGGATCATACGCAGCTGGGCAGCGTTTGTCCTCGAAGCAAAAGGATCAGCATCGTTTTGAGAGAAATTGGATCGAGACATGGGTGAGTCCTCCTTTGTCAGAAAACCGTGTCAAAGAAACTGCTTTTAGTTTAGCACACGGATCCAGCCGCCTCAAGAGACAAGCCGCTGCTGCCAGGAATGGCAGGTCTCTAAACTTTCTCCATCGGGATGTGTCATTTTGATGAATTGGATGCAGCATGGAGAAAATAACAGGAAAGGAACTGCTGGAAATGCGTCTGTGCTGCATCGGCAGGATACTGGATCCGCGCAATTCCGAAGATGGAAAAAAGAAGGAATTTATAGTATCATGAATTGTTCAGTTTTTCACTGAATTTTTGAGCGTTATTCAGCGCCGCTAACGCTTGCAGTTCAAGGAAGTTCAGTATTTTAGCGTTTGTGGGAACCGCCCCGTTTTAGGGGGTATTAGTAACACAAAAGCAACACAGTTTTTCCCTTGAAAATTAACTTTCAATCCCAAAGGCTAACGGCTACAATATCCGTTTTCTTCAGGGGTTCCCGGCAAGCTGGGCAAACCATATCTTTCCCGCTCCTGATCCGGTGCATGGTGGCCCCACAATCACACCGCTGAAGGATTGGAACCCGGACAGGGGCCTTCACCATGACCGCCAAGCGGCTTTCCAGCTTGCCACAGGCCCCACATTGGTACATGGCCCGTTCCACGCTCACAGGGGCTTCAGGATGGGCTACAAGGGCCGCTTGCGCCTTGGGGCCATAGATACCCGCCAAGATGTTTTCCCGCTCCATATCGGCTTCCAGCGGGGACATGAAGCCTATACCAGTATGCAGTTCTTCTTCATGCCCGCATTTGGGGCATTTGTAAACAAAACCCTTGCCCATCCGGTTCACCCCCTCTGAATTATGTTCGGTATAGCATACTTTCAGCAAAGAAGGAACCCCGGATCATTCGTGATCCGGGGTCTTTGTCTGTATCAGCCATTTTCAAAGATAGGCCGCAAGAACTGATATAATTTCTGTTCGATCAGCTTAGGCGCTTGCTGTTGCAACTCTTGTGTGGAAATTGTCAACATATAGCGCCCCGGAACCCAAGACTTTTTCAAACGCAATCCAAGGGCCGGGACATAGCGCCCCGGCGTTTGTCGGTGGCCGTATTCGACATAGGACGCATATTGGGCATTGTTGATCACAGTGATAATGTAATCGTTCCCCCTTTTTTCAATAGGAAGAACGCTCCAATTATCACGCAGATTGCCGCTCGTATATCCTGACCAATATTTGGACTTTGCTTCTTCTGTTGCATAAGGCGGTATCTGTCCCGGAACTGTCCGCTTTATGACCTTCCTCAATAAGCGCCCCGCAAGGTCGTTTGCCATCTGACGGCAAAACTGATCTAAATCAGCTTTATCCAACTGCCCAAGGCGCTTTTCCAAATTCTTCAGTTCTTTGAAGTCGCATTTTCCCCAACGGGCCATTCTGGAACACCTTCTTTCTCCAAAATTTCATTTAGATAGTCAATACCTGTCCGGTGTCTCCGGTAAATTGTCTGAATTTCATAGTGCATCACTTCAGGCATATCATTCCACGGCTTTTTGGCTGTTGACATCCCGAACAAGCCATAGCGAAATTGCAACACCAACTGTGCTTCTAAATCGGGTATCTGCTTCACAAGCCCAATAAGCCACTCCCGCCGAGCGGTAAGTTGATCAATATACTGTTGCATATCATTTTTAAGGGCCTGTATATTCATTTTGTTTTTGTGAGATAAAGTTACCCCCGGATAATCCAAATCCTTCATACATAGTTGCAATTTTGAAATCAATCTATTGCCGGGTGTTACCTGTTCCAGAAGTTCTTGTGCATCGACCATCTTTTATTTACCCCCAGTTTTCAAAGAGCGTCAGCATGATTTCTTGATGGGTAGAGTAAACGGCGGGAACTCCGCTGTTGGAATATTCAGTGGTTCTTCCATTTTGGGTAACGATGATCTTTGAACCGGCCTTGATTTCCACATCAGGGGAAAGGAACAGCTTTACACCCTACGAAATTGTTGCAACTGGATCACCGCTATTTGAAGTTAATGTTTCAAAAGACAATTTACAGGGTTGATCCTCCAAAACAGTGACTTCCTGAAAACTGGTCAGGCCGTATTCATCCTTTATTTTCTGGTATTCAACCACCGTGGCCCGCCCCTCATAGGTGGATTCCAACGCTTTTCTTGCCGCTTGTCTGGCCCGTTGTAAAGCTGTCATGTTCAACACTCCTTTTCTACCAGAAGCCCTTCCAATTCTGCAAGTTTCTTATCGTATTCATCGGTACGAATAGCCGCAAGAGCGGCGTTGCAGGCATACAAAAGGGTATTGGCCCTCTTGGGGTCAATTTCTCCATTCAAGGTCATGTTTGCGATCCTCGAAATGACCCGGCGAATATCAGCCGGGGTGGATAGTTTCAGTGTTTTGCGCCGGGGCATGGTGTTTCACTTCCTTCTATTGGTCAATTACATTGAAGAAAATCACAGCATCTTCAACGGTGTTTGGGTATTCGTCATAAAGGGTAATCAGGGCATTTGTAGCGGCTTCTGTGCTGTCATGCCATGTAACCTCATAACGGCATCCAGAAGCCTTTTTGCCGCTCCACAGGTGGCCGCAAGCTTTGTATTTGCCCTTGTCCGGTTCATAGGTCACAAAACCCACTGTAAACCGCTCTGCTTTGGCTTGTGCGGCTTTTTTGGCTCTGATGATAAGTCGATCTATCTTTTCCATAAAACCTCCCACAAATCAAATACGGGGCGCATAGGCCACGCCCACACGCCCCGTATCAGATATTAGCCCTCGGTTACAGCCTGATAGTAGATAGCCGCCTTCTTGTTGTCCAGCACAAAGGCATCGTAACAAACACGGCCTTCCACCAAATCACCAGAAATACCCGGCGGGTCTTGGTGAATGCGGTAATCCTCCAACTTGGTAGAGGCCACGGTTGCCACAGGATGGGCAACCATAAAGCCGAAATCAGAGGGAAGGCGGTTGGCGGGAACCTTGATGATCTGCGCCCCGTCAAGCTGGGCGATAACACCTTTCAGCCGCATTTCTGCGGTTACATCAGTTTCCAAGAAAATGTCCTTGGACTGCTTCATCAGAAGGTAAATATCAGGCGTTACCACGATAATCCGCCCGGTTTCTGGAACCTCGGCATTGTCAAGAGTGGTGTTTGCCTTGAAAATCTCGCCACAGATATTTTCGGCGGTCAGGGCAAGGGCGGCGGGCTTGTTCCCGGCGTTCTCACACATCACCCCGAAAGTGTAATTGTCAACTTCAGGGATCACAACTTCCCGAAGCTGTCTTTCAAGGGCGCTGGCGGCCTGAAGCTGGCCTGCGGTTTCGTCCTCGTCCAACTTGTCAATGGCGAAGGTAAAACTTCTGTCTTTCTTCAGGGTCATTTCCTCGGTGGTGGCATCCAGACCGGCCACAGGCCCGAAGCGGCTCCAATTCGTGGCGGTGTTACTGGCGGAGCGGTCATAGTCGTTCATGGCCGAAGTGGATACCTTATAGACCTTGATGGAATGCGCCCCTGTCCAATCATAATCCTGATTGGTCAAAAGGGCCTTCTTGGATTCCGTGGTGAACTTTTCATCCACCAGAGGGCGAAAAGCGGTTACAAGATTGATAGTTGCCATATTTTAGCTTCCTTTCATGTCAGGGAAGCCGCATAGCCTTTCTGAGTGAATCATCCCCGGTGTTTCTCACACCAGATAGACTTTCAGCCGGTTTAGCCCCGCTGAACTTCATAGACCGGGCTTCCGATTTGTACTTGTCCAAAACCGTTTTCACGGTGGACAGGGCCTTTTCCAGTGCTTCAGGGCTGGACACATTCAGAGCGTCCACCAATTCCACGGGAAGGCCGTTTTCGGTCAATTTTTCTTTGGCGGTCAACAGCAATTCACGCTGGGCCAACTGCTGTTCCCTTTCAGCAAGAGCGGCTTCACCCTTGGCCTTTTCTTTGGCAAGGCGTTCACCAACAATGCGGTTTACGTCCTCTTGGCTGAAAGTCTTTTCCCCAGCTCCATCCGGGTTCTGGTTGTTCATGGCCTTGTTTTCATCCATCATAAAACCTCCGTTTAACATCCAGAGTGGACTAAATATAGAAAAAGCGCGGGAACCGTCCAATAGAACGATTTCCCGCGCCGTTTTCTCACAGCTTCCACCCGGTAGGGGGTGGGGTATTATGATTGAATTATACCATATATGGGGGTATAGGTCAAGAAAAACCGCCTATTTCGTGTGTTTTTCGCTTTTCGTAGGTGTGAAATACAGGTGGTTATAGGGGGGTGTACCTGTGCTTTTCTTGACCTTATGACGGGGCAAAAGTGACTTCATAAGGGCTTCAAGCCGGGTTATTTTCGCTTCCTCGTCCGGGGTATAGCTGATCTTGACTTTTACCGGCATCAGCGATCACCCCCGGTATGAAGGGAAGCCACATAGGAAAGAATCTGGTGCAAGATTTCGGGATCATCAATCACTTGAACCAATGCGGCAATGGCCTTCTTCACATCATCGGTTGATTGATCTGAAGATTTACTTAGCCGCTGGGCGGCTTTCTTCACATCGGCAAAATACCGGGTTCGGAAATCCTTCATTTTCTCTTTAGGAATGCCCAAAGCAATCATATCTTCTTTGGTCATGGTCGACCCTCCCTTTTGGCTTTCTGCCCACGGGCAAAGCCCAACTTGAAAACAAAAGAAATCAGGCCGAACAGGTCATAACGGTAATTGTCATAGAGAAAATCCAATTCACTTTCCCGAAGGTCATATTTTCCGGGAACATGGGTATTCTTGGCGGTTTCAATCAGGTTTTTCATTATGTATTCCGTCCTTTCTTTGACTGTTGGGCGGTTCGTGTGCTATACTGCTTATAAGCCGCCCTTTGGGTGGTGGGTTTTGGCTCCCTTGCGTCAGGTTGTGGAAGGCGTGACGCAAGGGGGCTTTCTTACTGCTGGTGTTCGTCCAGATCATCCAGCCACATTTCCACTTCTTCAAGGGTCATGGGGCCGGGGGCCATCAGCCGGTTAAGGAAATCGGTCAGAAGATAACCGCCTTTCCCATCCTTGCGGATAAACAGATCATGGGCTTTGGCTCTGGTTTTCAGTTTGTTCAGCGTCATTGAATTTTCTTCCTTTCTTTTTAGGGTGTCGGAAATGTCCAAAATATTGTAACTGTTCGCCTGTACTGGAAAACAGTGTGGACACCGTGGGCCTTCATAATGGCCTTTGTTATTTCCGTGAATGTGGATTTTTTGGCAAAAGGGGCAAACAATATAAACATGGTAGTTATCAATCGCTATGGGGTAGATATTCCAGTGTCCTTCTGAATCTACGAAAGAACGGTAATCCACAGCATGGGTTTTCCGCTTTTTATTGGCCGGTAGTAATCTCAGCCGATCCAAGGGAAACAACAGCTTCACCGGGTCTTGACCTTTGCTCCATTTTTTGGCATATTGCCTAAATTCACTTATAGTCAATAATTATCCTCTCCTTTCGCCGCTGTTCCTCTGTTCCTTTAAAAGTATTATTTTATATACTTCTCTACTATCAAAAAATTTTTCAGAAAAAAGTTTTTCTCTATATACAAGGCTATAAAATAGAGGTTCAGAGGAACAGCGGAACAGTTACTTTGTAAAAAACGGGTATTGTTTCCCGGCAACCCGCCGCTTACATTGCTGATAGCCATAGCGGGTTTTAATGATACGGGTGAAGTCTTTCTGATCTTTCGCCCTTTCACCGGTACTGTTGCAGTAGGTTTCATACGCCTTATACAACCCTTCAGGGCCGCTGATCGGTTCCCGCTCCAATATGGACAAATCATCAAGGCTTTCCACCCATGCAACAACTGAATCATTTTCCGACACAAAAGCCGCCATCTGCTGTTTGCTTTTCCGGGTTTCAAGAAAGCCTTTGTTTTGGATCAGACTTTTGTACCCGGAAATCGCCCGGTTTAGGAGTGCGCTCATTGCTTCATCGGTAGAAAGATCATCGTCAATGTTCGGGTTGTAGTCTGGATCAGTCGGCTTGTAAACCCGTTCAAACTTCAGAATTACAAGCCGCCGTTCAATTCCTTCAAAATCTGCTGAAAAATCAGGGAATAGGTTCATGCCAAAAATCATTTTCCCGGTGAAAACATAATCAAATGCTTCCCGGTACTTCTGTTCTATTCTGACCGCATCACCGCCAACAAGGGCTTTGAACAGGCCCGAAGCAAACAATTTTGTTTCCTTAATATCCGGCACGATGTTTAGGGTTTTGTTCACAAGCCCTGCCAATCCAAAGCGTTTCCCCAAATCATCCAGTTCCACAGAAGAAACATTTTCTTCACCGCAAAACCGGCGAACCATCATGGAAAATGTGCTTTTTGCTGAAGATGGAACACCCACCCAAAAGAAGCATTTCTGATAGCGGGTATGGTTCATCATGAGATAGCCCATTATTTGGTTGAAAAGTTCAATCTGTTCTGAACTGCCGCTGAACGCATTTTGAAGGGCTTTATCCAGTACAGGGCAAACCGCCGAAGGATCATAATTGGCGTTAAACTGCCTGAAACTGATAATATCCGGGCTATGCGGGTGAAGAATTACTGTTCCATCGTCCGAAATTTCCAAAAGGCCGTTTTTTACATTGATCAGGGAAGTTTCCTCCACTTGGTCAATATAGGCGGCTCCCTTGATCTGCTCGGCCACTTCCTGCCGAAAACGAATTTTTGCAAATGGATAGTGTTTGCTGATATATGCGTTGATCTGATCTTTACCAAATGGCCTATATACCCCGTTTTGGTATGCGTAAAGGTTGCTGTTCAAATAGATCAAATGATGTTGCTCCAATAATTCATTGGCAACGGCCACAGGGGAAAGGTTCTTTTCTTCCTTCTGGTTGATGATGTTCCGCAACTTCTCCAAGGTTTCATCCCGAAGGATAGTATCAACTTCCCGGCACCGAAGGCCATCTTCAAGAACAAAATCATTGATTCCCTGAACTACGCTTTGAATTTGTTCAACGGTATAACCCTTCCACGCCAAAGCAAAAGCGTATTCAGAAAATCCACTATTCCGGGCATCGGATAGGGTGGTAAAGTCAAAGGGCCGGTTTTTGGACTTTTGCAAGGGCCACAGTTCAGCGGGAAGGGGATCAATATCTTCATTCAGCATATCCCCAACGGCCCATTTTCGCAGAACGCCGCCCACTTTGAAGGGAATGTGTTCTTTGGATTGCCCCCCGCCCAATTTGACTTCAACCTTAATCCCTAAAGCGGAATACCAGTTGATTTTGTTGGTTTCATGGGGGTAATTTTGCGGAACTCTGAAATAAAAGTGCTTTCCATGTTCCGTAATCATCAGATTATAGCGAATGCCTTTGGAATTCAGCCAAGCCAACACAGCTTCACTTCTTGGCTTACCTTTGATAGGGCTCGTCCAGTTCGTTGGTACGGTGGTCAAAATCGTCAATGTCCAGTTTCAAAAACCCCGGCTTCAGACGGGCGCACAAATCGCCATTGTAACTTTTCACCCGGCTTGAAATATACCCGCCTTGCTTCATCCTCCGAAGGGTGCTTGTTGTTGGCTCTACAAATGCCGTCAATCACTGATTATCACCTTCTTTTCTGTGAACTATGGCTCTTAATCTTCAATCAGGCTTTCAACAGAAACACCCAATGCTTTGGCAACCTTACCAACAGTGGCGGGTTTTGCTTCTCGTCCGGTGCTGATCCGCTTATAGGTCTGATATTGAATGCTGGCCATTTTGCACAGATCATAAGGGTTAACACAAGTGGTTGCCATTGCCAATTCCAATTTTCGTTTGTTGATAGTCATGCTTTATCTCCCTTCTGGTTAACATTTTGGTAACTCACCATTGACAATATAGCACCATTATGTTATACTATCAATACCAAAAGGCACCTTTTTGTTAATCGGTTATTGTATTGCGCCCCCGTTGCCTGTATACTATAAAAAAGGGGGTGAATCCTTGAATGTCCTAAAAGACAACATCCGGTTATACAGGCAACAGAAAAATTGGACGCAAAAACAACTTGGCGAAAAGTTAGGGGTTTCTAAAACCGCCGTGTTTTATTGGGAAAAGGGGACACGGGAACCGGATATAAAAACCATCAAAAAACTTTGTCAGTTGTTTGGCATCTCTCCCAATGACCTTTACGGGGCAGATTCAGAGGAAGATACCAGCGCCCATGATTTTCAGAGGGTCTGCGACTGGTTTGAAGTTGTTGGCCTTGAATTAGAATCATGTGATGATTATGGTAATTACTCCATTATCCACCCTAAGAAGGGCGAAGTGGGTATCATGCAAAAATATGATCTGATCAATCTTTGTAATCAGATCATTGAACAAGGCGAACAACTAAAGGAAGATTTTATAACCGACAAATTAAAGTTGCTTTTTGAAAAATAAAACCGCCTTGGTGCTGGAACACCAAAGCGGCTATGGATTTCAAAGGGCAACCCCCAATGGCCCTGTAACAAGGCTATTTTATCATTTGTTCCTTTGGAAATCCGTAGTTTTCAGAAAGGACAGGTGATAGAATGACTGGCGGCACAAGAAAACGTGGCTCCACATGGTCTTACTACTTTGATTTGGGCAAGGTGAACGGGAAACGGCAGAAAAAGGAAAAGGGGGGCTTCAAAACCAAAAAGGAAGCTGAAGCCGCTCTTGCCAAAACAATTAATGAATATAACAGCGCCGGGGCCGTCTTTGAACCCTCTGAAATCACAGTATCTGACTATCTGGATCAATGGTATGATCTGTACTGCAAGCCCAATTTGAAGTACAACACACAGGTTGGGTATCTGCGGATCATGGAAGGACATTTGAAGCCCAAGTTTGGGAAATACCGCTTGAAGGCCCTTACTTCTGCGGTATTGCAGGAATACGCCAATGATCTGAAAATGAATGGCCTATCCAAAAGCCATATTGTGGGCATTCTCTCCGTGTTGGGGGCCGCTTTAGATTATGCGGTTGAACCGTTGCATTATCTGACTGCTAACCCCATGCGGTATGTGAAATATCCAAAGGTGGAGAAAAAGCCCCGTGAACGGATCATTCTCACTTTGGATGAATGGAACCAAATCATTGAACGCTTCCCGGCTGGCTCCCGGTTCCATATTCCTTTGATGATCGGGTTTTATACCGGGTTACGGATTTCGGAAGCCTTTGCCCTTACATGGGATGATATAGACCTTGAAAACCGTACCATAACCGTTTCCAAACAGGTTGTGAAGCGGAATTTTGGGGCTGATGTGCGGAAGGTGGTTGAACAGAAGGGAAAGCGGGAAATGCGTTCTTCATGGTACTTCACCACCACTAAAACCCCGGCTTCCATGCGAACCGTTCAATTCGGTGAAACGCATTATCAGGCATTGCGGGCTGAAAGAACCGCCCAAATCGAACATGAAATGAAGTATGGGGAATATTACACCATCCATGTTCTGAGGAAGGAACAGGACGAAAAGGGCAATGATATGTTCAGGATCGTTCCCCTGCAAAAATGCCTGCAAGCGACTTATCCCCGTGTTCGGATGGTTTGCATTGCAGAAAACGGGGAATATACTTCCACCGATTCATTCAAGTATTGTTCGCGGATCATCTACAACGAATTGAAACTTGCCTTTGACTACCATTCTTTAAGGCATACCCACGCAACCCTCTTGATTGAATCCGGGGCCGATGTGAAGGACGTACAAACCCGGCTGGGCCACAGCAATATCCAAACCACCCTGCAAACCTATGTGCATGATACAGAAGCCATGAAGCAACGCTCCGTTGAACTCTTTGAACAGGTGGCAGGGCGGAAAACTTCATAAAGTACAAAAAACAGGACTGAAACGCCGAAAGTTCAGCGGGTTCAGCCCTGTTTTTCTGTTCAACAGTGGTTTTTCAAAATTAGGGTGGCAAATGGGTGGCAAATACCCCTTTTTTGTGGCCTAAAAACGGCGAAAATCCTTATATCATGCGGGTTAGAAGGCATACAGTTTCATGCATCGATTTTCCGTCCCAATCCAACATATCCACTTCCTGGTCATTAAAGAAGACCGGAATCCGAAAATCAATGCGTTTCAAGATCCGGCCATCCGCCTGCTGCTCGGGGAAAATTTCGACGCGTTTGATAAAGCTCTTCATGAACTCTTTTCTCTCAGCATCTGTAAATTCATCGTAGAGCTGATCGAAACAGACGAGATACTGGTAGATGTTATCGCGGCGGATTTTTTGGCTTCGGACGTTTAGGATTCTGGCTTGGAGTTCATCGATGGATTTTTCTATGGCTGACATCTCATCGTAAAGGCGATCCTGACGGTCCTGGAGATCCTGGCTCTTGCGCTCATAGTGAGGATCGTCAAAATTCAAGTGGTCAATCTGCTCTCCAATACGATTCTTGGCCCCGTTCAGCTGCCGGAGCTTTTTCCGGAGTGCATCCAACTGCTGCTCCAACTCTCGGGTATCAATGGACTGACCGATTTTGTTCTGGATGGCATTTGAGAATTTGGGGTTGTGAATCAGATTCTGAATTACGGTCACCACTGCATCGTTGATGAAATCTTGACTCCATTGCTTGCTGTAGGTGCACGAATGACCATCGACCTCTTTGCGATGCTTGCACTGGTAATAGAAATAGTCCCGATACGACTTCCCATCCGGGCCGCGCTTTCGGTTGACGTTGCCATACATTCCAGCGCCGCAGATGGGGCAGCAGAGAAGACCAGAAAGAATGTGTTCATGCTCCAGGCTGTGTGTCTTTTCTTTCTTGCCGCCATTGTTTGCGCGTTTCTGTTTTGCCAGGTGCCAATCGGCTTCTGAAACGATGGGTTCGTGGATACCATCGTAGAGCATATATTTTTCCTGCTTCACAATATGGTATTGGTTCCGTGT
>ERZ1090865.1332-NODE-1333-length-12400-cov-3.520292_pt1 | contig 12400 bp, 8 predicted proteins | sample MGYA00478478_ERZ1090865 | MGnify/ENA primary metagenome ERZ1090865 (study PRJEB33644, sample SAMEA5815715) | chicken gut metagenome | biome: Chicken; feature: Gastrointestinal Tract; material: Caecum | place: Ireland | collected 2019-01-01 | study: A study of the... | reverse complement strand
GTATTTGACAGAGAGCGGCAGACTGCGGTGCGAAGAGGAGAAAGCATGCACGGAGGATAACTGGGCGGAACGGGAAGTATCCTTTTCGTATGATTGGACCGACGGGGAGCATGTCTGCCGGACCTCTGGCACGGTGTATTTCTCCCGGACGGAAATGGGAAATGTGTTTTTCCTGGATTACCGGGTAAACGGGACGAGAGTGATGGACAAAGAAGAGGCGGAGAAAAAAGCAAAAGCGGGTCGTTGGCTGCAGGCTCTGCTTGCGGATTGGGATGCGCCGACGATGGTTTCGACGTTCTCCGGATATGGGTTCCATTACCCGAAGACACCGGAGGGGTTCGTGGATTTCCTGTGTGAGTACCGGGGGCTGTTCTGTACGACGAAGGAGCGGTCGCGGATGTTCCTGCGTCTGGTGGACGAGGGGGCGGATCCCGACGAGGTGTTCGACGGTTTTTCCACGGACTGTGGGGGCGGTACTGGCGGTACAGTGGCGGAGATACTCACGAAACTGCTTGGTGTTTCTTTCTGTTTCCACCGGCATGACGAGCGCTTATCCGAGGAGGAGAGCCCGGCCTGCGTGTTTGCGGATGACGAGGGGGATCTGTTTGCCCCTGGGGAAGATAAATCCCAGTTCCTGCTGGGGCTGCATCATGTGGTGGAGGTGCTGCAGATTCCGCAGTTCGGATATTTCCCGTACGCGATGTACATTCCGGTGGATATTCATATGTATGATACCAAGTCCTTTGGATATGAGTTTCCGAAGACAGAATGAAAAAGAAAGGCGCCCTGTATGGGGCGCTTTTTTCTTATGTGATCCGATGGTCGGGCCACAGCGTCTTAGAAAGGCAGTAGGTCAGGTTCCCGTCATCGACCCATCCGGCGTCCAGCCAGTAAGGCGTTTCGTCGATCCAGATTTGATTCCAGGCATGGGGGCCAAAACCCGTGCCGTTGTCTGCTTCCCCGGGCTGGTATGTACACCGGATGCCCGCCTCTTTACACATGGCGCGGATGAGCAGCGCGTAGGTGTTGCAGTTTCCGGTTCCTTCGGTAAATCCGGTTATGGCATCTCCGCCTGCGTCGTCATAGGTCATATGGTCGCAGACCCAGGAGAGAATGGCGAGGACAGCTTCTTTTTCGGTCATGGTTTCTGTGATGCCTGCCTGTGACAGGGCGTCGCCGGCGAGACGGCGGACCTGCAAGGCGGTCTTGGTATCTTTCCGGATCTGCTGCGGGTCGATGACGATGGTCATCGCGATGTTGGCGGATGTGTCCGGCTGCAGAATGCCGTCAGGGTTGGTGGCTGTGACGGTCTGGAATACAGTGTCAATGGAAAGCTGTGCGCAGAGGCTGTTGGACGCGGCCGTCACATCTTCCCATGCTGTTTTTGGGAAAGTTTGCTGTACGGGACCATCCGGGTCGGTTCTTACCGTCGTGAGGACCCAGGCGGCAATGGCGTGTGGATGGTCAGATAATAACGGGTCCGGCGTATCCGGGAAGGTCCAGGCATCAACGTCTTGGAACTGTATCTGTGCCCCTTCCGGTATCGCTTCGATCCGTTTTTGTTCTTTCTGATCCACGTATTTCGTCTGAAGGTCTGTCACAAAGCAGCCGGCTGCTGCGAGGAAACACCCGAGACAGAGAAAAACAGCCAGAGGCCGTCGGAACTGTTTTAGCCAGCAGAGATATCCAAATAAAAACAAAAGGGTCAGCTGCAGCAGCTGCGTTGAGAGAAACGAAGCGGTGGCCTGGGTCATGGTATCCTATCCTTTCTTATGTGTCGTGTTATATTATAGCACAGTGGATATAGGTTGTGCAAGGGTTGACAGCAATGTGTGTATGCGTTATACTGAGAGGGACAAGAAAGAGAAGGGAGTCATTGTGTATGCGGCGAAAAGACAAGAAAGCCCTGGTCATCTGTCTGGAACCGGAAGCGAAAGAGCAGATCCGGCGGTGGGCGGACGCGGAAGGGCGATCTATGGCAAATTTCACGGAACGTATTATCATGGCGTATGTGGACGAGCGAAAAAAAGAAAGTGAGGATCGAGCATGAAAAGATACAAACGTTGTCTGGTGGGAGGGCTGTGCGCGTTCCTGCTGTTGGGAATGGTCGGCTGTGGGGATGTGCCCAGACCGGAATATCCGGATTATCCCGACTATGACCCGTCTGATTATGTGGAGCTGGGTGATTACGACCAGCTGACGGTCCGGGCGTCTTTGATCGATGAAAATCCCACGGACGAAGAAGTGACCGAAAAAATGGAGGAAGGTCTGCGTCCGCAGAAGGTGGAGGATGAAAACGCTACGGTAGCTGAGGGGTCTTATGTGGTCATCGACTATACCGGGACGGTGGACGGCGAGTCGTTCCCCGGTTCTGAGATGACGGACTATACGGTACATATCGGCAGCGGGACGCTGATCTCCGGCTTGGAGGACGCGATGGTCGGCATGAAGGCCGGCGAAGAGAAAGAGTTGAAAATCTCTTTCCCGGAAGATTATTCGGTAGAAGAGGTGGCGGGAAAGGTGGCAGACTTTACCATTACCGTCAAAGAGATCCAGGAGATCCCGGAGATTACGGATGCGGTCGTGTCGGAGCAGACCGCATATGACAGCGTGGAGGCGTACCGGAAGGCCGCGACAAAAGAACTGCAGAAAGAAAAGCAGTCCAATAATGAGAACACAAAGCGCAGCGTGATTCTGACAAGTCTCCCTGCGGTGGCGACGGTCAAAGAGATCCCGGAGGATCTGCTGGACTGGTACGTGGACTGTGATGTGTTAAATTATATCTATTACGCGAAACAGGCAGATATGGATCTGGACGACTATTTGTCGGAGCAGACGGATGGAGAGATCGAAGACGAAAACGCTTTCCGGGAGTATCTCGCGAACAATGCCACCGCGTCTTTGTCCAACGAGTTGATTCTGCTGGCTATCGCGCAGGACCAGGGGATGAAAATCAGTGATCAGGCGTATCAGAAGGCATTGGAAGCGGACTATGAGACATACAGTTTCGATTCCCCGGAGGAGTTTGAGCGCTGTTACGGCAAGCAGGCGATCAAGACCATGCTGTTGACGGAAAAGGCCCTGGATTATCTTTTGGAGCATGTGACTGTGGAGAATGTCAGCGCGCCGGCGCAGGAATAGAGAGGGGGTAGATGCGTATGGGAAGAGCAGGTGCCGGAAGCGGGGGAGGAGGCCGGTCTTTTGGCGGACATTCCAGCGGGCGGATGAGCGGCGGCATATTTTTTATTTGCTTTTTTCCTTTTTTATTGTGAGAAATGGATGACAGGCGGAAGGATATCCTTCCGCCTGTTGTCTTGTTTCCGTGTCTTTCCGTTGTCTTTTTCTGGTATTCTGTGGTACAATGAGTGTAGTATAGAATCAGAAGGGAAGGTGTGAAACTTGATGCGAAAGAGAGGTCGTCTTGGCGCCTGGTGCGCCTGCCTGGCGCTGTGTGCGGTCCTGCTGGGCGGATGGGTGTTTTCCGGGATTGCCCGGGCGGTGCCCAACGAGCAGATCGAACAGCTTTTGATGGTAGGCGGGACCGGGCTTTCCCAGATGCATACCGCAGTGGCGAACCAGTATCTTCACGATGGAGATGTGCTGCAGCACGGTTGGATTGAGGGCGGAAATCTTGGCGGCGTCTCGTCGGCGATTTCCGGGGATCCAGCGGTAGCGGCAAAACAGGCCGTGGTGGTCTGGCTGGGGGAGGATTACACCCAGTCCCGGATCCCGGGATATGAATCCTGGTTCAACAATGACTGGCTGGGCCGGGATAGTTCTTCTCTGCCGGCGTCGGACGCGGAGTACAGCGGGATTGCCCTGGGACGGGCCTTGGCCGGGTATGATTATTACGTTTTGCAGGAGTGCGTGACGCCTTCCCCCAGTTTCGATTCGATCCCGGTGGAGGCAGTCCACCGGAAATATGCTGACGGGATTTATGCTTCGGCTGTGGCGCCGTATCAGCCGGTGGAAAACTGGCATTATGAGCATCAGAGCGGGGACAACGTGCCGGAGGGGGCGGAGCATGTCCAGGAGATTTATCGGACGGAATACTATGAGGACGAGGAGACCGGAGAGTGGATCCCCTATCAGGTGTTCGACCACTATGAGTGGGATATGCATATTACGGACAACTGGACGTACTGGATCGAGGTGCAGCAGCATAAGACCGGATACGCGGAGACGTGGAAGAGCCAGGGGGCGCTGGTGTATGTGGCTTCCCTGGGGCCGTACTCCAAGTCTACAGACAGCGCGGCGATGGACGCCCAGAATGCGCCGACAAAGACCTTTAATGAGACTCTGCGGTCCAATGCCACCGGGCTGTCGTTTCTGGATTTGTTTGACGAGATCTTAGCACACAACCCGTATTATCGGGACGGCAGCGATCATGGGGCCTATTATGACGACCAGACACTGTGCTGGATCTTCCATCTGATCTGGAACAGCGTGCTCAATGATAATCCGAATGCGCCGTCCCCGGACCCGGTGGACCAGAGTTTTTATTCGCTGTCCTGTTCTCTGACGTCGTATATGAACAACGTGCTCAGTTCCGGGGCGGATGAGATGCATGCCCATCACACGCTGATTGAGGCGGCGACGGATTCCGTGGGCAATGCCGGGGCGTTTCTCGGATACGGGGACGAGGATTACGATTTTACGCCCTATCTGACCGGGATCGCCTCGGCGTCCTCCTCTGTGATCGATTATGGTTCCCTGATCGGCCATGAGGGCGGGACCAACGAACAGTATCTATATGCCCGGTATGGGTATCTGTTGAAAGACCTGGGATTAGACGCAGTCGGGACGCCGGCGGTTGTGGGCTTTGGCCGCTGGATCCCCGGCGCGCTGATGATCGTGATGTATGTCATCAGCACAGCGGTGCCGGTGCTCTTTTCCGGCATTATGGACCTGCTGCAGCTGTTGAATCCCTTCCAGTTTTTCGCCCATGCGTCGAATATCGCAGCCCAGGCTCGGGCACAGATGGTTATCGGGGGCGGCTTATCGGGTTTTTTGGGTTCGGATTTTGCGTTAAACGGCGCGGTGCTGAACATTCTGGATTTCTGCGGAGACCTTTACGATGGGTTCCAGGATATCGGGTTGTTCGTGGTCATCCCGCTGTCTTTGGTCTTTCTGGCGGCCTGGCTGCTTTTGAAAAAGAACGCCGATCCCGGTTCCCGCTGGCAGAAAGTCCGCAGTTTTCTGACCCGGTTTGCTTTTATCGCGGTGGGAATCCCGCTGCTTGGCGTGATGTATACGTCGGCACTGCAGGTGGTGTCCGGTATGACGGCAACCGCGGACTGCGCGAGTACACAGATGGTTGCCGCGACGTTTCTGGATTTCCAGTCCTGGGCGAAAAACCTGCGGCTGGACGCGGTGGATGGGACGGTACTGGTATCGGAGCCGGCCACATCTTCGGACGCTTCGTCCCTCGGGGGCGTAGCCGGAGCTGGGGCGTACCGGAGCCTGCGTTCCACGGTGTCGGCAATCAACCGGGCGTCCGGGGCAACGGACGCGGTGCCGGTTTTCTCGTCAGATATTCTGTCGGATGAAGGGTCGTTTACCGATGCCGTTTTAAACGGGACGGACAGCCATAACGCCAAGGCCGTGCGCCAGGTGCTGGGCCTGTTGCGGTCCTATGTGACCGGCAGTTTCTATATGGCGTCAGACTGGGAATCTGACGCGATGAGCGCTGTGACAAAGAATCACAGCAGTCAGATCGGCAGTCTGGTGGCAGGAGATACGAAGGATCCCAATGCCGGGACATTGTATGAGTTGTTTGATCAGACGAACGAGACGTCGGATTGGCTGGCCCGGGCGTCGGCTGATAACAAAGCGATCTTTGACGGGACGTCGCCCTATGACGCCTGGGGGAATTTCAATGTGTTTGCCAACGGGAAGCTGCAGGCAGATGACAACAGCGCCCGGGAGACGGATACGGTCACGTATACGTCCGGTGGAAGCGCCGGGGTACACGGGGCTGTCTGCCCCTGTTCTTCTGTGGGGCTGTCTACGCTGTCTTTGTATAATTATCTGTCCACGGATTTTTCTTCCGGACAGATGACGGTGTATTCCAACAGCGAGACCACCAGCCAGGCGGTTTCCGTGGGACATTACGCGGTCAATCTGATCGGGTCCGGGGTGTTTCATGTGCTTTACTGGCTCAACTGTTTCGCTCTGATGGCCGTGGTGGCAGTCATCGGCGCCTGTTACGCCATCGGCATGATGGTGCAGACCGTCCAGCGGACGATCAAGGTGCTGGCGGCCGTGCCGGGTTCTCTGCTCGGTGTGCTGCGGAGCATGGTACAGGTCCTTGTCACGGTCTTTTTGATGATCGCGGAAGTGGTGGGAACCATTTTGTGTTACAATCTGATTTCCCAGCTGCTGATGCTGTTCGTGACTGTGCTGGAAGCGCCGCTGTCCGATGCGGTGGCAAATGCTACGGTGGTTATCGGCGGACAGCTGGCAGCGCTGGGCAGCGATACGCTGTCGATAGACACATTGGGACGTCTCGGCACGGCGTTTGGCCTGTCCTTTACCTCTGTGATCTGTCTGGGACTGGCCGTTTGTCTGGCCCGGCGGGCAAAGGGATTTGTGCGGGTGTATGCCCTTGCCATGGATCTGGTGTGGGAGAGATGGTTCCTGTTTCCGGAGGTTGCGCGGACCCTGGCCCGGCGGACGTGCCGTCCGGAGAAAAAGCAGGGCCTGCGAGTGGTTTTTTTCGATCTGCTCTTCCATTCCGGGGAGCCTGTGGTAAGATGAGAGGAGAAGAAAGAGAAGGGAGAAATGAGGGATGGCTTCATTTGATTATGGAAAGGATGTATCCGGCAGGGATCCGGAAGCGGAAAGGGCGCTGGAGGAGACGGCGGAGCATGTAAGGATAGAGGGAATCTCGGCGGACCGGGTCTGGGAGACAAAGAACCCGGCGTATCAGACGGTGTCCCTGCGGGACGACCGTTCCAGCAGCGGATTTCTAAACGTCTGGGTGCCGACGGCCCAGCTGGCCGGCGCGCCGGATGGGCAGTCCTATACGGTAGATTTCGGCCTGCCGGATACGCCTTATACCGGTTCCAGGAAGAAACCGGACGGGACGTATGAGCGGGTTGCTTTGACCGCCGGGGACGTCAGGACCCTGTTTGACCGGCAGCAGACGCCGCCGAACGCGTATCTGAATTATGTTCCCGGACAGTTTATCCATGAGACGTCGAATCCGGATTATAAGGTTGTGTCTCTGCCAAGCGCGGCATCCGAGAGCGGGTTTATGAACCTGACCGTGGACGCGAAAATGGTCTTTCCGACGACGAGCAGAAAGACAGGCGAGGTGGTGCCGAACCGGTATAACGTCAACCTCGGCCCGGCGTATCATACGGTTTTATACGACGTGAAGCGGGACGGGGCGTTTGTAAAAGAGAAACAGACAGCTGGGAATTTCGCGAAACAGTACGAAAAGAACCAGCGGGACTGGCTCGCGAAGCGGCGGGAGGCGGATAAGCGGGGACCGCAGGATGCCGAGACACTTTCGATAACAGAGGAAGAAGCGGTCTTCGCGTGAGTGTATGGCGGCGGGGCAGATGTCCTGCCGTTTGTATTACGGATAGAAAGGCAGGTAGGATATGGCAAAACAGTTGGAGATACCACAGGATCATACGATGGATTCGGCCGGGTATGCGTACCCGGACCCGGAGGAGGAAGCGTTATTGCAGGAGACGATGGCGTCCCTGGAACAGGAACAGCAGGATATGGCGTATGCCAAGAATGAAAATCCGGCGCAGGAGCAACCGGCGCAGAAACTGGACATAGCAGAAGGAGAGGAAGCTGTCCAGACAGAACCGGCGCAGCAGTATACGAACCTGTTCGCGCGGATCTGTTCGTCCGTGGCAAACGCGTTCGGGCGGGAATCCGGCCTGGGATCGGTGTTCGCGAACATGGCAGACAAGTTAGAGGCGCAGTTTGCTGACCCTGTGGTTGTGTCAGCAGACAGTGCCAAACCCGATGACGTGGAGCTGGCCACGGAGCCGCGGAGCGCGCAGTCGGAGCGGGAAGCGTCCCAAAAAGCGTCACAGGATGGAACGGAAGCGGAGGATACCGGGTTAAAAACGAATGCCCAGCTGACGGGGATGGAAAATAGCGCGGTACTCTCTTATGCGAACGGGCAGGTACAGGTCGAAGCGGCGGCAGTGGCGAAGGCCGGTCAGAAACCGGCGGTGTCGGCGGATGGCCCGCAGACAGTGGAGGAGAGCGCGAAGGACGACGTGGCTTCCGGGGCTTTCGAGCGGATGGCAGATGCGAAAGAAGGCCAGTTTACGGATGTTCACGGACAGATGGCCCTGATCGGGCAGGAACTGTCCACGTATAATGCCGGGGCCCTTTCCGGCGTGGATGTGACGACAGCCCAGCGGAACGAGGCGGGGGAGAGTTATGTGGCCCTGCTGGAGCAGATGGCTTTGTACGGGAATACCGCAAAGGCGGAGATTGCTTCCCGGTATGCTGATGACCCGGAAACCCAGGCGAAAGCCCAGAAAGGTTTGGAAAATCTGATGCGGCAGGCGGTCGGCGACGGGTATAATCTGGCATACGAGGCGGACCAGACGTATGGTCTGTTTTCCGAGGAGCAGCGCCAGCGGATGGACGCTCTGGCGTTCCCGGGCGTCTCGGCGGATTACAGTACCTTTGCCACAGCAAAAGATCTGCAGGCCGGTAAAGATGGTCTGGAGAAAGAGCAGACATTGTATCGGGAGGCGGATACGGCGGACGTAGCCAATAACCGGCGGGAAAAGACGGCAGAGCCGGCAGCGGAGAAGAAGAAGGAAGCGCAGAGGGAGGCGTCCCCTGCGGTGGAGCGCAGTTCGGACAGGGGAAAACAGGCAGAAGAACGGTTTGCGGATCTGTTGTCGAAAGATACCGCGCCCTCTTATGACCGGGAACTGAACGCGTAAGCGGCAGCATAAGAAACAGAGAAAGGAGCGAATGTTAAGTAACTTCAAGTATTGACATTTATACCTAAATGTGTTTTAATATACTCAGAGGGTAATGTCATGGATTTGAAAGATAGTAAAAATTACAGGCCAAATGAGTTCGCACAGATGATTGGTGTTTCTGTAAAAACCCTACAAAGGTGGGACCGGGACGGTATCTTAAAAGCAGGCCGGACACCTACGAACCGGCGTTATTATACGCAGGAGCAGTACAACCAGTTCAAAGGCATAGAAAAGGAGCCGGATACCCGGGAAATCGTTATCTATACAAGGGTTTCTACAAGGAACCAGAAAGCGGACTTACAGAACCAGGTTTCCTTCCTACGCCAGTTCTGCAATGCAAAGGGCATGGTCGTAGACCGGTGTATGGAAGATTATGGCAGCGGGTTAAATTATAACCGTAAGAACTGGAACGAATTATTGGACCTGGTAATGGCCGGAAAAGTCCGGATGATCGTGATTGCCTATAAGGATCGGTTCGTCCGGTTCGGGTACTCCTGGTTTGAACAGTTTTGCAGGAAATTTGGGACAAAGATCCTTGTCGTGAAAAATGAAGACCTTTCTCCACAGGAGGAACTTGCACAGGATATCCTTTCCATCCTCCATGTATTTTCCTGCCGTTTATAAGGCCTGCGGAAATATGAGAAACAGATAAAGGAGGACGAAAATCTTGCTCCGAAGTTATAAGACCGAGATCAACCCGACAGAGGAACAAAAATATAAGATCCGCTGCACCATTGGTGTCTGCCGGTATGCTTATAACTTTTACCTGGCCAGGAATCAGGCATTATATCAGTCGGGTCAGTCCTTTTTATCCGCAAGGGCTTTCAGTGTCTGGCTGAATAATACCTACCTTCCCTCCCATCCGGAAAAACACTGGATCAGGGAAGTCAGTTCCAAGGCGGTCAAGCAGTCCATTGAACAGGGATACCGGGCATTCCGGAATTTCTTTAAAGGGAAGTCCAAACACCCCAGGTTCAAGAAAAAGGGCCGGTCAGACGTAAAGATGTATTTTGTCCGGAATAATCCGGGAGACTGCCTGTGTGAACGCCACCGGGTTAAAGTCCCGACCTTAGGGTGGGTCCGGCTGAAGGAAAAGGGGTACCTCCCGGTCACAAAAAGCGGGATCCTCATCCGGAGCGGGACCATCTCCATCAAGGCAGGACGGTATTATATTTCCGTACTGGCAGAAGTCCCGGACCATCCGGTTGTAAGACCAACCGGGGATGGCCTCGGGATTGACCTGGGTTTAAAAACATTTGCTGCCTGTTCGGACGGGAGGATGTATTCCAACATCAACCGGACAGACAGAGTAAGGAAACTGGAAAAACAGCTCCGGAGGGCACAGAAACGCCTTTCGAGGAAATACGAAAACAAAAAGAAAGGAGGAACCGCTCAAAGAAATATTGACAGACAGAGACAAAAGGTTCAAAAGCTGTATCAGAGGATCACAAACATCCGCCAGGATTATCAGGATAAGGTAATCGCAGGGCTGGTAAAAACCAAGCCGGCCTGCATTACCATCGAAGACCTGAATATCCGGGGCATGATGAAAAACCGATACCTCTCAAAGGCAGTTGCATCACAGGATTTTTACCGGTTCCGGCAGAGGCTGGCAGAAAAGTGCAGGAATAACGGCATCGAGCTGCGGGTCGCAGACAGGTGGTATCCGTCTTCTAAACGGTGCCATGCCTGCGGGAAGGTAAGAAAAGACCTGAAACTTTCGGACCGGGTGTTTACCTGTTCCTGCGGGTACCGGGAAGACCGGGACTTAAATGCTGCCTTAAACTTAAGGGATACATTGGACTTTGTGACCGTCTGAAGACCAGGCTTTTACCTACCGGTGGCCAGCCGGGAAGTTACGGCTGTGGAGTGTACAGGGACCTGCGAGTAGCAAGCCATTGGCTGTGAAAGCATACACAGAGAAACAGCAAGGGGGAAATCGTGAGACGCCCCGGGTCTCAGAATGTCGATATTTGAGTATATTTTGAGTGGCAGGCAGATGGGATGGCGAAAAAGAAACTGCAGGAGGTTGTTTCTGCTGATGCGCCGGAGAAAACCGAGCGGCCGGCGGAGGATGTGTCCGCGAATGCGGATTTAGAACAGGTCCGGCTTGCCCTGGAGAGCGATACGGCTGCGACTGTCTCTTCCCAGAAAAGCGGGTATACAAAAGAAGCGGTGGGGGCGATGAGCAAAGAGGAAAAGCAGCAGGCCCGGACTGCGCTGGCAAAAAAAGAGACGACGATTGGGACGAAGACATACCAAAGCGGCGGTTATACCATCGAAGATGCCGACGGGGACCGGCTGGATGCGGTCAGCAGCAGACAGCCCGAGGTAACATCCGAGGAATTGGGCGGGACGATTGCCTATGAGAACGGGAAGAACCACTATACCGGTTCGCTTGGGGATTTTACCTATGATCCGACTCAGTGGGCTGTAGGGACAAAGACGGTAACCAATGCCGAGGGGAGTCTGACCACGACGGTCCCGGTGCTGCGGTATATCGGCAGCCGGACAGCGGGCGGGGATATTGCGATTCCCGACGGTGTGACGTCGCTGGATTATACCTTCGAGGGAAATAAAGATTTGGAGACCGTGCCGAAGATCCCGGATTCCGTAACCAGTGCCCACTGCGCGTTTATGGGGTGTACCGGCGTCACGCGGGCCGCGTATGAGGCGAAGGAGGACGGCACGGGCCGCAAAGGGGAATGGTATTCGTCCCTGTCGTTCTGGGATGACTTTTCGTATGGAGACGGCGGCATGTGGACTATGAGCGCCGGCCTGCAGGATGCTTCCGGGATGTTTTATGACTGTACTTCTTTGGAGGAAAGTTACACGAAGGCCGGGAAGTCGCTGATTTTCGCCCAGGATATGTACCGGAATACTACATCAATGGGTTCCAACGAGGCGGCGCTGTCCCATGGGGCAGCAGCCCGGATGGACTGTACCCAGTCTTTGATGCTGACGCCTTCGGCGACCAGCGGGATGTACGAGGGAACGAATGTGGATGTGGCAGCGTCGTATCTGCAGCTGGATGACAACAAGAATCACTCTATCTATTGGGATGATACGACGCAGACCATGGATACCTATGAGTTTTATAAAGCCGGCGGGACGGATACCCAGCTGGCTGCGATCCAGGAACTGGAGGAGAACCAGAAACGGGATCAGGTACTGTTCGGCGGGGCACAGACGGACATGTACGCGGTAACCGGCGGGCAGGCGAACCATGCGACGGTCCGGGATGAGATGGGGTATTCCACCACGTCCAATGTCAAAGATGAGAATGCCTATGCGGACGGAGGCGACGGCGTGCTGGGCGAATTTCTTTCCGGCGGAAATCTTTTTGACCGGGGACTGGTCAGCCTGGGCGAGTACGCGATTGTCAAGAAATTGACTGGGAGCACACTGGCCGGCGTGGCCGTCAC
>ERZ1090865.1331-NODE-1332-length-12400-cov-6.924018_pt1 | contig 12400 bp, 12 predicted proteins | sample MGYA00478478_ERZ1090865 | MGnify/ENA primary metagenome ERZ1090865 (study PRJEB33644, sample SAMEA5815715) | chicken gut metagenome | biome: Chicken; feature: Gastrointestinal Tract; material: Caecum | place: Ireland | collected 2019-01-01 | study: A study of... | reverse complement strand
GATATGAATCGTAATTTTATTATGGATTTCAGCAAAGAGACAATTGCAATTTAAAATTTAATTATGTTGATATCTATAAAATTTTTATTGAAAGATTATATTCCTAGGAATATAATCCATCGTGTTGGGGGAGTATGGGAATTTTTTATCAATCTGTTTTTGCAATTATATTATCATTGATGGTTATGAGCCAGATGGGATGTTCTTATCTGGGCGTAACAGACGATCCATATGGGCCGGTGGTGAATTGCGATGCCAATTTACCGATGAATGAATTGTTACGATGCGTGGAAGATAAATATGCTTTTATGGATAAGGTGTATGAGCCTAAACGTATCGAAAGATTGAAGCAGTATGGGCTGGAAGATCGAAATCATCAGAACCGTTTTGAGGAAAATGTTCCTTATCGGAAGGTAAGCGAATTTAAAAGTTTACAGGCGTGCGGGGAAAAATGTCATGGTGATATTTACGGAAGAACCTTTCCTTATGATAAAATATATGAGTTTGAAGGTTTTAATACCTGCGGAAATAAATGTCAGGTTGATATTAACGGCAAGCTCTTTCCTTATACGATGGATATATATGGCGGGCGGGAAGTCGGGATTGCGCATGGTTATTCCATTGAAATGATTAATAATGTTAATGGTCGTTTAGGCGATTTTTCAGGATTAACAAATCCGTATTATTTTTTGCGCAGCCGGAAAATACCGAGAAAAGACCTTGTGTTGGCGGAGACGAATAAACGGTTGCAGTTTTTTACGGTTAGCGCAGAAGGAATCAGGCTGGATGGCGGCAAAGACTTATTAGGAATACAGATTATTGATTTCTGTAATAAAAAGCCTGAAGAAGAAGGGTATGTACAGACTTCTAAAAATCATTATCAAAAACAAATAGATGGGGGAATTTTGCATCTTTCAAAACCTGAAAATTTCTATCCAGTATGTTACGGTTATGTGTTTTGGGTGATAGGAAATATTAAAGACGCAGAAAAAACTTTGGCATTGAGCTTGGATAAACGAATTAATCCAACGAAAGCTTATGTTAAGCTAGGGAAGGATATTTATGAAATAGATTTGAAAGGAGGTGAGGGGGAAAAGTAGTTATGTGAATTTATTCTTAATGTTTTACTGAGCTGAGGTAAAATTTAAGAAGTTTAAAAGAATTTATCTGAGAAAAGTTAAGTTATATATGTTCTACGGTGGGGTAATTTTTGCTGAAACTGCATCGAAAATTACAGATTTTTTTACATAATATTATAAACTTAATTTAAGAAAACAATCCTTTTAATTAAAAAAATAACGAGCTGATAACAACAGGTGTTGTATCGGAAAGAAACTTTTATACTTTTGGGGGAGAAAATTTATGACAAGTTATATTTTACAAGTACATTCAAGATATCTGGATTTGCCGTTGGTTCCGCCTTCAACCGGGATTGCCCGGCATACCGGCTATGATTTAGTTACATTAAATGATAATGGTGAACCAAGTTTCATTAACAGTGTGGATTTAACGACCAGAAACGGAAGAATCTATATGGTTTTTGTAGAAGGTTCAGATGGACAGCCTTTTATCGTAAATGTTAGTGGTGAAAAGCAAATCTGGCCGAAAAAGATTCATATCGGAGAGGTTACTGCAGATAATGAGGGACCAAATTTTACGGTTACTCAAGAAGGCGCGGAAAAATATGATTTTAAAACAGCGACAGTTTTAACCGGGGATGTAGCTAAACATGTTTTTGATTGGATTGTTTTTGATGCTAAATACCGAAATGCCTTGTCTATGGTCAGTAACGGTCTAACCGATTATGATGTTAATGCACCTAATTGCAATACATGGACGAATTATATTGATTTGACTTACATTAAGGGCAGTCAGAGTGTGTTTGATAAGTTGGGTGGCGGTTGGTATCCCGGAAAGGATAAAACTTTCATTAATTCAACAAGTGGCGATGATTTACGGGATTGCAAAATTATTGAAGATATCAGTCGCAAGTTTTTTGAGTTGTATAGTGCCGATTTTAATTTTGGTAATTTGTCAATTACACTTGAGGATGTCAAACATTATTCCAACACAATGGATCCGGTTGGATTTGTAACGCGGATCAGCGACGGAGTGCGCAGTTATTTATTTGATTGTGAAGTGGTCAACAGTTATGTTTAAGACGGACATTATTTTGAGGATAATACGCCGGGCGGAAGCTATATTGTGGCCGGAAAAGGTGCGTCAGAAACAATTATAGCCGGAGATGGAGATGATATAATCGATGCCGGTGCAGGAGAAGGGGAAACAGCAGTCGCAAAATATGTTAACCTTGGCGGCGGTGACAATCTATATGTCGGCGGGGCGGCCGCGGATGAGGTTAATACGGGAACTGATAACAGTGGCTCGGTTGCCAATGAGAATAATGTTAATCATGTTTTTCTCGGAGCCGGCAGTGATACTTTTTATGGCGGCAAGGGAGCGGATATTGTGGACGGCGGTTCTGGTGACTTAACCCGTTTACAAGCTTTGTCACAGTTTATTGACAGCGGCGTGACGACCGAATCGATGACAGATGATGAAAATGCGGTTAATTATGTTAATCTGGGTGCTGGAAATGATGTTTATTTTGGCGGTAAAGGAAAAGATGCCGTATATGGGGGCGATGGTGACGATATTATTTATGGAGGGGATTGTCCTGGTGACTTTGACGGAAGAAATGAGTTGTATGGGGAGGCTGGGGATGATTACATTTGCGGTGGTCGCAGTGACGATGTGATTTCCGGCGGCGAAGGAAATGATGTTATTTATGGCAGCGGCGGTAATGATGTATTAATGGCCGATGCCGGCTCGGATATTATTTATGCTGGTGTTGGTTATAATAATATTTATTGTGGAGAAAATGATAGCTGTCGTGATATTGTGGTACTTAATAATGATGTGAATGGCCGGGATGATATTTATAATATAACTTCTCAAGATATTATTTGTTGCGTCGGTGGGTTCGATTTTTCCAGAAGTCTAGGATATTATAGTCCTCTTTGGGGAGTTAAAGGAAATTCTATAAATTTCCAAACGACCGGTGATAATGTTCCTTTAATATATGACGCAGACGGTAAAGTATATCGCTGGCGCGAGGCCTATACAGATGCAGACGGTATTACCCATAGTTCGCAATATATTGATACAGGTATCCGTTACCCTGCATATGGAGACGGCGAACCTGAGGAAGAAGATTTAAAGAAACTTTTATCCGCTTAAGATATTTAACGGAAGAAAGAGGCAGGAAATTTCCTGCCTCTTTCTTATTCCCTGTTGCAGAGTTGGGTGAATTCGGCTTTTTTGTGATCGAGCATGGTTCGGTTTTCGCCGGTGAGCGGCGCCGGTTTGCGGGCAATGCAATATTGCGGCAACAGTTTTTTTATTTTTTCAATATTCAGCTCTGGGACTGTTTTTGGTTCTTCTTTTTCGTTGCGGCAATATTGGATTTTGCATTTGTTAAAATCTATGCGGATTTTTTTGCCTTGTCCGGCGGAAACTTTGGCGGTGATTTCGCCGCTGTCGGCGTCTTCAAATTCGTCAAAAGTTATTCGCAGATTATCCAGTGTTCCGGGAAGGAGAAATTCAATGAATTCGCCTTTGTCAATGTAGTTGCGGATTTCAAAAATTGCTTGGTTGCCCTGCCATTCAACAATTGAACCGGCAAACAGCCAATCGCCCAATGTGCGGGTGTATTCATAGTTTTGGCTGATGTTGGTCAGTTTTCCGTCGTGAAAACCGAGGCAATAACCGCGGTTCTGCAAGGTGTAGAGGTCATCCATATAGCGGCGGAAATCCCAATGTCGGGGATCGCTGTAATAATCGTCGATTGCCTGGCGGTAAGTGCGGGCGACAACAGCCGCATAGTATTCGGTTTTATTGCGGCCTTCGACTTTGAGCGAATCCATGCCGAGGTTCAGCAAATCAGGCAGGCGCGGCAGCAGACACATATCTTTGGAGTTAAGCATATAGCCGCCGTGTTCGTCTTCGACGACTTCGTACAGTTCGCCGGGGCGGAATTCTTCTTCCAGCAGAAATTCAAAGGCGTCTTTGTTCTGGTCGTTGATTTCGATTTCTTTAACAGAGCCGTCTTTCAGCCGGAGATGAAGCTTATAATGCCAGCGGCAGCAGTGGGCGCATTTGCCCTGGTTGGCGCTGCGGTCGGCAAGATAATTGGAAATCAGACAGCGGCCGGAGTAAGACATGCACATGGCGCCATGCATAAAACATTCGAGCAGAATGTCAGGACATTGCCGGCGGATTTCCTGCATCTCCTCAAAGGTGACTTCCCGTCCGAGCACACAGAGTTTGGCTCCCTGCTGTTGCCAGAACTTGACGGCCAGAGAGGAGCAGATGTTGGCCTGAGTGGAAACGAAAAGGTTTAATTCCGGGGCGTGTTCTTTAACATACATGAAAACGCCGGGGTCGGCAATGAGAACGCCGTCCGGCTGCAAATGACGCAGGGTTTCGACAAATTGCGGCAGCTTGGCGACGTCACGGTTATGCATAAACAGGTTTAAGGTCAGGTAGATTTTTTTGCCGTTTTGGTGAACAAACCTGATGCCTTCTTCCAAGTCTTCCAACGTCATTTTGGACTGGGCGCGGAGGCACATGTCCGGTGTTCCGGCGTAAACGGCATCGGCACCGTAAAGAATTGCGGTTTTGAGTTTGACCAGTGAACCGGCCGGAAGCAGAAGTTCCGCTTTATCTAACATTTTTTACTCCTCAATGGTTATGTTGTGAGTGTAAACATTCATTTTGCCGAGCGGGGTTTCTTCGACCTCTATGCGGGCAATAAACGGAATGCCGGTTTTTTTATCGGCAAGAATCCAAAAATAAATCGGGCGGTCGGAGGTAAACTGCCAAAGCAGGTCGTCGCCTTCGGAGCCGAGCTTGTCAATATACATGGAACATTTGCTTGCTGTTCCGGTCAGCGGCGAAAACTGGTTGGGCGCCAGTTCTTCTTTACCCTCGTCTTTGAAGATAACGTCAAAGCGGCGCTTGCCGTCAAAAACCTCCATGCGGGAATCGCAGAATTTAACCTGATTGTATTGACGGGCAAGTTCGGCAAAAACAGTTTGAAGGTCGGTCGTTTCGTTGTTTTTGGGATCGGGTGTGATTTCAACCTTTTTTTCTTTGTCGTTTTTGGAGCTGATGCGGTAAACCGGTACACCCTGTTCATTATAAATCAGTTCTTTTTTGCGTTTGGTGAAACGCGACTGTGATTGATATTTGTAGCTGGTGGTTTCAAGTTTGCCGTTTTTAATGTGTCCGGTGGTAGCATAGCGTGCTTCAAAGGGGTAAAGGGTGTCGAACAAGCCGAAAGTTTTGACTTTGGAGGCAACGGCATAACTGTCGGGGCTGAGCGCGTAGGTAAAGGATGTTTGACTGGCATTAAAAGGGCCGATGAAAACGGTGAAGTCATGCGTGACGCTGAAAGCGCCGGCTTCCCGGCACAGGCACAGCAGGGAGAATAACGTAAACAGAGTTTTTTTCATTGTGTTGCAGAGCTTTCTTAATAAAATATCAAAACTTGAGGGCTACAATAACATAAAATTAGTTTAAATAAAGGATTTTGTTGCGCAATGACGGTTTTGAAGCATCCGGTGGTGGTAATTGCTGGTCCGACGGCTTCCGGCAAGTCCGGTTTGGCGCTGGATTTGGCCGAGGCTTTAAACGGCGTGGTGATTAATGCGGATTCCATGCAGATTTATCAGGATACGCCGATAATTTCAGCGGTTCCTTCTGCTGCTGACAAGGCACGGGTACCACACCGGCTGTATGAGATTTTTCCGGCGGATGTCAACGGTTCGGTGGTGGATTGGCTGAATTTGGCAGCGGCGGAAATCCGCAGCGCCTGGCTGGCGCAGAAGCTGCCGGTGGTGGCGGGCGGCACCGGTTTGTATCTGGACAATCTGATTAACGGAACCACGCCCATACCCGAAACTTCGGCGGCGGTTAGACAGGAAGCGGCAGCATTGCTGCGGGAATACGGCGTGCAGGCTCTGCATGAAAAGCTGCGGGAATACGATCCGGCGACGGCGAAAAGGCTGAGCCCGAATGATACTACCAGGGTACGCCGGGCTTATGAAGTCTGGCGGGATACAGGCGTGCCTCTGAGTGTGTGGCACCGGAAACCGATGGTTAAAAAGCTGCCCGAAGCCTCGTTTGTGGTTATTAAAATCATTCCCGGACGTGAGGAACTGGACGGCCGCTGTTACCGGCGCTGGGAACAAATGCTGGCAGCCGGAGCGCTTAAAGAGGCAGCGGAACTTGCGGCCAGAAAGCTGGACAGTCGCCTGCCGGCGATGAAGGCGCTCGGTGTGCCGGAACTGCTGGCTTTTGTCGAAGGAAAATGCTCGCTGGACGAAGCCTCGGCGCAGGCTAAGCTGCACACCCGGCAATATGCCAAAAGACAGATGACCTGGTTTAAGAATAAACTTGCCGCCGATATTGTGCTCTACTCCTGTTATAAGGGGAGTCCGGAAGAGCGGGAAAAAGTCATTTTTGATGTTAAAAAACGATTATAAGGGTTGCACAATAACGTAAAGGGTTATAAAACTCAAATAATAGTAAATTCAAATAATCCGGAGATATAATAAATGCTTGCAAATATAATGGGCTGGTTATCAGCAGATATGGCAATTGACCTGGGTACGGCCAATACCCTGGTTTATGTGAAGGGAAAAGGTATTGTCCTGAATGAACCTTCCGTGGTTGCAATTGAAGAATTCCGCGGCAAAAAACAAGTTCTGGCCGTTGGTAACGATGCTAAATTGATGCTGGGGCGTACTCCGGGAAACATCAGCGCCATTCGTCCGCTGCGCGACGGCGTTATCGCCGATTTTGAAATCGCCGAAGAAATGATTAAATATTTTATCCGCAAGGTTCACAACCGCCGCACTTTTGCTTCGCCGATGGTTATTGTCTGCGTTCCCTCCGGTTCGACCGCGGTTGAACGCCGTGCCATTCAGGAATCTGCCGAAGCTGCCGGTGCCCGTAAGGTTTGGCTGATTGAAGAACCGATGGCCGCGGCAATCGGTGCCAATCTGCCGGTTACCGAGCCGACGGGCAGTATGGTGGTTGATATCGGGGGTGGTACCACCGAAGTTGCGGTTATGTCTTTGAGCGGTATCGTTTATGCCCGTTCCGCCCGCGTCGGCGGCGATAAGATGGATGCGGCGATTATTTCTTACATTCGTCGCAATCACAATCTGCTGGTCGGCGAAGGCTCTGCCGAAAAGATTAAAAAAGAAGTCGGTTCCGCCTGTCCTCCGGAGAAAGGCGAAGGCCGTACGGTTGAAATTAAAGGCCGCGATTTGATGAACGGTGTGCCGAAGGAAATTGTTATTTCCGAACGCCAGGTTGCCGAAAGTCTGGCTGAGCCGGTTTCGCAGATTGTTGAAGCGGTTAAGGTTGCTTTGGAAAATACTGCGCCGGAACTGGCTGCCGATATCGTTGACAAAGGTATTGTTCTGACCGGCGGCGGCGCTTTGCTGACCAATCTGGATCAGGTTCTGCGCAATGCAACCGGCCTGCCGGTTTCGATTGCCGAAGATCCGTTGGCCTGCGTGGTTAAGGGTACCGGCCGGGCATTAGACGAGTTCCGCAAGTTGAGAGGTATCTTGTCCACTATGTACTAGATGAAAACTTGCCAAAGGGGGAGGCGTTCTTTTAAATTTTTTTCTTAGGTATCTTTATATACTGTGAAAAAATGAAGGAATGGCAGCCCCCTTTATCAGGTTTTTATCTATTTTTAATTCTTAATTTTCTGTTGCGGATTGATTAATGAAAAGGCGGAAAGTTTTATTTATGCATTTGAGCAACATCCGGCTTCTGGTAAAGAAGTTTGCGATTGTGCTGCTCTTTTTATCCGCTTTTGTGATGATGCTGGTGAATAAAACCGATACGGTGATTATTGAAAAGACGTCATCGGTTGCAACAGACGTGGTCAGCCCGCTGATTGATGTTTTGGTTATTCCGGCGCGGGCTTTGGCCGGAGTTTATGATTATTTTCGCGAACTTAAGCAAATTCATGAAGACAACAACCGCCTGAGGGAAGAAAACCGCCAGCTGGTTATGATGAGCAACCATGCCCGGGCGCTGGAAATTGAAAACAAACTGCTTTCCAATCTGCTGAATTATACGCCGCCGCCGGAAGCGACTTATGTTACGGCGCGGGTTATTGCCGAGGAGGGGAACGCCTTTTCGCATTCGTTGATTGCCTATACCGGCGGCAGCAAAAACGTGAAAAAGGGGCAGGTGGTTCTGAGCGACAACGGGGTTATCGGGCGTATCGAACAGGTCGGCAAGATGTATTCCAAAATTATCCTGATTACCGATATTAACTCGAAAATTCCGGTTATTGTCGAACGGACGAGGGTGCGGGGCATTCTTTCCGGCGACAATACGTCAATTCCCAAACTGGTGTTTATTCCGCTGGATGCCGAACTGTCTATCGGCGACCGGGTGGTTACTTCCGGCGTTGCGGGCGTTTTTCCGCCGGGTCTGCCCATCGGCAAGGTAAGTTCGGTTGAAAAGAACAATATTAAAATCAAAACATTCGGCAATCTTGACCGTTTGGAATATGTCAAAATCGTCGATTATGGTTTGGCGGATATGTTGCAGCAGGAGGAAATCATCCAGCCGGAGCAGACCGGAGAATGAGGCATGAGTGAGGAATTACGTGAAAATCTTGCCGCATCTTTGCAGAAACTTCTGCCGTTGCTGACGTCAATCATTTTGGTTTTGATGTCTTATGTGCCGCTGAATTTTGCCGCGGCGAACAATCTGCGGCCGGCAGTGGGACTGATGTGCGTTTTTTTCTGGATGCTGCATCGTCCGGATATTTTTAATCTGTTTTCGGTTTATTTTCTGGGACTGGTTGAGGATATTGTCACCTCGGCACCTTTCGGCGCCAATATTTTTGCCTGTCTGATTATGTATTTGCTGGTGAGCAATCTGGCGGTTTATTTGAACGGCAAACCTTTTGTGGTTACCTGGTACGGTTTTGCCGTGTTCTGCCTGATTACGATGTTCAGCCGCTGGCTGTTGGTTTCGGTTTATTACAGCCAGTTTCTGCCGCTGTCGATGTTGATGTTCAACCTCTTGTTTACAATCGCTTTTTATCCGGTTATCGGCTTAGTCAACGCTTTTGTGCAGAACAAGCTGATGAAAGACGAGGGCTGAGATGAACCGCGACAATGACAAGGGAAAGGTTTTAATCCGGCGTTCGCTGATTATGGCGCTGGGAAAGTTTTTTTTGCTGCTGGTGATTGTCGGACGGCTTTATTACTTGCAGGTGTATCAGGCCGACCGCTATAAAACGCTGGCGGACGAAAACCGGATTTCAACCCGTCTGCTGATTCCGCCGCGGGGAGTGATTTATGACCGCAACGGCGTAATGATTGCCACCAATACGCAGAATTTTCAGGCTTTGATTGTGGCCGAGCAGACGCCGAACGTGCAGGAAACGCTGGATGCGTTTAAGAAGATTATGCCTTTGTCGGCGGACGAAGAGGAAAAAATCAAAAGAGACATGAAACGCAACCGCAGTTTTGTGCCGATTAAGATTAAGGAAAATCTGACCTGGGAGGAAGTGTCGCGCATTCAGCTGAATGCGGCCGATTTGCCGGGGATATATATTGACGAAGGGTTAAGCCGGGATTATCCTTTCGGGCCGAGCATGGCGCATATTCTGGGCTATGTGGCGGCCGTCAATGAGAAGGAAGCCAAACAGGACGATGACCCGCTGCTGCAGGTTCCGGGATTCAAAATCGGCAAGTCAGGCATTGAAAAGCGCTATGAAAAAGAACTGCGCGGCAAAGGCGGAAGCCTGAAGCTGGAAGTCAACGCCTATGGGCGCATTATGAAAGAAATCGAAAAAAATGACGGTATTCCCGGCCAGCCGCTGACCTTAACGATTGATTCGCGTTTGCAGCAGAAGGCTTTTGAGCTGTTTGGCGAGGAAAGCGGCGCGGCGGTTCTGCTGGATGTAAATACCGGCGAAATTCTAGCTTTTGTGTCGGCGCCGTCCTTTGATCCGAATTTGATGACCAAAGGTGTCAGCAATACGGACTGGAAAGCCTGGCTGAATAATGAAAAGCGCCCGCTGACCGACAAGGCAATTTCCGGACAATATTCTCCGGGTTCGACGTTTAAGGTTTTGGTAGCATTGGCGGCTCTGGAGTCCGGAGTCATCAAGCCGGATACGCATTTTTACTGCTCGGGGCAGATGACTTTGGGCAACCATATTTTCCATGACTGGAAACGCGGCGGTCACGGCAGTTTGAATGTGGTGGAGGCTTTGGCGCATTCCTGCGATATTTTCTTTTATGAAGTGGCTTTGCGGCTGGGAATCGAAAAAATTGCCGATATGGCGCGCCGTTTCGGGCTGGGGAGCAGAATTGACGTTGGTCTTGAAAACGAAAAGGCCGGTTTGATTCCGGACAAAGAATGGAAACTGAGACGTTTCGGTGAACCCTGGCAGCAGGGAGAAAGCGTGATTTCCGGTATCGGGCAGGGCTATATTCTGACCACCCCGCTGCAGCTGGCAACCATGGTTGCCCGGATTGCCAACGGCGGTTATGAGGTTAAACCGACGTTTACCAAAGTTAAAGATAAAAGCACTATCCGAAAAATTGACGTTGCCGATGAAAATATCAAGCTGGTTAAAGACGGCATGTTTGCCGTGGTCAATATTCCGGGCAGTACGGCTTACCGGTCACATTTTGACTATAACGGGCAGATGATGAGCGGTAAAACCGGTTCGACCCAGGTGCGCCGGATTACGATGAAAGAGCGGCAGACACGGGTGCTGAAACAAAACGAGCTGCCCTGGAAATACAGGGATCACGGTTTGTTTATTGCCTATGCGCCGCATGACAATCCCCGTTACGCGGTAGCCGTTTTGGTCGAACACGGCGGCGGCGGTTCTTCGGCGGCGGCGCCGATTGCCTCCAAACTGCTGCTGGAGACGCTGAAGCTTGACCCGGTTAATGAGAAAGTTAGGACGGTTGAATGATGTATAAGCCTTATGAAACAACCTTTCGCAATCAGACGCTGACCATTCGCGAAAAACTGGCAAACCTGAGCTTTACTTATTTGCTGCTGATTATTACGCTGGCGGCTATCGGCGTCATTATGCTTTATTCGGCGGCCAACGGCAACTGGCAGCCTTGGGCGGTTAACCAACTGGTTCGTTTTACCATCGGTTTCGGTTTGATGCTGTTTCTGGCGCTGATAGACATCCGGTGGCTGATGCGCTATGCTTATCTTTTTTATTTCGGGACGCTGGTGCTGCTGGTGATTGTCGATATTACCGGGCATATCGGCATGGGGGCGCAGCGCTGGATTAATTTCGGCTTTTTTAAATTGCAGCCTTCCGAGCTGATGAAAATTGCCATGGTGCTGGTTTTGGCGCGTTATTTTCATACCTCTTCGCTGCAAACGATTGAGAGCACCAAAGGGATTATTCCGCCGCTGTTGATGGCTTTGTTTCCGGCTGCACTGATTATCTTACAGCCGGATTTGGGAACGGCGCTGATGCTGCTGTTTACCACCGGGGCGATTTTCTTTGCGGTGGGGGTTCAGGTTTGGAAGTTTGCGGTGGTGTTCATCGGCGGTTTGGTTTCCATGCCGATTGCCTGGGCTTTTCTGCATGATTATCAGCGCAACCGGGTGTTGACTTTTCTGGATCCGGAGCGGGATCCCCTGGGGGCCGGTTATCATATTATTCAGTCCAAAATTGCGCTGGGTTCCGGCGGCGTGTTTGGCAAAGGTTTTCTCAAAGGCACGCAGAGCCATTTGAATTTTCTGCCGGAAAAACATACCGACTTTATTTTTACCATGTTGTCCGAAGAATTCGGCATGATGGGGGCGGTGCTGATTGTGGTGCTGAACTTTTTGATTTTGGCTTACAGTTATTCTTTTGCCCTCAAAAGCACCAGCTATTTCGGTAAACTGGTGGCTATCGGTTTGGCAACCAACTATTTTATGTATGTCTTTATCAATATTTCAATGGTTCTCGGGCTTATTCCGGTGGTCGGCATTCCTTTGCCGCTGATTTCTTACGGCGGAACGGTTATGCTGTCGATTATGGCATCGTTCGGCATTATTTTGTCGGTGCATATTAACCGGAATGTTCAAATCGGTAAAGATTAAAGGCTGTTCTGCTTCCATTCCTCCGGATACTCCGGTCAAGCCGCACCTGGCAGGTGAGGCAATAGATGGCAGAGGTCTCTCTGTCATTACACTATTTATGTCATTGCCCGACGCTCTCCTCTCTCTGTCATTATCCGGCTTGACCGGATAATCCATTATTTTCTATCTCGTTTTAGGATACTCCGGTCAAGCCGGAGTATGACAGGGAAAAAAAGGTGCC
>ERZ1090865.1330-NODE-1331-length-12414-cov-17.471074_pt1 | contig 12414 bp, 14 predicted proteins | sample MGYA00478478_ERZ1090865 | MGnify/ENA primary metagenome ERZ1090865 (study PRJEB33644, sample SAMEA5815715) | chicken gut metagenome | biome: Chicken; feature: Gastrointestinal Tract; material: Caecum | place: Ireland | collected 2019-01-01 | study: A study of... | reverse complement strand
CGGTCTCGGCGTTGTGGAGGATGTCCTCGGCGTAGCCCAGCATGGGGTCGGCCACGCTCTTGAGAGTGACCAGCTGCTTGATCTGTTCCAGCTGGGCCTCGAATTCCAGCACCTGGCGCTGGGCGTCCACCAGCTGATCGGCGCCGCTGGCCATATTGCCGGGCAGGGCGGCCTTCTGCTGTTCCAGCTGGGCCTTGCCGCTCTCGTATTCGGCCTCGCCGGCTTCCAGCTGGGCTTTGGCGTCGTTCAGCTGGGCTTCGGCTTCGGCCAGCTGGGCCTGGGCGTCGGCTTCCTGCCGCTCGAACTCGGCCCGGGCCTCGTCCAGCTGGCTCTGGGCGTCCTCGATCAGGCTTTCCCGGCGGGCTTCGGCCCGGACGGGGGCGATCTCCTCCAGGCGGTCCGCCACCGCGTCCACCGCGGCCTGGTACTCGTCGGAGTAGTTGTCGTAGGCGTCCGCCCCGGCGGCCTTGATGTAGCAGGCGGCGTAGTAGTCCATTTCCAGGGCGCCGTCCGGGACATAGACGGCCAGCCCCAGCGCGCCGTTGCCGGCGGTGGTGCTTTCGGTCTCATTGGAAAAATAGAGGGGGTCTTTCACAAAGCCCACCACCGTGAGCTCGGACGCGCCAAGGCCGTCCACCCCTTCGGTGTCCAGCTCGATGACGTCGCCCACACGGAGATTGCCCGCCGCGCCGGTGTCCAGCACCTGGACGGCGCATTCACCGGCGGCCTCGGGCATCCGGCCCGATTCGAGAACCAGGCGGTTCATGTTGGCCTTGTCGGCCAGGGTGGGGTAGACCGGCAGCTGCTGGACCCGCACCGCCAGGGTGCTGCCGCCCCGGAACGAGCCCTCGCAGTCCACCTGCTTGACCGGCATGACGGCCTCCACCCCTTCGGTGGCGGCAATGGCGTCGATGTCCTCCTGGCTCAGGCCCAGGGTGGACACTACCCGCAGGTCAAAAACGTTCTGGCCGCTGTACCACGCCTGGCCGGCGCGGCGCATCCCGGGGCCCACGCTGAGCAGGCCGGACAGCATCATGACCCCCAGCAGGACGATGCCGAACACCGAGGCAAAGCGGCTCTTGTTGGCGGAAAGCTCCCGCCACATATTTTTGCGATAGGTCTTTTTCACTGCTGCTCACCACTCGATCTCTTCCACCGGGACGGGGTGCTCGTTCACCTCGTTCGAGATGATCTGGCCGCTGCGCACCTGGACGATCCGGTCGGCCATGCCGGTCAGGGCCGAATTGTGGGTGATGACGATGACGGTGCGCCCCGTCTTGCGGCAGGTATCCTGCAAAAGGGCCAGCACCGACTTGCCGGTCTTGTAGTCCAGCGCGCCGGTGGGCTCGTCGCACAGCAAAATCTTGGGGTTTTTGGCCAGGGCCCGGGCGATGGCCACCCGCTGCTGTTCGCCGCCCGACAGCTGCGCCGGGAAGTTGTTCAGCCGCTGGCCCAGCCCCACGCTGCGCAAAGTCTCGGCGGGGTCCAGGGGGTTTTTGCAGATCTCGATGGCCAGTTCGACATTTTCCAGGGCGGTCAGGTTCTGCACCAGGTTATAGAACTGGAACACGAACCCCACGTCGTACCGGCGGTAGGCGGTCAGCTCTTTCTCGTCAAAGCGGCTGACCTCGGCCCCGTCCAGGACGATACGGCCCTCGTCGCAGCGGTCCATGCCGCCCAGCATATTCAGCAGGGTGGTCTTGCCCGCGCCGGAAGGCCCGACGATGATGCAGAACTCCCCCTTGTTGACGTGGAAGGTCATGTGGTCGGCCGCCGCCACCCGGACGCTGCCGGTCTGGTAATATTTCGACACGTCGGTAAAGCTGACAAAAGGCTCATCCATAGAAAACCACCTTCACTTTCCTTCAATTTTTTGAGCTTTTTGCGCACAGGCACGCACTTCGACTCTATCCACTCTAATAGTACAACAAACCGCCCTGTTTTTGCAAGCAGGCGAAGATTGTTTTAATGCAAACTTTACAATTTATAGATGAAACGTATTAGAAAGAGCGATGTTTTTTGTTTTTGTGAAAAATAAACCGCAACAAAAACCGCAACATGGCCTCTTTTCTGTACCCTGCACGTCCAGCCCGGCGGGGTTGATGGGGGAACGAAATGCGACCCCATCCCGGCGGGATGGATAGGTAGTACATAGCCCCGCCGGGGACGGAAAGATTCCCTGCCTTTACATGTAAATGGGTAGATAAGTAGCTATTTGTGATAGAAATGTGAAAGCTGCCTGTTTTTGCACGCATCTAAAATTTTGCACCTTTTGCACATTTGGTACACTGCCCATCTGTATGACAGCCCGGCGGGGTCTAGGGGGCGTCAAATTTGCCCCCTTCCAAAAGAAAAGGCCGGCTCTGCCAAACGGCGGGGCCGGTCTTTATGGGACTGCGGGTCTTATCCAATATGGAGCTGCTTTTTAAGGGCGTCCTGGAGCACCTGGGAGAAGTTGATGCCCTGTTCCTGGGCGGCGGCGTTCAGCCACGCAGGGATAGAGAGGGTCTTTTTGACCGACTTCTCGAAGTGCTTTTTGGCGTAATCGGCTACGTCCACCGAGACCATCGAGACGAAGCCGCGCGGCGCGTCATCGCCCAGCTCGGCCCCGACGCGCTGCAGGTCAATGGCGTTCAGGTCAGAGGCGGCGGGGACGCTTTCGCCGTCCCGCTGGCAGGCGTACAGATACCCGGCCAGGCAGTCAACGGCCATTTCGAACGCCTCTGTCTTGGTGTCGCCTTGCGTTGCAAGGTAGTTCAGGTCAGGGAACACGACGGAATAGCCGCCGTTCTCCTCTTCAAAAAAGCAGGCGGGATAAATAGACAGCATGGCAAGCCCTCCTTCGGATGCGCAAAGAGGCTGGGCTTATTTCAGCCCGGCCTGCTTCAGAATAGATATCTCGACTTTTTTATTGAGGTCTTTTGCGTGCCAGGGGATCGTGACCTTGCCCGGCTTGGTGGGATGGGTGTATTGCCTGTGGGAGCCAACCTGCGACTTGAACACCCAGCCGTCGGCAAGAATGAGCTTTTCCATTTCACGCGGCTTCATTGGCATGGCGCTGACCTCCCTTACAAGTATAGTATAGCGTGCTGTACGTATTGTGTCAATACGTATTGTTGAAGTGAAAAGCAAGATGCAAGAGGGCGGGGGAGTAACGATTGGCCGTGCCCTGCTGCAAGGGAGCTATTGGACAAAAATGTCCATTACGGCCAGGGGGTGAGCAAATCCCGCACCCTCCTCCAATGCCGCCGGGATTCCGCTTCTTTTCCGGCATTTTTCCGGCGTTTTCCCTGCATTTATCCTCTGTGGGCTTCCCATTGCCCGCCGGGCGATCTCCTGCCAGCCCCCGGCGGGGCGGGCGGCCTGTACCAAATGTACCAAACGGATGGAGCGGATTTCTGTTTTGCACGCGTTCCGGCCAGCAGTCCGTCGCTAAAAATAGCGTATTATCGTTATGTGAATGCGGGCTTTGTACCAAATGTACCAAAAGTACCAAATGTACCAAATTTTCGGTCTGTACCAAAACCGGCTGTTTTCACAATTCCTTCACATCTGAGGCCCTTCTCTGGACATTTTCCTGGAAGCGGCTGACTTTAATGACTTTAATGACCTTATTCCCACACAGCACAATAAACAACGTGTATTCGCTTTTTATTTGCGTTCCGGCCAAAACGCCCCATCATGACTTTATTATGACCAAAATGACTTTATTATGACTTTAATCCTCTTCCTTGCCTTGTCTGCGCAGAAAAGCCCGGCTTCCCGCCTTTTTAAGGGCTCCGAAAATTCCGAAATCCCCCTTTCACCGGGCTTATTTCAGGCCCATAAAGAAAAGGGGTGGCAAATCACCACCCCCTGTTTCCGTTATTCGGTTTCACCTTCGACCACGTCGCATTTCACGACGCCCCCGGCAGCGCTGTCCCGCGCCATAGTCTCATCAATGGCCCGGTTGATAAAGCCGTTCACGCTTTCCCCCTGGGCCTCTGCATGGGCTTTGAGAACGTCTCTCTTTCCTTTGGGCATGGTTACATTGATTCTGTCATAGTTGTTTTTGACATATTTATTTACAGATGCCTGCTGTGCTTTTGAAACTGCCATACTTCTCCTTTCCGGGGGAATTCCAACGATTTACACTATCCCTCCCATTGTACTATTATTATACATCAATAGTCTATTGATGTAAATACAAATTACCACGAAAATATTGGTGCAAATATGTGCAGTCCTCCAATAGACTATTGGTGCAAATAGTGCTATACTAGAATCACAGCAAGGGAGCACGACCGGAAGGCAAGGGGCGAACGATGTACCGGGAGCGCAAAACCGAGAGTTAGCTAAGACAGTAACCCACTCCCCCAAAGCTGTATCAAAAGAAAAGGCCCTGCGTCAGTCTCCAAACAAACCGCAGAGCCGCCACAAACCAGGGCAAGGCCATTATAACACGGCCTGCCCCCTATTGACAAGGGAGGTCATCCCATGAAGTTTGATTTGTCCGAGATCATGGCCCACGCCTGGCGGATGTTCCGCCGGGGGAATGGGCTGCCCTTCGGGGAATGCCTGCACCGGGCATGGCAGGCAGCCAAAGCCGCGCCGGTGAACGCCGAGACCATCCGGCAGGCCGCACAGGCCGCCGGGGTCACGGAGGAAGTAAACACCTGGGCAGGCTGGAAGCGCCTGGGCTTCGAGGTGATGCACGGCAGCAAGGCCCTGTTCCGGTGCCTGCTGATCTACGCCAGCCGGGGCGATGGGGCAACGTACACCGCCAGCTTCTTCGACCGCTCGCAGGTGCAGCCCTGCGGGGCCCAGTAAAGGAGGTGACAGCATCATGGCAATCTATGCACGCAAACGTACCCCCGGCATGGTGGACCAGGTTTTGGTCCTGGAGGACGGCGATGCAAGCCGGGTGCCCGCCGGGTACACCATCGAACGGACCGAACCGGGCAAGGTCCAGGTTCACGTCCCGGTTATAAGGATCGGCTATTGGGGCTGGAGCTGGGAATTTTGCCTTTCCTTCCCCTCTGATTCGACCCGGCGGGCGTTCCGTCGGCTGTTCGAGAGCTTGCCGGAAGAAACACAGCACAGTCTTTGCTTTGCTCCCCGCAACTATAAAGCCCGCCTTGACTTTTGGCTGGACAAGCTGTCCGCCATTCAGAACCCCGGCTTGCGGGTAGAGATCGAATCCGTTTTGCGGAAGGCACTGGGAGAGGAGGAAAGCAGGTCATGAAAAAGACTGGGGATGATAGGTGTCAATGGGCGTTCGCCTTCCATGAAACAACCATTGACGAAGTGGCGTGCCTGCTTTCCGTTTTGTCCGACGAGTTCTTTTCTAAAGTCCCTGATTCCATGAGCGAATCAGAAAGGACTATTCTGAAAAACAAGCTCCTGTATAACTATCAAACAATCGCAACTATATTGAACCTCGCTATAAGCCTCCTGAGCGACATAAACACGGACATGGACGCGGCGCAGGGTATTAAGACCGACGCTGTTCTAATCCGCAAAAAATACCTTTGCAAGATTTACGGCCTGACAGAGGATACAGACGCGCCCCTGGCGGGGGAGCATTCCGACCGCGCACAGCTTACAATAACGCCGTCCGCCTGCGCCAACAGGCAGACGGAAAGGCCCCCGCCTGCTGGAACAGGTGGGGGCTTTGTGCTTTTTTTAGTGGAAGATTTTGGCTCTTTTTGGAAGTTTAGAGGGGATCCCGGCGGGTGTGATTCTGCACTGCCCTTGTCTATAAAACACAAGTTTTTCCAAGTACTCCGCTCCGGCGTGGCCTTTTTTATGTGCAATTTTTGTCCAATTTTGTCTACTAGGCCGCCCCCGAGTCTCTTTTTTGTTTCACTTTTTTCTGGATTTCTCTTACTTGCACGCCCCGCCGGGCCCTTTTTTATATTGGGCATTTCTCGGCATTTCTGGACATTTGTGCGGCTTGGCCCCGTTCAAACACAGGTTTTTACAGGTTTTCTGGTCGGACGTCGAGAGAAGGGCACCGCTACACCACACCGCCTTGTGATGCACCGGCGCGCGTCTGGAAAGGTCGGCAACGCCCCGAGTAAGCATTTTGGGGAAAACCGCAAAATTTCCGCCCGGGGGAGGCAGGGGCCTGCGGTTGGGTCTTTGTTCGCTCTCTGTTCCTCTCGCTTCGCTCTGGATTCGTTCGGAGTCCGGCAGACGCAAAAAGGAACCGCCCCGGCGGGCGGTCCCAAAGGTCTGACTTACGGAAGGAAATGTGCGAACGCGGGCTTCCAGATAGACGACAGGGCCACCGCTGCGGGTTCGATGCCCTCATCGCGCAGCATCCGCAAAGCCTCCCCGACGGTGCAGCCGCACCGGTCTGCGATGTCCTGGACGCTGGCAAGTTCCCCCTTGCCGCTTGCCAGCGACAGCGCCAGCCGTACCCCCCAATAGACCCCGTCCACCGTCAGGCAGTGGTCCAGGGCGCTGCGGGCCAACTGCACCGCGAGCCATTCCGGCACGGCAAAGTCTGCGGCGATCTGCTGCAGGGTGCTGTCCGGGCCCTGCCGCACAGCCTCCCGCCGGGCGCTGCATTCCTCACAGTAGACGGCGGTACCGTACAGATCGGCGTCCCCACCCTCCAGAATCTCCTGCAAATCGACGGCGTGTTCCCGCCCGCATTCGGGGCAGATGGTGAACACGTTGTCGCCTTCGATGGGGAGCTTCTCCCCGCTGTGCTTTAAGTAAAACATAGTAACCCTCTTTCTCTGGATGTTTTCAGGTTCCGGACTGATTTTAATGACGAAAATGACCTTATTCTGATTTTTGCTATAATATGGCGAAACAGCGCTTTTTATTTGCGCATCAAAAAAGCTGTGCCGGACTGACTTTATTGTGACCAAAATGACTTTAATCCCCCTGCGCCCCCAAAAGCGCCGCCGGGCTGATAAAAACCGTCTCCGACGGACGGCCTTTGCCCTCTGGACGCCGCCGCTCCAGCTTGATATATCCCCGGCGGGCCAGCTCCTCCAGGGGCGGGCGGAGGCTCTCGGCGTCAAAGCGCTGGCACAGCCGCAGGACTTCCTTCCTGGTAAAATATGCTTTGCCCCCGGTCTGGAGCCTCCGCCAGAGGTATTCCGCATCCCGGCGCAGGGGCGTTTTGGTCAGACCTGCATGGGTCAAGGCGGCCTGCGCATGGGCCAGGAAGTACGCCCCGATGGTGGCGGCGGCCTGGAAGGTCCCGCCGGTCAGCAGCTCCGCGCCCGCGTCGGGGCCGTTCTCAAAGCAGTGCAGGATACCGGCGATGCGGGCCACCTGCCCGTGATACTTGCCCGCCCACCCCTCCACATCGGCCAGGTCGCCGCACAGGCGGAGTTCCAGCACGTTGGCGAATGCCTCGCTCAGGGCGTCGGCTTCATCGCTCAGGCGGATGATCTGGGCCGGGCCGGTATGGCTTGCCTGTACCTCCAGCATGGCGGCCAGTGTTTGGCAAAAAGCGTCCCGCACATCCGCCGGGATGGGCTTTGTCCGGTATGTCCGGCCGCCTACTTTTGAGGCAGGCAGACTGTACAGGAAGCGGGCAAGCAGCCCCTTTCCGCTGAAATCAGCGTTGCCTGCGATCTCCGTAAGGACTTGGGGCTGGGCCATCAGCAGCAAGGTCAGGGCCGGGTCCTGGATGGTCTCGGAGGGCCGGCCCTTGCGGTCTACCCGCACCGGGTCACCAGAATAGGCTTTCAGAAAGCCGTCTATGTTGGCGCTTTGCCCGCTGTACAGACCCGACAGAATCTTGAACAGGCCGCCTTCCGCGCTGAATACGCCGATCCGGCCGCCGTATGCGGCAAGCAGACTGGTCAGAGCTTCCGGGGTCACATCGTCGGCCAGAAGCCGGAACGGCTTCACCTCCTGCAGCCCGGCAAGCTCCTGCTGAAGGTCAAAGACGTCCTGTTCGGCGCAAAGTCCGTCCGCCTGTGCCGCCGGGCTTTTGCCCTTTGCAGGTTTTGCGGCGGCGTCTATGGCGGCGGCCAGACGTTTTTCCAGGATTTGCCGCTTTGCCTGCCCTTCCCGGATGGGCTGTTCCCGGCGGGCCTGTTCGGCAGCCTCGAAATCATAGACAGGGCAGGCGATCTCCCGCAGGACCGGGCTTTTGCGCTCAGAGGGGCGGGCGATGATCAGAGCGTACAGGTTCAGCGGCTCCACCCAATCGGGCTTGACCTCGATTTTCCACACTCCCTGCGCGGCCAGGGCACAGACGGCCAGCAGGCCCACCGCCGCCATATCCACCGGGGCCTGGATGCTCTCCGCTACGGCCAGGGCATAGTCCCGCAGAACGGGAGGCAAAACCTCCACCGGGAAGGAGGGCAGGGCGTCGGGCTTGTCCTCGTCAAAGGGCTCCAGCGTGGCAAAGCCCAGCTGCTCGGCGATGGTGTCCCTGTAAGCGCCCCAGTCCCAGGCCCATGCCTCGGCGGTGTCCAGGGCCCGGCAGAAGTCCTCCTTGGTCAGGCGGTGTTCATTCAGGGCAACGGCTTGCAATTCCCCCAGCCGGTCGACCTGTTCGTCCTCCGGCGCATTGAAGGCAAGGAAAAAGGCAGCCGCTGAAAAGATGTTGGCCGGTGTGGTGGTTGCCAGCCAGTCGGAAAACGCTGCGCGGCTGAGATAGACCATAGCCTCACCCCTTTGCGCCTGTATCCAGGCATGCGGCCCGCGCCGCATCCTCGGCGTCCAGCTTGCGCAGCAGGGCAGGCACATTGATCAGACAGGCCCGCCCGTGCCAGACGCAGGGGACGTCCCCGATTTTGGCCCCGTCCCGCAGGTAGCCCCGGGGCAAGCCGGTGATGCGGGCCGCGTCGTCGATGCGCTGAAACGGGGCGCTGTCGTCGGTCAGCCTCTTTTTCATCGGCCTGTGCCCCCTTCCTCCAGCAGGTCCTCCAGGGGCACGCCCAGCGCGGCGGCGATCTTTGCCGCCGTTGCGGGCTTGCAGCTGCCCCGATTCAGAATGGCAGACAGGTTCTGCGCACTGCAGCCCATTCGTCGGGCAACTTCGGCGTAACTGCCTAAGTTCGCATTGAGCATGGCAACATCTAAGCGTGTACGGTTGATTTTCACGATATCACCTCATTCCGCAAATTCCACAAGTGAATACGACAAACGTTTTACATACTTGATTATATCTCACATTTGTAATATTGTCAATAAGGTGTATTACTTTTGTTTGATTTTCGTTGAGTGGTGTGGTATAATCTCCATAGAAGTATAGGAGGGATGGCACATGACCATCGGCGGCACAATCGGCAACAATATTAAACGAATCAGAACACAAAAGGGCATGACGCAAAAACAGTTGGGCGACTTGTTGGGCATCAGCGTCCAGACTGTCAGCGCTTACGAATCCGGGAGGCGACGGCCTAAAATGGAGACGATTGAACGCTTTGCTGGTGCGTTAGGTGTCCAATTTTCAGCCCTTTTCGGCCTTGATGACCCTAAAACGCCTGACTATCAAGCAGCATTGGACTTATCATTAAAAGAATCCATGAATAGACATGGCGAGCTTGATGAAAATGCTTTCTTTGAAAATCTAAGGTATAATAATGCGACTGTAAGATATCATGATTTGGAGATTTTAAGAAAAAAAACTGACCATCTTTATATAGAACAGCTTAAAACTATTCCTGATGAAGAACTTAAGGCAATCGCAATTCTGTCCTTTGATTCACTCAATCGGGTCGGGAAGATAGAGGCAATAAAACGTCTTTCCGAACTGGAAACCCTGCCGCGTTATTCCACTTGGAGTTTGGAAATCACGAAAAAGAAAGAAAATCCTGATAACATAATTTCAAACTATAAAGAACAAGTCCCCGAAACCGACCCCGACACGCCAGAACCGGATTAAAGTCATAATAAAGTCATTTTGGTCACAATAAAGTCATGACGCACGCCTGGCGGGAGTAAAGCGAAAAGCAATGATAAAACGACGTTTTTGCGGCGTGCAGGGAATAAAGTCATTAAAGTCATTAAAGTCAGGCAGGTTTCGAGATAGAGAGGAGGAAAACCACAATGGCCAGCATCAAACAGAAAACCGACGCGAAGGGCCGCACCGTCTACCAGGTGCAGGCATCGGACGGCAGGGGCCGCCGGGTGTGGCGCACCTTCCGGCCTGAACCCACCTGGAGCGCCAAAACCACCCGGCGGGAGCTGCGCAAGTTCGCCGCACAGCTGGAAAACGAGCTCAAAGGCGGGCAGGCGCTCACCAAAGCGGAGCGCCACGAGGAGGCCCGCCGCCAGGCCGCCCAGGCGGCAAAGGTGCAGACCTTCCGCCAGTACGTAGACCGCGTTTGGATGCCCCAGAAGCGCGCCACAGGGGCGCGCAGCAGCGTCCGGGCGTATGAGGTCAATCTGCGGCTGCACGTCCTGCCCGCGCTGGGGGACAGCCTGCTGGCCGAGATCACCCCGCCCATGATCACGGCCCTGTTTTACCGGCTGCAGGCGGAAGGGCTTGCAGAAAAAACGCTGCATCTGATTTGGAACATCACGGGTGAAATTTTCAGCACAGCCGTTCAGGACGAGATACTGGACCACAGCCCCATGACGAAAGCCCGCCGCCCGGCGGCGTCCAAAGACGCCATCGTGGACCGGCAGGCGCTGGCATACACGGCGGAAGAGCTGCAGCACATTCTGGAGGCCATCCGGCAGGAGCCGCTTGTCTGGCGGGCGCTGGCGCTGTTGCTGGCCATGACCGGCCTTCGCCGGGGGGAGGCCTGCGGCCTGCAATGGGACTGTGTGGACTTCGCCACCGGGCAGATCACGGTCAAGCGGAACGTACAGCCCTGCAAGGGCGGCGTCTATGTCACCACCCCCAAAACCGGCAGGGAACGCACCGTCCTGGCCCCGCCCGACGTGCTGGACCTTTTGCGCCAGCTGCGGCAGGAACAGCCGGTCACGGTGCGGTGGGTGTTCGCCCGGCCCCGCTCCACCGAACCGATCAACCCGAACAGCGTTACCAACCATTTCCGGCAGATGGGCAGGCGCTACGGGCTGGAGGACTTTCACCCCCACAAGCTGCGCCACACCTTCGCCAGCGTCGCCATAGAGCGCGGGGCGGACGTGGCCGCCGTCTCCCAGTGCCTGGGCCACTCCACCATAGCGACCACCCTGGCCGTTTACACGCACACCAACCAGGAAGCCACCCGCCGGGCCGCCTCGAAGGTCTGGGAAGCCATCCAGCCGCCCCGGCAAGAGGAAAAGAAGGCATAGAGAACGCGCCAAACCGGCACCAGAACGGCACAAACAACAGGACGCCAGCCCCACGCGGGACCGGCGTCCTTTTCTGCTTGGGAACCTTTCTGCCCAGCATCGCCCGGCGAGGGCCGGGATTTTGACCGCAACCAAAACCGCAACATCCACCAGAAAAACCGCAACATCACCAGACAGACCGAGAGAGCACAAGACGGAACGAGTTTTGGAAATATGATTGATATAACGATAAATTATGCGGTAAATTTTCCCGCATTTTGGAATCAGACGACACGAGAAAACACGGTATCATTTAATGCAAACTTTACAAATCTGTCTTGTTTTGGCGGCTGCCGGGGCGGCCGGCGGGCGGGCGCGGCGAAAAAAGCGCTTGACTTCACCGCTGCGGCATGATACAATAAACTCAGTTTTATCAAACGTAAATGCGTTGACGGGGAAAAATCGGACGATGGTCCCGCTTGCAGAGAGCCGCCGGATGGTGCAAGGCGGCGCGGGCGCTTCCGGCTACTGGCCCCTGAGCGGCAAAGCTGAACGGTCCATTCCCCACTAGGCTTTGACGGATGCCCACCGTTACAGGGGCAGCGATTCGCGCTGCGCGCTGATCGTGTCGAGTGGCCGCATCATCTGCGGCAAAGAGAGTGGTACCACGGGCCGCCTTGTAAAAGAACTACAGGCTCTCGTCTCTCAGGGCTTTTCGCCTTGAAAGACGAGGGCCTTTTTCGTATCTCTTTTTACGACTGTTTAGGAGGAAAACCGCAATGATGGACGCCACCAAGTACGCACCTGGATACTATCCCGCACCCGCCGGTTACGACAGCTGGGTCAAGAAAGACCACATCGAAAAAGCCCCCGCCTTCTGCAGCGTGGACCTGCGGGACGGCAACCAGGCCCTGATCGTGCCCATGAGCCTGGAAGAAAAGATCGAGTTCTTCCAGATGCTGGTCCGGATCGGCTTCAAGGAGATCGAGGTGGGCTTCCCCGCCGCCAGCGAGACCGAGTATGAGTTCCTGCGGGTGCTGATCGAGCGGAACATGATCCCCGAGGACGTCACCGTCCAGGTGCTGACCCAGTGCCGCGACCACATCATCCGCCGCACCTTCGAGGCGGTCAAGGGCGCGCCCCGCGCCGTCATCCACTTCTACAATTCTACTTCGGTGGCCCAGCGGGAGCAGGTGTTCCACAAGTCCAAGGAGGAGGTCAAGCAGA
>ERZ1090865.1313-NODE-1314-length-12474-cov-5.587326_pt1 | contig 12474 bp, 9 predicted proteins | sample MGYA00478478_ERZ1090865 | MGnify/ENA primary metagenome ERZ1090865 (study PRJEB33644, sample SAMEA5815715) | chicken gut metagenome | biome: Chicken; feature: Gastrointestinal Tract; material: Caecum | place: Ireland | collected 2019-01-01 | study: A study of the... | reverse complement strand
ACACTTATCACACTGCTTTTTATACCCATATTATATGCTTTATTCTTCAAGATAAGAAACGACTGATTAAAAAACGAGAACTGATGAAAAAGATAATTATACTTTCTCTTTGCTTTATGTTGTCGGACTTCTGTGCTCCGGCATTCGCACAGGAGACACTCAGCCTGCAAGAGTGTCGCGAAATGGCATTGAAATACAATAAAGAAATGGCGGCCTCCATTAAACAGACGGAAAGCACCCACTACACAGCCAAAAGTTACAAAGGGAACTTTTTCCCCAATTTTACAGCCAGCGGCACCGGACTTTACAGTAATGCCGACGGAAGTTACGGGATAGCCGGTGGCAATCTGCCCACTTTCCTGCCCGATGCGACCGGACAACTCATACCTAATGGCGGCTTTGCCTATTTTCCGGGTATCAACCTGGATTATAAGATAGGATGGGTCTATATGGGAGGGATACAGTTGGAACAGCCGCTTTATATGGGTGGCAAGATCACTGCTGCCTACAAGATGTCGGTACTGGGAAAACAGATGGCGCAGATGAATGAAACCCTGACTGCTACCGAAGTGATTCTGAAAACCGATCAGGCTTATGCTCTTGTCGTGAAAGCCAAAGAGATGAAGGTAGTAGCCGATGCCTATCATACGGTACTTACCGAGCTGAAGAAGAATGTAGAAAGTGCATACAAACACGGTCTGAAACCACAAAACGATGTATTGAAGGTACAGGTCAGGCTGAACGAGAGCGAGCTGGCTGTTCGTAAGGCGGAGAATGCGTTTCGGCTGGCTACCATGAATTTGTGTCATCTCATTGGAAAGCCATTGACTGCCGACATCCATGTTTCCGGTAACTTTCCGGAGATAGAGCAGGGATTGGAAATTCAGGTATTGGATATCACTGCCCGTCCTGAATATACTATTCTGGATAAACAAGTTGCCATAGCCAAACAGCAGGTGAAACTGAACCGCAGTGAATTGTTGCCCAAAATCGGTATCAAAGGTTCTTATGATTATGTACATGGTTTGGAACTGAATGACAAGAATTTCCTGGACAATGCCAGTTTTTCCGTCCTGCTCAATGTCAGCATACCGCTTTTCCATTTCGGTGAACGGAGCAACAAAGTACGTGCAGCCAAGGCCAAGCTGGAACAGACCCGCCTGCAACAGCAAAGTCTGAACGAGCAGATGTTGCTGGAACTAACCCGGGCGGCCAATAATCTTGATGAGGCGAAACTGGAAAGCGAGCTTGCCGACCGTTCTCTCCAACAGGCCGAGGAAAACAGGCGTGTCAGCAAAAACCAATATGAAGTGGGATTGGAAACCCTTTCCGACCATCTGGAAGGACAAGCTTTATGGCAACAGGCATACGAAACGAAAGTGAATGCACATTTCCAGCTTTATCTGAATTATGTGGCTTATTTGAAAGCGGCAGGTATATTATATAATAAGATTAATTTATAAAAACTTAAACCGATGAAAAAGAATCTTTATTGGATGGCAGCAGCATTCATCACTTTAACTGCTGTAGGTTGTACAAATGCGAAGAAAGCCGATGTATCTGTGGCAGGCAGCGATACCACACAAGTGGTAGATATGCATACTGCCGAAACCTCTCTCGATTACTATGGAGTTTACAAAGGTACGGTTCCGGCTGCCGATTGTCCGGGCATAGAACTGACCCTGACATTGAAGAAGGATCGCACCTATACGTATCATTGGGCTTATATTGACCGTAAAGATGCCGATTTCGATGAAACCGGTACGTTTACGGTGAAGGATAATCTGCTTACGCTTACTGAAAAAGGAGGCGAAGTGTCTTACTTCAAAGTGCAGGAAGGCAGCCTGGTGATGCTGAACAATGAGAAACAGCCTGCTACCGGTACTTTGGCCGATGCCTATGTATTAAAGCAGGAAGAGGTGTTCCTCGATTGATTTATTGGATCTTCGCCCGGTACGTCCGTTCCGAAAAGGTAAAATTGAAAAAGAGTGTGACTCCCCGTTCCCGTTGCATGCCGTTGGGCAGATGAAGCTGGTCGCTGTATTTCACTCCCAGGGAAAGAACGTTGCCGTTGTACAGAGTGAAGTTGCTTCCTGCACTGACATAGTAGTTGGTTGCTTTCTTCTTCTGAATGACTATATAAGAGTTGCTGACGCCCGCTCCGAGTAACAGTTTCACCGGATTCCGGTAAATATTGCCTGCCGTATAGGCTGTGCCTGCCGACAATCGGTGTTGGTTCTCGAAGCGGACGTTGCTTTGTGATGACTTCATACGACTCCAATCCGTATATTTATATTCAGCTGTCAGCGTCCAGCGCGGACTGTTGTATGCAAGTCCCGCTCCCACAAACTGGGGGAGGCATTGGCGCACATGGCTTTGGCTTTCGTCAATCGATTCGTTGCCCGATGTGCTGCTTACCGACAAGGTATTGTCTTGTGCCAGGTCTTGCGAATATCCGTATACAGCTCCTGCCACGAGGTACTTATTCCAGCTCAGTGAAAATTTGTATTGCAAGCCGAAGTCAGCATAAAAGGCATGCTTGTATGAGCTTTCTTCCACACTGATACTTCCCTGGGTTTCTGTCTGTTTGATGGTCCCGGTTACGTAGGAAAGGTTAGCGCCGACAGAAAATCCCTTGAAAAGCCGATAGGCTGTACTGATTCCCATTTTAGACAATCCGCCTTCGCCTTCGAAGAGTGACGATACGGTGGAACTGCCGGTTCCCGTGATGTCCTGATCCAGTGTGATGGCATAGCCTACACTACTGACCAGTGCCATGAACACGGCTCCATACCAGCGTGGAGTGATGCGGCAACCGATGCTCAGGTTGTTCAGGTTACCTACCAGCGAGTGATTGCTCGTCCCGGTTTGTGTATATACCTTGTAAGCTCCCATTACTCCGGCGTCTATCAGGAAACGTTGTCCCTCGATGGCGGTAAGTGAGGCCGGATTGGCTGTATTCAGGAAGTTGTAGCTTTGCAAGGCAATTCCTGCTCCACCCAGTCCGGAGTATTGTCCGCCTTCTCCGGTGGAGAGTTCGCCCAGTCCGAACATGGAAGTCGGGGAGTTGGTGGTATTTTGACTATATATTAATAAAGTGGAGTGGCAAAGAGTAAGCAATAGAATCAGGTTTCTTTTCATGGGTTATATGTTTTATAAAGTAGGGTTAGTTTCACGGGATTGCTGTCCGGATGTCCGGTATCCCCGAATACGACTCCGTTCAGGGTAGTGAAGAATAAGTTGTCCGGGAGCATCAGTTGAAGAATTTTCCGGTTGTATCCTACCGTTCCCAGATTGCTTTGCAGGAAAGAGGTGATATCGAAGGAGTAATAGGTATCTTCTCCCATCATTTCATCTGTCACCAGGCTTCCGGTTTGTACGGAACTGCCTGAAATATCAGTCACTACATCTTCCGTCACATTGTTTTCATCGGCTGTATACAGTGTCAGCGATTCGGGAAGGGGATACTGTTCGCCATAAGTTCCTTTTACCGGATATAGCCGGAGCAGGGCGCTTTCGATGGTCACCAGCCTGCCTTCGGCACGCAGGTCATTGAGGAATGGAAAATCAATATTGATATACATGCCGGTCAACCCTTGCAGATAGGACTGGTGCTCCGATTTTTCTGAAGGAAGTCCGTTGTTGAGTCCGCTTTGCAAAGAGGAGAGTGCGGTCCGGTTGCGGTCACAACTGACCTGGTTGAACCTCAGATCGCTGTTGGGTAAAAAATCGGCGGACAGTTCCGTGGCATCCGTTTCCGTCTGATGATAATAGAGAGTGATGCATAAACTTGAGTCGTTCACCATGAAACCGTTGACACAATTTCCCCCTTCTTCGGGAATAAATGCGATACCTTTGAAATAGTCGCGGAAATACTCTTGCGACTCCATCTCACGTGAACCGGCCTGAAAATGTTCGAACCACTCGACTCCCCATTCGTCGGGGAGGCGGATTTCATGTTCCCGGATTGTTTCGCCCGGGGTGGGGGTGAAAGTAAAGGAAGCCAGGGGAGTGGAGTGATAGGACACCTTCGAAGTAGTGTACAGATAACCTTCGTCCAATGACAGATTCTCCGATAGACTGTGCAGTGAGATACGTTGCGGACTCAGGGTATCTCCCAGATAGTTACCCGATGAATAGAACCGGATGGTAATGGAGTCGAATCTGTAGTCGGCATTTTCACTGAATGAAACTGTCGGTACGTCATATTCGGCATAGAAAGCAGCCTTTATCTTTCCCCAGACGGGATCGTCAATGGTTCCTATCTGGCAGACAGTGTCACCCGATGTGGCAAGAGAGTCACTCAGGATAGTGCTGAGGCGTACGGTACAGGTATCGGTTTGTATGGTTCGCAGGGAGCTTTCCACCCATTTGCCTCCCGCCGTCGACAGTTCGTCACGACAAGAGGCGAGGAGTGATATAAAAAGAGTGATAAAAAACAAGGATAAGTTTTTTCGTTTCATGAATCGGATCATTTTTGCCGCAAAAGAAGACGATTTATTTTCCCTGTAAAAAAAGGATCGACTAATCGGAACGATTTATCGACTTCATTTTCGTTGGTAGAGAGAATGTGCCTGTTAGTCGATCCTTTTTTTTGCGCTTACCGATGTCGCCTACATTTGCGGTCAGTAATTAACGATTAAAAAAACAGAATAAAAGAATGACTGGAATAGAAAAAACAGTAACGAATAGGTCGGGGGCCGGAGTTTTGGTACTCTGTGCCATACTTTTTGGCTTGTGCGCCTGTACGGAAGATGCTTCCTATACGGCAGGAGTCTGGTATCGCCGTTCGGACTTCGACGGGGTGGCACGTACCGATGCTGCCGGTTTCACGATTGGCAACAAAGGATATATCTGTGGAGGTTACAACGGGAAAACAACCCGTCTGGCCGATACCTGGGAGTATGACATCGACAATGACTGGTGGACGCAACGTGCCGATATGCCAGGTACGGTTCGGAATGCCGCTACAGGTTTCCCGGTGGGGAATAAAGGGTACATCACTACCGGTTACAATCCCGATCAGAAGTATCTGGCCGATACGTGGGAGTACGATCCGGAGACAAATACCTGGCGGCAAATGGATGACTTCAAAGGGGGAGCCCGTTATTATGCCCTTGGGTTTGGCATTGATAATTATGGCTATGTAGGTACCGGTTACAATGATAACTATTTGAAGGACTTTTATCGATTCGATCCTACTGCGGCAGCCGGTTCGCAATGGACTATCGTGAATGGTTTCGGTGGACAAAAGCGTCAGGGAGCCACAGCCTTTGTGATCAATGGAAAAGCCTATGTCTGTGGAGGACAGAACAACAATTCCGATGTGTCGGACTTTTGGTGTTTCGATCCTTCTGCCGCCACGCCGTGGACACAACTGAGAGATATTGCCAATACCAGCGATGATGATTATGATGACGATTATACTTCTATTGTCCGTTCTTACGGAGTCAGTTTTGTGATCGATGGAAAAGCGTATCTGACTTTGGGCTCTACTGCCGGAGGAAGTTATTATTCGAACTATTGGATCTATGATCCTGAAACCGATCTTTGGGAAGGAGACGACCTGACAGCGTTTGAAGGCAGTACACGCATCCATGCTGTCTGTTTTTCTACCGGAACCCGGGGGATCATTGCGACAGGCGGCAGTGGATCGAGTTCATACTTTGATGACACTTGGGAGTTGAAGCCTTATGAATATGAAGAAGAATAAGAGCATACTTTGGCTGACTCTCGCTATCTGCATGCTGATATCCTTCTTCTTATACCATCGGCATAAGGCTTGTAGGTATAGTCTCCAAATAATTGAAACGGAGAATGAAGGCGGATATGGTTACCGGATTCTTTGTGGCGACCGGGTAGTGATCTGCCAGCCATACATACCTTCACTTCCCGGACGGAAAGGGTTTGCTTCGGAAGAAGATGCCCGGAGAGTCGGAAATCTGGTACTGGAAAGGATACGGTCGGGAAGTGATTTCACGATATCGGCTTCCGACTTGGAGCAGGTGACGGAAACAAATGGATTCCTTTACAGGGGGCACTGAAAATCGATATTTGAAAATGTATTTGCAAACAGGAGAATGAAAAGCGATACCTTTTGGTCTTTATAAGGCAAGCTCAAGGTTTCTTTTTGATAGGTTTCGAAGCACTGCCCCGTTGGTTTTAAATTAACGGGGCTTACCTTTTAAACCAAAACACCTTTGATTTAAAACCTATTTTTGTATTTGTATAGTGTTGCTTTTGAGTTGGTTATGGTTTTGTGCCGCCACGAATCGGTTTCATCCCGGTCTTCGCCTGCTTTGTCTGCTCTGTGGTGAAAATACTATTTCGAATAGATTTAAACTTACTCTAAAACTATTTTTTATTTTGGTTTGTTTTATCTTTGCATAGACACACTTCACAAAAAAATATGCTTGTATGCAGAGAGCCAAAAAGAATTATCTTATTTATGCGGTTATGTTGCTCCTTTTCGGGGTGCTTATTTACATGGCTATCGAGGAGGGAGATCGTTTTTCACACCATGCGGTAGCATCGTCAACTGTCGCAGAAGACACTCCTTTCACTATGTTTTGTCAGTTTGTCACCGACAACTTACATCATCCCTTGAGTATATTGCTGATACAGATCATTGCTGTCCTGCTGATGGTAAGGCTTTTCGGCTTTCTGTTCAAGCACATCGGGCAGCCCGGGGTGATTGGTGAGATTGTGGCGGGTATTGTGTTGGGGCCTTCTGTGTTAGGCTATTTTTTCCCAGATGTGTTTCAAGCCCTTTTCCCTCCCGAATCTCTTACCAATCTGGAGTTGCTGAGCCAGGTCGGACTGGTTCTTTTCATGTTCGTAATCGGGATGGAACTAGACTTTAGCGTACTCAAAAACAAGATAAACGAAACATTGGTCATCAGCCATGCGGGTATATTGGTTCCGTTCTTCCTCGGCATCGTGGCATCCTACTGGATTTATGAAGAGTATGCGGCTGCCCAGACCGCCTTTCTGCCGTTTGCCCTCTTCATCGGTATCTCAATGAGTATAACCGCTTTTCCGGTGTTGGCACGCATCATTCAGGAACGGAATATGACAAAGACTTCTTTGGGAACTTTGGCCATTGCTTCGGCTGCCAATGATGACGTCACTGCCTGGTGTCTGCTGGCTGTAGTCATCGCCATAGCCAAGGCGGGAACGTTTGCCAGTGCCCTTTACGCCATCGGGCTGACGGCTCTTTATATCATTATCATGTTTATGGTGGTACGTCCTTTCCTCAAGAAAGTGGGAGAGGTGTATGCCAATCAGGAGGTGATTAACAAAACATTTGTGGCGCTGATTCTGCTGATTCTCATCATTTCTTCCACGCTTACCGAGATTATCGGTATTCATGCCCTGTTCGGTGCTTTCATGGCAGGAGTGGTGATGCCGCCCAGCATCGGATTCCGCAAGGTGATGATGGAAAAAGTAGAAGATATTGCCCTTGTCTTTTTTCTTCCTCTTTTCTTTGCCTTTACAGGATTGCGTACCGAGATCGGATTGATCAACAGTCCGGCGCTTTGGGGTGTCTGCCTGCTGCTGATTACGGTTGCCGTAGCAGGAAAACTGGGAGGATGTGCTGTTGCCGCGCGTTTGGTAGGTGAGTCCTGGAAAGACAGTTTTACTATCGGTACGCTGATGAATACACGGGGACTGATGGAACTGGTGGCACTGAATATCGGATACGAAATGGGAGTACTTCCGCCTTCTATCTTTGTAATCCTCGTCATTATGGCATTGGTAACTACTTTTATGACGACTCCGTTGTTACACCTTGTCGAGCGGATTTTTGCCCGTCGTGAAGAACGCTTGTCGGCCAAGCTGAAGCTGGTCTTCTGTTTTGGCAGGCCGGAGTCGGGACGCAGCCTGCTTTCCATCTTTTTCTTACTGTTCGGAAAGAAGATGAAAGCTGCCCAGGTCGTTGCTGCCCATTTTACAGTGGGTACGGATCTGAACCCCCTGAATGCAGAACAGTATGCCCGAGATAGTTTTTCCCTCGTTGACGAAAAAGCTTCCGAATTGGGACTTAGCGTTGAGAATCGTTACCGGTTAACCGATAAATTGGTACAGGATATGATCCGGTTGGCACGAAAAGAGCGTCCCGATATGTTTCTGTTGGGAGCCGGTAGCAAGTACAGGCCGGATACTGCGGGAAGCAACGGAGTGCTGTGGCTCTCTCTGTTTCGCGATAAGATAGACGATGTAATGGAGCAGGTGAAATGTCCGGTTGCTGTTTTTGTCAATCGTGGCTATAGCGGCAGCTCCCCCGTCTCTTTCGTACTGGGGGGAGTGATTGATGCTTTTTTGTTGACTTATCTTGAAAGTATGTTGGAAGGGGGAGCACAGGTTCATCTCTTCCTTTTTGATACGGATGATGAAGCTTTCCGGCAATCGACCGATCCGATCCTGGCAAAATATTCGTCTCAGATCCGGACGCAGCCTTTTAGTGGTGCTGCCAATCTGACTTCGGCAGCGAAGGATGGCTTGCTTGTGATGAGTCACTTATCTTATACGAAGCTGTCCGAAGAAGAAGAGGTGTTCCGCGATTTGCCTTCACTGTTGGTCATCCGGAGGCCTAAGAAGGGTTGAAGTTTCAAACCCGACAACTGCTGATTCGTATTGATTACTGAATTCTAACGACTAATTATTTTGAAAGATGACAATTGATAATCAAACCGGTCTGGTACTCGAAGGAGGAGGTATGCGCGGCGTATTTACCTGTGGGGTACTGGACTATCTGATGGACCATGATATTCGTTTTCCCTATACAATCGGGGTCTCTGCGGGAGCTTGCAACGGGCTTTCGTATATGTCTCGCCAGCGTGGACGGGCCAAGTACAGTAACATCGACTTGTTAGAGAAGTACCATTATATCGGATTGAAGCATTTGCTCAAGAAACGGAATATCCTGGACTTCGATCTTCTCTTTACGGAATTTCCCGAACATATTCTTCCTTACGATTATCAGGTATACTTTGATTCGCCCGAACGATATGTGATGGTGACTACCAATTGCCTGACCGGGGAAGCCGATTACTTTGAGGAAAAAAAGGATAAGAACCGTGTAATCGACATCGTCCGTGCTTCCAGCAGCCTTCCTTTCGTTTGTCCCATAGCTTATGTAGACGGCATCCCTATGCTGGATGGCGGTATTGTAGATTCAATTCCTTTGCAACGTGCCATACACGACGGATATCGGAATAATGTAGTTGTCCTCACCCGGAATCGTGGTTATCGGAAAGAGAACAAAGACATCCGTATTCCTCCTTTTGTCTATCGTAAATACCCCAAGATGCGGGAAGCGTTAAGTCGGCGTTGTGCTGCGTACAATGCACAGTTAGAGATGGTAGAGCGTATGGAAGAGGAGGGGGACATCCTTGTCATCCGTCCTCAGAAGCCTGTTGTGGTGGACCGCATTGAACGTGATATTCAAAAACTGACCGATCTCTATGAGGAAGGATACGAATGTGCGAAGCGGCAGCTTGAAGTTCTCTGATGATGTGTCCGGTGTACTGAAAATAGGGATGACCGTAGCCACTGAAAAAAAGTTAAAACTCCGGTTAGCAAGATAACAAGTCGGTTGTAGGTACGTTTCTATATCACGTCACTTAAAATAATATATTATGGATGCTTTAAAGATGCTGATTGTTGTAACCGGAACCGATATGTATGCCGATGGTAACCTGCAAACAGGGTTATGGCTCAGTGAGTTGACCCATATCTATCATTGTGCCGAAGAGGCAGGGTATGAAATAACCGTCGCAAGCCCCAAGGGCGGCAATGTTCCTGTTGATCCGGAGAGTCTAAAACCGATGATGTTGGACAAACTTTCTAAGGATTATTGGGATGATCTTGAATTCAGGCGTGAATTGCAGCATGCAAAAAGTTTAGCCGAAGTTTCCGGACAGCTATTTGACTGTGTTTATTTGGCAGGTGGTCATGGTGCGATGTATGATTTTCCTGACGATACTGTATTGCAGGCGATTATTGAAAAGCATTATGAGAGTGATAAAGCAGTAGCGGCCATCTGTCATGGTGTAAGCGGGCTTTTGAATGTTAAACTGTCCGGAGGAGAGTATCTTATCAAAGATAAAAAGATCACAGGCTTTTCTTGGTTTGAAGAAAGTTTGGCCGGGAGAAAAAAGGAAGTACCTTTCGACCTTGAGGCTGCACTCGAAAAGAGAGGAGCCGACTACGAGAAGGCATTGATTCCGATGACCTCGAAAGTAGTGGTGGACTGTAACCTGATAACGGGACAAAACCCGTTCAGTTCAAAAGAAATGGCAGAAGTTGTAATGCGGCAATTGAGTCGCGAAAAGTAATTTTGATTATTATAGGAAATGAATTTAGAAGAAGTCTTAAATTATCGTCGTTCCGTGCGGGTGTTTGATAAAACGAAGCCGTTGGACCCTGAGAAAGTGAAACATTGTCTGGAACTGGCAACATTGGCGCCTAACAGTTCAAATATGCAATTGTGGGAGTTTTATCAAGTCATACAGCCGGAATTGCTGGCAAAAATATCCAAAGCCTGCCTTGATCAGACCGCAACTTCAACGGCTTCAGAGGTTGTTGTTTTTGTTACGCGTCAGGATTTATACCGGAGCCGGGCAAAGTTCGTGCTTGATTTTGAAAGAGGAAACGTGAGACGAAACAGTCCCAAAGAACGTCAGGAAAAACGTATTAAAGACAGAGAGCTCTATTATGGAAAGCTAATGCCGTTTCTGTATGCCCGCTTCTTTAGGATACTGGGACTCCTGAGATCTGTATTGGCTAAGGCTATCGGCCTTTTCCGCCCCATTGTGCGTGAAGTTTCCGAAAGTGATATGCGTGTTGTCGTCCACAAATCTTGTGCACTGGCTGCTCAGACATTTATGATTGCCATGGCAAACGAAGGATATGATACCTGTCCTTTGGAGGGTTTTGACAGCAAACAAATGAAGAAACTATTGAAGTTGCCTCATGGGGCCGAAGTGAACATGGTGATCGCCTGTGGAATACGGGATGGAAACAAAGGAATCTGGGGTGAACGGGGCAGAGTACCGTTTGATGAAGTTTATCATAGAGTTTAATGTTGTTTGTATCCATTTAGGCCATAATACAAAATGTAAGCTTCTCCGGCGATGACCAACAGCCATGTCCAAAGCCAGTTGCCACCCATCACATCGGCAAAGATTCCTTGTAAAAGAGGGATAATGCCTCCGCCGATGACTCCCATTGTCAGCACTCCGGATGCCTTAGTGGTATATTTCCCCAGTTGGGCGGTTGCCAATGTAAAAATGGCCGGCCACATGATGGAATGAAAAAAGCCTATCAATGTCAATATCCAGGGATTGGCCGTCAGCATAGCAAGCACGAGTAGTACGATGGCTCCGATGGAGGCTATCACCAGTTGCTTTTCGGAAGGGACCTGCTTGATAAAGGAGCCTAAGAAGCGTCCCAATAACAGCAATCCCCAATATAAGGCAGCCATGTGGGTAGCGTTTGAGGCGAACGATCCTCCGAGTTCGGATGCATACATATTGACATTAGCTCCGACGGCCACCTCGATGCCTACATAGAAGAAAATACCCCATACCCCTAATTTCAGGTTTCTAAAGGACCATACGCTTTTATCAAATTTTTCTCCCGGTGCTTGGCGTATATTGTCGATAGAAGGCATTTGTGTTTTACCAACTAAAAGAGTAATAATCAGCATGATCAGAATCAATATGATCAGTGGGATAATGAACTGCTTCGTCACGATGTCGTGCAAAGGTGTTCCGTGAAATATCAGATAACTGATTACCAACGGAGCGATAGCCATACCTATCGAGTTGCTTGTTCCGCCGATCATCTGTCGCTGCAAGGCTGTTGTTTTACCAATCCGGCAAACTGTGAGATATAGATTGAGCACTACTTGCAGGATCGTTGCGGCTACACCGATCACAAAAGAGCCGATCAGAAAAATGAAAAAGCCGACAGAAATGTGGTTTCCGATGATGGAGACCTGCATGGGCGTATATATATGGAAAAGCACAGCTGCTTCGTAGATTGCCAGTCCGGCGATAAGTATCAGTAAGGCAAGATAAGATGTTTTTCGGTATCCGTATTTTTCCAGCCATCGTGTTCCGAATCCTTCGGATAGGGGATAGGCAAGAAACCATGAAAAATTCAGCATTGTCACCAATGCATTGGTGATATTACCATCGTGGGGCAGCATAGCTGTTTGTAACGGTATCTGGAATTGTTGATTGATGACGGTGAAAAGTCCCACGATAAAATACAAGATCAGCATTACCATAAATACGGTAAACACGTTTACGACTTTGGTTTGATTGCGCTTTTGGTTCATAAGAGATCATTTGAATTACATGTTTGGGAAACAATCTTTCGTTTTGAAAGTTGTGTGAAAACATATTATTTACCTATATTATAATGAAATTTGAATGAGTACTTCATAACTATGTTAGCTAATAC
>ERZ1090865.1306-NODE-1307-length-12525-cov-6.486688_pt1 | contig 12525 bp, 16 predicted proteins | sample MGYA00478478_ERZ1090865 | MGnify/ENA primary metagenome ERZ1090865 (study PRJEB33644, sample SAMEA5815715) | chicken gut metagenome | biome: Chicken; feature: Gastrointestinal Tract; material: Caecum | place: Ireland | collected 2019-01-01 | study: A study of... | reverse complement strand
ATATATAGCAGTACGATATATCGCAGTGAAACTGAACGGAGGAAGCGGACTTTGGATCAGCATATTAAAAAAGTTTATGTGCCTATGACGGAAACGGCGTTTTACATTTTGCTGTGCTTAAAACAGCCCAATCACGGCTACGGCATTGTTCAAACGGTTGAAAAACTGACGGACGGTGCGATACGGCTTGCGCCCGGAACGATGTACGGCAGTCTTTCCAAAATGGAAAAAGACGGGTTGATTCGGTTCGTTCGGGAAGAAGAAAAGCGAAAGATTTATCAAATCACCGACTTGGGGCTTGAGGTGCTGCAATTGGAACTCAAGCGCATTGAACGCTTATATCGGGTCGCAAAGGAGGCAATGTAAATGAAAACCAAAAAGGTTTGGAAAACTTTTTCTATTTTTGCTTATGAAAAAGAACAGGCATATCTTCGGAAAATGCACAATGCCGGCTGGAAACTGCGCCGCATATCCGGGCTTAATCTCTACACCTTTGAAGCCTGCGCGCCGGAAGATGTCATCTATCAGCTCGACTACAACCCGCAGACCGACATGGATAAAGCGGAATACCTGCAAATGTTTGAAGACTGCGGTTGGGAATATATACAGGATTACGCACAATACAGTTATTTCAGAAAACCAGCGTCCGCCATGCAGGGAACGGAAGAAATCTTTTGCGACGATGATTCCCGAGCGCAAATGCTGCTGCGCATATTCAAACACCGGTATTTGCCGTTTGCAGCACTTGTGCTGCTGAATTTGCTTATATTGCTTATGAATGGAGATATATATGACAGCTATATTATAACTGCCCTATATTGTGGGATTATTGTTCTGTATATTGCTGTACTTATCACATTTGTAGTGCGATATAGAAAATTTAAAAACAGGCGATAACCTATAATAAACTACAAAAATCCCCGGGCGGTCAAATCAGATCGCCCGGGGGTCGTTTATTATATATGGTTTAATCCTCATCTAAAAAAATCCGAAACGCTGTCGGCAGGGCATAGGTGCTTTGGAGTTCTTTTGGCGTCGCCCACAAAAAGCGGTCGCATTTTTCTTTGCAGAGAATATGATACCCGACCATTTCCCAGCGAATGTGCGTGAAAATGTGCACCTTGTGCGTCTCCTTTAAAAGCTCAATCGGCTCTGCACCAAAGCCCGACACGGTTTCGAGCGCGGCTTCGGGCGACAGCGCCCCGTCTGTGTTCGGCAGCTGCCAAAGCCCCGCGAGCAACCCTTTGCTTTCCCGCTTGCAAACGGCAAATGCGCCGTCACATTCCATAAGAAAAACCGTGCGCGGTTCCACGCGCTTTTCGCGCTTCGGAAGCTTGACGGGCAATTTGTCCGCGCAGCTGTTCGCTTTCGCAAAGCAAAAATCCTTTGCGGGACATTCGTCACATTTCGGGCTTTTCGGTGTGCAAACGCACGCGCCGAGCTCCATAAGGCTTTGTGTGAAATCGCCGCAATGCCCTTTCGGGTAAACTTCCTTTAAAGCATTTGCTACCGCCTTTTTGGTTTCGGGCAAATCAATGGGGGAACGGTTCCCGCTCATGCGCGCGGTGATGCGCAAAACGTTGCCGTCCACCGCCGGTGTCGGCATTTCATAACAAATCGAGCAAACCGCCCCCGCCGTGTAATCGCCTATCCCGGGCAGGGCACGCACCGCGTCATAACTTTTCGGGAAAACACCGCCGTGGTTTCCTAAAATACACTTTGCCGCCTTTTGCAAATTCCGTGCGCGCGAATAATAGCCCAACCCCTCCCAAAGCTTCAAAAGCGCCTCTTCGGGAATTTCAGCGAGCGATTTTATATCGGGAAGCGCTTTTAAAAAGCGCTCGTAATAGCCGCGCACCGCCTCCACACGCGTTTGCTGGAGCATGATTTCCGACACCCAAACGTGATAAGGCTCGCGGTCTTTGCGCCAGGGCAGGTCGCGCGCGTTGGCGCGGTACCACGGCAAAAGTGTTTCGGGTAAGCGGGCATAGATTTCTTTTGTGTCCGTGTTTTTCAAAGCGGTTCTCCTCGTTTCAACAATAAAAATATTGTAGCATAATTTTCAAGAAAAATCCACGCGCCGTTTTTTATTATGTATAGACGCCGAAAATCTGCAAACCGTAACAGGGGAGGGATTTTTTTGAAGAAGAAAAAAACAGAAGAACCAAACGTTGAGCTTTCGGTGCAGTCTGTGACGGGCGAGCCGGAAACGTCTTATGAGATGCTTCGGAAATACGGCACTTATGAAATTCAGCCGACCGCGGACACAAAGCACGATTTTCCGACGATCGCCCAAGGAATTGCGGAAAACGCCCAAAAGCCGACAAAAGCTAAAAAGAACAAAAAGACAAAATAAGCAAATAAACAGCAGGCGCCGTCTGCTGTTTTTCTTTTCTATAAAAATTTTTTAGCCTCTTGACAAATACCCTTACGGGGTATTATAATACAGCTATAAGATACCCCAAAGGGGTATTTGGAGGTTTCACTATGAACGAAAAGAATATGCAAACAATGAATTGTAACGAAGAACATTGCGCGTGCCGCCATAAACATACCCCGCGAAGCGAAAAAGAGCTGCGCGCCTTGCAAAACCGTTTGAAGCGGATGAAAGGCCAGCTCGGCGGGATTGAGAAAATGCTTGAGGATAATCGCTATTGCGGCGATATTTTAACCCAGGTTGCCGCGGTGGAAAGTGCGCTTCAGAATTTCAGCTACCTCGTGCTGCAAAGCCACTTGGAAACCTGTGTGGCGGAAGAAATTAAAAAAGGCAATATGGAAATTGTCGAAGAGGCCGTTGACCTCATTAAGAAATTAAAGTAAGAAGGAGAACTTATGAAAACCGAAAAATATGATGTGACGGGGATGACCTGCGCCGCGTGTCAAGCGAACGTCGAGCGCTGTGTGCGCAAGCTCGACGGCGTGCAGTCGGTCGAGGTCAGCCTCCTTGCCAATCAAATGACGGTTTCCTACGACGAAAACAAAGTCGGGGAAAAGACGATTTGTGACGCGGTTGAAAAAATCGGCTACGGCGCAAGCGTGCCGAAAGCACCCGCCAAAGAGGACAACGGCGACAGCTTCCGCAAATCCTGGCAGGCACGCCGAACCGCCGCCGAAGAAGAGCGCGAAAGTATGAAGCGCCGTTTAATTGCTTCTGTCGTTTTGCTGGTGCCGCTGATGTATGTCGCCATGGGGCACATGTTACATCTCCCTGTGCCCGGCTTTTTGCTCGGCACGCAAAACGCGCTGATTTCCGCGCTGTTACAGTTGTTTATCACTTTGCCGATTTTGCTTATCAACCGGCATTTTTATGACACCGGCTTGAAAGCCCTTTGGCACCGCGCCCCGAATATGGATTCGCTTGTTGCGGTCGGCTCCGGCGCCGCGATGCTTTACGGCGTGTTTACGATGTTCCAGCTCGCTTACAGCTTCGGGCACGGCGACTTGGCCGCCGCCGCGCAGTCCCACGGGCTTTATTTCGAGTCGGCGGCAATGATTTTGACCTTGGTCACGGTCGGGAAATATCTCGAAGCGAAGTCCAAGGCAAAAACCTCCGACGCGCTCGATAAACTCATAGACCTTGCGCCGAAAACCGCCGTGGTTGTGCGCGGCGGCGAAGAACAGACCATTCCCGCGCAGCAGGTCGTCGCCGGCGACATTGTTGTGATTCGTCCGGGCGAGGGGATTCCGGTGGACGGCGTTCTTTTGGACGGCACGGGTTATGTCGACCAGTCCGCCATTACCGGCGAAAGCGTGCCGGTTGAGAAAAACGTGGGCGACGAAGTGATTTCTGCGACCATCAACTTAAACGGTTCGTTCCGCTTCCGCGCGTCGAAAGTCGGCGAAGAAACAACCCTTGCCCAAATTATCAAATTGGTCGACGAAGCGGGCAACTCCAAAGCCCCGATTGCGCGCTTGGCGGATAAGGTCAGCGGCGTGTTTGTGCCGGTCGTTATGGCGATTGCCCTTGTTACCGCGGTCGTGTGGCTTGTTGCCGGGCAAAGCTTTTCCTTTGCGCTTTCCAACGCGATTGCGGTGCTGGTGATTTCCTGCCCGTGCGCTTTGGGCCTTGCCACGCCGGTCGCGATTATGGTCGGTACGGGTAAAGCGGCGGAGTTGGGTATTCTTATCAAATCCGCCGAAAGCCTCGAAAATTTACACAAGGTCGATACCGTCGTGGTCGATAAAACCGGGACGGTAACTTGCGGCACGCCGCGCGTGACCGATATTTTACTGCTGGACGATACACTCGATGAAGCCGCGTTCCTGCGGGAGGCAGCTTCCGCCGAAGCGGGCAGCGAGCATCCGTTGGCGCTTGCCGTGGTGGAAAAGGCGAAAGCCGACGGGCTTGCCTTTTTGGAAACAACTGATTTTGAAGCCGTCGGCGGGCGGGGGATTCGTGCCAATGTGAACGGCCGTGCTTATCTTGCGGGAAACGCCGCATTCCTTGCGGAAAACGGGCTTTTGCCCGAAAACAGCCCGGCGCGCGATAAAATGCATGCATTTTCAGAAGACGGCAAAACACCGCTCCTTTTCGCGCGCGACGGCAAGCTTGCCGGCATCATCGCCGTGGCGGATACCGTGCGTGATGACAGCCGTGCGGCAATCAGTAAGCTTCGGAAAATGGGCATTTCCGTTGTCATGCTCACGGGCGACAACCGCGTGACCGCTGAGGCAATCCGCAAACAGGTTGGGATTGAAACCGTCATTTCCGACGTCCTGCCGACCGAAAAAGAAGCGCATATCCGCGCGCTGCAGGAACAGGGGCACAAAGTCGCGATGGTCGGCGACGGAATCAACGATGCGCCGGCACTCATGCGCGCCGACATCGGGATTGCAATCGGCGCGGGGACGGACATCGCCGTGGACTCCGCCGACGTGGTGCTGATGAAAGATTCGCTGTTTGACGTTGTCACCGCAATCGAACTCAGCCGCTCGGTGGTGCGCAATATCCACATGAACCTGTTCTGGGCGTTCTTTTATAATGTGCTCGGTATTCCTGTTGCCGCCGGCGTGTTTTACCCGGCGCTCGGCTTGCGGTTAAGCCCGATGATTGGTTCCGCGGCAATGAGTTTAAGCTCCGTTTGCGTGGTAACCAACGCCTTGCGCCTGCGCTTTTTCAAACCGAAATCCGCGCCGCCGCAGACGGTTTCAAAACCCGAAAAATCCCCTGAAATTACTGAAAATCTTACCGGCGAACAGCCGGAATCACAGAAAGGAAGTTATAGTATGCAAAAAGTATTGAAAGTGGACGGTATGATGTGCGCGCATTGCAAAATGCACGTGGAGCAAGCGCTCTCCGGTGTGGACGGCGTTGAAACGGCAACCGTGGACCTCGAAAAGAAACAGGCAATCGTGACGCTCTCGAAAGATGTCAGCGATGAAACGCTGTTTGCCGCTGTGCGCGAAGCGGGTTATACCCCGGTTTCCTGCGAAGTTCTGTAAAGGCAAACAGCCTTACGAAAATCTTTAATTTTGTCGATTTTTTCGTTAGTTTTGTTTTTGCCCTTTTCAAAACGTGAAAAAACCGCTACAATCGTTTCGAATGACGAGCCGCTGAGAGTTATTTTGACGGCAGATCTTCAAACATTGAGGGTAAAAATAGCAAACCGGCGCATACTTCGGTATGCGCCGGTTTGCGTTTATTTTCTTCTGTTGGCAGAAAAAAGTATATTCGATTCATATTTTTGATTCGCACAATTCTGACAAATGGTTTTCCAATTTGATTTGGCTTTATATTCTGCCGGAATAGACGCTTCCTTTGTGTCTCTATTTTCCATACAGTCCACTATATCAATATTCCTGTCAATTAAAGGGCAAAAAACAGAATCATCATTTTTCATTTGTGTTCTGTAACTCCTTTATTTTTTAGCGCTATGTTATCATAGCCCGTCTTTCCCGTCAATAAAAAAGGAACAAGCACCTGTTGGCACTTGTTCCTTTTTGCTGAGATAGAGGATTTATTTGCCTGCCATAGGAAGCAATGCTACGGCGCAAAACAGCAAGCCGCCAGTATGCGAAGCTTGCTTGCAAAGTGACACAGAATGCCGTATAATAAAAGCGCAGGTATTTAAGGGGGAAATACATCATTGTTGCGGAGGTGCTTTAAGTGACGCAAGAGGAAAGAATAAAAGAATATGTCCGCCTTTGTGACGAGGCGCACAGCAATTTGGAAGCACCTTTGGCTGGCGGCAGGATTACATTTCCGATTTGTAAATCATGTAAGTATTCAGATTTCCACACCGATTCATGGAATCCCAAATGTGCAATTTATGGAGATATGCCAAAAGATTATATGAATGCGCATAAATTTGATTGCCCAAGGTATGAAATCATACCAAACTGCCCAAAATTCTTTTTGCCGTTGCACATTCAACAGCAAATGGAAGATAAACAGGAATAAATGCATAAAAATTCAATAATTATAGCGTCTTTACGAAAGTAAGGGCTCTGTTTTTTAACTGCAAACCTTCTCAGGTTCGAATCCTGAAAAAAACAAAGAACAGGCACAAAAGTACCTGTTCTTTGCTTGGCTGGGGTGGCAGGATTCGACCGTCTGCGACGGCTTCGCCTTCGCATACTGTTCGCTCGGGACACCTCACGCTTTGCGTGCGGTACCGCCCTCGCGCTTTGCGCTGAAAACGCTCCGCCGGAGCCTTTTCTGAACGCGCAAACCTTCTCAGGTTCGAATCCTGTAAAAAAAACAAAGAACAGGCACAAAAGTACCTGTTCTTTGCTTGGCTGGGGTGGCAGGATTCGAACCCGCCATTTGAATTTCTAAACGCTTAGAGTATCAATAAAAGTGCGGGATTTTGACTTGCATTTGACTTGCATTTTGATTTTTACATATCGAAAATCTGAATAAAATACGGCTCTCGAAAAGGTAAATTTCAAGGTCAAAAAGCGGACTTTTTCACCGCATTTTCCGCCTCTGTTTTTGCGGTCAACTGCAAGTATTGGTTGAGTTTGCCGATGTCGGTTTTCGATTTTTCGGCGGACAGGTGAGTGTAAATGGAAAGCGTGGTTTTGATGTCGCTGTGACCGAGAAACTCTTTTGCGGTCAGAACATCAACACCAGCGTCGTAAAGCATGGTAGCGTAGGTGTGGCGCAGGCAGTGCGGTGTGAATGTGTCAATTACCATAGGAAGCGCCTTGCGCTTGTCGGCAGGGGCGCCTATAAAGTTGCCGTACTTTCGATTCAAAACGCGCATGTAGCTATCCCAAAGCTTTTGCCACGATGTGTCCGAAAGATAACTGCCATCGGTGTTTGGAAAGACCAGCATCGAGGTTTTCGGCAGTGCGCGAAGGTAGTCGGCGAGAATATCGGGAATGGGGACGATGCGCGTGCCGGCGGCCGTCTTTGTGGATTTTAACGACTTCGCTTTATAGCTGTAACTTTTATTGACGGTGATGGTTTTCGCCGTCAAGTCAATGTCCGACCACAAAAGCGCGGTCAGCTCGCCGCGCCGCAATCCGGTGTAAAGCATAATCATTGCCGCAGGCTGTGCGCGGTGGGGTGTTTGAAGAATCCAATCGCGCTGCTCTGCCGTGAGCGCGTCGCGGTGTTTGGACGGTTCGCCCGCAGGAACGGTTAGAAGATCATCGAGCGGCGACCGGTCGATGATACGATTCGCAGCGCAGAATTTGAAAAACTGCTTAATGACGGACGCATATTCAATCATCGTTTTGCGCGAGGTCGGATTGCCGGAATAGGGGTTGCACGCGGCGAAATCATCAAGCGCCGCCTGCACATCGCAAAGACGGATTTTAAAAAGCTCCGTGTCGCCGAAGCGATCCGCGAAATGCCCGAGCCGCTGCTCTAAACATCTATACCAGCCAACGGAAACACTGTTCTTTTTCGTTTTCAAAAACCGCTCCGCCCAAAAGATGAAAGTGCGGTCGGTGGAAATTAAATCAACGCCGCGGTGCAGCTGGGCGCGCAGCTCTGCCGCCTTTTGCTCGGCTTCCTTTTGCGTTTTGCCGTAGACGGTTTTATATTTTCGTTTGCCGTCTACCATGCCGATATAAACTTGCACGGCGATGCGGCCGTCGGAGCGGCGGGTGTTTGATTTTTTGGGCATAAAAGCACCTCCGAAATTGACAGGGATTTTATGTTGTGTTAGACTAAAAGAAAAAGGAGTGGGGAAAATGGATAACTGTATTTTCGAAATTAAAAACCCAATGAACCAAATTTTGAGGGTGTATGATGACCGAGTTGAAATTACGCAACAAGGTTTAAGAGGCGCAATGGTAAGTGGGCTTGCTGGTGTAAAAACATATTATTATGCAAGCATATCAACAATACAATTTAAAAACTGCGGATGGACAAACGGATTTATAGAATTCACATTTGCAGGGGGTACAGATTCTCGCGGAGGAGCGTGGAGCGGTGCCAATAACGATAACCGGTTTATTTTCGGGAAACCAACTATAAAAGCGGCAAAAGCGTTGGCCGTTGAAATGGAAAAGGTAAACGATTTTTTGCAAAAGAAGGTAAAAGAAAGTCATATGCCCAAAGAAACTGTTATTGTGCAAAGGACGGCAGCAGATGAAATCATGCAGTACAAAGCCTTGTTAGATGCCGGAGCTATAACACAAGAGGAATTTGAAGCAAAGAAAAAACAGCTTTTAAATTTATAACAGATAGAGATGCCCGCCGTTTGGCGGGCTTTTTTTAGTTAAAAAGAAAATGCGGTTTCAAAGTAGTTTAAGAATATTTCGTAAAGGTCAAAATCAGATGGGTAGTAATAATCGCCAATAGAATTACCATCTTGATTTAAAAGGTGAATGATTATAATGTCGTTGTCAATAGCGTCATTACAAGAAATACGATATAAATAGGCTGGGTATACACAAACACAGACATCAGCTGCGCCAAAATTATTGTTATATTCTTCCTCATTAACAGTAAGCGTGATTTCCTTTAGGTCAGAACTGAATTTTACCCCCAAAAAAGCGCTGTATTTTTCTTCGATAGCTAAATTTTGTAATGACTCTTTTGCATAAGAACGAAGCTCATCCTGAAATGATGGATATTCCCAATAATATAAATTGCAAGTAACAGAGCCGTCGCTGTTAATAGTCATGCTTTTGTTTAATGGCTCAATGTCGCTTACAGGTATTCCGGCGTTTGGCGGAGCGGTTATCTTGATGCTAAAAAAGGAGTATTTCAAATAACTATTTGATGTGAAATTTAACAATACAAGAGTGACAGAATAGAGGATGATAATAAATAAAAGTGTAAAGGAAATGGATTTTAGAACCTTTCTTGATTTCATATGAACCCCACACAAGCATTACTTCCCGCCGAAAGGCGGCATTTTTTATTTTGCAAAAAATCAAAATAAAATGTTATAAATTATAACATTTTATAAACAAAACACTTTTAGAATTTTGCTCGCAGTTCGACTACCTTGCCGAGTATCTTCACGGGCAAGGTTTCGATTTGCTGATTTGTAAAAGTTTTCACTTCGTAAGCAGGATTTGACGGAACAAGGTTAATGCCGCCGGTGAATTTTTGCACCTTCTTAATAGTAGCTTCATCACCGTTTACGAGTACAATGGCAATTTCACCGCTTTCCACATCAGGTTGTTTGCGGACAATGACGACATCGCCATCGCTTATTTTCGGTTCCATGCTGTCGCCTTTTATCTGTAATGCAAAAAAATCACCCTGACGCGCCATTTCCTCGCTGATTTCCTCGTAGTCGATGATATTTTCAACGGCTTCCACTGGAAGCCCTGCACGGACGGAGCCGAGGACGGGAATTTTTACTGATTTAGTATTTTGAGTTTTTTCCCTGCCGCAATCATATCCCATTAACCAAAGCGGATTTACATGAAAAATATTGGCAATAGAATATACAGTTGGTAATTTTGGGAGCATTTTTCCGTTTGTATACCTGCTTATGGTTGCAGCTGTCATTCCGAGTTTATCGGAAAGAGAATAGGTGGTTTCATCTGTTTCGGAAAGAAGCTGTGAGAGACGCTGCGAAAAAGCATCTTTGTTAATTGTAGTTTTATTCATAATCATCACCTTTGTACTGATAGTACAACAAGTTGTTGCAAAAGTCAACAACAAACACACAAAAAAGCAAATAAATGTTGCAAAAAGTATTGACATAGATTTTTTTGGATGCTATTATAATATTGCGAAACGCAACAAGGAGGTGAAAAAATTGAAAAACAAATATCCAATCTTGAGGCGAGTAAAGGGAAGAATCACAGAAAAAGGCGAAACTTATAGGTCTGTGAGCGAAAAGACAGGAATTCCATTGAATTCATTATCCAATAAACTTAATGGGAAATCCTTGTGTGACATCATTGAAGTATCAAAACTTTGCTGTGTATTAGATATTCCGGCAGAGGAGATACCAATTTTTTTTGAAATCGAAGTTGCGTAACGCAACAAAAAGCAGAGGATGTGTGACAAGATGAACGAAAACCAACAAGACGAGCTGCTCGCCGATTTGGCGTTGGAGCAAACAGAAACCATGTAATATTGCGGTCAACCGCAAAGGAGAAAAAGAATGAATCCAACAAATTTTAATTGTTCAATGAACGATACAAGTGAGTTGAGAAAACTCATTGTTGAAAACCCGGACTTACCTCTTTTGGTGTTTGCAGGAGAAGACGCATGGAGAGACGAGGGGTGTAGTTATTTACAATGTACCGCTATTAGATGCTATGTTGAAGAACTCACACTGTATCAAGATGAATGGCTTATTTGCGATGATTATATGGATCGACTTGAAGATGATTTGTGCAATGAAGATGAATACAAAGATTTGTCAGATGCCGAATTCCATAAGATGATTGCTGAAAAATTTGATAACACAGAGTTTGTAAAAGCTATTGTAGTCTATGTAGGTTAGGAGGATAAAAATGGCAGTCAAAATTTTCACACAGAAAATCACATCATGGGACAAGCTGCCGGTGCTGCTTGACATCGGAACCGTGTGTTGCTTACTGCAATGCTCCGAAGTGACCGTGGTTCGGCATATCAAGGCGGGGCACTTTAAAGGCAACAAGCTGGGGTCGGCGTGGCGAATCGACCGTGACAGCGTGCGCGCCTATTTCTCGGGGGAGGTGACGGACCGTGTTTGTTAAAACCGTGTTTGATGTGCTCATCGTCGCGACGCTGATTGTGGCACTATATCACGAGGATAAATTCATCCGGTTTGAACGCGATTGCCGTGCCATCCGCCGCGCCTGTAAACGGCAGGGCATTACCGCGCGCGACCTGTTCCGAATGGTTAAACAGGAGGCGAGGAAATGACAAAAGAAGAGTTGGACAAGGTTTTGGAATCGCACAAGAAATGGCTGCACGGGAATTGTTGCGGAAAAAGAGCAGACCTATGCGGTGCAGACCTCAGTGGTGCAAACCTCTATGGTGCAGACCTCTATGGTGCAGACCTATGCGGTGCAGACCTCAGTGGTGCAAGCCTCTATGGTGCAGAACTATGCGGTGCAGACCTCCGAGATGCAGACCTCCGAGATGCAGACTTCCGCGAAGCAAATCTCATCGAAGCGGACCTCCGCGGTGCAGACCTCCGAGGTGCAAACCTCAGTGGCGCAACCCTAAAAGATGCTGACCTATGCGATGCAGACATAGACTTTTCTGTTTGGCCACTTTGGTGCGGCGGGTTGGATGTTCACATTGATGACAGAATTGCCGTGCAGCTGCTTTACCACCTTGTCAGAAACGTTCTTTTCAGCCGAAACACGAGCGAAGAACTCAAAAGCTTGCTTAGTCAAAAAGAGATTGTGAAAGTAGCAAACCAATTTCACAGAGTTGACGAGTGCGGAAGAATTGAGGTGACCGAGAAATGCCAATGACACCGAACGGGCGGCGCAGTAGGTCGCCGGTGCACCACCGGGACGACGGCGAAGCGGCTCCGGCGCGCCCGCCGAAACCGACCGGGCCGCTGAAAGTCTGCGAAGATTGCGCATTCTTTTTCAAGTCCACTTCGGGCACGATGTGTACTTGTATGGCAGACAGCGGCACGCCGCGCGACAAGAACGCGACAGACGAGCGCTGCGCTACATATAAGAAGCGGAAAAAGGAGGCTTTGCCATGGTAACTGAAGATAAGGACACCGCCGCTTTAATTGGCATCATCGCGCGACAAAACACCGAGATTGCGCACCTGCGTCAAGAAAACGCAAAGCTGAAAATCTTGCTTTCAGACGCGCAGGAGTGTGTTGAAAAAATGCTGGATGCCGTCGTTTTGAAAAAGGAGCCGAAGCCATGATGCCGGAGCGGTTTTCTGAAATCAATCTGCCGGCGCCGCCGTTTATGAAGAATGACAAATACGGATACCGTGTTAATATCCGAAACCCCGTCGCCGCAGAGCTGTGGCGGCGTTATCGAAAGAAGTTAGGGTTGCCGTCGTGGTGCCCGGCATCTGACGAAGAACGGCTTGAATTCGAGATTCAAGTCATTCCTTACCTCGAAAGCAGATTTCACGAAAAGGCGCCGCCGGTCACGCTTCCGCGGCAAGTTAGGGAAAAGCTGCCGCTGGATTTG
>ERZ1090865.1301-NODE-1302-length-12560-cov-7.516753_pt1 | contig 12560 bp, 12 predicted proteins | sample MGYA00478478_ERZ1090865 | MGnify/ENA primary metagenome ERZ1090865 (study PRJEB33644, sample SAMEA5815715) | chicken gut metagenome | biome: Chicken; feature: Gastrointestinal Tract; material: Caecum | place: Ireland | collected 2019-01-01 | study: A study of... | reverse complement strand
GGTGTCCGCTGTGCTATGAAATGCCTTGCTCGTCCCCCTTTAAGGCAAGGGGGGCTTGGGTGGACAGGACAAAAAAAATGCATCGGCCAAGCCGATGCATTTTATTCTGAAATATTCAGATGTACTGTCTTATATACGATGCTGCTTAACGGCCGTCCGCAAAGCATGCCCCGCCGTTAAATAAAATTACGATTATTCCGCAGCGTCAGCGTCGATCTTTTCAAGCGCGTCCTGAACGGCAAGCACAATACGACCGCAGCTCTGAGTAGCCTTAGAAATAAGAAGATCGCTGTTTGTATATTTAACGAAACCTTCCTCATCCTGCTTCAAAGGAGCACCGTCTTCAGCAACAGCAACTTTCATAGCAAGAACATCTGCTACTTTGAGACCTTCATAGGCTTTAAGAAGGTCTGCTTCCTTATTAAGATAATTTTTGCCGTCATCCGTTTCTGTCCACGAATCGGTTGCCTGAACATAATTGCTTTCAACGATTTCAACCTTTTCTATTGTATCGCCAGCAGCATTGACGGTTACTTTTACTTTTACACCATAATCGGGCTTCGTTTCATCCCAAGCATTGGCGTAATGATACTCACCTTCGTAGCTTTCGCCCTTTTCGCCGCAAGCTGCAAGGCCTACAACGCCGGCGGTTGCCACTGCGCCTACCGCAAGAACGGCAAGAAGTTTAGTCATCCTTTTCATAACAATTCTCCTTTACAAATAAAAGATTTTACCTGATTTGCGGCGAGGCACATTGTCCCCCGCTCAATTTCGCAATAATTATACCGCCCGCGCAAAATAAAGTCAAGCTAATGGGCGGCATAATTGAATATTTTTTTAACGATTGGCGTTTTATTCGCTGCGGAGCGCTATTACGGGGTCCTTTTTGGCTGCCGCGGAAGCGGGTATAAGCCCTGATATAAGCGTGAGCGCGACGCTTATGCAGACCATTATGAGCGCCTGCCATATAGGCAGCGCGGCAAGCCCGGCAATGCCGGTGAGCGGAGTGAGTATCAGGTTTATGAGCCCCTGCAACAGGTAAGCCACGCCTATGCCTATGAGTCCCGCGCACAGGCCTATGATGAACGTTTCTGCGTTGAAAACGTGCCTTATATCGCGCTTGCGCGCGCCGATGCTCCTTAAAATACCTATCTCTTTGGTGCGCTCCACTACGGAGACGTAGGTTATTACGCCTATCATTACCGTGGAAACGACGAGCGATATAGCCGTGAACGCCACGAGCACGTAGGTTATGGCGTTTAAGATGGTGTTCACCATGCCCATCAGTGTGCCGACGGTATCGGAATAGCTGATCTCGGTGGGGCCGTCGTAGCCTTCGTAAGTGCCGTTGGCATCAAAATATGCCGAGCGCGCCGCCTCCACCGCGGTGTTCCACTCGTCCATGTAGGCGAGCATGTCTTCCTTGGTGGTGAAGTCCTTTGCATAGACGGAGATGCCCGAGGGACTGTCGTTGCCGCCCAGCTCGCGGATCAGCGCCGTGAGCGTAGTCGACGTGGCACTGTATTTGGAGGTGAGGCTACGGATAACGTCGGTTATGTCAGTCGATGACGAGCCTCCGCCGGCAGAGCCGAGGTCTTCGAACATGCTCTTTATGGTTAGCTCGCCGACTATGGTATCTATCACGGTGCCGTCCGTTGCATCATACAGCTCCTGCACGACGGCGGACTGCATATTGTCCCTTATATAGTCCAGAAGCAGGCTTTCGGTTATGCACAGGCCGTCCGAAAGGCAGCCGTAGGTGAGGCCCTCCTTTAAGCGGAGTATGCCGCTTATGGTTATGGTGCGGCCCTCCCCCGTTATGGTCGCGGGGTTGCCGTCTTCGCCGAGGAGCGAATAGCCGTTATAGAGATAATTATAGCCTGTAAGGCCGGTAGTGTCGCGCAGAAAGATAGCGTCGTTGTTGTACAGAGTATATTCCTTGCCCACAATCTCGTCGAAAGGGATGCTTGCGGGTTCTTCGCCCTCTTCAACGCCGTCCTCCGAAGAGATGAAGAGGTTCAGGAACTCCTCCTCCGTCATAAAGCCGAGCTGGACGAGGGTAAGGTCCAAGACGTCGTTGCTGGAACCCACTACGAGCACCACTTCGTCTTCGCTTTCAGGAAAGGTGCCTTCGAGCACGTCGTACTGCGAGCGGACATATTCGCCGTAACTATCTTCAGATAAGTCGGTGCCGGGCATTACGGACACCACGTCGGTGAAGTAATGCACGAACTGCGTGAGGTTGGAAAATTCCTCGGCGCGGTAGGTTAAAAGGTAGGTATAGTATTCGCGCAGCGATTCGAGCGACATGTGCCACGAGGAGGTGGCGCCCTCGCTGGTGGAGCCGGAACCTATCTGCACGTCGGTGAACAGGTTGGCGGAGATATTCACGCCGTAGGAGTACTGAATGGCGTTATACAGCTCCTGCGGCATGGCCTCGAGATATTCGAGGTAGGTCATCTGCCTGCCGTCTATTTCTGCGACGTTGCCTTCTGAGAAGTCGTTGGTGGTGGTCATGCCCTGCGCCAGCTGCGACAGGAATGAGTTTACATATACCTTATCCTCGATCTTGTCGAGATCCATGTTCATGGAACCGTTCATGAACGACGACATAGCCGAATTGAGGTCGATCGACGTTTCGTTTACCTGCACGGGGTAATATGAAAGCATATCTTCTTCCGTCTGGGCTATGTAGTTGTTGAAGCCGGAAGAGAGCGCCAGCACAAGGCAGACGGAGATTATGCCTATGCTGCCCGCGATGGCGGTGATGAGCGTGCGCCCCTTCTTTGTTAAAAGGTTTCTGCCGCTGAGGCCTATCGCCGTGCCCAGCGACATGCCGGAGCGACGCTCCTTGTCCTCTTTCAGCTTTTTGCCCGAGGCGGGCGCGGGAGAGGACTGTGTGCGGATATCCTCCATCATGCGGTTGTATTCGGCATTGGCGAGCGAGGCGCGCACCTCCGCCTCCTCTTCCTGCGCGGAATAGGGCATGCTGTCGGAAACGACGAGGCCGTCCTGCAGCTTGACTATGCGCGTGGAATAGCGGTAAGCGAGGTCGGGGTTGTGCGTCACCATTATCACGAGGCGCTCGCCCGCGATCTCCTTTATCAGCTCCATTATCTGCACCGACGTGGTGGTGTCGAGCGCGCCCGTGGGCTCGTCGGCAAGCAAAATCTCGGGATTGTTGACGAGTGCGCGGGCTATGGCCACCCTCTGCATCTGACCGCCCGAAAGCTGGTTGGGGCGCTTGCCCAGCTCCTTGCCCAGCCCCACGCGCCGCAGCGCCTCGGTAGCGCGCGTCCTGCGCTCCTTGGGGCTTACGCCCGAAAGGGTGAGCGCCAGCTCCACGTTGCCGAGAATGGTCTGGTGGGGAATGAGGTTGTAGGTCTGGAACACAAAGCCGATGCGGTGGTTGCGATAGGTATCCCAATCGCCGTCCTTATAGTCCTTGGTGGACTTGCCCTCGATGATGAGATCGCCCGAGGTGTATTGGTCGAGCCCGCCGATTATGTTGAGCAGCGTGGTCTTGCCGCAGCCGGACGCGCCGAGTATGGACACGAATTCGTTGCGGCGGAAGGAAAGATTTATGCCCTTGAGCGCCCGGACTTTGCTGTCGCCTACGGCATAGTCCTTTGTGATGTTGCGAAGTTGTAACATGTTCTCCTCTTAAAAACCCGATAAATGATTATTCTTCGATTAGTATAACGCGGCTTTGTAAACTTTATATAAAATACATGAAAAAACTGTGTGCAATAATTTCAGTCCGCGCCGCCTTTTCCGCCGTCCGCATCCCCGCCTTCGTGTGAAGAGACTTCGGCTCCGTCGCCCTTTTTCTGCCTGCGCGGAGATCCGGCCTCGCGCTCTTTGAGGTAATCGGCGAGCATTTCGCGCATGCTCTTATCCGACCTGAACGAAAACAGAAAGCTCGCCTTCCGCTTTTTCAGCCTGCCGCGGGCCCGCTCCAGACTTTCGGAGGCGCGCGCCCTGCCGCGCTCGATGCCCTCCTTTATGCTGAGCTTGAGCTTTTCGAAGTGCACGACTATGTTGTGTTCGGCGGCGAACTTGCGGATCTTTACCGAGAGTCCCACGGAATGGCAAAGATCGATGATGAACACGCCGAAGAACAGCCCCACGAAGAAGGCAAAGCCGAGGTGGTTTACGAACCAGCCCACCCAGCCGGTAATGAACCTGTGGATGAACAGTATGTATATGGCGGCGGCAGCCGTCCACAACAGCGAAAACAGCGGGCAGATTATGCCCCGGATGTTGCCGGGGATATCGGAATAGTCCCAGAGTTTGAGCTTCATGCCCCTGACGAAGATCAGCCCCGCCACATATTCGAGGGCGGTGAGTATGACGCCCGAGATCAGGATGAGCAGCAGTTTATCCGCCCAGACGGCGCCCGTATTTATGGGGATATAGCTTATGCCGTACAGCAGCGTGAGCCCGAAGCCGTACAGCGGCAGGTAGGGGCCTGTAAGAAAGCCGGGGTTTATCCATTTCTTTGCTCCGAAGCACCTGCGGTAGACCACTTCGAGGCACCAGCCGAGGCAGCTGCCTACGAAGAAGAGAAAGGCAAGTTCGAGCAATACGGTGGCGGCGTCCATAACTCAAAGGCTTGCCGCAGCCTCAGATAAGCGCGCAAGCGAGCGTTCGCGCCCGAGTATGCCCATTATGGTGCACAGATCGGGGGAGTTGGGGCTGCCCGTTATCGCCACGCGCACCACTTCGGCCGCGTCGGACACGCTGCCCGCATAGTTCTGCGGGGCTGCCTTGTATGCAGCATTGTCCGCCGCAAAACCCGCGGCGCCCGCCGCCTGCTTGAGCTTTGAAAACCATGCGGAATTGTCGTCTTCCTCGCTGTAAAGCTCTGCAAAGCCCGCAAGCATGGCGCGCACCGACTCCTTGGGAAAGCGGAAGTCATACGCGGGCGCAAAGGTATCGTCGAAGAAGTAATCCATCAGCCTTACGCCCTGTTCGGCACGTACTATGGCCTTGCGGCGCTTCTTCTGCCCCGCGCCCGTGATGAGGGCGAGGATGCTCTCTATATATTCCCTGTTTGCAAAGTGCTGCCTGTCGGCGTCGGTTCCGAACTCCTTCACCCAGCCGCAGAGAAAGTCGTACATCTCCCCCGGCGAGAGTTTTGCAAGCTCGTCGCGCGAGACGTCGTTGAGCTTGTCCAGGTCGAACAGCGCGCCGCTCTTGCCCATCTTCGAGACGGAGAACGGGAACTGCTTGTAGTCCTTTTCGGGATTCTTTGCCGACCACTCCTCGAAGTTGGAATTGAGGATGGTCATGAGGTATCTTATAACGGCGCGCGGGTAGTAGCCCGCGGCGCGGTAGAAGTCGAGGGAGAGTTCGGGGTCCTTGCGCTTTGAAAGTTTGCGCTTGGTGCCGCCGTCCACCTTCATCAGCGAACAGGTGTGGCCGTAGCGGGGCAGCGGGAAGCCGAGCACTTTGAACAGCTCGATGTGTATGGGCAGGCTGGACAGCCACTCTTCGCCCCTTATGACGAGCGTGGTGCGCATGAAGTGGTCGTCGATCGCGTGCGCGAAGTGATAGGTGGGTATGCCGTCCGATTTAAGGATAACCACGTCCTGATCGTTTTCGGTGACCGTTATGCTGCCCTTTATGGCGTCGCGGAAGGTGTGCTTGACGCTTACGTCGCCCTGCGATTTAAGCCTTATGACGAAGGGCCTGCCCGCGTCGAGGTTTTTATATATCTGCTCTTCGGAAAGGTTGCGGCACTTTGCATACTCGCCGTAATAGCCCGTTATCTGCTTTCTTTCGGTCTGCAGCCTGCGCGTTTCGTCCAGCTCCTCCTCCGTGCAGAAACAGGGGTAGGCGAGCCCGCGTTCGATGAGATCTTTGGCAAAGGCGCGGTAGATCTGCGCGCGCCTGCGCTGATAGTAGGGCCCGTAGGCGTTTTCGCCCTCTATCTCGGCGCCCTCGTCGAAGTCCACGCCGAAGTATTTGAGCGAGCGTATCACCGATTCCACGGCGCCCTCCACCCTGCGCTTTTCGTCGGTGTCCTCTATGCGCAGGTAGAACACCCCGCCCGTGGTGTGGGCGGCGCGCTCGTCCGCAAGCGCGCTGTAAAGGTTGCCGAGGTGTATGAAGCCCGTGGGTGATGGCGCAAGCCTCGTCACCTCCGCCCCATCGGGCAGGCTGCGCGGGGGATATGCCCTTTCGCAGTCGGAAAGCGAAGGCAGGTCCTCGTCGGGAATGAGCCTTGCGGCAAGTTTTTTCAGATCCATTGTATTTCTCCTTTAACGGTACGAAGAGTACCCGTAAGCTGACGTTATTGCGGCCGCGGCGCACGTCGGAAAACCGCTGCCGTGAGAATATGCGCGCACACGCGCGCGAACGCAATGCTTAAAAAAGCGTGCGCACTGACGAGCAGCATGCCGACAGCGAGCGCAAAGCTGCCTTTCAGCAGCGCGGTAAAGGCGATGAGCAGCCCTCCGCCCGGGACGAGCGGAACGACGGCGATCCTCGCAAGCGAAGGCCTGCCCAGCAGATCGCATGCCGCATATGCAGCAAACACCGCGACAAAGATGTTTGTATACAGGCACGCGGCGCCGCAGGCAAGCGCGGCAAGCGCACCCGAAAACGGACGCGCGCCGAGCATGAGCGCAAACCCGAACGCACCCGCAGCGCCCCAAAAAATGTCGGGAGACGGCGCTGCCGCCGTTTGGAGCGGGAACGCGAGGGCGTAGCCCGCAGCCATGGCAAAAGCGCGCGCAAGCGCCCGCAGAACGGACTTTGCAGCACCCCTCTTCGCGCGCAGCAGCGCACACAGCCCGTCGCACAGGGCAAGGCCGGTGACGAACGGCATGGCCGTACCCAGGACGAACGCCCCGCCGCAGCAGGTGATGCGCGCCGCGGCGCCGCACGCCGCAGCTATGCAAAAATGGCGCAGAACGGGGCATATGTGCGGGGCTATCGCATACATAAGCATGACGACGGCAAGCGCAAAGACGGCACATCGTGCACACCCGCCGAAGAAACGGCAGAACGCAAGGCAGGCGATGCCCGCGCCGAGGGCGGGTTTTACGGCGGAAAAGATTTTCACGCAGATATTATATTCGCGCGCCGCCGCGGTATTTCCGCAGGCCTTACTTTACCTTGCGGAACACGAACCAGAAAATTATGAGCACCTCGAACACGCCCGCGGCCACGAATATCAGCCACGGCAGCGGTATTTCCGTGAACAGATACAAAAACGTGAACACTATGGCGGCGAACGACCACAGCACCAGCGAACTTGCGACGGCCGTGGTTATGCGGTTGCCCCACATCGCCGAAAATACCGTGAGCACCACCGAGGATGCTATCGTGGCGCACACGAAACTGAGATACTCGTATTCCAGCCCGTCTATATAGCTTAAAATGACGAATATGCCCGTGGCGATGAACCAGACGAGGGCAAACGAGAGCAGGGTGATGAGCAAGCGCTTTTTGCGCTTGTTCAGTTCGGGCCTGACATGTTTTTCCGCAGGGCGCGCGACAAGATCGTCCAGCTTTATGTTGTAAATTTCGGCGATCTGCATGAGCACGCGGATATCGGGCACCGATTCCCCCCTCTCCCACTTTGAAACGGCCTTGTCGGAATAGTTGAGCAGCTCTGCCAGCTGTGCCTGCGTGAGTCCCGCCTGAGTGCGGAAACGCAGGAGATTTTCTGCAATTATTTCTTTAATATCTTCTCCGCTCATGCTCTAATTTTAGCATATAACTGCAGGCAAAGCAACAAATTTGCAAACTCTACTGTGAGTAGAGCGTGAAATTTTTACGGTAGAGTAGGTTTTAAGGGCGGTTCGGCGCGCAGAATTATTTGTAGAACGCATGCGCCCAACATTAGGGTGTGATGGGCGGAATTTTTGTGTATAATAGCTGATGTAGGCAGGAACGGATCCGCAACCGGCACCCTGCCGCCACGGATGCAGAGGATAATAAATGCCCGCAGCGGTGCACTCAAAGCGACTAAGGCACGCAGACAAATATTCGCGGGCGCAAATTTACATAGAATTTCAAGGAGCATAAAATGAACGAAAAATTCGATATCTACGCCGATTCCTCGGCAAACCTTACCGAAAAGATGATAGCCGACTGCGGCATAAAAGTAATTTCGTACGAGTGCACGTGCGACGGAAAAAAGGTTATATGCTACAGCGGCAGGCCGTTTTCCGACGACGCGCGCGACTTTTACGGCGCGATGAGCCGCGGCGCGGAAGTTTCCACATCGCTGATATCCTCGCAGCGCTTTTACGACGCGGCGGAACAATCGCTCAAAGAGGGCAGGGACGCGCTGATAATAACCATTTCGGCACAGGTGAGCGGCACGCACAAGCAGGCCTGCCTTGCCGCGGAGCAGCTGGAAAAAGACTATCCGGGGCGCAGAGTGTACGTGTTCGATTCGGCAAACTCGGGCTTCGGCGAGGGACTTCTGGCCGTGCAGGCCGCAAGGCTGAAAAACATGGGCGAGAGTGCCGAGGTGTGCTTTAAGCAACTGGAGATCAGCCGCTTCAGGCTGAATTCCTACTTTACCGTGGCAGACCTGAAATACCTTAAAAAGGGCGGAAGGATCTCGGGCGCAGTGGCGATAGCGGGCACCATACTCAATATAAAGCCCATTTTAAGGGCGGACGGCAACGGCAGGATAGCCATGTGCGGAAAGGTGCGCGGCAGAAAGAAATCGGTGGCCGAACTTGCCGACTGCTATAAAAACAATGCCGTGTTTCCCGAAGGGAGCACGGTTGCGATAAGCCATTGCAACTGCGAAGAGGACGCGCTTGCGCTTGCCGACATGGTGCGCGCGATGGGCGCGAAGGATGTTACGATAGAATATTTCGACATCGTGAGCGGGGCGCACGTGGGCCCCGGATCGCTCGGCATATTCTTTATGGGAAAAGACAGGCGTGGAAATTCTGCCGCTCCCGCAAAGGCGCCCGCAGGCAGAGCAGTGCGCGCCGAAAACTGAACGCGACCACACAACACTCCAAATAAAAAACTCGGACTGCCGCCGCGCAAATTGCGCGGCGGCAGTTCGTTGTCTGAAAATATCTTATCCGGCACGGACAGGATGTCACCTGCCCTCCTCCGCCACGGCAAGGATGGTGCGGGCAAGCTCCGTTGCAGAGCGGGAAGAGACTATACCCGCGCCCAGCTCCATCATCGTGGCGATGCGCGCGGGAGTGTCCGCCCCGCCCGACTTTACCGTCATTCTGCCGCGCACGGCGGCGGCAATCTGCGAAAGCTCCTCGTCGTCGCAGGCGCCGTGGCTGACGCGCACACATTTTACCCCGCACTCGGCGGCAAGCGAACACAGCCGCTCAGCCTCCTGCGCGGTGAGCAGCGGAGCTTCGGCATTCATGCGCAGTTCGATGTTCCCGGCCGCGGCGCGCAGTTTTTTAAGTTCCCTGCGCACGTAGCTCCACGCGCCTTCCTTTACGGCAGGCACGGGGGCAGTGACCTCGGCGGCGGCCGCGCCCGCACGCACCGCGCGCCTGACCTGGAACGCCTTGGCTTCGGAAGTTTCGGCGCCGCCGCACAGCGATATGCAGCACACGACCTTTAGCTTTTTTACCGGCCGCGCGCAGACGTTTACGAAGTACGGCTGCACGCATACGCCGCCGAGTCCGCACTTTTCCGCGTCCTTTACCGCAGAGACTACGGCGGCGCCGTCCGTTCCCGGCTGTGTTAAATCGAGCTCGAGCCTGCCGATGAGGGCGCGTGCCTCCGCAATGCGCTTGCGGCGCCTGTACTCTTCGAATTCCTGCCTCTCCTGCGGAGTGATGACAACATTTTCGTCCGTTTCCATTCTGGCACCTCTTTTATATAAAGTAATACATTATTCCCGCAATAACGGCAAAATATACGCGCGGCGGCGCTGTATAATGCAGTCATGGAAGCGATAGGAATACTGTATCTGGCAATACTGTTTATTGCCTGTTTCATAGTGGTGCATACGGTGAAGCTGGCCATGCTGGGGCTGAAGAGCACGCGCGTAAAGCCCGAAAAGCCGCCGGAAAAACAGGAGAAGTCCGAAAAACCTCCCGAACCCGTATATTACATAGTGGAAAAAAAGCAGCGGCGCAAGCGAGCCGATTACGGCACCCCGCGCGAAATAAAATTCAAAGAAAAATAGAGGGCGGCGGCAGAACATGTTCTGCCGCCGCTGTCTTCAGTTTTTTCTTCTGTTCTTTATAGCCCTGCCGCCGGTGAGCACTATCATCTTAACCGCCTCGAGCGAGAAATCGTCCGCCACGACGATGAGCGGCTTGTTCAGCGTGCCGCGCGCGAGTACCTTTATGTAGGTAACGTTCTTTGCGATAAACGGGACGCGGCGCTTTACTTCGTCAAGCGTGACTCTTTCGCCCTCTTCAAAGAACTGTCCGAGCGTGTCTATGTTTACGACCGCCGACTTCGCCTTGTCGGAGAAGGCTTCGCCCTGCTGCACGCGCAGTTTTGCCCTGTCGTCGGCCATGAGCGCGCCCGCGTCGGCGGCGCTCACCTCTTCGAGCTCGTCCTCGTCATCGTCGTCGAAGTCCTCGCCGCCGAAGTCGTCATCGTCCTCGTATTCTTCTTCGGCGGTGCCTTCGGCGACAGACACCTCCTCGTAGCTGACTATCCTTATAAGGCCCTTTTCCACGAGCGACTGAGTGTCCTCATACGGGATGGCGGAGAAGTCCTCTTCGGGAGGAACGGCGGCCTCGGCCCCTTCGAACAGTTTTGCTATCAGCTCCTTTGCGTAGCGGCAGCGGCGCTCGTTCTTTATCCTGTACAGCAGCGGCGTTGCGGCAAACTTTGAATAGCGCGACATGTCGCTTACAATGTACTTGCTTTCGGCATATGCCGCGGGGTCGAGCGCGAGGCACAGGCAGAGCGTTTTGCCGCGTATGACGAACTTTGCCGCGGTGGGCCTGCCGTAACGGAAGGATTCGTGTCGCCAGCTTACGCGCGCGGTCACCTTTTTATAGGAGAGCAGTTCCCGCTTGAGTTCGGAATACCACCGTTTTACCTTGTCCTCGGACTGGATGAGCTTTGCCGCAAAGCTGCGGTTGTAGCGGTAGCGTATGAACATGCCGGGGCGGGGCTTTATGAACATCACCTTGCCCTGAACGGGATATTCCTGCCGTGCGGGCTCTTCCGCTGCGGGCACATCGGTTTCCTGCGGGATATCGGGCTGCGCTTCGGCAACGGCGGTCTGCACGTCGGCATCGGGCGCGGACGCGTCGCAGGCAACGGGCACAGACCCTTCCTCCGCCACGCAGGGCTGCTCTTCCGCGGGAAGTTCCTCCCGATCGCATGCCGCCCCTTCCCGTGCGGCAGTATCCCGCCCATCGGCGGCGCGGCGCCGCTTTATTGCCGTTACGCACGCCGCGATGACTATTATTGCCGCAACGGCAAGCACCGCGCCCGCAACGAGTATCACAAGCTGAAGATTTCCGGCAAGGAATGACTTTATGTCCTCCCATACCGACAACAAAGAAAGATCCATATCGTTCCGCCGCCGTTGCGGCACCCCCTTTGCGATGTTTTATACCGCATAAACTCAACAAAAAAGCAAGCGTTTTTTATGCGACAAAAATATCGTTTATTACATTAGATTATACATATGTGCCGCCCATTTGTCAATACCCCATAAGAAAAATATAATTTTGCGACAATTAAAAAGCATACAGCCGCGCTTTCCGCAAATGAAAACGCCCGCAGCTGAAGCTGCGGGCGCGCATGTTTTATTTACTGTGTAACAGCCACAACTTTTACCCTGATCTTTGCGGTCACCCCCTCGAACAGGCGAAGCTCCACGTCGTAATCGCCCGCCTCACGCAGGGGAGAAGAGAGTGCTATCTTCTTTTTATCGACGGAATAGCCCGCCCCGGCGAGCGCTTCGGAAATATCTGCCGCAGTCACCGAGCCGAACAGCCTGCCGCCCGCGCCCGCCTTTACGTTTACCGAAAACTGCCTGCCTTTGAGCTGCTTTGCAAGTTCGTGCGCGGCCTTGAGCTCTTCCGAACGATGGAAGTCGGCCGCCGCCTTTTTCTGGGCGATGTCGTTGATCTTTACGGCCGTGGCCTGTTCGGCATAGCCGCCCTTTATGAGGTAGTTGCGGGCATAGCTGTCGCTCACCTCCACAACGTCGCCCTTCTTGCCCTGGCCCTTTACGTCCTTCAACAATATAACGCGCATAGTTGCACCTCTTTTCAATTATTTGTTTTTCTATATTATAAGTTCTGAAAGCCCGTTTGTCAAGGGGCGGGCGGATAATTTGGCGGAGCGCAAACCTGCGGACGCAGTATAAATTCTGCCCGCAGTGAGCACAATATGACAAGGAGGTGCTTTATGATGAACATAAACACAGGCGTGTCTTGCGACGTAAAGAACTGCAAGTATAACTCCGAAGGGGCCAACTGCACCCTCGGCAAAATTCAGATAGGCTGCGGCAACGAACAGTGCACCTGCTGCGAGAGCTTCTGCGAAAGGAACTTTTAACGGCAGAAAGACGCAGTCATAAAGGCGCGCGCGCCCGGGGGGGGGCCGGGGGCCCGGCGGTTTTTTGT
>ERZ1090865.1300-NODE-1301-length-12561-cov-13.389893_pt1 | contig 12561 bp, 19 predicted proteins | sample MGYA00478478_ERZ1090865 | MGnify/ENA primary metagenome ERZ1090865 (study PRJEB33644, sample SAMEA5815715) | chicken gut metagenome | biome: Chicken; feature: Gastrointestinal Tract; material: Caecum | place: Ireland | collected 2019-01-01 | study: A study of... | reverse complement strand
CAAAAACTTCTATGAAGCTCAAGCAGCAGCGTCCTGCCAAGTTCTCGACCCGCGCTTACAACCGCTGCAAGATCTGCGGCCGTCCCCATGCTTACCTGCGCAAGTACGGTATTTGCCGTATCTGCTTCCGTGAGCTGGCCTACAAGGGCGAGATCCCCGGCGTCAAGAAGGCTTCCTGGTAAGCCCTTGATTGCTTCTGTCTGAACGAAAATCAACTTTGAGAAACACAACCTAAGGAGGTTAGTGGCATGCAAATCACCGATCCCATCGCGGACCTGCTTACCCGCATCCGCAACGCGAGCACTGCCAAACACCCTTCCGTGGATATCCCTGCTTCCAACCTGAAGAAGGCGATCTGCCAGATCCTGGTTGACGAGGGTTACATCAAGGGTATGAAAGTGACCGAGGACAACAAGCAGGGGACCATCACCCTGACCCTCAAGTACCAGGAAAACGGCACGCCGGTCATCGCTGGCCTGAAGCGCGTTTCCAAGCCGGGCCTGCGTATTTACACCAACTGCGAAGATATGCCCAAGGTCATGAAGGGCCTGGGCACCGCGATCATCTCCACCTCTAAAGGCGTCATGACCGACAAGGCTGCCCGTGCTGCCCATGTCGGCGGTGAAGTCCTCGCCTTTGTGTGGTAAGAAAGGGGCAATAGACAATGTCGAGAATTGGAAGAAAACCCATCGTCATTCCCGCGGGTGTGGAAGTCAAGGTCGACGCGGCCGAGCACGCCATCACCGTGAAGGGCCCCAAGGGTACCCTGCATTCCAAATACCATCCCCTCATGAACGTGAACGTTGAGGGCAATGAGATTTTGGTTACCCGCCCCAATGACGAGAAGGAGGCCCGCAGCCTCCACGGCCTGACCCGCACCATCATCCACAACATGGTGGTTGGCGTCACCGAAGGCTTCAAGAAAGACCTGGAGATCCAGGGCGTCGGCTACCGTGCTGCCAAGCAGGGCAACAAGCTGGTCCTGACGCTGGGATTCTCTCACCCCGTTGAGGTGGAGGAGACCGACACCATCAAGATCGAACTGAAAGACGCGCTGCACTTCAGCATCGTCGGTATCGACAAGCAGGAAGTCGGTCAGTTTGCCGCCGAAGTCCGCGGCAAGCGCCCGCCCGAGCCGTACAAGGGCAAGGGTATCCGCTATGTTGGCGAGTATGTCATCCGCAAGGAAGGCAAAGCCGGCAAGGGTAAATAATAGGAGAGGAGAAACATTATGGTCAATAAGGCTGATAAGAACGAAGCTCGTCTTCGCCGTCACCGCCGTGTCCGCGGCAAGATCAGCGGCACCGCCGAGCGTCCCCGTCTGGATGTTTTCCGCTCTGCCAAGCACATCTACGCCCAGGTTATCGATGATACCAAGGGTGTCACCCTGGCCAGCGCGTCCAGCATGGACAAAGATTTCAATGCTTACGGCGGCAACATCGAGGCTGCCAAGAAGGTTGGCGAGGCCATCGCCAAGAAGTGCCTGGAGAAGGGCATTACCGAAGTGGTCTACGACCGCGGCGGTTTCGTCTACCAGGGCCGTGTGCAGGCGCTTGCTGAGGGCGCCCGCGAAGCCGGCCTGAAACTGTAAGAGGAGGGAGAAGATACAATGGCCATGCAGAGAAGAGAACAAGATGACGGCATGATCACCAAGGTCGTCTCCATCAACCGCGTTTCCAAGACCGTCAAGGGTGGCCGCGTCATGAAGTTTGCTGCGCTGATCGTCGTCGGCGACGGCAAGGGCAACATCGGCTACGGCGTCGGCAAGTCCGGCGAAGTTCCCGAGGCCATCCGCAAGGGCGAGGGCGCTGCCAAGAAGAACATGCGCAAGGTCTGCCTGAAGGGCAGCACCATTCCCCATGAGATCGTTGGCGAGTTCGGCGCCGGCCGCGTTCTGATGCGTCCCGCCGCTCCCGGTACCGGCGTTCTGGCCGGCGGTCCCGTCCGTGCGGTGCTGGAGTGCGCCGGCATCAAGGACATTCGTGCCAAGAGCCTGCGCTCCAACAACCCCATCAACGTCACTGCTGCCACCTTCGCAGGTCTGTGCGGCCTGACCGACGCCGAGAGCGTCGCGGCCAAGCGCGGCAAGACTGTTGCCGAGATCCTGGGTTAAGGAGGGTACTACAATGGAGAAAGTTACCATTCGTCTCGCCAAAAGCCTGATCGGCCGCGGCAAAGAGCAGATCGCCGTTGCGCACTCTCTGGGCCTGAACCGTCCCGGTGAGGTTACCGAGCAGCCTGACAACGCGGCTACCCAGGGCAAGATCGCCAAGATCGCCCACCTGGTCGTCGTGACCAAGGCGTAATGCAAGGAGGTGCAAGCATGAAACTTCATGAACTGAAAGCGTCCGCTGGCGCCCGCAAGGCCGTGACCCGCAAGGGCCGCGGTGCCGGTTCCGGCAACGGCAAGACCGCCGGCTTCGGCCACAAGGGCCAGAAAGCCCGTTCCGGCGTCAAGAAGGCCGGTTTCGAAGGCGGCCAGATGCCTCTGCAGCGTCGTCTGCCGAAGCGCGGTTTCAACAATATTTTCGCGACCAAGTATGTTACCATCAAGGTATCTGACCTCGAGAAGTTCGAGGCCGGCGCGACTGTGGATGCCGAGGCCCTGCTGAAGGCCGGCATCATCTCCAAGACGCTGGACGGCGTCAAGGTGCTGGGCAATGGTGAGTTGACCAAGGCTGTCAACGTCAAGGTCGCTGCCTACACTGCCTCTGCCAAAGAAAAAATCGAGAAAGCAGGCGGGAAGGCTGAGGTGATGTAAGGTGTTTGAAACCTTCCGGAATGCCTGGAAGATCGATGATCTTCGCAAACGGCTCCTGTTCACCTTGCTGATCCTCGTTCTGTTCCGTCTGGGCTGCGCGATTCCTGTGCCGTACATCACGGCCAGCGCGCTGACCAACATGTTTGCCGGCGGCACCGGTGATATGCTGGAGTACCTGAACATGATGTCCGGCGGCGCCCTGAGCGAATGCACTGTCTTCGCCCTGGGTGTGCAGCCCGCCATCAACGCCTCCATCATCATGCAGCTGCTGGCGGTAGCCATTCCGTACCTGGAAAACCTCACCAAGGAAGGGGAGGAAGGGCAGCGCAAGATGCGCCGCATCACCAACTACGTGGGCGCGGCCATCGGTCTGATGCTGTCCATCGGCTACTACTTCATCATCCGCAACATGAGCGCACTGAAGTACACCGACGGTTTCGCCGGGATCTTCTCCGCCGTGGTTATCATTCTGGCCTTCACCGCCGGTTCGCAGCTCTGCACCTGGCTGGGCAACCAGATTGATTCCAAGGGCATCGGCAACGGTCTTTCGCTGCTGATCTTCGCCGGCATCGTGGCCCGCTGGTCCTCCGTCTACAGCGCGGTAACCAACATCGTGGGCCGTGCGCAGAACGGTGAACCCCAGTTCTACATCTTCCTGCCTGCCCTGGTGGTGCTCGCCCTGGTGGCGGTGATCTTCGTGGTGGTCCTGACCAACGCGGAGCGCCGCATCCCCGTGCAGTACGCCAAGCGCGTGGTGGGCCGCAAGATGTACGGCGGCCAGGCCAGCTACATCCCCATCAAGGTCAACATGACCGGCGTCATGCCGATCATCTTTGCCTCGACGCTGTGCAGCCTGCCCGGCCTTGTCTTCCGGTTCATCAACCTGGATGCCGCTGCTCATCCGTATTTGTATGCGTTCTTCAGCGCATTCAACTACAACAGCGCGCTCTACCTCATCGTTTATGTCCTGCTGATCGTGGCATTCAACTACTTCTATGTTGCGATTCAGTACAATCCCGTAGATATCGCCAACCAGCTCCGTAAAAACAACGGTACGATTCCCGGTATCCGTCCCGGCAAGCCCACCAGTGATTTCATCACCAAGACGCTGTCCAAGATCACCCTGATCGGTGCGATCTTCCTGGCCATCGTGGCGGGCCTGCCCATCATCCTGGGCAACATCACCGGCACCTCCATCCAGTTGGGTGGTACCAGCCTGCTGATCGTTGTGGGTGTTGCGCTGGAAACCGGCCGTGCGCTGGAAGGTTATATGACCGCTCGTTACCACAAAGGGTTCCTGGAATAAGAAAGGGAATGTGCGATGAAAATGATCCTTTTGGGCGCCCCTGGCGCCGGGAAGGGTACTCAGGCCGAAATCCTCTGCGATAAGCTGGGTATCCCCACCATCTCGACCGGTAATATTCTGCGTGCTGCCGTCAAGGAAGGCACGCCTATGGGCCAAAAGGCGAAGAGCTTTATGGACGCAGGTGCTCTGGTGCCGGACGATGTCATCGTCGGCATCGTGAAGGAGCGCCTGGCGCAGCCCGACTGTGCCAACGGATTCATCCTGGACGGCATGCCGCGCACCATTGCACAGGGCGAGGCCCTGGAGCAGATGGGCGTGGAGATCGACAAGGTGATCAACCTGGTGGTTGCCGATGAGGCAATCATCCAGCGTATGTCCGGCCGCCGCGTCTGCGCCAACTGCGGAGCAAGCTATCATATCATCAACAAACCCAGCGCCAAAGAGGGCGTGTGTGACCGCTGCGGCGGTGAGCTGGTCATCCGCAAGGACGATGAGCCCGCCACCGTGCTGGACCGGCTGAAAGCCTATCACGAGCAGACCGAGCCGCTGGTGGAATTCTACCGGCAGCGCGGCAAGCTCGTCGAGGTTCCCGACCAGGGTTCCATCGAGGCCACCACCGCGTTCCTTCTCAAGCTTTTGGAGGCTTAATTCATCCATGATCCAAATCAAGAATGCCGTCGAACTGGAAAAGATGCGGAAAGCCTGCGCCATCAGCGCGGCTGCACTGAAGGCCGGCGGCGAAGCGATCGAGCCTGGTATCACCACGGCGGAGATCGACAAAATCATCTACGACTTTATCGTGCGCCACGGTGCAAGACCCAACTTCCTGCACCTGTACGGCTTCCCGGCCACGGCGTGCATCAGTGTGAATGACACCGTCATTCACGGCATCCCCAACCGGCAGCAGCAGATCCGCCCCGGCGACATCGTCTCGATTGACACCGGCTGCAAGATCGACGGCTTCAACGGCGACAACGCCTGCACCTACGGGTGCGGCAAGCTGGACCTGGAAGCCCAGCGGCTGCTGGATGTGACCAGGGAAAGCCTGCACCGCGGCATCGCCATGGCGCTGGCCGGCAACCGGATCGGGGATGTGGGCCATGCGGTTCAGGCGTATGTCGAGGAGAACGGCTTCTCGGTGGTGCGCAGCTTTGTCGGCCACGGCGTCGGCAAGGAACTGCACGAGGACCCGGAAGTGCCCAACTACGGCACGCCCGGCCGTGGCCAGCGCCTGGTGCCCGGCATGTGCATCGCCATCGAACCGATGGTCTGCCAGCACAAGTACGCGGTAAAGACGTTAAAGGACGGCTGGACGGTCAAAACCGTTGACGGCGGCCTGGCGGCTCACTTTGAGCACACCGTCGCCATCACGACGGCCGGTGCCGAGATCCTGACCCACGGCTGGGAGGAACCCGGATGGACTTTGTAAGAGGTCAGCTGGTACGCTCCAAGGCCGGACGGGACAAGTCCCGCACGTTGGCTGTTTTGGCTGTGGACGGGCCGATGCTCTGGCTGGCGGACGGAAACCTGCGCAAGGTAGGGGACCCGAAGCGGAAAAAGGCCAGACATGTGGCGCCCACGACCACTGTTCTTGCGAACGAGCTTCTGAAAAGCGATCAATCACTCAGTGATGCCATTGCCGCCTATGATGCGGCGCGCGCAGACTGACGGAACCCTTCAAGGAGGCAATCAGCTTGTCTAAAGAAGATGTCATTGAAGTAGAAGGTATCGTACGGGAGGCCATGCCCAACACCGTGTTCAAGGTGGAGCTGCTCAACACCAAAGACGGCAAACCCAACGGACACACCGTGCTGGCACACATTTCAGGTAAGCTGCGGACCAACTTTATCCGTATTTTGCCCGGCGACAAAGTCACGATGGAAATGTCACCCTACGACCTGACCAAGGCCCGGATCACCTGGCGTTCCAAGTAAAATTGAATCGCCTTGTGTTTTGAAAAGGAGGTTAACATCATGAAGGTAAAACCTTCCGTGAAACCCATTTGTGAGAAGTGCAAGGTCATCAAGCGCAAAGGTCGCGTGATGGTCATCTGCTCCAATCCGAAGCATAAGCAGCGTCAGGGCTAAAGGTCCGCGGAGCCAATCCGCGGAAACCGTACCCAAAACGCTTGGGGGCCAAGTGCGTAGATTCCCGGCGCAGGCCCCGACACAGGACATGGGATGTTATCTATGGAGGTGCTTTATGGCACGTATTGCTGGTGTTGATCTGCCTCGCGAGAAGCGGATCCAGGTTGGTCTGACTTATGTTTACGGTATTGGTCAGTCCACTGCCGACGAGATTCTCGCCGGAACCGGAATTAACCCTGATACCCGCGTCAAGGACCTGACTTCCGACGAGGAAGCCAAGATCCGTGACTACATCGACAAAAACAACATCATGGTAGAGGGCGACCTGCGCCGCAACGTCGCGCTTGACATCAAGCGTCTGACCGAGATCCAGTGCTACCGTGGTGTGCGCCATCGCAAGGGCCTTCCCTGCCGCGGCCAGCGCACCAAGACCAATGCGCGTACCTGCAAAGGTCCCAAGCGCACCGTCGCGAACAAAAAGAAGTAAGGAGGAACTGAGACATGGCTGCTAACAAAGCTACTGCGGCAAAAACCCGCACTAAGAAAAGAGAGCGCAAGAACATCAGCGCCGGTGCTGCTCACATTCAGAGCACGTTCAACAACACCATCGTGACCATCACCGATACCCAGGGCAACACCGTTTCCTGGTGCAGCACTGGTGCGCTGAACTTCCGCGGTTCTCGTAAGAGCACCCCTTACGCCGCCCAGAGCGCTGCCGAGGTCGCCGCCAAGGCTGCCATCGAGCATGGCATGAAGACCGTCGAGGTCTACGTCAAGGGCCCCGGTTCCGGCCGTGAAAGCGCCATCCGCGCCCTGCAGGCAACCGGTCTGGAAGTCACCATGATCCGTGACGTGACTCCCATTCCCCACAATGGCTGCCGCCCGCCCAAACGCCGCCGCGTTTGATTGAAAGGAGAATTTGAGTTATGGCTAAAAATACCCAACCGATCGCCAAGCGTTGCCGTGCTCTCGGCATTTCTCCTGCTGTTATGGGTTACGGCAAGAAGACCACCAATCGTAACCCCGGCGGCCAGATGAGAAAGAAGAAGAGCGAGTACGCCACCCAGCTCAACGAGAAGCAGAAGGTCAAGTTCGTCTACGGTATCCTGGAAAAGCAGTTCCATACCTACTACGAGACCGCTACCCGTATGCCCGGTCAGACCGGTGTCAACCTGCTGGTTCTGGTCGAGCGCCGTCTCGACAACGTCGTCTACCGTCTGGGCTTTGCCAAGACCCGCCGCGACGCTCGTCAGCTGGTTTCCCACAACCATTTCACTGTCAATGGCAAGCGTGTCAACATCCCCTCTTACCTGGTTAAGCCGGGCGATGTGATCGAAGTCATCGAGTCCAGCCGTTCCTCCACCAAGTTCAGCAAGCTGCTGGGCGAGGATGCTCCTGTCGTGCTGCTGCCCTCCTGGCTGGAGCGTGACAAGAACGCTCTGAAGGGCACCGTTGTGAAGATGCCCGTTCGCGAGGACATCGATGTGCCCATCGCTGAGCACCTCATCGTCGAGTTGTACTCCAAGTAATCCTCTTAGCAATTTTCTACGATTTTTCCAACCTGACTGGCGCCTTGCGGTGCCAGTGAAACAAGGAGGGTTTTTATGATGGAGATCGAACGCCCCAAGATCGAAACGGCCAGCCTTTCCCCGGATGGTCGCTACGGTAAGTTCGTCGTCGAGCCGCTGGAGCGCGGTTTCGGCACGACCTTGGGCAACAGCTTGCGTCGTGTGCTTCTGTCCTCTCTGCCCGGTGTGGCTGTCACCAGCGTCAAGATTGACGGTGTGGTGCACGAGTTTTCCACCATCGAGGGCGTACGGGAGGACGTGACCGAGATCGTCCTGAACCTGAAGGGCATTGCCGCCAAGATCTACGGCGATGGCCCCAAGACCGTCCGTGTTGAGGCCGTTGGTCCCTGTGAACTCATTGCCGGCGCCATCAAGGGCGGCGATGACCTGGAAATCCTCAATCCCGAGTGGCATATCGCCACCCTGGGCGAGGGTGCCAAGCTGGTCATGGAGCTGACCTTCGACAAAGGCCGTGGCTATGTCCCCGCGGAGCGCAACAAACTGGCGCTGATCGAGAAGAACGACATCAGCACCCTGCCGGTGGACAGCATCTATACCCCCGTGCTCAAAGCCAACTACACCGTGGATCACACCCGTGTAGGCCAGATCACCGACTATGACAAGCTCATCATCGAGGTCTGGACGGACGGCACCTGCAATGCGCAGGAAGCCCTGAGCCTGGCGGCCCGTGTGCTGACCGAGCATCTGAACCTGTTTGTCAACCTCTGCGATGAGACCGGCGAGACCGAGATCATGGTGGACAACGACGATCAGGGCCGTGAGAAGGCGCTGGAGATGACGATTGAAGAGCTGGATCTGAGCGTCCGTTCCTTCAACTGCCTCAAGCGCGCCGGCATCAACACGGTGGGCGACCTCATCAACAAGAGCGAAGACGAAATGATGAAGGTCCGCAATCTGGGCCGCAAGAGCCTGGAAGAAGTCATGGCCAAGCTGGACAGCCTTGGTTTCTCTCTGACCAAGGACGATGAAAACTAACCCCCCGCGACACGCGGATACCAAGTATAAGGAGTGAAACGGAATGCCCGGTACCAGAAAACTCGGTCGTACCACCGACAGCCGCAACGCCATGCTGCGCGCGATGGTGACCTATCTGTTTGAGAACGGCAAGATCGAGACCACCGTTACCCGCGCCAAGGAAGTTCGTTCCATGGCCGAGAAGATGGTCACCCTCGGTAAGCAGGAAGATCTGCACGCAAAGCGTCAGGTTTTCTCCTACATCACCAAGGAGGACATTGCCAAGAAGGTCATCGATGAGTATGGCCCCAAGTACGCCGACCGTAACGGCGGCTACACCCGCATCTACAAGATCGGCCCCCGCCGCGGCGATGCCGCCGAGATGGCGATCATCGAACTGGTCTGATCGACTGGTGTTTTGAGCAGCGTTTGCGTAACAGCAAGCGCTGTTTTTTTGTTGTTTTGAGGCTTGCAGACCTGAAACCGGCACCGTAAAAACAGGGGAAAAAGGGCGAATGCAAATTTTTTGTAAAATCCGACAGAATTCTTACAACAGCGCCTGAATATTCATATTTAAAATGCAGAAAATGCCAATTTTGTCGAAAATCTTGCGTGGCAGGGCTGATTTTGTACAGTCTGTGTGATACAATACTAATAAAAGGGGCTGTGTGCCCCCTGAAGACGAATAACAATTTTTATGATGGAAGTAAGGAGCAAACACGTATGGCTGAACAAAATCTTGGCCCGCGCGATTTTTTTGCCAAAGAAGATGCAATTGCTGATCTGGGCTTGATCGCCTGCCCCGGTGCCGAAGAACTCTGCAAACTGGTGGACGGACACCTGGTCCGCTGGGCGCGTGAGGTCGGCATGGAAGTCGATTCGTTCATCATTCCCTCCGATTGCCCGCGTTTTCAGTCCGGCGACGCCAAAGGCCTGGTAAAGGCCTCCACCCGCGGCGATGACCTGTATATCTTCGTGGATCCGGGCAACTACAGTGTTACCTACCAGCTGTTCGGGTATGAGAATCATCTCTCGCCCGACGACCACTTCCAGAACCTGATGCGTCTGATCCAGGCTGTTTCCGGCCGTGCCCACCGCATCAGCGTCATCATGCCCAGCCTGTACGGCGGCCGTCAGCATCGCCGCGTCAGCCGGGAAAGCCTGGACTGCGCCTTTGCGCTGCAGCAGCTGCGCGCCACCGGTGTGAAGAACATCATCACCTTCGATGCCCACGACCCCCGCGTCATGAACGCCGTGCCCACCATGAGCTTCGACAACGTCATGCCCACCTACCAGGTGCTCAAGTGCCTGCTGCACCATGTGCCGGACGTGCGTTTCGACAAGGAACATTTCATGGTCGTCTCCCCCGACGAGGGCGCCATGAACCGCAACATGTACTATTCCAGCGTGCTGGGCTGCAACCTGGGCATGTTCTACAAGCGCCGCGACTACAGCCGTGTGGTCAACGGCCGCAACCCCATCGTGGCCCACGAGTACCTGGGCGAGAGCGTCAAGGGCAAGGATGTCTTCATTGCCGACGACATCATCGCCTCCGGCGAATCCATGCTGGACATCGCCTACGAGCTGAAGATGCGCGGTGCCCGCAACATCTTCACCTGCGCCACCTTCCCGCTCTTCACCGCCGGCCTGGAGAAGTTCGACAAGGCCTACAACGACGGTATCCTCAAGGCGGTGCTGGGCACCAACCTGACCTACCGCAAGCCCGAACTGCTGGAGCGCGAGTGGTACTACGACGTGGATGTCTCCAAGTACACCGCCTACTTCATCGCGGCCATCAACCACGACAAGAGTGTTTCCAGCATCATCGACCCCATGACCAAGATCCGCGCGCTGCTGGAAAAGCACGGCATTCCCATGGGCGGTCAGGAATAACCAAAGGATACAATTCGGCTCGCGCAGGCGGGCCGATTTTGTTGCAGCAAGGCTGCAGACTGAGTATAATAAGAGGGACGAAATTCAACAGCAGGGGAGAGATGTATCATGCTGCCCATTGAACAGTTGCAGGAATTGATTCACGGCAAGAAGGTTGCCTTTATCGGCGCAGGCGTGAGCCACAAGCGCTGCATCGAACAGTTTGTGGCGATGGGGGCCAAGGTGACCCTCTGCGACCAGAAGAAGAGCCTGGAGGACTTCGGCGACTATGCCGATACGCTGCGCCGTCTGCAGGTGAATCTGAGCCTGGGCGAACACTATACCGACGGCTTTGCCGGCCAGGACATCATCATGCGCACGCCGGGCTACGAGTACTACAAGCCCGAGCTGCAGGCGGCCCTGAAGGCGGGAGCCATGGTCACCAGCGAGGTGGAGCTCTTCTTCGAGTTCTGCCCCTGTGAGATCATCGCCGTCACCGGTTCGGACGGCAAGACCACCACCACCACGCTGATCTCCAAGATGATGGAGGCGGCGGGCCGCAAGGTCTTTCTGGGCGGCAACATCGGTGCGGCGCTGCTGCCCCAGCTGGCCGATGTGACCCCCGACGCCGTGGCCGTGGTGGAGCTGTCCAGCTTCCAGCTGATCAGCATGCGCCGCAGCCCCAAGGTGGCGGTGGTCACCAACGTGACGCCCAACCATCTGGACCATCACAAGGACATGCAGGAATACATCGACGCCAAGCGCAACATTCTGCTGTGGCAGGTGCCGCCCTGCCGTGCGGTGCTGGGCTATGAGAACGACATTACCCGGGGCATGCAGAAGGACTGCAAGGGCGAGCAGGTCTGGTTCACCCGCCTGCACGAGACCGACAACGGCGCTTTCCTGCGGGCGGAGGACGATATGCTCTGCTACGCCGGGAACGGCACCGTGACGCCGGTGGTCTCCCGCAAGGAGGTCAAACTGCGGGGCCTGCACAACGTGGAGAACCTGCTGGCGGCCATTGCGGCGGTGTGGGGCCGGGTGCCGGTGGAGGCCATGCATCAGGTGGCGTCCACCTTTACCGGTGTGGAACACCGCATCGAGCCGGTGCGCACGCTGGACGGCGTGACCTACTACAACGACTCCATTGCCTCCAGCCCCACGCGGACCATCGCGGGGCTGCGCAGCTTTGATCAGAAGATCATCCTCATCGCCGGCGGCTACGACAAGAAGATCCCCTACGAGCCTCTGGCCCCCGAGATCCTGGCCCACGTCAAGACGCTGATCCTCATGGGCGCCACCGCGCCGCGCATCGAGAAGGCCGTGCGGGAGCATCCCGATTTTGCCGCCAGCGACCTGAAGATTGTCCATGCCGACAGCATGCAGGACGCCGTGGAGAAGGCCCGCGCCGCTGCGGTGCCGGGGGATGTGGTGAGCCTGTCGCCGGCGTCCGCCTCCTTTGACCTCTACCCCAACTTCGAGGTCCGCGGCCGCGACTTCAAGCGGATCGTCATGGCCCTGCAATAATCTATGACCCTGTAAGGAATCCCTATGATTCAATCCGTTACCAACGCCGCCCAGCGGGCGGAATTCGCCCGCCGCATCCGCCGCCAACCCTACTTTGAGGCCACCATGGGCACCCACTGTGCGCTGTTCGGGCAGCACCCGGCCAGCGGATGGTGCTTCTATCTGCTGCCCGGCAGGGGAGCCCTGGCGCTGCGGGGCGGCACCGCCACCCTCTGCGGAACACTTCCCCAGGGGGAGGCCGGGGAGGAGGCCACGGAGGAATTGGAGGGATTCCTGCGTTTTCTGGGGGTGGAGCGTCTGCTCTGCCCCCGCCCGGTTCTGCCGGGCTGGCAGCAGGAACCGCCCCTGCGGCTGTGGGAGCTGCTCCGGGGAGCGCAGCTGCCGCTGCCCGCCCCGCCCCCCGCGGCGCTGACGCTGGCGGAACAGCCCGCCATGCTGCCGGTGAGCCGCCTGGTCTTCCCGGAC
>ERZ1090865.1299-NODE-1300-length-12577-cov-11.120348_pt1 | contig 12577 bp, 10 predicted proteins | sample MGYA00478478_ERZ1090865 | MGnify/ENA primary metagenome ERZ1090865 (study PRJEB33644, sample SAMEA5815715) | chicken gut metagenome | biome: Chicken; feature: Gastrointestinal Tract; material: Caecum | place: Ireland | collected 2019-01-01 | study: A study of... | reverse complement strand
CCATGATCTGGGGCAGGTAGATGCAGGCCTGGTCGATCAGCTCGTTGGCGATGTCCGCCGACTCCTGCGGGTCGGGGCTGGTCACCGTGACCTTCAGGATGCGGGTGTCCGCCGTGTTGCTGATGGCGATCATATTTTTGAGAGCGTTGGTGCTCATGGGCTGGCCTTCCCCGTTGGTCAGCTCCAGATTTTCGATCACGTCCTCCAGCAGCGGGCGGCTCAGGATCAGTTCCTGGTAATCGGCGGTCAGCTGCGCGCCGATCTGCAAGTCGCTCAGGTTGACCACCGAGTTGTTGGACGCCGACACCACATAGATGCTGGACGTGGCCTCATACTTTGGCGTAATGAGAAATTTCGTCACGCCGAAGGCGATGCCCGCGCCCACGAGCAGGCAGAGGGCGATCTGCCAGGCGTGGCCCCACAGCAGGTAGAACAGTTCCACCAGGTCGATCTCATCCTCTGCCTCGGGGCGCTGGACGATCTGTCCTGCCGGTGATTCCTTGAGGGCTTTTTGTTCCATACGTTTGATTCTCTCCTATTGTTCGATTTCTTGGTAAAACAGCTCCAGAATGGTCTGCTTCAAACTGTCCTCGTCCAGGTGGTAGGCCCAGTGCTCATTTTCCACCACATTTTCGCCGTCGATGGTCAGCAGGGGCAGCTCGGTGTAGCGCTGCATCCGGCCGGCGATCTCCGCCGCCGTGCCGCTGGCAATGCTGGTGACCATATGGTCCGCCAGTTCCTCATAGGCCGAGGCTACGAACGCCCCGTCCTGCTGCCGCAGCTTTTCTTCCAGCGCGGCCAGGAACTGCCTCTGGCGGGCCATGCGGGCAATGTTGGTCTCGTCGTCGATGTTGTAGCGGCTGCGGACATAGGTCAGCGCCTGGTCGCCGTAAAGGGTGACCGTCTCCCCTTCCACCAGGGTGGGGTCGATGGCGGAAAAGTCGGAGCTGACGGTCAAGGTCACCCCGCCCACCATGTCGGTGATGATCCCCACGGCGTCCATGTTGACGGCCGCATAGCCGTCGATGGTCTGGCCGCCCAGCAGGGCGGAGACGGTCAGCACGGTGTTTTCACAGCTCTGCTCCCGGCCGTCGCCGTAGTAGTAGGCCAGGGCCAGCTGTTCGTTGTCGTAGGCGATGATGTCGCCCTGGACCCCCCGCACCGGCACCTGTACGATGCTGTCCCGGTTGAGCTGCAGCATCTGCCAGGTCTGGTTGGCATCGTCCAGCACCACCACGATCTGGACGTCGGCCTGGCCGCCGCCCGCGTAGCTGTTCACCCCCAGCCCTGCGCCGGAGGTGTCCACCCCCATCAGCAGATAGGTTTCCAGGCCGGGGCGCTGGCGGTAGGTCCTGCCGTTGTATGCGATCTCTTGCAGCTCCGCCTCGGCGCGGTGGTCGTTGGTGGTGTAGCTGTCCGAGGCGTTGGCACGGTCCTGCTCACGGTCCATCCGCTGCAGCAGCCAGGCCCCGCCGCCCAGGGCGGCCAGAGCCGCCGTCAGAGCGCCCGCCGCCTTGAGCATATCCCGCCGGCTGATCCGTTTGCGTCCGTACCGGCTCATGAGGCCTCCGCGGCGGGGGACGTCAGCCGCTGTGCGTTCTGGTCCATTCGGGTAAGGAAGGCCTCTCCCAGTTTCTGCATAATGACTTTTCTTCCTTCTTTCAGATTGGGCGGGCGGGACGTCAGGTTATGGCAGTCGCTGCCCAGCAGCGGGGTCCCGGTCAGCTGCAGCAGGTCCAGCGCCAGCCGCCGGGTGCCCCAACGCAGCAGCGCCCCCGCGTTCACCTGCAGCCCGATGGGCAGCTGGGCCAACCGTTCCAGCTGGTGGAGGTTCGATTTGCTGAAGCAAAACCGCTCGGGGTGCACCAGCACCACCTGATACCGGCAGTCCAGCACCAGCGCTTCCACCGTCTCCACCTGCAGGTCGGTCCAGTCGGTAAAAGGCATTTCCAGCATGAGGGTCCGGGTGCCCCGGATGCACAGCGGCTCCAGGTCCTGCTCCTCCATGTGGGAGAAGTAGGCCACTTCCGCCGCCGGCAGCACCCGGGGCAGGTCATCCGTCAGGGCAGAGGTCAGGCGCTCCAGGGCCTCCGCCCGCCGGGCGCAGAACGCGCCGATCCCCTCGTGGTGAGCATAATAATGGGAGGTGGCGCAGACGGCATCCACGCCCTGTTCTGCCTCCCGCCGCAGCATGGCCAGGGAGGTACCCACCGCCCCGCTTCCGTCATCCATCTTTGGCAGGATATGCGTATGTAAATCCACCACGGCGGCAGCCCTCCTTTCCCTATTAAAACGGAATCGATAGGTTCAAGCCATCCATGTTTGAAACGGAAGGCTTTCTGTTTTGCCCAAACTCGCCTCTCTTCCATTTCAAAGATGGAGGAACCCGGCAACGCCTGCTTCTGCCCTGGGAGGTCCGGTCGGGCTTTCTCTGTGTGCCGCAGACAGGTGCAAGCGTCCCGATGCTCTTGTTATGCAGCGCTTTGGAGCAGGCATGGAATACAGTTTGGCTTTTACACGTATGTCTGCCAAAAACCAGGGCGCTCATAACTCAATCAAATGATACCACGTTTGGGTTTGCTCTGTCAATTGTTTTGACCTTTCTTTCAAACACTTCGGGCCCAGATTCTCCATTTGTCCCATATCTTTTCTTGCGGAAAGCAGCTTTTCAGCACTTTGACGAAGCGAAAAAGGACGGTATTTCGCACACGGCCCATTTTGCCAAAGGAGCTTGCCCAAACCAATGCAAAAGGGGCCTTTTGCAGGGCCGGCCCCTGCCGGTTGTGTATACATCACAGAGACACTTTTGTCTATTTTTACCAAGCCGCCCTTCCCGGCTTACGCCTCCGGATGGATAAAGGTATTATAGCAAACTTTTCCGGCGCCTTCATCAAATTTGTAATGATTTGCATGGTTTGTGTCATGAAATGTCTGGCATGGGTGCCGCCGGAAAGGCGGCGCAGAATACCAAAATTCCCATCTGAACACAGATACCAGCCAGCCGGGCATCGCCCAAGCAGAAAAAGAGAGACGCCTCGAAGCGCCTCTCTTTTTCAAGGGATGGATTTTTCGGAAAATATCAGGAAGCGGTGTCGCCGTCGCCGGCAGGCTTGGTCAGCCGAGCAATGTGCAGCGCCAGATAGGCGGTCTCCTCATTGGGAAGAAAGACGTTATACTTGCGCAGCAAAAAGGTGCGGATCCGCTCAGCGCAGTCGGCAGCCTCTGGATAACCCTGCTGCATCTGCCGGAACAGGAAATCATCCTCGCTGTCCATCAGTTTGCCCGTAAAAAAGCGGTCGGCAAAAAACTGCAGATGGTTGATGAACCGCGAAAAATGGATGCTCTCGGTATCCAGCGGGGTGTGCATCCGGTAGGTGACGATGTTGGTCAGCTCACCGATAAAAAGAGCCGCTTTCATGGCGTCACCGCCGGCGCCGGTGTCCTGCCGGGCATTGACGATATGAAAGGCGATGTTGCCAGCTTCTTCCTCTGGCAGAGACACCTGCAGCAGCTCTCTGGCACGGCGCAAGCCCCGCAGCCCCACCTCGAACTCCCAGCGGTAAAAGTGCTTGATTTCCCAAAAGACACGGTTGGTGACAACAATGCCTTTTTCATACCGCTCCACTGCAAAGTGGAGGTGATCGGTCAGCATCAGGTAGATATGGGGGGACAGCTTCACCCCCAGGGATGCCTCGGCGTCGGCCACAATGTCCTCGGTCAACTCCAGATAGGCCGGCGGGATGGAGGAAAACAGCTCGATCATGGGCTGAGCGTCGGGGTTGGAAAGAGGGATAAAGACCCTGTCCGAGGGCTGGCGGTCAATAGACTGGCCCGGGCGGCGGCCATAACCGATCCCCTTGCCCAACAGGATGGATTCTTCGCCGCCCTCATCCTGCACCAGCACCACACTGCTGTTCAGGACCTTGCGTATCACCATGGCTTACCGCCCTCCTTCCCGGTGATGCTGCGATGGTTCAATCCAGGTCCGCGCCGTTGGAAGCAATGACCTTTTTGTACCAGGCAAAGCTGTCCTTGCGGTAGCGCGCCAGGGTGCCGCGGCCCATGTCGTCCTGGTCCACATAGATAAAACCATACCGCTTGCTCATCTGATTGGTGGAAGCCGAAATCAGGTCGATGGGCGCCCAGCTGGTGTAGCCCATCAGTTCGACCCCTTCGTCGATCGCCTTTTCCATTTCGATAAAATGGCGGCGGAAATACTCGATGCGGTAGGGGTCGTGGATACTGCCGTCTACTTGGACCACATCGTCTTTGGAGCCAACGCCGTTTTCTACAATGAACAGGGGGATGCGGTACCGGTCGTACAGCTCCAGCAGAGAGATCCGCAGGCCCACAGGGTCGATCTGCCAGCCCCAATCATTGGCAGGCAGATAAGGGTTCCTGACACCCAGGATCGTGTTGCCCGGGGTACGCTCGGCGTTGGGATTCACCGATTCGGTGCAGCTCTGGTAATAGCTGAACGACAGAAAATCAACGGTCCCCTCCCTGATGATCTCCCAATCACCCGGTTCCATCCGGATCTCAATGCCCTGCTTTTCCAGGCTCCGCAGCTTGAGGCGCGGATATTCGCCCCAAATCATGACATCGGAATAAAAATAGTTATCCAGATTTTTCTGCAACGTCAGCGCCACATCCTCAGGGCGGCAGGTGTTGGGATAGGTGGTCAGCTTGGTGAGCATACAGCCCATCTTGCTGCCGGGGATCATCTCATGGCACAGCTTTGTAGCCAGTGCCGCGGCCACAAACTGATGGTGCAGCGCCTGATAGCAGCAAGCCAACTCTCCTTTTTCACCGCAGAGATCCGGCACGATACCCGCGCTGGTAAACGGATGCCGGGTAATGCTGTCCACCTCGTTGAAGGTCAGCCAGTATTTCACATAGCCGCCAAAGGCTTCAAAACAGGTGCGGCAAAACCGGACAAACATCTCGATTACCCTGCGGTCGGTCCATCCATTGTACTTGACGGCCAGGGCCAGAGGCATTTCATAGTGGGATAAGGTGACCAACGGCATGATGTTCAGCCGCTTCATCTCCTCAAACACATTCCGGTAAAAGGCTATGCCTTCCTGGTTGGGTTCCTGTTCCTCGCCTGTGGGGTAGATCCGGGTCCATGCGATCGAAAGGCGGAGCACCTTGAACCCCATCTCGGCGAACAGGGCCAGATCTTCTTTGTAGCGATGGTAAAAGTCGATGCCGCGGCGCTTGGGATAGTAGGTATCGTCGGGGTCAGCCATGGCGGCACGGATGGCCTCGCTGGAAATCGCATTGTGCGCTTTGTAATCCTTCACATCGGTGTGAGGCTTATATGTCGCCACATCGCAGACGGACCAGCCTTTGCCACCTTCTTTCCACGCGCCCTCCACCTGATTGGCGGCAATCGCGCCGCCCCAGAGAAAATGCTCGGGAAAACTCATTGAAACGCCTCCTTACTCAAAGGTCATGATGGTGCTGCCGGCCGACACCGCTCCAGGCGCCGCCTTGTGCACGGTGATGCTGTCGGAATTGGTAATGATGACCGGGATGACGGTGGAATAGCCTTCCGCCTCAATGGCCTTTTTGTCAAATGTCATCAGAAGCTGACCGGCTTTGACCTGGTCCCCGTTTTTCACTTTGACGTCGTAGTGTCTGCCCCCCAGTTTGACCGTATCGATCCCTACATGGAGCAGTACGTCCGCACCGTTCTTGCAGCTCAGGCAGATTGCATGCTTGGAGTCAAAGACATTTTCCACCACTGCATCCGCCGGAGCGTACAGCGAACCCTCTTCAGGAACGATGGCGGCGCCGTCGCCCAGAGTTCCAGCAGAAAACACCTCGTCGGGCACTTCGCTCAGAGGGACCAGTTTTCCTTTGATGGGGCTGAACAGCTTTTTGCCGGAGCCTGCATCTTTGGGGGCAATGTACGAGGCTGCCTGATGGGAAACCTCCAAGCCTGCCTTCCCTTCGTCCTGATACAAAATCAGAGTGGCCACAAAGGAAGCTGCCAGGGCAATGCCAAAACCTGCAAAAGCCCAGACAATGTTCATCGTGTTTTCCGGATCGACAAACATGGCCATGCCCGCCAGGCCGGGTCCCATTGCCACAAAGGCTTTGACCGCCATCAGGCCGATGAACGAACCACTGATGAAACTGCCGGTCATCACGCCGAACAGTACCCGCTTATGTTGAAGCGTAATGGAGTAAATGGCCGGCTCGGTAATGCCAAAAATTGCGGATACGCCGCCGGAAATCGCCGCACTGCGCAGTTCCGGGTCTTTTGTCTTGCAGGCAACTGCCAAAGAGGCGCCGCCCTCCGAAATATTGTGGGCCAGAGAAGCTCCGTTGTAAAGGATCTCATAGCCCAGATCGCCCAGGGATGTGACCACATAGGGAATAAAAGCCTTGTGGGCGCCCACAGAGATCAGCAGTGGCAGGATCGCAGCCACCAGACCTACGGCCAGCCAGCCCACTTTGCTGTAGATCGCCAGCATGACGGTGGTGATCCCCTTACCGATGGTCAAGCCAATGGGGCCAAGAACCAGAAGCGTCACGGGGAATACGATGATAAAGCAGACCATGGGGACAAAAAAGACCCGGATCGGCTTGGGAGTGATTTTGGTGACATACTTCTCCAGCAAATACAGGAAGGCCACCGCCAGAATAGCGGGAAACACCTGGTAGGAGTAGGTCACGTTCTGCAAAGGGATGCCAAACAGAGTATTAGCCTCGCCCAGCAAAGTCACCGTTGCAGGCAGCACCAGCGCACCCACAGAAGCCAGCGCCACGAGCTTATTGCAGTTGATCTTAGCCGCCATGGTGACGGCCACCATCAGCGGCAGATAGTACAGCGGAGCGTCAGCCACGGCAATCAGGACCCGGTACAAAACGCCTGCACTGTCCATCCACCCCAACAGCGAGAACAGCGACAAAAATGCTTTCAGAATGCCGCCGCCCGCAATAGCAGGTACCAGTGGCTGGAAGATGCCCACCATCAGATCCAACGCCATGGCACCCACCGACTTTTTGCCACTGGGTGCAGCCGGCGCCGAATCCTTGTGGAAACTGCCCAGTTTGATCAGCTCGTTGTAAACTTCAATAACATCGTTGCCAATGACCACCTGGCACTGCCCGCCGTTGGCAATGACGCCCATCACACCGGGCGTCTTTTTCAGGGCGGCAGCATCCACCTTGGCGGGGTCGGCTACCGTAAAGCGCAGCCGGGTGGAGCAGTGTTCCAGATGAGAAACGTTTTTCTCCCCGCCGATCAGACGCAGAACATCTGCTGCGGTCTGCTTATAGTTTTTCACTTGCAAAGACCTCCTTGTCTCATGTTTTCCCCTGCCGTTCGGCCAAAACGGCAAAAAGAAAAGGACCCAACAGAACGATGCCTACAATTGGCCCCTTCATCCATAAACGGGTCAATCTGCATGTTCCGTCAGATCCTGCCTGCATGACCAGTGACATGTCCAACCGGTAACTTGTACCCGTATTATAGCAAAATACTCTTGCAGATGCAACGACTAATTCACACAAAATTCATATACGTTCTTTGTGCAGTTGTACTTTGCATGCCGGAGGTTTGTTTCCGCTTCTGCTCACGGCAGGTCCGACGCAGGTTTTGCTGCCCCGGACGCGCCCTGCGGCAAAAATACGGCCTGCGTCCCCGCCGGGGAGCACAGGCCGCTGCTCTTTACACTTTCTCGGATGCCGTGCGCTGCAAGTGGAACCACAGCGCCCCGATCAGATTGGCGTGGTTGCCGTACCGGCACTGAACGATCTCCGGCTTGCCAAAAGCTGAAAACGGAATGGCCGCAAACTGGCAGTCCACGCAGTCCCGGATCTTGGCCGTGACTTCGGGCCGGGCGCTGATGCCGCCACCAATCGCAAAGCGCTGCACGTCCACCACTGCCTGGATCGAGTAGATGCCTGCCGCAGCATACCGCCCAAACTGATCCAGGGCAGCGGCGGCCTCCGGCTCACCCCGGTCATAAGCTTCAAAAAAGCCTATGCCGTCCATATCAGGCAGCGCTCCGGCAGCGCCTTTCTGCCGTCCATACAGACGCAGCAGCCCTGTGGTAGACATATAGTCCACCCACACGGCCTCCCGGTAAGGGCCGCCCTTGACCAGCCCCTCGGACAGTCTGCCCAGATCCGCGCCCAAAAAGGAGAATTCCCCTGCGCCAAAGGTGCATCCCATCCGCACATGGCCCCCCAGCACCAGGCCGCCGCCGGTGCCCGTCCCCAGCAGAATCACCGCGCCGTCCTCCACACCGGCCAGCGCACCGCTCCAGGCTTCCGCGCTGGCGGCGCACTTGCCGTCGTTCGCCACCGTGACAGGCGCCTGGAAGATTTTCTCCAAGCAGTGCTGGATGGGGGTATTTCGGATGAAGTGGAAACTCCCGCCGGTGCAGGCCACCCCCGTGCGGTGTCGATACGGCCCGGCATGGACACCGCCACGCCGTCGTACTGTCCCTGAAATTGCTCTTGCAGCGGCGCAACGCAGGCCAGCATATGCTCCAGACTATCGCAGGCGGAGGGTACTTTTCCCTCACAGAGAAATCGGCCCTCCCGATCCATCATCGCATATTTTGTAAAAGTGCCGCCGTAATCCAGCGCCAGATACTGATTTTTCACCGTGCTGTCTCCCCTTTCCGCCTGCTCAGCCGTCAGCCGGCCCTGCCAGGGGCAGCTCAATCGCACATCCCTCCCCCAGCCAGAGGGTCTGCTGTGCCACCCTGGTCTGCTTTTGTTCCGACCACAGACCGGCGTAATTGCTGTGGATGGCATACTGGGGGAAATCCGAGGAGGAGACATCCAACCGCAGACAGCTGCCCGGCTGCAAAGTCCAGGCCATGTCCCACATTTCCACCTGAACATCCGCTATCTCGCCGGCGGCATAGGTGTGCCTCTCCGGCATATCCGCCTGGATGGTAGTGATACCGCCGCGGATGTTATAGGCCCGGCCATCTGGGAACACTTCCATCAGTTTTGCAGTAAAAGCGGTATCTCCTCCATCCGTCGACACCCGCAGCCGAACCCGGATCTGGCCGCAGACCGGCAGAGGCCGGGCCAGCGGCTCGCTGACAAAGCTGACTACGTCCGGGCGGTAGCCAGGCTGCGGTTGGAGCAGACTGCCCGCCTCAGCAATGATCGTCAGGACGCTCTCCGCGCCATGGGTAGGACACGGGTCCTCGGGATCGTAGACAAACCGACAAACGCCCACCTCCGGCTGGCTGGTCAGGCGCCCCTGCTCGGACAGAAAAAACGTTTGCACAGTCTGCACCGGCGCCGGCCAGGCGGGCAACTCCTTCCAGGTGTCCTCCCGCATCACATAGGCGCGCACCCGGGCTTTCGGCAGTTTTTTCTCCTTCAGCAACAGGTCGAACCAGGTCAGGATGCGGCACACATCTCCGTTTTCCAGATGCTGCTGGCTGCCCCACTCAATACAGGGCTGAGACATATGGTTCCAGCAGCCGATGTCCAGCCAGCTGTGCGCTTTGGTCTCGGGGGCCAGCGCATGATAGGCACGGATCGCACTGCCAAAGTGATGGTCATACCATGCGTCGACGATATAAACCGGGACGTGAGTCCTGCCGGGGATCTCGCGCAGCTGCTTCCACCAGCCTTGCTGCCAGTAAGGGTCCTCCCGGTTGGCCGCATGGATCCAGTCCTGATACCAGGGCAGACGGCCTCCCCAAAGGGCGGTGTCCACTTCCGCATGGGGGCGGTAACGACAGCTTTCCAGGTAATCGGCGTCGATGGGGCGGCCGGCATTGGCCATGGCCCAGCCGGTCAGGACGTCGTGGCGGAACAGCCCTTTTTCATAGGCCGAGGTGAACCGGTCGGTGCCATAGACGGTCAGCATCATCCCTTTGACCTTGGGCGGGAGAATATCCGCCACAGCCCAGCCAGTCAAAGCCAGATAACTTGCCCCAAAATAGCCGATGCTCTCGACCCATGGCTGCGCGTCCAGCCACTGCAGGGTATCATATCCGTCCTGCCGCTCGTGGACGTTGGGTTCCCAGACGCCCTGGCTGGGACCTGTGCCCCGGCAGATCTGCACCAGGTATCCATACCCGCGCCGGGCAAGTTCCTGCCCGTACACCCGGTACAGGTCCATCTGGTCCGGATAACAGCTGCGCTGCACCAGCACCGGGATCTGCGGCAGCCCTTCCGGCCTGTACAGCAAGGTGTAAAGTTTCACGCCGTCCGACATGGGCAGATACAGTTCCTGCGTGGCGATCCCATATTCTTTTTCCTGCATCGGGCAGGCATCGAACTGCCGCTGCACGTCCTCCACTGCCTGACGCATCCTCTCGGCTTTCGCCATGAGCACGGCCTGTTTTTCCGTTGTTTGCATTTTTCCACCTCCAGACCATCAAATACAGGTGCAGCTGACATAGTGCCCCGGCTCTACCTCTTTTAAAGGAATATCTCTGCCGCGGCAGGCTTCTGTGGCATACGGACAGCGCGCCGCAAAGCGGCAGCCCGGGGCCGGGTCTACCGGGCTGGTCAGCTCGCCCCGCATGACCTGTGCGGACAGCTTTCTGGCCCGCAGGCTGGGGATCGGCACTGCAGCCAGCAGGCCCTGGGTGTAAGGGTGCATCGGGTTTGCAAACAGATCGGCCGTCTTCGCACACTCCACACACTGGCCCAGATACATGACCATGATCTCATGGCTGATGTGCTTGACCACGCTCAGATCATGAGTGATAAACACATAGGTCAGCCGCTTTTCATCCTGCAGGTCCATCAACAGGTTGAGGATCTGGGCCTGGATCGACACATCCAGCGCCGAGACCGGTTCGTCGCATACGATGAAGTCCGGGTCCATGGCCAGGGCTCTTCCAATGCCGATGCGCTGCCGGCGGCCGCCATCCAGCTCGTGGCTGAAACTGTCCGCATAGCGCATGTCCAGCCCGACCGTATCCATGATCCGGGCGATCCGCTCTTCGTAGGCCGCCTTGGTGGGGCAAGCCCTATAGATCTTCAGGGGTTCACCGATCAATTCTTTGACGCTTTTGCGCGGGTCCAGCGAGCCAGATGGGTCCTGAAAGATCATCTGCATGTGGGCGCGGACCTTTTTCAGCTCTTTGGGTCCAATGTGGGTGATGTCGGCCCCGTCGTAGAGGATCTTGCCATCGGTCACGTCGTACAACCGCAGCAGCACCCGGCCCAGCGTGGATTTGCCGCAGCCGCTTTCCCCTACCACCCCAAGGGTGGTGCCCTGCCGGATCCTGAAGTTGATGCCGTCTACGGCATGCAGCTGGCTGGCCCCGACTTTAAAATATTTTTTCAGGTTGATGGCTTCAACGAGCATCTTTTCTTTCATGGATCAAATCCTCCCGCCTGTGGGCTGGCTGCTGTCAAAGCGGCAGCAGCGGATCAGGTGCCCGGGGCTTACCTCGCGCATCTGCTGCCGGCGCCTGCAGTCCGCAGACGCAAACTTGCACCGGTCGGCAAAACGGCAGCCCCCGACCTTCTGGGTGGGGTCGCTCATCATGCCCTCAATGGCCTCCAGCCGCCGTGTTTCCTGGTCCAGTTTGGGGATGGCGTTGAACAGCCCCTGGGTATAGGGGTGACGCAGGCCGCTTTCAAAAATATCCTCCACAGTGCCGTATTCAATGGCCTCGCCCGCATACATGACCATGACCTTTTCGCAGGTCTGTGCCACCACGCCGAGGTCGTGGGTGATCAGGATCATGGCGGTGTTCAACCGCTGCTGCAGCTCATGGATCAGCCCCAGCATCTGGGCCTGGATGGTCACATCCAGGGCTGTGGTTGGCTCGTCTGCCAGGATCAGTTTCGGCTCACAGGCCAGAGCAATGGCGATGACGATGCGCTGCTTCATGCCGCCGCTGAACTGGTGGGGGTATTCCTCCTTACGTTTGGCAGGAATGCCCACCAGCTCCATCATCTCATCCACACGGGCTTCCAACTGAGCTCTGGTCTGCTCCGGGTGATGGATGCGCAGCACTTCCATGATCTGCGCGCCCACCGTCATCACCGGGTTTAGGGCGGACATGGGATCCTGAAAAATCATCGACACCACGCTGCCGCGCATTCGCCGGATGGTCTCCTCGTTCTCATGCAGCATATCCACTCCATCCAGCCGGATCGACCCATCTGTGACAAAGCCGATACCCTCGGGCAGCAGCTGGATGATGCTGAGCGCCATGGTGGTCTTGCCCGCCCCTGTCTCGCCCACCAGGCCCAAGGACTCGCCGTTTTTCAGCTGCAGGTCCAGTCCGTTCACCGCATAGACCGTGGCGATCTCCGTATCGTATTCAACGCTCAGGTTTTTCACTTCCAACAAATTGCCGTCCATTCAGGCCACCCCGCTTTCTGCTTTGTCCGACCACCGGGCCGGCTTGTTCTTTCTGCCGGGGCGGGTTTTATGCCCGTTGCCCAATGTACCACGCAGCTTGGGGTCCAGTGCATCGCGCAGCGCGTCGCCGCACATATTGCAGCAAAGCACCAGAATAATGATCGCTATGACCGGCTGAGTGGACAGATACTTGTACCCGCCGCTAGGGTGTATCTGAGAAGTCGGCTCATATGTGCAAAATGGAGAAAATGACAG
>ERZ1090865.1296-NODE-1297-length-12588-cov-7.831964_pt1 | contig 12588 bp, 8 predicted proteins | sample MGYA00478478_ERZ1090865 | MGnify/ENA primary metagenome ERZ1090865 (study PRJEB33644, sample SAMEA5815715) | chicken gut metagenome | biome: Chicken; feature: Gastrointestinal Tract; material: Caecum | place: Ireland | collected 2019-01-01 | study: A study of the... | reverse complement strand
GCTCCAAAAGTTTTTTCTCGCAATCATTGATATCGGTTTGAAATGATTCCCCCATGGATCCGCCTCCACTTTCATGCCATGTTCGTTGATTTTATCATATTTTTCATCCTTATAGAAGGATTTTTATCCGCTGTACACTTTATCTTCAGCAAGCCAAGTCAGCTCACTAGCGGAATGAATCGACCCTTCTTTTTTGCTTATCTAATTTTTGTGGATGATATTCTCACACAACGCATGGAGATCTGCCTGATTTGCTAAGGGAAAGTACTCCGGTGGACAATTTGTCGCTGAATCAACAAATATCTTGCAGGATAAGACAGGCTATGATATACTTAAATCAAATATTGTTTTGTCTTTGAAACACGAAAACAAATTTTTATTTATTTTACCAAACAGACGATTGTTCTTTGTTATTTCCATCCCAGATTGCAGGAAGGTGGCGTGGCAGGAATCATGGTTGTGCATTGTTCGCTGTATAACCTTGAGACTGCACGCTTTTTATTTTTTTACAGGAGGTAGAGATACAATGAAAGCGAAACAAATGATCTGTTGTCTCGTCGCAATCTGTCTGCTTGCCCTGACTGCCTGCAGCACGGTACCTGATACTGGTTCCGGCAACAGCACTCCCATTCCCAGTACCACAGAGCGTTATGCGGTCAAAGTGGTGGAACTGGCCAATGCAGAACGGGAAAAGGCTGGCGTTCCTGCAGTTCCGGTAGATCCGCAGCTTATGAAGCTGGCGGCGATCCGGGCAGAGGAACTGGCCACTAGTTTCAGCCATACCAGGCCCAATGGCGAGGGCGATCAGTACACCGGACTGCCCGATTATGAATGGGTGATGTGCAATCTCGGGATGGGATATCTTTCACCGGCAGAAGTTGTGAACGGCTGGATGCACTCACCGGGCCACAGGCGCAACATGCTGTATGCAGGACATGACGGCGTTGGCGCAGGCTGCTACCAGGATTCCAGCGGGACGTTGTACTGGTGCATCATTTTCTATCGGGACGGCGGATTCTATCCAGGCTATTAATCGCTCTGGTATTTCATCCTGCTGCCAACCAGAAACCAGACCTACAGGATACTTTTGATCGTACATTCTTTTCGCTATACTGAACCTAAAACCCGGAACGGGAATACAAAAAGGAGGAAAACAGAAAAAGTGAAAAAGCTCATGTGTATGGTTCTGGCCATAGCCTTAATGGTACCTCTGTCCGGGTGCAGCAGCAGGGCATCGGCGGAATCCGTGGTAGAAGATGCCATCCAGGCATTTCAGAGTGCCGATGTCGATGCAATTCGGCAATCCTGGGGAAATACGGATCTCGCCAGCTCAGAAGACAGCGCAGAAGAAGACGCATACACCCAGCAGCTGTTGGAACCGATTGCGTCCGGTTTGACCTATCAGATCACCGACTCCACCGAAGACGCGAAAGCAGGAACTGCTACAGTAACAGTGGAATTTACCAGCATCGATATGAATGCTGTCTTTTCCGAGTGGATGGGAGAACTGGTCTCACAAGCGCTGGGATATGCTTTCCTGCCGGCTGACCAGCAGCCCAGTGAAGAAGAGCTCAGCGAATTATCCATCGAAATCTTTTGTGATGTCGTAGAGAACCATACAGATGACAAGGTGACCAACACGGTAGACATTCCTTTGAGCCTCGTGGAAAACGAGTGGAAGATTGACACGTCAGACGAGGTACTGGACGCCATGACAGGAGGCATGATAACAACTCTCACGTCTCTGGATGACATCCTCAATGGCGCAGAAACAAGCACAGCCGAAACACAGGCGGAGCCAGTGCGCACCAATCCGGCCGTATTGGGAGACTATGCAGTGGAGATCGAATCCGCTACCATAACCCAGGACTATGCCGGGGATCCTGCCGTGGTAATCACTTACTCCTGGACCAACAACAGCAGTGAGACTACTTCCCCGTTTTTTTCGGTCAGTACCTCAGTATTTCAGGATGGCGTAGGCCTGGAATCTGCACTGATCACAGATGATTCTGTTTATGACAGCGGTATGCGTACAGCCGATGTGCGTCCCGGCACCACCATAGAAGTTCAAGAGGCTTTTTCGTTGTACAATACCACCTCACCCATCGAGGTTGAAATCACTGAATCATTTACCCTGGGCAACCCCCTGGAGATTGCCTACATGACGTTTACTCTTACTTAAAAGCCTCAAATATTATGAAATTGCCCACAGCCTCTTTTGCTGAAGGAGAAAGCTGTGGGCGATTTTGGAATCTTTACATTTCTAAATTCAAGTATCTCCTGCTTCAGCAAAGACTAATGCGGCCCGACCTCAAGCAATATCATATCCTTATATGAAGATCCACTCACTGAGAGTTTATATTTTTTCAAAAAGACGAGCAAATAAAACTTATTTAGTAATATTATCTTTTGCAGATGCTTCATAATCTTGCTTAGTGAGTTTAGAATATAAGAAAGAATCATTCATGAGTTGTATAAAGGCACGTTTGGATTTTTTACTGGTTAATATGATTTTGGAATGATCCTCATTATATTTAAATTGATCTTTAAGCGCGGGGGTTTCAGCTATAAACCTTATAATTTCATCTTTTGTGATGCCTAGAGTAAAAATTGGAGAGGACTTCTTTATTTTTGACAATTTGTGAGCAAGAGAGGGCTCCTCCAATGTTTCCCTTAACACCTCGATGTCATCAAGAATCTCCAATTCTTCAATGGCGTTGATTGTTTCAGATGCAGCCTTCTGTATCAGGGCGGAAAATCCCATACTACGCTCGAGTACACTTAGGTCAAGTACGAATATTGTATTACCGAGACGCAAGAGCTGAGCACTGCCATTTAAACGAATGATATCTTCTCCAGGAAGTTTTTCAAAACGTTCTTTGGATTTTATTGCTCCTAACAGAAAGCTACTCCTTTTTATCAGTGAAATAGGGTAATGTTTCTTAAACAAGATAAGGCCGTTGTCCATTGTCCCAAGATATAGTATATACCCAAACAACTGGTTGAGACTGTCTGTCTGAAAATTAAAGTGATCCAATCCAATCGCATCTTCAATTTTGAATTTGTGAAACAGATCTAATTCTTCTGGGTAGGAATCATAATCATACTGATATATTGTATCTTGTGATTCATCGGCGGTAGAAAGATTCTTTACAACTAAATTATCATTTTCAATAAGGTTGGAAACCAAGAAATCTTTAAAGATTTTTTGGAGTTCTTGTGTTGTTTCACCCTCCATCATGTCAGCTATTCGCATGGTGAATGTCTGATCATCTTTTAAAATCAGGTACAGCTGTGTTGAAATACGCTGATTTAAAATGTTTGATACAGCTTCTTTTACCTCATCTATCGTCATCTGTTAGCTCCTTTGCTATCCAAACATAGTTGTCGATGGGAATCCAGGTGATAGATGATCCTGTTGACAAACGATCCTTAGAAATTAAGAGGATTCCATCGGGAGTGGTAAGCCCCTTTATCTCAGCTCGATATAGTCGATATCCCAGGAGAGCGAGTGTAGGATTGCCACAGTACAAATCCATTCTGATAAAAATGAATCCAATCAGTATGAGTAATACACCTAACATTATTATATAGCGTATTTGACTGAAATCAATACAAACCAGAGGAATAATATAAGTGGTCAGAAAAGTCAAATACTCATAATTTTCGTTCTTTATAGATTGAATCTCATAGGAAGGATTTGATACGCCTTTCCATTTCCACTGCTCATTCAATGCCATGACCCATCCGATGAGTGCAAGAAAAAGAGATAAAAGAGCGAGCCAATTTCTTTGCAAAAGAGGAAGGAAGCCAATAAAGTGAGCGTTTTTATCAAAACTGATGGGAATATCTACCGTTAAAAGAAACATCAAAATAAATAAAAGCCATAGAGACATAAAGTAGAAACGAAGTTTTATATAGCTTTCTTTTTGACGCTTTTGCTTTTCTTTTCTCACATATCATTCCTCCTATCGTTAAGTAATATCGAACCCTCCTTCAATGATAAACTTTCTTAAAAGTTTATCCAATTTCATGTTGATTTGGAAGGGTTTGATTTTTGTCCCCTCCAATTTCTCCAGGAACGCTTTGACTTTTTCGCGATCAACGGTTGCTTTTAATTTGTCCAAACGCCCAAATTCATTGATGGTTGCTGGCGTAACGCCAAGCTGCATGAAATTCCGCAGCATGGATTCATTGGCGCCAAGAGCCTCTGCCAGCCGATGAATTTGGTCATTCTTGGCACTGGCCATGTAGGCAGTAATGTAGTCGCGCAGCGTTGTTCCTTCATCAACGATGACATCGCCATTTTGTACATCGTGCAGGAAGATGTTTGCGTATTTTTGTTCCTCCTGCGTGAGAACGGCAAAGGACTTGTGCAATTCCTCCAGAACAGCGGCAGTTTCGGTTCCATCCTGCAAAGCCTTGAGATATTTTTTAAAGCGGGAATTCATGTAGTTGGCATCAATTACACCGGTGTTAATTTCGGTCAAGTAAGGGTCAATCTCATAGGGAACATCGGTGTTGTTGGCTCCGCCATTGCTGCCGGAAAAGAGTTCTTTGTAGCGCAGGGCAAGGATCAGATAGAGGGTTTCATCCAGGTGCATTGTGATTTTGCCGGGTTTGGTTTTGACGGGATAAACGGACTTACTCCATGTGAACCCCTGGATTTTGGCTGCTTCCAGGTAATTGTTGAACTCTTTGAATAATTTGGAAAACTGGCCGCGCTCTGCGGGATTGTCTGGTAGCTTTTCAAAGTTTTCAATGCCAGCGGACTGGAACAGAGCCTTGATCTGGTCATACAGATCGTTTAGTTTGGTCAGGTTGTGCTCCAGCTTGTCTGCAAACAATCTCAGAGGTTTATCTCCAGAATACTGCCGGAAAGCGGCTTCTGTGTTTCGCTGCATCGTATAGGGTTTCCGGTAATAGCGGATGGTGCCGAAGGGCTTTTCCGGGCCAAACAAACGATTGGTACGAGAAAACGCCTGAATCAAATGTTCAGAAACCAGTACCTTGTCAAGATAAAGTGTATTGATCCATTTAGAATCAAAACCAGTCAGCATTTGATCCACGACAATCAGAAGATCAATTTGTTGATCGGGAGTCCGTTCCACAGACTTGTACTGTTCTTTGTGTGCCAGACGGTAGGAAACATCCTTTTTGAAGATTCCATAGGTGGCCAGCTTAAACTTGGTATCATAGCGTTTGTTGTAGTCTTCCAGAATTTCCACAAGGGACTGTTCTTTAAAGACGGCTCCTCCGTTGTTGTCAATGCTGGGATCAAAGAGGGTGGTGACCTTCAGCTGGTTCTTTTCTTTGAAAAGTTTGTAATATTGAATTGCTTCGGGAATGCTGCTGGTGGCAAAAATGGCATGGAATTTACTCCCATGGCTCAGTGTGGCCCAATTGCTGTGAATATCATCTACCACGGCGCGCTGGTGTTCTTCACGTTCATATTGTGAATTGGGCAGATAATCTTCGATGCCTTTTACATAAGTGCCATTTGCCTGAGTGAATCCAGCCATGGGCACTTCGGCATGACTCATATAGTGCAGATATACTTTCTGTTTTTTGGGATCGCCCATGGCCTCTGCTTCTGTGGAGGCTTTGGCCTTTTCCAGGGCGACCGCTTTACGCAAATCACGTTCCTTATAGGTGGGCACCATGTAAGGGTCAAATCCCAGAACATTTTTATCCCGGATGCCGTCCGCAATGCTGTATCGGTGGAGTTCGTTGCCGAATACGTCCGATGTAGTGCCCTTTTTGTGGTTTTCATCATCAATCGGTGTGCCAGTAAAACCGAAAAACATGGCGTTGGGAAAGGTTTCCTTGATGGCATACATCATATTGCCAAACACATCCCGGTGCGCCTCGTCCACAATAAACACGATGCGCTTTTTGCGGATCTGCTCAATATCGTGGGCGTTGAAACTCTTGTTTTCCTGGATGCGGCTCATTTTCTGGATCGAGGTGACGATTAGAGTATTGGCAGGATCGTCGCTTTTCAGTTTTGCCACCAGAATATCGGTGTTTTCGGTGGACTGTACCGAGTCGGCGTCGTCGGCAAAGCCGCGGTAATCCATCAGAGACTGGGTTCCAAGCTCCACACGGTCCATCAGGAACACCACTTTGTCGGCGTCGTCGGAGCCGGCAATCAGCTGGGCGGATTTGAAACTGGTCAAAGTTTTGCCGGAGCCGGTGGTGTGCCAAATATAGCCACCGAGCGGATCTTTGTCTGCCCAGCGCCGCATGGCGACGCGGCCGGTAATCCGGGAAGCTGCAAAATACTGGTAGCTGCGCATCACTTTCAGGATGCCGTCTGTATTGTCGGCCACGGTGTAAAAGCCAATCAGCTGATGGGCCATGGGAATGGAAAGCAGGTACTGCACAATCTGCTTCCAGTCGTTCAGGTGTTCGTTGTTGAAATCAGCCCAGTGAAAGTAGAAATCCTTGTTGAAGACTCCGTCAGGGCCAGGGTTGGCGAAATACACCGTTTCATCCGGCTGCATGGCAATGAAAATTTGAACCAGCGAAAACAGGCCGGTGAACACACCCTCGTGAGAGTATTTTTCGATCTGGTGGCAGGCCTGGCTCACATCCACGCCGCTGCGCTTCAGTTCACAGTGAATCACAGGCATACCGTTGATCAGCAGCATAAAATCGCCCCGGCGATTGGGAAACACATCGCTGCGGGCCTTGAACACCGGCTGCTGGGCAATTTGATAGCGGCTTTGACCAGCGGCGATTTCCCGCTGGTCATAGATTTTCAGGCTGACTTCCTTGCCATAGTGGAGAGCGTCGGCGGGGTTGTCCCGCTTGATGGAGACGGTTTTGCCGTTGATAAATCCGTTTAGCTTCAGTGGGGTGCGCAGACGGGTGATCTGGTCCAGAATTTGGTGCATCTCGCTGTCCGACAGCGGAACCTCATTCAGTCGATCAACCTCCCGGTTGTTCTCAAAGAGGATCTGTTTCCAGTTCTGGATCAAGTCCTCCTCGGTTTTATAGCGCAGAATTTCCGGTTCCCAGCCGTATTTTTCAGTCAGTAGGTTGATCACCGCCGCTTCAAAGTCGGCTTCCTTTTCAAATGCCATGGCAGCCTCCGGTATCATACAAACATTTTTTCCAACAGGGCTTTTTTGATGGATTGGAGTTTTTCGAGTTCTTGATGGTAGAAAAGAATAAGATTGTCAAGATGCTCAAAGTATTCTCCGATGCATTGTTGCTCAGATGTGCTTGGAAGATATACTTCGATTTGTTCAACATCCTCGGTGTTATATGACGGTAAAGCACCGATTTGGACTAAAGAGGTTAAATCAACTGTCTCAAATAGAGACTTGGCAAAAGTCGAATCCAATAGTTTTTCGTCGAATGAATAGGCCATTGTATTGTTGTCCATCAGAAATGGAAAGCGGCATAAACGCTTACGATTAAGCATAACAGCAGCTCCCACCTTGGCAAAGAAAACTGCTGGCAGATCTTTAATTGGAGACCATCTGTGAAACTTGATTTGTTTTTCGGTGACATAATTGTTGGCAACTGTCATTTCGCATTCATTTCCAGCCAAATTCATATCTGAGACTTTAAAAAATGGTATACCGCTAATACCTCCTTGTTCGTTATCGGGAAATCCAAATCCTGACCTTGCTTTTCCGATTTCTCCTAATTTATACTGTTTCCATGCCTCGGTAAATCCTTTAAATCGAATCTCTGGCATATCAGCGCCATCTTGGGGAAACATTTTTTCTAACATAGCGGATTTGAGGGATTGAAGCTTTTCGAGCTCGGATTGGTGCTGAGTTATTGATTTATCCAGGGTTGTGAACCAATTGGCCAAGTGTTCTTGTTCTATTTTCTTGGGCAGATAGCACTGATACTGTAACATCTCAGGAATATTCAGAACACGATTTCTTCCTGCGCCACCCGGAGATGAGAGCCATAAATGATATCTAAACTTTTCGTCCGCAATGATATATTTAAAAAACTGCGGATTCATTTCATCAGCAAAGGAAAACTGAGGAAATCTATGTGAAACTAGTTTATCAGCATCAGTTTCATCTGTTATTGCAACAGCATGCTCCCACGCAAATGTGATATTAAAAATCATTTTATTTGGTGCTACGCGGTGCATCTGTGCGGTTTCAAGTTCCGAGCCTGGTGCAACGTAATTATGAAAAGTTCCCTTGGCATGACTCCGAATGCCAAGGCGTTCATATCCATTATGAGGGGTCGCAACCGGATCTTCATATTTTTTTAGAATATCACCGAACTTCTGCTCTTCCCACTCCTCCGAAAACCCCTTGAACCGGATGGCGGGCTTTTTGATTTCGTTCATCTCATTCACCCTTCAGCAGCGATTGAAATTCGCGCAGTCCTTCCATGTCAAATTCGCTGCCGGTGAGATCGTCGATCATGACGGCCAGAGCCGTTTCCGATTGCTGAATCTGATGCTCTAGCTCCAAATAGGTCACGGCATATTTGTCCGCCAGCGCCTGGACGGCCTTTTCCAGGCTATTCAGGATGGCTCCAGGCATAGCCCCCAGGGCATCGCACAGGGGGACAATCCATTTCAGCCGCAGCAGCTCCAGCACCTGCGCATCGCTCAGGCCCTCGATGGTGGCCTTGGTTTTCAGGTGCAGGGCGTCGGCCATCTCTTTGGCCTCTTTTTTGACGGTCTTTTCCTCGGTCATCAGCTGGTCGGCCCGGACCATTTTGGCTTCAAAAGAATCCTCCGGGAAGGTATAGGCTGCCCGCAGCTCCTTGACATAGGCCGAGATCTTGCCCTTGGCATAGGGGGCGTTTCCCTCCACATGGCCCCAGTTGACCTCCGGGTGCCGGCTGATGTAGTACAGCTTTTCTGCCTTCCCGGCCTTTGCATTCAGCAGATCCACATACCCCTGCAGGCCCTTCAGCTCGGGAGAAGAAATGTCCCCGTAGATTTCCGCCAGCTTTGCGGCAAACTCTTTGGCCACAAAAGCGGTGTTGTCATCGTTGAGAAATTCGCCGCGGTCTCCTTCGTCGATGGAGTCAATGATTTCGGACAGCTCGGCTTCAATCTCATCCAGACGGGCTTCTTTGGCTTTCAGGGCGTCGTGGTCTTCCTTCAAAAGGGTTTTCTGTACCAGCTCAAAGGGAATGATGTGGCCAATCCAGCCGTCCTGCACTTCCTCCTCGGTGTCGCCCTTCTTTTTCAGAACCATATTGGGGTCAACCTGTTTGGTGGCCTGAAAGCCCTCGGTTTGAATCATTTCCAGATCGGTGTCAATGTGCGTCCATTGGTTATCCAGCAGCTGATAAGCCTGGTATTTGTCCAGCAGCGGCAGCGGCGCAATGCGCTCAAAAATATTCTGGGTGATATCCTCCTCGGCTTTGGAGGTGGGCAGGGTCATCATCTGATCAATCAGTTCATGGTAGAGATACCCGTCAAAGTCCGCAAAGGCGTGCTGGTGTGCTGTGATGAAGGCCTGTACATCACTGCTGCCCTCGATGGCCTCCTGGATGTTGGGAGCATTCAAAACAGAATAGGGTTTATCCTTTGAGGCAAACAAAACGCTTCGCAGCTGGGGGAAAGCGGCCCAATAGGGGGCCAAAAGGTCGATTTCATGGTTGGGGATGCCGCCGAACATGGTGGCGTAAATATCCCATGTTTCGGGGGTATCAGAGGAATCAACATAGCGGGGAATATTCAGATTGTAGCCGTTGCGCTGAATTTCCTCTTTGGACACCAGCCGGGCAAATTTTTCGATACTCTGGGGGCGCGTGACGACTGCATCGACGATCCGTTTAATATCGGATGCCATCAGTTTGTTGCTTTTGCCCACCTTGGTAAAGCCCTTAGAAGCGTCAATGAAAAGAACGTTAGAGTCTTCCCGCTTCTGACGCAGCACCATGATGATGGTAGGAATGCCGGTGCCAAAGAAAATATTGGCGGGCAAACCAATGATAGCTTCGATGTGGTTGTTTTCGATCAGATTGCGCCGGATACGGCCTTCGCCCTCGCCCTGGCCGTCGGCCCCGCCCAGGGCGTCGCCGCGGAATAGCACACCATGAGGCAGGACAATGGTCATAATGCCATCCGGTTTGAGGTGATATAGATCGTGCAGCAAAAAGGCGTAGTCTGCTTTGCCTTTGGGGGCGATGCCATAGCGATAGCGGGGGTCGGTTTCTTTATGTTCCGGGTCCCAGCGCTGGGAATAGGGCGGGTTGGACACCACGGCATCCAGGTACAAAGGATTGTATACCTGGGTCACGTCGTCATACATGGGCCAGTCCTGCTCCAGCGTGTCTCCGCAGCGGGTAATAATATTGTCCGGCTTGATGCCGCGCATCACAAGGTTCATGCGGGTCAGATTGTAAGTGTTTTCCTTCAGCTCCTGCGCATAATACATGATGTCGTCTTTGCTCTTTGTGTATTTGGAAACACTTTTGCCGATGGTGATCAGCAGGGAGCCGGAACCACTGGTAGGGTCATAGATAGAAATTTTATCTTTGTGCTTCAGATGATGCGCAATGATTTCGGACATCAGCTGTGATACTTCGTGGGGCGTATAGAATTCACCCGCTTTTTTGCCGGCATTGGCAGCAAAGTTGCTGATCAGATATTCATAGATAAAGCCCAAAACGTCATAGTCCTGCTTGCCGTCGGTGGGAATATCTTTAATGAGCTGGATCAATTCCCGGATTGCCTTGGTCTGGTTGCTGGTGCTGTCACCAAGTTTGGTTAAACCGGTTTCCAGAGTGTTAAAAATCTTACCGAAGACTTTTTTCTTATCTTCACTGATCAAGCGATTGAAAGCGGAAAGAGCGGTCCGGACGTTGTCCACCGTAAAGCTGCTTCCCTTTGCCAGCCAGGTAGAGAAAAGATTGTCGTAGGCAATAAAATACCCAAACTCATTTTGGCAGTATTTTACGACTTCTTCGTTATTTTCATGCACCTCATTTTTGAGGTCATCCTCTCCGTAGCCGTCTATTTTCAGCTGTTCCAGCTCTTTATCCGATAGAAATTTATAGAAAATGAAGCCCAAAATATAGTCTTTATATTCATTGGCTTCAATCTTGGAGCGCATCCGGTTGGCGGATTCCCAGATTTTGTTTGCCAGTTGCTGTTTGTTCATGAAAGCGTTCTCCGATCTATGATGATACATTGTACTTGCACTGTGAGGAAGGCCTTTCTGCATAAGCAAGCCGTATGATTTCGACATCCAACAGGGCATCTACTTGAAGTCCTGATGAAATGGTGCTCGCGGATTGGGCTGATGGCCGACAATCAGCGCAATGTGTGGGAAATGAACGTACTTGCTAAAGATTTTGACAATGTATCACACAAAATTTTCTCATAACTCGACTTTTATTATAAACGACGAAGCAGCTGAAAGCAATCTCGTCTTTATAGTTTAAAACTTCTGCGGTGTCATAAACGGTATTCAATGGCACTGAACCCCAAATAATGATGGAAGTAGGAAACAATATATGACGTATAAACGAAGATTTTGCGCGGCGGGCATAGAACTGATAAGCTTTCTTCTTCGTAATTGGAGAAAAGCGACTCGTTTACAATTTGATGTAGATATGCTAACCTTATACAAACAACCCTTCAAAGTTTGTAAAGAAACACCACATCGAACAGAGTCGATGATCTTAAAAAGGATGACAATATGAGCAATTATGTTTGCGCCGTTGGGGATTATATGCCGTCTGATCCCAATGAACCGGTTATGGATTTGCTGCTTCAGCAGTATAAAAGGGTAATCATGGAAAGTCTCACCACATCCTTTGGACTGGATTTTTTGGTTCAGGATCAGTATGGCGGTGATGTGGACACCATCCACAATGTGCGTCAGGTTGGTCAGGCACCGGAGATGACTTATAAGAACGCCCGAAATGCGGCAGCTTATAAGAGTCGTGGTGATTATGACACTAAGGAATATCATCGCGATCCGCGTTATAAAGAGATTAACCGGCGGATTAGCCAACAGAAAAAGGCTGGAACCTTGCGGGATACTTATACAGGTGACAAAATAGCCCGCAATGGCAAAACGGATCTGGATCATGTGATTTCTGCTCATGAAATTCACGATGACCGTGGCCGGGTGCTGTCGGGCATCAAGGGTACAGATTTGGCCAACTGCGAAGAGAACCTGAAAGCCACCACTCCTCATATCAATCGCACCAAGAAAGATAAGACAATGGATCAACTATTGGAGCGGCATGGGGATGAGTATAGCGACAAGCAAAAAGAAAATATGCGGAAGGTGGATGCCGCCGCACGTAAAGATTATAACGCCAAGCTGGCAGCAGCCTATTATACCAGTCCTCGTTTTGCCAAGGATCTGACGCTGGCCGCAGCCAATGTGGGGCTTCGGATGGGGATGCGACAGGCATTGGGCTTTGTCTTTGCCGAAATGTGGTTTGCGGTAGAGGAAGAGTTCCAGGCATGTGATGTTCAGGATGGGCCATTTGATTTGGGAGATTTCCTCGGACGGATTGGACATGGCATCCAGCGTGGATTTGAAAATGCAAAGCAGAAATTTCCGGACTTATTTTCCAAATTTCTTAGCGGCGCAACAGCCGGAGTCCTGGCCAGCCTCACCACCA
>ERZ1090865.1295-NODE-1296-length-12591-cov-5.684668_pt1 | contig 12591 bp, 9 predicted proteins | sample MGYA00478478_ERZ1090865 | MGnify/ENA primary metagenome ERZ1090865 (study PRJEB33644, sample SAMEA5815715) | chicken gut metagenome | biome: Chicken; feature: Gastrointestinal Tract; material: Caecum | place: Ireland | collected 2019-01-01 | study: A study of the... | reverse complement strand
ATCATCCGTTTAGGGATTTTCCGTATAATATTCTAAACATAATTAATAAAATCCGATTTAAGAGCTCGTACAGTATAATCGAAAAAAGCTGGCAGGAGCAAAGAGGGTATATTGATAAGGCTATAAGTCATTTGAATGCAGAGCATAAGGAACAGGCAAAAAAGGCACTTTCACGCCTTGTACCGAATAGCCTTATTACTCTTAATGATGCAAAAAAGCTTGATGGCACCGTAAAGGCATTTGGCTATGAGCTATCAATAAACAGCTATGGCGGAATAGGTATGCTCTCCTGTGACGGACAGGAAATAGTAAAAGCAAATGACAGACCGTTTGCAGAATACCGCTCCTATACAAGCAAAGATTACGATTATTGGTTTAGTCACTATTCCCGTAATTTTGAAGAAAACGGTGTGTGGGCATATCCCGATTTCGGCAGACCGCTCTTGAAATACGCAGACGGGAAATATCCCGAGGGACGATTTTATTATAAAATGACAGATGCATTTATAATAAGCGATGATATTGCAACGAAGGTGTTAATCAATCTCAAATGTGATAAGACTGCCTGCGATTTAGTCGGAGCACCGCGAACAATTCAGGTGTTATACACTATTGACGCTCAGGGAGTTTCTTTTGATGTGCTTTGGCTTGACAAGGATGCTAATCGCACAACCGAGGCGATCTTCCTTCATCTTTATCCTGCTTTTGATGATTTTTCACTGACAAAGCTTGGCAGTAGTATTGATTATAAAAGTGTTGTTTCTATGGGCGGAAGGAACCTTCACGCTGTAGAAAAATGCACTTTTAAATGTAGTGGAGAAGAATTTGAAATCCAAAATCTCCACTCACCTCTTATATCTTTAGGTCAGGGCAAAATTCTTGAATATGATAATAAAATCGAAGATTGCACTACTGACGGAATTTCCTATGTTCTATATGACAATGTTTGGGGCACAAACTTCCCTCTATGGTATGAGGACAACGCTTGTTTTTCATTTAAAATAGAACAACAAAGGTAACGATTATGAAATTAGTTTACAGAAAGCCATTAACATTTCCTCTATGGGCAAAGTTCGATGTAAAAAACGCAGAAAAGCAGTTTTATTCATTAACAGCTAACGGAGTAAAATATACTGCAAGCGATGAGGTTTTACCACATTTTAATCATATTGAAATGGCTGGATTCGAGGCTTCATCAATTATTAGCTATCGAATAAGCAAAAATAGAAAACTAAAGTTATATATCCTTTGTGTTTTCCCTCAAATTAGAGTTAATCCAAATGTAACACAGGGTAGCTTTACATATCATTTTCAGAGTGTGGATTTTAAAATCAAAAAAGAAGAATGCCTTGTTAAAAGCGTTTTTCTTAATGGAGATTTGAGAATTGAGCAACAAAGCGAAAGCTTTGATATTGTTCGTCAATTTTTTCCTGCCTACGATAAAAAGGCGTTAGTAGAGAATATAATTTTCACAAATAAGAGCAGCAATTCAAGGACTGTATTCTTGGACGATAATAAGGCTTGTAAAAAAATCAGCGGTTGTTATTTTGCTGATAAAAATCAGTATTTCGCTTTTACTAAAGTGTTTTACAATAGTGAGCCTATTGATTCAAGACAGAAATTTACTGTTGAGCCGGGCAAAAGCATAACTCTTACAGTATGCTATTCGGCAGAAGCATTGGACTTTGACGAGATAACGAATCAGATTGATAAAAGGCAGAATTTTATTGGCGGTCTTAAGAACAACCTGGCTGTCTCAACTCCTGACAATTTGTTAAATAAAATGACCGAGCTGTGCAAAATAAGAGCTTGTGAAAGTATTTTTAATACTAAAAACGGGCTAATGCACGGACCGGGTGGCGGCAACTATTATGCTGCGCTATGGACCAACGACCAGTGCGAATACGCAAATCCGTTATTTGCTTATCTTGGCTATAAAAAAGGGCAAGAGCAAAGCTTAAATTGCTATCGCTTATATTCAAGGCTTGCTTCAAGTGACAAGGCTATTCCTACAAGTATTGTTGCTTGCGGTGACGGAATATGGAATGGCGCAGGAGACAGAGGTGACACCTCAATGTATCTTTATGGACTGTGTCGTTATCTTCTTACTGCCGGAGACAGAGAAACAGCCAATGAGCTTATGCCGAGCATTGAAAAGGCTGTTGATTATGTCGTTAAAAATATAACTGATGATTATATAGTGAAAAGTGACAGTGACGAGCTTGAAAATCGTTTTGAAAGCGGAAAAGCAAATCTTTCTACATCATGCATTACATACGACGCTTTTATATCGCTTGGATATCTTTACAGGTCATTCGGTAATAATGATAGGGCAAATTATCTGTTATCACTTGCAGAGAAAATCAAGATGGGTATTGAGCAATATTTTGGCGCCAATGTTGAAGGCTATGATACATACAAATATTGTAATGAGGAACGCAGGCTTCGTTCATGGATATGCCTACCGCTTACCGTGGGCATTTTAGAAAGAAAGGACGAAACAATAAATGCCCTGCTTTCAAATAAGCTTTACAAACACGGCGGATTTTTAACCAGAAGCGGAGATAAGACCTACTGGGATCGTTCGGCATTATATGCAATAAGAGGTCTTTTTTATAGTAACGAGGCTGACAAGGCACTTGATGTATTAGAAAATTATTCAAAGGAACGTCTGCTCGGATGTCATCCTCCATATCCTGTTGAAGCATTTCCGGAGGGTAACTCCGCACAGCTTTCAGCGGAAAGTGCTTTGTATTTAAGAATTTTTACAGAGGGTGTATTAGGCTATCGACCAACAGGCTTTGACTCCTTTGAAATAAAACCAAGCTTACCGAAAAAATGGGATAGAATTGATTTTAATAAACTCAATTTGTTTGGAGAGGAATACAATATTTCAGTGATAAACGGAGATTACTATACCGTAAAAATCAATGATTATACAATAGAAATTGCAAAGGGCGATAGCTATGCTTATCACAGAAAGGAGCAATAAATGAAATATTCGGTTAATAGAGCTATTCATTCTGATTTTAATGTGATTGATGAAAATAAGCTACCTGCAAGAGCATACTTTATTCCTTTTTCAAATAATGATGCTTTAAGCAAAACCGACTACAAAAACGAACGCTACAATTCTGACAGAGTTGTAATGCTTAGTGGCGATTGGGATTTTAAGTATTACAACAAATTAAGTGATATTCCAAGTATACTTGATACAGATAATACGGATTTTGACAGAATTTCTGTTCCAAGCACTTGGCAGAGAAACGGATATGACCAGATTGCGTATATCAACACCCGTTATCCGTTTCCTAAAAAGCCGCCTCACATTCCCAATGATGTTGCTGTCGGCATTTACAGAAAAAATGTTGAATTGAAAAAATTCAGCCGTCAAATCATTTCGTTTTTAGGTGTTGCCGGTGCTTTGGCGCTTTATGTTAACGGCGAATATATAGGTTATTCCGAAGGCTCACATAATACTGCTGAATTTGATATAACAGAATTTGTAAACGAGGGCAATAATGAAATTATTGCCGTAAACTACAAATGGTGTAACGGCACATATCTTGAATGTCAGGATATGTTTAGAGAAAACGGTATTTTCCGTGATGTGTATATCATTAATCAGGAGGAAAAGCATATTGACGATTTCCTCTTTAGAACGAGCAAAAATGCTGATGGTACTTATGATTTGAAAATCAAAATTGATGGCAATTTTGATGATGTTGACATTTCCTGTGACCTATTTACAACAAAGGAAAGCAACACAATTATAAAAAATCTTAAAGTAAATGAATGGACGGCAGAAACACCCAATCTCTATGAGGTTACAATCAAAATAAAAGATGTTGAGGTTATTCGTACCTACATTGGCTTTAAGGATGTAAAAATTAACGGCGAGGTATTTTTATTCAACTCAGAGCCTATAAAAATGCTCGGCGTTAATCACCACGATACCCATATGACAAAGGGCTATGCTGTTTCTCTTGACGACCTTGAGCTTGATATTAAGCTTATGAAGGAATATAACTGCAATGCAGTAAGAACCTCACACTATCCACCTGACCCTGTATTTTTGACTATGTGCGATATGTACGGTCTTTATGTTGTTGATGAGGCAGATATTGAAACACACGGCTTTTATGCAGTGCCACACAGTACATATAACCCAAACAGACTCAGCAATGATATTAAGTGGGCAACTCATTATCTTGACAGAGTAAAGAGAATGTATGAAAGAGATAAAAATCATCCGTCAATCACTATGTGGAGCTTGGGAAATGAATCGGGCGGTTACAAATGTCAGGATGTTTGCTACGACTTCTTGAAGGAGGTAAATCCTGAAATCCCTGTTCACTATGAGGGTGCAATACGCAGTAAGCGTTGGGCTTATGATGTAGTTTCAAGAATGTACGGCACACCTGATTTGATGAGAAAAATTCTTAAGGGTACGGCAGGAAGCAAGTATAAGGGCAAGCCGTTCTTCCAATGTGAATACGCTCACGCAATGGGTAACGGACCCGGTGGACTTGAGGAATATATGGAGCTTTTCTATTCCTCAGAGCAGTTTATGGGCGGTTGTATATGGGAATGGGCAGACCATAGCGTTTACGATGAAAATGCAAAGTATAAATGGACCTACGGTGGCGACCATAACGAACCTATTCATGACGGCAATTTCTGTGTTGACGGACTTTTTTACCCCGACCGCAAGCCGTCAAGCGGAGCTCTCGAAATGAAAGTCTGTTACAGACCGATAAGGGCTGAATATTCGGGAAACGGCTTCTTTGAGCTGAAAAATACAAGATATTTCAAAGACAGTTCGGATATTAATATTTTATATGAGATAATCAATAACGGTAAAATTATTGGAACGGGAAATATTGATGCTGTAATTAAACCGGGCACAAAAGAAAGAATTAAAATCAATTCTGAATTTTTTTCCGTGAAAGACTGTGACACTTTTGTAAACTTTATATACAGAGAAAAAATTTCCGGCAAAGAAATTGCAGTTGAGCAGGTAGTCGTTTCTCTGTCAAAAATTAAGACATCAAGTCTTTGCAGCTGCGCTGAAGTCAGCGAAAGCTCAGATAAAATCAGTGTTTCATTCGAAAACGGGAAGGCTGTATTTGAAAAAAGTAAAGGACTTGTCAGTTATTGTGTTAACGGCAACGAATATCTCAACACAAACCCTCTTGATAAAATGAGTGGCTTTGTTCCTCATATTTACCGAGGCAGGCTTGATAATGATCAGTATATGGTGATTTTCTGGAAAATCATCGGTCTTGACTGCTCAAGGGCAAAACTTGTTTCATGTAAAGTGAAAAATGTAAACGGCAAAAAATGCGTAAGCACCGTTTATAATTTTGTAACAAGAGGACTGTTTATACTTGCAAGAGCAAGGGTTGACTATTTGTTTGAAAAAGACGGCAAAATGAGAATTAACGCTTCTCTCAAAAAGGTTTGTCCTCTCACCGACCAACTGCCGCGCTTCGGCGTTCACTGTGAGCTTCCGGAAAGCTTTGAAAATGTTGAGTATTACGGCAGAGGACCGGTTGAAAACTATTCCGACTTCAAGGAACATTCTCCAATAGGTGTTTATGAAACTACTGTTTCAAAAATGCCTCACAAATATATCAAGCCTCAGGATTCAGGAAACAGAGGCGATGTTCGTTACAGTATTGTTATGAATGAAAACGGTACAGGTTTGAAATTTACTGCCGTGGAGAATTACTTCAGCTTCAATGCAAATCACTTTACATTGAATCAGCTTAAATCAGCAAAGCATATTGAGGACTTACCTGATACCGCTACTACATTTACTGCCGTTGACGGCTTTGTGAGAGGAACAGGCTCGGGAAGCTGCGGACCTATTCCGTCAAAGGAGCATCAAATTAAATTCGGCTACACTTCGCCTCTTGTATACTCCTTTGAGGTTGAACCGTTAGAATAAGGAGAGTTTTTATGAAAAAGAAAATAATAATATCAACTGTTGCAATTATTCTCTGCGTTGCTCTGATTTTTAGCTTGACGGCTATTTGAAATCCTATTGGGTGCAAAACGCCGGCGAACGCAAACGTAAATACTATTCCATCACAAAAAAAGGCTTGAAAGTACTTGCCAAATCAAAAGAAGAATGGCAAAGCTATTCAACAGCAGTCAACAAGGTGGTTACAGGTTCCATAGTAAAATCCCCGGTTTAATTCTCTGAAAAGCGTTTAAGGAGGGATTTTCAATGCTTGAACAAATGGAAAAGTATGTGCAGTCCGTTTTACCGAATGGTATGCCGCAACGAAAACGCGAACCCTTACATGACGAGTTACTTTGTCACCTTTTAGACCGCTATGAATTTTACCGGGAAATCGGCTTTGACGACGAAGAAAGCACACAAAAGGCGATTCACGACATGGGCTAAGACGAAGATAACCGATGGAAACGTGTATTACAGAATCTATACGGAAACCGGGACCAAAAAGCACAAAATCGAATTGCAAAAATAAGCAATGACAGAACCCCCTGCCTAAAAAGGCAGGGGGTTTTGTGTGGTGTTTTCGGTTTTATTTCAACGGATTGCCGTTTGCATCAGGCAGAGTGCCTTGGAAAATCTTAACAGCTTCAATGATTGCCCACACCCACACAATTGTCGGCGCAATAAAGGTCCAGCTTAAAAGAATTGAAATCAGCAACTGTATAACGCCTCTTTGGTTATAGCCAAGATAAAAGTTGTGAATTCCGAGCGAGCCAAGGAAAATTGCCAAAAGACCGGCAACAATCTTTTCTTTCTGCGCACCGGTCGCGGCAGCGGCCGCCTGTGGATTTAACGCCACGCCGCAGGAAAGGCAAAACGCAGCGCCCGGCGCGGTCTGCGCCCCACAATTCGGGCAAAAATTATTTCCTGCCATTTTTGGCGCTCCGCAATTTACGCAAACAGCAGCCACATCGTCCATCGGTTTCCCACAGTTTTTACAATACATATGCATTCCTCCCACAAAAAGCAAAGTATACGTTCTATTCGCTATGCGCGAATAGAATTTATGTAAATTATATAGTTAAATGCATTTTATGTCAATATAATCTGTTAATTTTTAATGTAATTTTGACGTTTTGGTTCTTCCGAGCGGCAAAAAATAATACTATAAAACAGTAAAACCGAAAGAAGTGAGGAACCAATATGGCCGAAATATTACACTATTTAACAACTTCTTTGTGCCCGCAATATACAGAGTACAAAATCAACAAGTTTTGCAAACCCGGAAAATATGTGGAGTTTCATGCCTTTCCGCCGCTTGCCCTTTCTGAAATTTTTACTGACATTGAAGAAAAAGCAGCGAAAGAGAATCTTCCCTTGCATATTTTACACAATCCGTTAGACGACTCTGTAACCGGAATATATCTGCCCTCACTACAGGCAGGCGTTTGGCAAGCGGACATTTTCGCGCCCGGTACAATCAATTTTACCACGCTTTATGCCCCGGAACACGCCGAAAATCTTCAAGAAATTTATCGAAACGCGGCTGCTGTTTATAAAACTGCGAAAACATACCACGATCTCGAAGAAGAAATTTATATCAGCGAAATGAATTTTGATAAGGCAAATGCGGTTCTGAATCGCTTCTTGGCGCAGTTGCTTGAAGGTCGCGCAAAGAAAGAAAAATCAGGCTTTGCTTTTCATCGCTTTTTCGGCGCCGGCAGTGTTCACGGCAACCTCTGCTATATTCCGCAGTTGACGGAATCGGTTCAAAAGCGATATTTCATTAAAGGCAGAGCCGGAACAGGAAAATCCACATTCTTAAAAAAGGTTGCAAGAGCGCTGTTAGAATTCGGTTTTGACACAGAAATTTATCATTGTTCATTTGACCCGAACAGCTTAGACATGGTGATTGCACGAGAAATCGGTGTCTGCCTGTTTGACAGCACTGCGCCGCATGAATTTTACCCGGAGCGAGAAACGGATGAAATCATTGATTTTTATCAAGAATGCGTAACCCCCGGAACGGACGAAAAATATGCAGACAGAATCTGCGAGTTAGAAACCGCTTATAAAGAGAAAAAACATGAGGGGCTGACACTTTTAAATGAACTGTATCAAGCGCAAGATTCATTTTTCGGCGCCTTACCGCCAATAAAAGACAAAGCATTGCAAACGCTGAAGCAAAACGTCCTACAAACCATTTTCGAATAATCTTTATAACAAAACAAGCCGAACGTTTTTCGTTCGGTTTGTTTTTTATAGAAAACATAATAATGGTTGCCGCCGCTTAAAAAATAGAGTAAAATAATAATTTAGTAATTCAGCGTGGAGGCGTAAACAGTGCAAAGCGAAACAAAACAGCAAGACAAAAATTTGCTTGGTACGGCACCAATCGGCAAATTGTTATTTAAACTAGCCGTGCCGTCGGTTATTGCACAAATTGTAAACCTGCTTTATAACATGGTGGACCGTATCTATATCGGCCATTACGACCCAACAGGGCTTGCTTTAACAGGCGTTGGCATTTGTATGCCGATTATCATGGCCGTTTCGGCTTTTGCCGCGTTGGTCGGCATGGGCGGTGCGCCGAACGCTTCAATTGCCATGGGGCAAAAAGACAACGCACGCGCCGAAAAAATTATGGGCAACTGTTTAAGCTTTTTGATTTTGTTAAGCGTTATTTTAACCGTGGTTGTATCGGTTTGGTGCCGTCCCCTGCTGCTCGCGTTCGGCGCCAGCGAAAACACGATTGATGCAGCCGTAGAGTATATGCAAATTTATGCAATCGGCACCTTGTTTGTGCAGTTTGCGCTTGGTATGAATGCGTTTATCACCGCACAAGGGTTTACGACGGTCAGCATGCTGTCCGTTCTAATCGGCGCGGTGTTAAATATTGTGTTAGACCCTGTATTTATTTTTCTGTTTCGTATGGGCGTGCGCGGCGCGGCGCTGGCAACGATTATTTCACAAGCGGTTTCGGCGATTTGGGTGGTTTGGTTCTTATGCAGCAAGCGAAGCACCCTGCGGCTCAAATTGAAAAATCTGCGTATTGTGCCGAAAATCCTCCTCCCCTGCCTGTTTTTGGGCGTTTCCCCGTTTATCATGCAAATTACAGAAAGCGTATTAAGCGTTTGCTTTAACACTTCGCTTTTAAAATACGGCGGCGACATCGCGGTCGGTTCCATGACGATTTTAAGCACGTTGATGCAGTTTTGTATGCTGCCGCTAAACGGTTTAACGCAGGGCGCACAGCCGATTACGAGCTTCAACTTCGGCGCGCAAAAATACACACGTGTGCGGCGCTCATTTAAGCTATTGCTAATCAGTTGCCTTGTTTATTCCACTCTGCTATGGGCTCTTGTCATGTTATTCCCGTCTATGTTCGTACGCATGTTCAACAGCAATCCGGCGTTGATTGAATATGCTTCAAGCGCCATGCGCGTTTATTTTGCTATCTGTGCGCTGTTCGGGATTCAAATTGCCTGCCAACAAACGCTGATTGCAATCGGCAACGCGAAAACCTCCGTGTTCCTTGCGATTTTCCGAAAGCTGATTTTGCTGATTCCGTTCATTTATATTTTGCCGCTCATATTTGAAAACAAGGCATTTGCCGTATTTCTCGCGGAGCCGGTTTCCGACTTCATTGCCGTTACGACAACCGCAATCTTGTTTACAATCTATTTCAAAAAGGCTGTTCCGAAAACGGATCAGTCGCTTGCAGAAAGCAAATAAAAATAAAACCGCTTCTGTTTTATACAGAAGCGGTTTTTTAATATTTTTATTATTTTTGGATATGCAGTGCACGCATGGCGTTTAAAATTGCCAAAATCATGACGCCGACGTCTGCAAAAACGGCGAACCACATATTCGCGAGACCTAAAGCGCCGAGCACCAAAACAGCCAGCTTAACCAACAGTGAAAATACAATATTCTGGCGCACAATCCGCATCGTCTTACGGGAAATCCGCATCGCCTTGGAAAGACCGGTCAGGCGGTCGTCCATTAAAACGATATCCGCTGCTTCTATGGCGGCATCGCTGCCGAGCGCCCCCATGGCGATACCGACATCTGCACGCGCAAGTACCGGCGCGTCATTAATACCGTCGCCGACAAAGGCAAGTGTCCGTTTGTCGAGCTTTTGCTGTAACAATTCTTCCACCGCGGCAACTTTTTCGTCCGGCAACAACTGGGTTTTGGCTTCATCCAAGCCGAGCTCGGCCGCAACCGCTTCTCCGTTTTTCTTATTGTCGCCGGTAAGCATAACGGTTTTACGAACACCGTTGTTTTTTAGAGAAAGAATTGCTTCTTTGGCGTCGGGTTTCACCGTGTCGGAAATCACAATGTGCCCCATGTAAACGCCGTCTGCGGCAATATGCACGGTGGTTCCGGGCAAATGGCAGTCTTTCCACTGGACGCCGGCACGGTGCATCAGCTTATCGTTGCCGACGCTGACTTTTTTCCCGTCAATCACGGCGGTTACGCCATAGCCGGAGCTTTCCTCAATGGAGGTCACGCGGCTTTTATCCAAATGCCCGCCGTGTGCTTTGATAATCGACAAGGCAATGGGATGATTGGAATAGCTTTCCGCAAGCGCGGCAATATCCAAAAGCTCGGCTTCGGACATTTCCTGTGCGTGCACGGCGGTCACTTTAAATCTGCCTTGTGTCAGCGTGCCGGTTTTGTCAAACACCACGGTGTCTACTTTGGAAAGCGCTTCCAAATCGTTGGCACCTTTAATTAAGATACCCAATTTAGACGCGCCGCCGATGCCGCCGAAGAACGAAAGCGGCACGGAAATTACCAGAGCGCAAGGACAAGACACAACCAAGAATGTAAGCGCACGCGTAATCCATTCGCTGAAGCCTTGTTTTAAAATCAGCGGCGGAAGTACTGCGAGCAAAACGGCGGCTATTACAACGCAGGGTGTGTAATACTTTGCAAATCTGGTGATGAATGCTTCGGCGCGTGCTTTCTTCGCGGCGGAATTTTCCACCAAATCCAGTACGCGCGAAACCGTGCTTTCCGCATACGCGGTGCGCACCTTTGCTTCAATCAACCCGTTTAAATTGATTGAACCGCTGATGACATTATCGCCGACGTGCTTGTCACACGGCAGTGACTCGCCGGTTAAAGCGGAAGTGTCCACCGCGGTCTCCCCTTTGGTGACGACCGCATCCAGCGGCACACGCTCACCGGGTTTAATGACGATTGTCTCGCCGACTTCCACAGTTTGGGGGTCGACGGTTTCTTCTTTTCCGTCACGCAAAACACGGGCAAAATCCGGGCGAATATCCATCAGCGCGGCAATGGATTTCCGGCTTTTGCCGACTGCCAAGCCTTGGCAAAGCTCGCCGACTTGATAGAACAGCAAAACGGCAACTGCTTCCGGATATTGCGCAACGCAAAATGCGCCGATACTGGCAACCGCCATCAGGAAGTTTTCGTCAAACACCTGGCCGTGCAAAATGTTGCGAACGGCCGACCAAAGCACGTCATAACCAATTACCAAATACGGCACTAAAAATGCGATAAGCTTAAAATAACCGTCCAGCGGCAAAAGCCAAACCACAATCCAAAGCACGGCTGCCAGCAAAATACGAACTAAATCAATTTTTTGCCCTTTACTCATCTTGTGTCACCTCATTGTGTAACTTTACAGTCTGCGTCGATTCGGCGGCAGGCCTTTTGAATTTTTTTAAGCAGTTCGGGCGTGGGGTTCTCTTCTGTTTCCACAACCATTTTCTGCGTGATAAACTGCACCTGCGCATTCTGAATTTCCGGCAGTTTGCAAACAGCCTGTTCCATTTTCGCCGCACAGCTGGCACAATCTAAATTTTCCATTTTATAAGTGGTTTTCATTTTACTTCTCCTCCGTAATATGCTCAAAGCCTTTTTCGATAATGGAACGCACATGGTCATCCGCTAAAAAGTAGATGATTGTCTTCCCCTCTCGACGGTTCGAGATAAGCTTAGCATCTTTTAATACCTTTAATTGATGAGAAACGGCGGACTGCGTCATACCGAGCAGTTCTGTAATTTCACGAACGCAAAGTTCCTCTTCAAACAGAGAAAACAAAATTTTAATCCGCGTGGTATCGCCGAAGATTTTAAACAAATCCGCCAACGTAAACAGCGTTTCATCTTTCGGCAACCGACGCTTTGCAGAATCTAACGCGTTTGAGTGGTTGTGTTCTGATTTCATATATGTGCCTCCGTTCATATGAATCACTATTCATATATTATGCCGCTTTTTTCAATTTGTCAATAGAAAAAATAAAAAAACCGCAGAAATATTTTCTGCGGTTCTTTATTTATTAAACAAAACTTATTTCAGCGGATAGTCACCGGGGATTTTTCGGTTGTAAAGATAGCTTCCGAAATTGATGGGCTGCAAAAAGACTTTCGCCTGTACAAAGAAGTCGGAAGCCTTGCTTGCAGCAGGTTCCACATCGCCGAGACTAAACAGCGAGATATCCTTTTTTACGGATTCTTTGGTCGCGTCTTTCGGCACTTCTTGGGTGATCTCCACGGTTTCGCCCGGCAATAGGTGAAAGTAGTTGTCCGATAACGGCTTCGTGTTGGTTGCGGAATACACCTGTAAGAACCGGGTATACTGCTTT
>ERZ1090865.1289-NODE-1290-length-12613-cov-5.463768_pt1 | contig 12613 bp, 6 predicted proteins | sample MGYA00478478_ERZ1090865 | MGnify/ENA primary metagenome ERZ1090865 (study PRJEB33644, sample SAMEA5815715) | chicken gut metagenome | biome: Chicken; feature: Gastrointestinal Tract; material: Caecum | place: Ireland | collected 2019-01-01 | study: A study of the... | reverse complement strand
TATATTTATTCATGGTTTTTTTACAAGTACAACACGGTTTTATCACATTTAACCGATATACTGTGATCATAAAATAATTCAAGGTTGCAAGGCAATTATTTTATAATTTCTTTTTCATATGTCGAGTAACATCGACTCTCCTTCCTTTAAAGAAAGGCGTTTCCATCAGGAAACGCCTTTTAGTATGTCGCTTAACGCTGCAAATTCCGCCAATACCAGCGACTCCCCCCGCACATTGGGCGCAAGATGGCAGGCCTTTAAAGCTTCCTCAATTTCCTCTCTGGAATAATGAAAGCCTTCATAATTCTTTAATCCGTTTGCCAAAGTCTTTCTGCGCTGATTAAATGATGCCCGGATAATCTGAAACATCAGTTTTTCATCCGCGGCTTTCACCGGCGGCTGACGATGGGTCGTCAGCCGAATCACCGCACTTCCCACATTCGGCCTTGGCATAAAGCAGTTTGGCGGCACATTGGCTACAATGTAAGGCTCTGCGTAATACTGCACTGCCAGGGAAAGAGCCCCATAATCTTTGGTGCCCGGGCCGGCCTGCATCCTGGCCGCCACCTCCTTTTGAACCATAACGGTAATGGATTCCACCGGAACATGTTTTTCAAAAAGACCCATGATAATCGGCGTTGTAATATAATAAGGCAAATTGGCAACAATCTTGATCGGTTTCCCCTGATTTTTTTCTTCCGCCAGTTTCCTCAGATCCAATTTAAGAATATCTTCGTTGATTACCGTTACATTATCATACGCCTGAAGCGTATCTTCCAGAATGGGAATCAGCGCCGAATCTATCTCGACAGCGCAAACTTCTCTGGCCGCATAAGCCAGGTACTGCGTCATGGTGCCGATTCCAGGCCCGATCTCCAGCACAAAATCTTCTTTCGTCACTTCAGCCGCCGCAATAATTTTATCCAGCACGTGAGTATCTATCAGAAAATTCTGTCCAAACTTCTTCTGAAATATAAATTGATACTTTTTTAATACGGCTATCGTTTCCTGTGGATTGCCCAGATAAGGCTTCTGCTTTTCGTTCATATCTCTCCTGTTCTGTGATAAAAGAAGCTGCCGCAGAATCATTCCTGCCGCAGCCGTCTTTTGAAGCGCTTATTAAAAGTTAAAATCTTTTTCAAAAATGATAATACGACCGTCCCTGTCCAGTCTCTTTCCGGAAACCTTTTTTCCCAGTTTTCCTCTGTGAACCTTCAAAATCGCCTTGTCGACCAGCTCTTTCACAGAAGCAACCGTCATAGGCCTCTCCTCTGTCTGCTGCTCTCCGATTCTGGTATAAAGCGCCAGGATCCCCAGTTCATCGATCTTATATCCGGATTCCCTTGCATAAGTCCTGGCAAAAGTCACCAGTTCATCATTGGTAAACACCGGAATCGTAATTACCGTCGTAAACTTTCTGGCAAACTCCGGATAGTCGGAAAGCAGTTTGCGCATACTCTTCTTCTCGTCTTCCATGATAAGAATCAGACTGTCTGTCCGAAACTCCAGCGCTTTGGACAGTTTTTCCACCGTCTCGGAAGTCATCTCGCCGGCTTTTTCAATTAACAGGAAGCCGCCCGCCAGTTTATTCACCACTTCTGCCGGATCCTTCGTATTCAGCGCCGCTCCGGTAAGTCTGGCCTCCTTGGTTGCTTTCAGACCCAGATCACAGCAAATCGCCCGAACCAGGTTGTCCGTCAGTGTGGTCTTTCCGCATCCTTCGCTTCCCATAACGGCAATATTGCCGCCTCTGGATGTCCTGTCCGCTGCATTTTCATAAACGCCATTGAGAGCGTCCAATATCTGCTGATCCATACCCGGCACTTTTGCAAAATAGCTGAACAGATTTTTCTGCTCATCGGTGAGTTTGTCCGAACGCGTATCGTTCAGAATACGAGTACGCCGCTCCTCCGGAGTTTCTTCCGCCAGGATTCTCTCCTCGATGGACAGTTCTTCCTTGGCTTTCTCTTCCGATCCGGCTGTCTCCTCCGCCTGAGCCGTCGTCTCCAGCTCTGTGACTTGCTCCGGTTCCACTGTTACTTCCGGTTCTGCTGTTACTTCCGGTTCCGCGGATTGCTCCGGCTCTGCTGTTGCTTCTGGTTCCGGTTTGAAATCTTCAATCTCCTCCGGTTGAAAAATCTGCGTATCTCCGCTGGAAGTCTCTTCCTTTGGCTCCTCCTTGGTTTCCTCCAAGGCCATGGCGATGATACTTTCTTCCAGTCCTTCGATATTCAGACCATCTTCCTTGTTTTCCGAAGTCTCTTCCTCTGGGGGTTCTTCCTGTGGTTTCTCCCCGCTGTCCGGCTCCTTATCGTCTCCGAATATGTCTTCTGTCAGAATTTTCTCAATCTGTTTTTCTTTCCCTATGTAATTACCGGAAGAAATCTGCTGTGCCAGACGGTTTGCCGTCTCCTCCAGCAGTTTTTGGATCATATCTTCTGTGCTTTTTCCAGCCGAATCCGTCTGCTTTTCTTCTTCCGGCTCCGCTTCCTGCACTGGCGTCTCTATGGTCTCCTGCGCTTCCTGTGTCTGCGCTTTCTCTTCTTTTTTATCCGGCTCCTGGATGGGCGCTACCGTCGTCTCGCTCAGATTTTCCGGTTCCAGTTCCTTCACAGACTGAGGATCTATCGCATCGTATGAGGAAGTCAGGTCATCCTCTTTCGACTGAAATTCCTGTTTTATTTCTTCTTTTCCTTTGTAAATACCGGAAAGCACATCCTTCAGACTGGACGCCAGTTTCTCTTTCAGCTTTTCCGGTTCGATGACAAAGGGTTTTGCTTCCGGCTTATCCAGCGTGACAGCTGCCTCCACAGCCGCTTCTTCCGCTTTCTTTGCCCCCAGCGCCGCCTCTTCTCTTGCTTCATCCAGCTTTTCCAGAACCGCTTCTGTCTGCTGCTGCAGCGCATCTTTCTTCTCCTGCAGCTCTGTGGTAATCTCTTCGTCTTTGTTTCTGTTATCGTACTTTTCCTGCTGTGACGGAGTCAGCGGCTGATACTTCATCTTCAGTTCCATGGCCTTCGTCACATAGACGCCTTCGCTGAACCACAGAATCAGATCGTCACATTCTTCAATACATTTTTCCTTCATTCCGGCTTTGGAATAAAGGCAGGCCAGCTCATAGGACCATCTTTCTGTAAATTCTTTGTTTTTATACTCTTCCAGAATGGCGATCTGATCTTCAACGGGAGATTTCTTTGCCTTGTAAATTTTATATTTTAAAATATATTTGGAATTATCCCCGGGGGCGTTCTGTGCATACTCCGTATAGTATTCCACGGCATCGTCCACATCGCCCATTTTCAGAGATATTTCCACCAGACGGTATAAAATGACTTTTCCTATGGAGGAACGTTTATATGCCAGAAGCAAAATTTTCTTGCTGTCCTCCAGCATGTCATTCACTTCATAAATATCAGCAACCATGCAGAGCGTGCGGACACTTTTTACCCGACGCCAGTCAATCGTTTCCACGATCTCCAGCGCCCCCTCATAATCCTCTTTTTCCACCAGTGTTGTAATCTGGTCCAGTTTAATTTGATATTCTGATTTATCCAACGCATTCACCTCTGGTTTAATTCTCTGCTCCAAGTGTATCATACACTAAATACGATGTCAAAGCAAAACAGCGGAAAAAGACCGCTGCAGCAGCTCTTCCTGCAGCGGTCCAGTCATACTTATTTTACAGTAATTTTATCCAGATGCCAGATGTCATCCACATACTGCTGAATCGTTCTGTCAGAGGTAAATTTACCGGAGCAGGCCACATTCAGCATAGCCATTCTCGCCCAGCGTTTTTCATCCCGGTATGCTTCCTCCACGCGGCTCTGTGCCTCGGCGTAAGATTTGAAATCTGCCAGAATGAAATACATATCCGCACGATCGCTGCTCTTGGTATTCAGCAAGGAATCATAGATATCACGGAACAATTCTGTGTCGCTGGAGAAGGTACCGTTGATCAGACTCATCAGCACCTGACGGATTTCCTGATCGGTATTGAAATAATATGTGGGATCATATCCGCCGTTATTCTCATAATTAATAACCTCATCTGCAGATAAGCCGAAGATGAAGGCGTTCTCCTCACCCACTTCTTCTACGATCTCCACATTGGCCCCGTCCATAGTGCCAAGGGTGGGCGCACCGTTGAGCATAAATTTCATATTTCCGGTACCGGAAGCTTCCTTGCTGGCCGTGGAAATCTGCTCGGAGACATCCGCAGCGGCAAAAATCAGCTCAGCGTTGCTGACACGATAGTCTTCAATGAAAACGACTTTCAGCTTTCCATTGATGGAAGCATCGTTGTTCACCACATCTGCCACAGAGTTGATCAGCTTGATGGTCAGTTTCGCCCGGCGGTAACCGGCTGCCGCTTTTGCTCCAAAGATAAAGGTACGGGGATAGAAATCCATCTCCGGATGTTCCTTGATCTTATGATACAGATGAATCACATGCAGGATGTTCATCAGCTGACGTTTATACTCGTGAAGCCTTTTTACCTGTACATCGAAAATAGATCTGGGATCTACTTCGATTCCATTATGCTCCAGAATGTATTTTGCCAGACGAACTTTGTTCTGATATTTGATATTCATGAACTCTGCCTGTGCTTTTTCATCATCCACATACACCTTCAGCTTGCTGATCTGGGGCAGATCAGTGATCCACTCATCACCGATGTGTTTCGTTACCCAGTCTGCCAGCAGCGGGTTTCCATGAAGCAGGAATCTTCTCTGGGTGATACCGTTGGTCTTATTATTGAATTTCTCCGGCATCATCTCATAGAAATCCTTCAGTTCCTGTTTTTCCAGAATCTCTGTGTGAAGTCTGGCCACACCGTTGACAGAATAGCCGCCCACGATGGCCATGTGTGCCATTTTCACCTGGCCGTCATAGATGATCGCCATTTTCTTTACTTTTTCCTGATTTCCCGGATATTTCTGCTGAATCTCAATCAGGAAACGGCGGTTGATCTCTTCGATGATCTGATAAATTCTGGGAAGCAGTCTGGAAAAGAGCTCGATGGGCCATTTTTCCAGCGCTTCAGACATAATCGTATGGTTGGTATAAGCACAGGTCTTTGTGGTGATCTCCCATGCTTCCTCCCAGGTGAGGCCCTCCTCATCCAGAAGGATACGCATCAGTTCCGCTACCGTTACAGTGGGATGGGTATCATTCAGCTGGAAGGTTACTTTCTCATACAGTTTGTGAATATCACTGTGGGATTTCTTATATTTTGCCACAGCTGCCTGGACGCTGGCTGATACGAAGAAGTACTGCTGTTTCAAACGCAGTTCCTTGCCGGCGTAATGATTGTCGTTGGGGTAAAGAACCTCCACGATATTTTTTGCCAGATTCTGCTGCTCCACTGCTTTTTTGTAATCGCCTTTGTCAAAAGAATCCAGTTCAAAACTGTCGATAGCTTCGGCATCCCAGATACGAAGCGTATTAACCACATTGTTATTATAGCCTACGATGGGCATATCATAGGGAATCGCCCGTACCGACTGATATCCTTCCTGAATGAAATGAGTTCTTCCTGTCGCATGATCGTATTCTGCACGGACGTAACCGCCGAATTTTACTTCTTTGGCATACTCCGGACGGCGAAGTTCAAAGGGATTGCCGTCTTTGAGCCAGTTATCCGGTACTTCCACCTGGAATCCGTCCCGAATTTCCTGTTTGAACATACCGTAACGATAACGGATACCGCATCCGTACGCACAGTATCCCAGCGTAGCCAGAGAATCCAGGAAACAGGCTGCCAGTCTTCCCAGACCTCCGTTTCCAAGGGCGGCATCCGGTTCCTGATCTTCGATCACATTCAAATCGAATCCCAGTTCATCCAGCGCTTCCTTTACCTCCTGATAAGCTGTAAGGTTAATCAGGTTATTTCCAAGAGCTCTTCCCATCAGAAACTCCATGGACATATAATAAACCGTTTTCGGATCTTCCTTTTTGAAAACCTCCTGACTTTTCAGCCAGTTATCAATAATCACATCCTTTACCGCATACGATACTGCCTGGAACACCTGCTGAGGCGTCGCCTCATCAAGGGTCCTGCGGTAAAGCGTTTTTACATTGTTTCTGACCTCGTTTTTAAAATGCTCTTTTTCAAATAACTTATTCTGCATGGAATCCTCCTTTTACCACTGTGGGTTTTCACCCTTCGTTCTTTTCTACCGCCAGCGTTACTTTCTCGGAATTAATATTCCACTCTTTTTCATAACCTTTTGTCATGTCATAAGAAACATCCACTGCCAGTACCTCTGATTGTATTTCGGATTCGTGTACTCTCATAATGCCTTCAATTACCTGATTACCCGTCGTATACACATGAATCTTATCCGTCACTTCAAATCCGGCTTCTTTACGCATGGTCTGAATCTTGCTGATAATCTCCCGGACAAAACCTTCCTCTTTCAGTTCCGGAGTCAGATTGGTATCCAAAACAACTGTAACATCGTTATCAGATTCTGAGACATAGCGCTCCATCTGAGCTGTGTCAATGAGCAAATCTCCTTCTAATAGTACAACTTCCTCACCATTAATGTCAAGTTTCAGCTCTTTCGATGACCGAAGTTCCTGCATCGCCTGATTTCCATCCAGTTTGGACAGCGCTGTCCGGATGCCGTTCAGCAGTTTTCCGTATTTCGGTCCGACGGTTTTCAGCTGCGGTTTGAACGTATAAGTGATGAAATTATCCAGGGCATCCACAAATTCCATCTGTTTGACATTTAATTCTTCTTCTATAATATTCCGGTAAAGTTCCGGAAGTGCAGCCGGAGCTTTCACGTACATATTTCCCAAAGGCTGGCGGTTCTTCAGATTGGCCGCGTTTCTGCAGGCTCTTCCCAGAACCACGATTTTCAGCAGCTCTTTCATATTTGCTTCCAGTTCCGGATCAATCCATTCCTCGCAGACCTCCGGATAATCACACAGATGAATACTTTCCGGTGCGGACGCATCCACACTGCGCACCAGATTCTGATAAATTTCCTCCGTCATGAAAGGAATCAGCGGCGCGGCTGCCTTGGAGATGGTTACCAGCGCGGTATAAAGCGTCATATATGCATTGATCTTATCCTGAGGCATGTCTTTTGCCCAGAATCTTTCCCTGCTTCTTCTGACATACCAGTTGCTCATGTCATCCACAAACTCCTGCAGCGCTCTTGCGCTTTCCGGGATCCGGTAATTCGCCAGATGATTATCCACTGCCTTTACCGTAGAATTCAAACGGGACAAAAGCCATTTATCCATCACGGAAAGTTTATCGTATTCCAGTTCATAATCCATGGGATTAAACTGATCGATTTCCGCGTACAGCACATAAAACGCGTAAGTATTCCACAAAGTTCCCAGGAATTTCCTCTGGCCTTCCGTCACCGCTTTTTCATGGAACCGGTTGGGCAGCCAGGGCGCGCTGTTGATATAGAAATACCAGCGGATCGCGTCTGCGCCGTACTGTTTCAACGCATCAAAGGGATTCACAGCGTTGCCCTTTGATTTACTCATCTTCTGCCCGTTTTCGTCCTGGACATGACCCAGGACGATGACGTTCTCATAAGGCGCCCGGTTGAAAATCAGTGTGGAGATCGCCAGCAGCGAGTAAAACCAGCCTCTCGTCTGATCCACCGCCTCGGAAATAAACTGAGCCGGGAACTGTTCCTTGAACAGGTTCTCATTTTCAAAGGGATAATGATGCTGTGCAAAAGGCATGGCTCCGGAATCGAACCAGCAGTCGATCACCTCCGGAACCCGGTGCATCTCTTTGCCGCAGACCGGACACTTGATCGTCACGGCGTCGATATAAGGCCGGTGCAGTTCGATCTCATCGGGACAGTTGTCCGACAGCTCTTTTAACTCCGCAATACTGCCGATGGAATGCATATGGCCGCATTCACACTGCCAGATATTCAGAGGAGTTCCCCAGTAACGGTTGCGGCTGATCCCCCAGTCCTGCACATTTTCCAGCCAGTCTCCGAAACGGCCTTTTCCAATGCTCTCCGGAATCCAGTTGATGGTATTATTATTCCGGATCAGATCTTCTTTCACCGCTGTCATTTTTATAAACCATGACTCCCGCGCATAGTAAATCAGCGGCGTGCCGCATCTCCAGCAGTGGGGATAACTGTGCTCGAATTTCGGCGCGTCGAAAAGAAGTCCTCTTTTTTCCAGATCCTCCAGGATCGGTTTATCCGCGTCTTTACAGAAAGTTCCGGCCCAGGGCGTCTCCTTTGTCATCTCGCCCTTTTCATCTACCAGCTGTACAAAAGGCAGACCGTAATGTCTTCCCACATTGGAGTCGTCCTCACCGAATGCCGGCGCGATGTGTACCACGCCGGTACCGTCCGTCAGCGTGACATAGGAGTCGCAGGTTACATAATATGCTTTTTCCTTTGGACTTACAAAGGGGAACAGCGGTTCATACTCTTTATACTCCAGATCCTTCCCCACATAAGTTTCCAGTACTTCATAGGCCGGCTGATCCTCTGCGGCAAGCTTGCCCAGCACCGTATCCAGCAGAGCCTGGGCCATATAATAGGTATATCCGTCCGCCGCTTTCACTTTCACATAAGCTTCCGCCGGATTTACACAAAGCGCCACGTTGAAAGGAAGCGTCCAGGGCGTAGTGGTCCACGCCAGGATATACGCATCCTCATCTTTTACCTTAAAACGGACAACGGCAGAACGTTCTTTGACGTCCTTATATCCCTGAGCCACCTCATGGCTGGACAGCGGAGTACCGCATCTGGGACAGTAGGGTACGATTTTATATCCTTTATATAAGAGACCTTTTTCCCAGATCTTTTTCAGCGCCCACCATTCAGATTCGATAAAATCATTGTCGTAAGTGACATAAGGGTGATCCATATCTGCCCAGAATCCTACCATCTGGGAAAATTCTTCCCACATCCCCTTATATTTCCACACACTCTCTTTACAATGCTTGATAAAAGGCTCCAGACCGTATTCTTCTATCTGCTCTTTTCCATCCAGTCCCAGTTTCTTTTCCACTTCCAGTTCCACCGGAAGGCCATGGGTATCCCATCCTGCCTTACGGGGTACCATATAGCCCTTCATGGTACTATAGCGGGGGATCATATCTTTGATTACACGGTTCAGCACATCGCCGATATGGGGCTGTCCGTTGGCTGTCGGCGGGCCGTCGTAGAAGGTATAAGTCGGCCCTTCTTTCCGGTTTTCCATACTCTTTTCAAAAATATGGTTTTCTTTCCAGAATTCATTTACTTCATTTTCCCTGTCCACAAATTTCAAGTCGGTTGATACTTTTTTATACATGCTTTTTCCTCCTGCACTATTGGAATAAAAAAGAGCCCCCGCCCTGCAACAGGACGAGAGCAATGCTTCGCAACCACCTCTTACAACATACTTCCATACGCGTCCCTGATAACGGAGGGAAACCGGCGCTTCCTACTCGGATCATCCTTTCAGACAGGCAACTTGGGAGTGATGTTCTTCTGCACCTACTGATACCGGTCTTCCACCGTCTCCGGCTCGCTTAAAATCTTCGATGCAGCGTACTGTCTCCTTCATCGTTTTTCACCATAAACATTATTCATTATAAATTCATTATATTTAGATTGTCAATGGGTAATCTGCTGCTTCTTTTGCCTTTTTTTCTTTTGCAGCAATTCTTTTTTCGCCCGGATATCATCCGCTTCTGATCTATCGATCAGTTTCATCGTTTTTATAACGTATATTTTCCCGTTTTCCGCTTTTTTTATCCGCACCTTTCCCTTCAGATACCCGTGTCTGGGGCAAAGCGCCACACAGCAGTACGTTTTCTGGTTTAATGAAAACCAGCGGATTTTTTTCCTTACATTTTTCCGGCACAGAAAGCACCGGCCGGCCGCCACCTCTTTATCTTTCATGGCTTCTTCTTTTCCGGGAAACTCCCGGGTGATATATTTTTCACTGTAAGGATAAGCAACGTAAAGTTCTTCCTCCTTGCATCTGGGATGCTGAAAACTGTCAATGGAAAAATTATCCTCAGCCACTGCAAGATCCAGTCTTTTAAAAATCTCCGCCGTATAATAAGCATCCGCCAGAGCATGGTGGAAATCCTTGGACTTTTCCATCCCCAGATAATCGATTCCATACTCCAAAGCTTTACGGCTTTTCCCGTCTTCATAAGTTATACTGAACAGCTTTTGCACATCATAGAACTTTACCGGGCCTTTTAGAAGATCAAGCAAATGGTAATACTTCATATTTCTTTGCAGTTCCAGCAGATCCATATTTCCCCAGGTACAGAAGATATAATCTTTCCCGCACCAGCTGAAAAAATCCCGCACCGCTTTATAAAAAAAATCTCCTTCCTTTAACTGTTCCATATCCATATCCAGAATCTCTTCTGTTTTAAAATGAAGCTTCTTATAAACCATAGGGCGCACCAGCCGGTGGAATTCCCCGGTCATCTCTTTTTTTCCATTTAACTTCACCGCGCCGATTTCAATGATTTCAAAGGGGAGCCGCTGATTTTCTTTATCTTTTCCGTAAGGACATTGATTCCATTCCAAATCAAATACGATATAATTCATGAGTGTTCTCCTTTTTCTTCTGCCCATTATAACACAGTTTTTATATAATGTACAAAATACATGACGAACCTTGTTTTCAATTATACTTTCTGCCAGAAAATAATAAAAACTATTGACCACATATATATGGAAAGTGGTATTATAATAAGTAACGCCAAAAATGAAAAGAAAGGAAGGAACACCATATGAATCGAAAACTTCTTCGATCTCTGAGGGAATACAAAAAGGAATCTATCCTGACACCCATCCTGGTTATTTTTGAAGTGTTCATGGAAGTCCTGATTCCCTTGCTGATGGCCAATATCATCGATGTCGGAATCGCCAACAGTGATATGAATTATATCCTGAAAACCGGACTGCTTCTGATCGTATTGGCCGTAGTCGCACTGTTTTTCGGCGCCATGGCCGGAAAGATGGGCGCAATCGCCTCATCCGGATACGTAAAAAATTTGCGTCAGGATATTTTTTACAAAATCCAGGATTTTTCATTTAAGAATATCGACCGGTTTTCCACATCCAGTCTGGTGACCAGGTTGACAACAGACCTGACCAACATTCAGATGGCTTATATGATGACCATCCGTCTGCTGGTCCGCGCTCCTATTATGATTGTCCTGTCTCTTATCATGACTCTGACAATCAGCCCGAAGATCGCTCTCATTCTTCTGATAACCATACCGTTCCTGGGAGGTCTGCTGATCTTCATTGCCAAAAAAGCGCATCCCCATTTTATCAAGGTATTTGATGAGTACGATATTCTGAACAATACCGTACAGGAAAACGTAAACGCAGCCCGCGTAGTGAAAGCCTACGTCAGAGGCGATTATGAAAATGAAAAGTTTCATAAAATTTCCGGTGTTGTCTACGATCTGTTTACCAAAGCTGAAAAAATCGTTTCCTGGAACAACCCGGTTATGATGTTCACTATTTATACTGTCGTACTCTGCATGGTTCTGATCGGCGGAAAAGACATCATCATCGGAACTATGGAAACCGGTCAGCTGACCAGCGTCATCGTATACGCTCTTCAGATCATGACTTCACTGATGATGGTTTCCTTCGTTTTCGTCCTGATTATGATCGCCCAGGCGTCCACAGACCGTATTACAGAAGTCCTGGACGAAGTTCCTGAGATGGAAGATAAAGCAGACGCCAAGACAGAAGTTGCCAACGGCGACATCGAATTTAAAAACGTGGAATTCAGTTACGCCGGAGAAGGCGGAGCCCTTTCTCTGAAAAATATCAACCTGAAAATCAAATCCGGCCAGATGGTGGGCATCATCGGCGGCACCGGAAGCGCCAAGAGTACCCTGGTTCAGCTGATCCCCAGACTGTACGACGTCACAGACGGAAGCGTGATGGTCGGCGATGTGGACGTCCGGGACTACAAACTGGAATCTCTGCGCGATCAGGTTTCCATGGTACTGCAGAAAAACGTACTGTTCACCGGTACCATCTACGACAACATCCGCTGGGGTGATGAGAACGCCAGCAAGGAAGAAGTGGAAAGAGTCTGTAAACTGGCTCAGGCTGACAGCTTTATCCGTGAATTCCCCGCCCAGTACAATACGATGATCGTGGAAGGCGGAAATAACGTATCCGGCGGCCAGAAACAGCGTCTGTGTATCGCCAGAGCGCTTCTGAAAAAACCGAAGGTTCTGATCCTGGATGATTCCACCAGCGCTGTCGATACCAGAACCGACGCCATGATCCGTAAGGCATTCCGGGAAGAAATTCCAGATACCACTAAGATCATCATCGCCCAGCGTATTTCTTCTGTGGAAGACGCTGACATGATTATCGTTATGGAAAACGGTGAAATCAACGGAATCGGTACCTCGGAAGAACTTCTGAAAACCAACGCCATCTACCGCGAAATCTATGAATCTCAGGTGAAAGGAGGAAGCGAATATGAGCAGCAGTAAAAAAGGCGGCGCCCGGGTAACCCGCAATACGTTAAAAACCGCTGCCCGGCTGTTAAAATACGTAACCATTGGTTACAAAGTACAGTTTATCATCGTTATTCTCTGTATCCTGATGTGCTCTGTTTC
>ERZ1090865.1288-NODE-1289-length-12615-cov-83.758917_pt1 | contig 12615 bp, 9 predicted proteins | sample MGYA00478478_ERZ1090865 | MGnify/ENA primary metagenome ERZ1090865 (study PRJEB33644, sample SAMEA5815715) | chicken gut metagenome | biome: Chicken; feature: Gastrointestinal Tract; material: Caecum | place: Ireland | collected 2019-01-01 | study: A study of... | reverse complement strand
AAGTAAATCATCGTGTAAAGGATACGGATATTGTTTGCGAACAAAAGTGGCAAGCGATGCCTGTGGCTATCCAGATAGCCCCACGCGCTTGTTGAGGGAAGTCCCCCAAGCCCCCTTGGAACACAGATTTTCAATCTGTGGCTGCGCGTTCTTGCGAACGCTTTTGACCGCGACCAGCTCACCGCTGGCCGTGGTCTTTTTCTTTCTGTTGCGGCTCGGTCTGCTCCATCGCCAGGACCCGATCCACATTGTTCTTGACCGTCAGCAGCTCCCGCATGGCGGCGCGGGCCTGCCGGTACTCTCCGTAAGCCTTTTTCTTGTCCGCCAGCAGCTGGGCGTACTCGGTCTGAAGCTCCTTGATGGTGGGCAGCTTCTTCACATTCAGCTCGTTGAAGGCTTCCTTGGCGGCCTGGTGCAGCAAGATTTCCTCCTCATGCTCCTGCCGGAATTTCCTTGAATACCCGGCCTTGCGGTAAGCCGCATAGGCGTCGCGGGTCTTGGCGTAGTTGACGATGTGGGTGCGCAGCACGGCAATCTCGGCCATGCGCTTCTCGGCGGCCTTAATCTGATCGGACAGCGCATGGTAACGGGCCGTTGCCTCTGCTGTTTTTGTTTCCAGATCGGCATAATCCAGCAGCCCGTGTTCGGACAGGTAGTTGAGGGTCTGCGCCATCTGTTTGAGGTTGAACACCTTGGCCCAGCGGGCATACCCGGCACCTTTCCCGGCCTGGAGTTTTGCCTGGATGTCCACCAGCAGATTGACCTTGGGCGGGGCGGCCTGCGCGGCAGGCTGCTTGCGGGGCGTATGCTCTTTCTGGCCGGAGAGGACCGCCAACAGATCGTCCAGCGTGTAGCCGTCCCCCAGCCGGTCAAAGCGGACGTTGTTGCCCCAGCCCTCCGCGCCGATGGAGATGGTTTTTCCGCGCCGGTGAACGGTAAAGCCGTCCTGCTCCAGCAGACGCAACAGCTCCTCCAGGCTGGCCGGTTTCTGCGCCAGTGCCCGGTCAATGGCCTGACGCAGCTGCTCCTTGTGGGAGGGCTTCGCCGCGTCACCCAGCCACTTGTTGTAGCTCTGGCCGCGCCGCTTGGGAGCCTCCACAATGGAGTAACCGTTCTCAACGCAGATGGTATCGCTCAGACGGTGGACGGCGCGGGTGCTGCCCCAAAAGTTGCGGAACTTGCGGTCACACTCCAGCGTGGTGGAGTTCCATATAATATGGTTGTGGACGTGAGCCTTGTCGATGTGGGTACAGACGATGAAAGCGTGCTTGCCCTTGGTGAAGCGCCGGGCCAGCTCCACGCCCAGGCGGTTGGCTTCCTCCGGCGTGATCTCGCCCGGCACAAAGGACTGCCGCAGGTGGTAGGCAATCACATCGTCCGCACCGCGCACCCGGCCGGTGCGGGCGGCGTAGGTCTGCTTGTCCAGCAGGAACTGCGCATCGGCCACGCGGCTGTCACACTGGTAGCTGGTGATGAGCCTGCCGTGGTCGGTCTTTTCTGGATTTTTTACATAGTCGATGATGTCGCTGATCGCCTTGCCGACCGTGCGGCCCTTGCCGGCGTGCAGCGGTATAATGCGGGTGGTGGCCATGTGGGGTCCGCCTCCTTTCCAAAAAATAAGCGGCCTGCTCATCACAGACCGCATCGGTTTACTCTATATCAGTTTCCTCGTCCATATAAAAATCGAAATCTTCCTCAAAGTCATCTTCCAATTCATCCAGTTCTATCCTGGGCGGGAACCGCATTTCATATTGCTCCGTTGCCAAGGCCCGCACGGCATCCCGCCTGTCTTTCATCCGTTTCTTCAGCCACGAAAGCTGTTCTTTGGATAATCGCCAGGGAAGGTTGACAAGCCGGGTAAGCGTCATTTCTTCTGCCTGCTTTTCTGGCGGGAGAGCGGCGCAGGTTTTACAAATGTGCGCGGCGTGACCCTTGCCGGAAAACTTTTCGTTTGCCTTATACTCGCCACAGACCTTGCAGTAGTGTCCACGCTTTTTCATACCGTGCCCTCGCAGCGAACGAACAACTGCCGCACCGCAGCCATGACCGTATCCCAGCCAAGGTCGGACGCATAGGAAAACTTTTTCTGATAGGCCGCCCACAGGTCCTGCATGACCGGGCTGTTCTCCACTTCATCAAAGACTTCGGCGGCCTCGGCCAGATGGCGCTCGGTGCCGCGCTTGTGGGCTGTCGCCAGCAGCGCGTCATGGAGAACGTGCGGGTCCAGAGTGCTGCCATAGAGTTGTTGCAGGATGGCGATGTCGTAAAAATCTCTCATACGGGTGTTGGTCGTGGTCCGGGTGATGATGGTTTCCAGCTTTTCGGCCAGCACGGTCTCCAGGTTATAGGCCCAAACGTCGATGGAGCGGTCCTCCAGCATGAGCTTGAAGCTGTACCGCACCTCTTTAGGGGTGATGGCGTCGCCGGTGGAAATGTCGATTTTCAGCGGGGTGCGCACCCCGTCAAAGAGCGTTGTCATCGTCACCCGAATGCCGGGATATTCCGCTTCATCCATGATTTCCGAAATGCTTTTCACCTGGAAGGTAACGCCGTCGTCAATGGGAACGGCGATGATCTCGGCCATCATGTTCTCCACATCCTCCACGCTGACGTTGGCCCCCTTGACCGTTGCGTCCAGGTCCATCGTGGAGCGGGCGTCCAGACCGACCATCGCGGCCACCAGCATCCCGCCCTTGAGGATGAATTTGTCCCGGTAGGACGAGAGAGAAATGCGTTCCAGAAAACGCTCCATCATATAGTTGCGCATCAAAATCTGCGCATCCGCAGCATTTTTCTTTGACAGGTTGCGGATCAAATCTTTCAGCTGTCTGGCTGTCTTTATCATAACAGTACCTCCAAATACTGGCGTAAAATCTTCTCGACCCGGAACAGTTTGGCATAGCGCACCAGCGTCCGCAGGTCCTTGTCTTTCCGGCGGGCATACGCTTTCAAAGCGTCCTGGAATGTCTGCATCTCGATGTGGCTCCGGCTGCGCAGCACATCGCAGATCGTCCGTTCCATATCATAGACCGGCACATCGTGGCCGAAGGGGGTCTGCGCAGTTGTCAGGCCGACCTCATGCAGCTCCGCCTTGATGGTAAAGACCTGAACGCCCTCATTCTTAAGCCGGGTGGGGTTGTAGCCCGTCTTGACCGTAATGGAATAGGCCAGCGGCTCCCGGTCGGTCAGGTCGTGGAAAAACAGCGCCGTTTCATGGGAAAAAACTGCCTGCGGACAGCGAAGATGCAGCAGATACATGGCGTCCACCCAGGCGTCTTTGGAAAGATAAATCCCATGCGCCGCCTGTTCCAGCCCACGAGACTGCACGAATTGATAAAAAACAGGTTTTGAGATCCCGGCCGCGAGGACCTGCCCGGTGCGCAGCATCCCATCCTGACGTTCCATCAGCTGGTCCAGCTGTTGAAATTGGCTCACGTTCTTCACCTTCCTTTCATGCTAATATTATACGCGAAATTAGCACGAAAGTAAAGTCAAAAAATTGCCGGGCAATCACTCCCGGCAATTCTTCGCTTCCTATTCAGCCGTACACCGCGTCCTGGATCGCATACCGCAGGTCCTGCACCTTGCCCACCAGCCAGGCGGCGGCCATCGGCAGGCCCAGCGGGCTGACCAGGAAGGCGATCACCAGCAGGATTACGCCGTTTTGCGGCGAGTAGGTCACAAGCACCGCGATCCCCAGCAGCGCCACCACCGTGGAGGCCAGGCCGAAGATGAAGCTGGACACATACAGCAGCCCGAAGCACAGCCAGGTGAACAGCATCAGCGCCAGCACCACCGGCGCGGCAAGGATTTTCAGCCCCAATTTCAAAATAAACAGCACCGCTCTCATTTCAGCGCCTCCTTCCGCCAGTCCAGGTAGGGCTGGCACAGTTCTTTCACGGCTTTTTCATCGGCTTCTGTAACTTCCCGGCGGCCTTTCGTCCGGCGGAGCAATTCAAAGTCCTGGTAATCCGTGAGCAACAGGTCAAACAGTTCCTCCGGGATTCGGCAGAGGATACCGTCCACACAGTAGCGGGAATCCTTGTTCCAAGTCAATCGGACATAGCCGCGTTTACAAGGGAGAACTTCTTCCTCCGGGTCGTGCAGCAGGTACTCATGAAAAATCTCCAAGACGTTTTCAAACGTCAACATCAGCCATCACCTCGTTTCTGACTCCATTATCAATCACACCCCACCAAAACGCAACGATACGGGCAAAGAAAAAAAAGAGGGAGGCCCGGCGATGCAGTCTGCACGCGCCGGACCTCCCTCACAGCCGGGGCGTATGCCCCTGTCACGACAGCTTTGCCAGCTGGGTCAATACCTGATGCACCCCATCCCACAAAGCCTCCTGCCGCCGGGATATATCCTCCAGGTCGGCGTCGTAAATGCGCCCGGTTTCATGCACACGGCGGGTCAGCTGGTTCAGGTTGTTGCTGGAATAGCGCATCAGGGACACCAACTCCTTCAGCTCCGGCAGTTCCAGGCGCACCACATAACCGTCCAAGGCCATCTTGCGCAGGTAGGCTTCCCGGTTCGTTGTTCCCAGCTGGGCCATCTTCTGTTCGATCAACGCCAGTTCTTCCGGCGAGACCCGGAAGTTCAGCTGCACCTCCCGCTTGCGCTTGGGGGCGCTCATCGCTCCGGCTCCTTTTTCTTATAGATGGGGGATTTTTTCTCCGGCTTTTCAGCGGGGCGCGGCTCCTGTTTCAGCTGGCGGCGGACCGAGGGGCGGCGCTGGCGCAGCTCTTTGGAACGGTCCTCGCTGGCCAAGATGGTGACATAGGTGCCGGGCAGTTCCTTCATGCCGGTGATCGCCAGACTGCGGAACGGCAGCAGCGTCATCAGCTGGTCATGGGCCTGGGTGCCTGCGCGGGCCAGAAAGTCTGGCGAAACGCGGGCCATGTAGTGGGTGCCGTGGGGGCTGTTGGGTGTACCCGGCGCACGAAGCTCCTGCAAAAGCCGGGCGGCCTCGGCACGGATTTCCTCCGGCGTCAGCGGCTGGAGCCGCAGATAATCCTGCCGCGCCTGGCTCAAGAACAGATCGACCAGGCCGGAGTGGCTGTCCACCACAAAGTCCAGGTTGCGTTCGCCGCCAAAGCCGTCCGGGTTGGGCGGGATGTCCACCGTCCTGGCCCACGCCTTGTTGGCCGGGCTGAAACGCTCATCCCACTCTTTCTGCTGCACGGTATTTGCCAGCACATAGAGGATGCGGGTGTAGCCGAACTGCTCGATCACCTGGGGTACCGCGTCCTTGTCCAGCCGGTTGTCCCGGTAATGTTCCGAAATGGCCGCCTCGATGGCCTCCTTGCAGGCGATGTTGGCGCGGCGGGACGCCCGGTACAAATCCAGGTCGTCCTGCTCACGGGCATAGGCGGCGTCGTGCCGGTAGAGCGGCAGTTCCCGCTGGGCGTCCAGCGCCGCCTCGGCCCGCTGCTCGATGCTGTCCCGCACCACATCCATGTAGGAAGTTTCCCGGTCGGCAAACTCCTTGTAGACATCCGCCAGCGGAGACGGCGACGCCAGCAGCGCGGCGGCCCGGCTTTGGGGCAGGTCCAGCTCCTCCATCGCCATCAGGATGTCCTCCCGGACCGTGTACTCATAGGTATGCTTTAGAATTTCTTCCGGGGGCTGGCTTTTCAGCCAGTCCCGGAACTTGTCCTGTTCGGCGGCCATCTTCTCATAGAGGGCCGTGTTTTTGTCGGTATTCATGTTATCGCACCTCCTGTTCGTGGTGTTTGGGTTTCTTTTCGGGGCAGCGCGGCGGCACCGGGCGTTTCAGACCCTCCAGCACCGAGGGGCGGCTGCTCTTGGCAAGCACCGCCTCCGGCGCAGGGCGGCCCCGGCCGTCCATGTTCAGCAGTACATCCAGCTCGGCCAGCCGGGCGGATTTGTCCCGCAGCTCCTGCTCCTGTGGGAAGGGCTTACCCACCTCTGCCTTGGCGGCGGCCTGCTGCTGGTAGAGGTTGTCCAGCTGGTTCTTCACCGCTTCCAGCCGCTGGGGCATCTGACTGAGCGCATTGTCGATACGGGTTAGATTTCCACGGGGGTCTGTGCCCAGCGTCGCCCGGTGGGTCATCTGGCCTTTCAGCAGGAGCATATACTCCTGCCGGAAAGCGTCAAACGACACCGACATAGTGAAGCCCCGGTAACTGCCCACCGGCACCGGGTCGGCCCCTTTGACCTCCTTGCAGGCGTCCAGCAGCGCCGCACCGGCGTTCTCCTTGTCGGTGAGGGTGTCGCCACGGACTTCCATCCCGGCAAAGCCGTCCTCCGGGTGAGGATGAGCGGCCAGGGTCGCCATATCCGCTTCCAGCCCGGCGATAAAGCCCTTGTTTTTCTCGATCTCCTCCGGGAAGGTTTTGAGCAGCTGGTCCTCCAGGCGGTACTGCTTGCTCTGGTGGTCGGCCTTCATCAGCTTTAACCGCGCCACGTCCACATCCAGGTCCATGCGTTCCTTGATGCGCGGGTCCCCGGCGCACAGCGCCTTGATCTCGGCAAAGGACAGCGCCGTTTCGTCCACATCGTCGCAGCTTCGCACCGGCGATTTGGAGGTCATAATCTGGCTGATGAATTTCTGTTTGTTTTCCACCGTCTGCCAGAGGTAGGCGTCAAACGTCCCCTCAGTGACATAGCGGTACACATGGACAGTCTCGTTCTGGTTGCCCTGGCGCTCAATGCGGCCCTTTCGCTGGGCCAGGTCGCCGGGCCGCCACGGGCAGTCCAGGTCATGCAGCGCCACCAGGCGATCCTGCACGTTGGTGCCTGCACCCATCTTGGCCGTGCTGCCCAGCAGGACGCGCACCTGGCCGGTGCGGACCTTGGAGAACAGCTCCTTTTTGCGCACCTCGGTGTTGGCCTCATGGATAAAGGCAATCTGCTCGGCGGGCACACCTTTAGCGATGAGCTTCTGCCGGATGTCCTCGTAGACCGTAAAGGCCGGTTCCGGCTCGTCCAGCGGCACCGCGTCCTCCAAAGCGTGGAGGGTCGGGTTGTCCAGCGCCTTCGCTACCTTTTTGGCAGGCCGGGCCTGGGGCGTGGAGATGTCGCAGAACACCAGCTGGGTCAGCTTGTCGGCCTCGCCGTCCCGCCAGATCTGCATGATGTTGTCCACGCACTGGTTGACCTTGGTGCCCGGCTCATCCGGCAGCAGCTGGTTGATGATCCGCTGGTCCAGCCCCAGCTTGCGCCCGTCGCTGGTGATCTTGAGCATATTGTCCTGGGACGGGTCCACCGTGCCGCTGTGTACCAGGGAAGCGCGTTCCGAGAGCGCCTTCACCATTTCCTGCTGCTGTTCGGTGGGCTGGGCCACGATGTTGTGATATTCTACCTCCGGGGTGGGAAGATGGAGCTGGTCGGCGGTCTTGATGTCTGCCACCTCTTTGAACAGGTTCATCAGCTCCGGCAGGTTGAAGAACTTGGAGAAGCGGGTCCGCGCCCGGTAGCCGGTCCCTTCCGGGGCAAGCTCCAAAGCGGTCACTGTCTCCCCGAAGCGGCTGGCCCAGCAGTCAAAGTGCGCCATGCCCAGCTCTTGCAGCCGGTCATATTGGAGATACCGCTGCATGGTGTAAAGCTCGGTCATGCTGTTGGAAACCGGCGTGCCGGTGGCAAAAACTACACCGCGCCCGCCTGTGATTTCATCCATGTACCGGCACTTGGCAAACATATCGCTGGATTTCTGCGCGTCCGTAGTGGAAAGGCCCGCCACATTCCGCATTTTTGTATAGAGGAACAGGTTTTTATAATTGTGCGCCTCGTCCACAAAGAGCCGGTCCACGCCCAGCTGTTCAAACGTCACCACATCGTCCTTGCGGTCCTCGGCTTGCAGCTTTTCCAGCCGCGCCTCCAAAGACTTTTTCGTGCGTTCCAGCTGCTTGACGGTGAACCGTTCCCCGCCGCTGGCCTCCACCTCGGCGATGCCCTCGGTGATTTCCCAAATCTGCTCATGCAGCAGCCGCTCCTGGCGTTCCTTGCTGATGGGGATTTTCTCGAACTGGGAGTGACCCATGATGATGGCGTCGTAGTCGCCGGTGGCAATACGGGCACAGAACTTCTTGCGGTTGTGCTTCTCGAAGTCCTTTTTGGTTGTCACCAGGATGTTCGCGGACGGGTACAGACGCAGGAACTCCGAAGCCCACTGTTCGGTCAGGTGGTTGGGCACCACGAATAAGCTCTTTTGGCACAGCCCCAGCCGTTTGGCCTCCATCGCGGCCCCTACCATTTCAAACGTCTTGCCCGCGCCCACCTCATGGGCCAACAGCGTGTTGCCGCCGTACAGCACATGGGCGATGGCGTTTTTCTGGTGTTCCCGCAGGGTGATGGCCGGGTTCATGCCGCCAAAAACAATGTGGCTGCCATCATATTCGCGGGGGCGGGTGGCGTTCATTTCCTCATTGTACTGGCGCACCAGCGCCTGCCGACGTTCCGGGTCGCGCCAAATCCAGTCGCGGAAAGCATCCCGGATGGCCTGCTGCTTTTGGGCGGCCAGGGTGGTTTCCTTGGCGTTCAGCACCCGGCGTTCCTTGCCGTCCGCGTCCTCCACGGTGTCGTAGATACGCACATCCCGCAGATTGAGGGAATCTTCGAGGATTTTATAGGCGTTGGCGCGGCCGGTCCCGTAGGTCGAGTAGGCGGCCACGTTGTTTTGCCCCACGACATTTTTGCCGGAGATCTGCCACTCCGCCGTAAAGGGGGTGTAGTGGACTTCAATGCTGCGCTGGAGGTAAAAAGGCGTGTCGAAGGTCTCGTACATGAATTGCTGGATATACTCCTTGTCGATCCACGTTGCCCCCAGCCGCACCTCGATCTCGGAAGCGTCCAGGTCTTTGGGCTGGGCGGCGGTCAGGGCCTCCACGTTGACCGCAAAGGCCGGGTCCTGCTCCGCCGCCCGCTGGGCCTGGCGCAGCTTCCGGCGCACGTTGCCGGAGAGGTATTCATCGGCGGTCACATAATGGGGCGTTCCGTCCGGCTCAGTCTGGCCCGGTACACGGAAGATGACACCGCGCAGCTCGTCAGCCAATTCTTCGCCGGTTTTGCCGGTGAGCTGTTCCATGTAGGCCATATCCACGCAGGCTTTTTCAGAAATGGAGACCGCCAGGGCCTCGGAGGCGGTGTCTACGGTGGTGACGGCCTCATGTGGCTTGATCGTGCGTTTGGTGAACATATCTGCCTTGCGCTCCAACCGGCCATCCTCGTCCAGCACCTCCAGGGCACAGAGCAGGTAATAGCTGCTGTCATCGGCAAAGGCCAGCCGGTTCGCCCGGTCATTGATAAGTCCGTACTTGGCGGAAAAATCGTCATAGCGGCGGTTCAGTTCGGCCATCTGCGCCCGGATGTCGGCATCCGGCGCGGCGGCGTCCATCTCCAGGTCGATGAGCCGCTGCACACAATCCCGCAGCCCCACCAGCCCTTTGACGCGGGCCTCGGCGGTGGCGTTCAGGTCAGGGCGCACCATGCGGCTGTTTTCCCGGAAGTACACCGCGCCGTCCACCACCGTGTAGGAGTAGTTCTTCACATTGGGGTCAGCCGGGAGGGATTCGTCGATGTCCTCGCCCTCGCCCAGCTCCGGCAGCGCGGCCTCCTGGTAGGTGCCGCGAATGTACTTCACGGCATCGTGCAGCTGATCGGCCAGCTCCAGCCCCTCGATGGGGGCCACGGTGTAATCCTGTTTGCCGTATTGGGTGCTTTCGGCGGTGGGCCGCCCCAGCACCATCTCCGGGTGATCCAGAAAATACTGGTTGACCGTGAAGCCTTCCTCGGTCCGGCCGGTTTGGGTCCAGTCCGGGGCGATGTCCAGCGGACGGTCCCGCTTTTGCAGAAACAGGATGTCGGACACCACATCGGTCCCCGCATTGGCGCGGAAGGCGTTATTGGGCAGGCGGATGGCTCCCAGCAGCTCGGCCCGCTGGGCCAGATACCGGCGCACGGTGGAATCCTTGGCGTCCATTGTATAGCGGCTGGTGACGAAAGCCACCACGCCGCCCGGCCGCACCTGGTCCAACGATTTTGCGAAAAAGTAGTTGTGGATGTTGAAGCCCAGCTTGTTGTAGGCTTTGTCGTTCACCTGATACTGTCCGAAAGGGACGTTACCGATGGCAAGGTCATAGAAGTCCCGCCGGTCGGTGGTCTCAAAGCCCGCCACGGTGATGTTAGCCTTGGGGTAGAGCTGCTGGGCAATCCGCCCGCTGATGGAATCCAGCTCCACGCCGTACAGCCTGCTCCCGGCCATGCTCTCCGGCAGCATCCCGAAGAAATTACCCACGCCGCAGGACGGTTCCAGAATGTTGCCGGTGCGGAAGCCCATCTGCTCCACGGCCTCATAGATGGCGCGGATGACGGTGGGGCTGGTATAGTGGGCGTTGAGGGTGGAGGCCCGCGCCGCAGCGTATTTCTCTGGGGTCAGCAGTTCTTTCAGTTCCGAATACTCGGCATCCCACGCGGGTTTGTCCGGGTCAAAGGCATCCGCCACGCCGCCCCAGCCCACATAGCGGGACAATACCTCCTGCTGTTCCGGCGTGGCCTGCCCGGTGGTCTCTTCCAGATATTTCAGCAGCTTGATCGCCGCCACATTGGCCTGGTACTTGGCCTTGGGGCCGCCCTCGCCCAGATGGTCGTCGGTGATGCGGAAGTTCTCGGCGTTGCGGCGCAGGTTGTCCCGGTACTCCTGATAGGCCGCCTGTTCGGCTGCCCTCTGGTTGGGGAAAGTCTGCCACTCACCGTTCACCGGGATGGCGACCGGGTGATCCGGCTTTTCCTCCGGCTGCGTGTCCGGCGTCGGTTCAGGCGGCGTGGGTTCCGGCCGGTCAACGTGCAGCCGTTCCACCACCACGTCATAGGGAAGTCCGTTTTTGTCACCGGGGTAGACGGCCACCGTCTCGGAGTGGAACGCCGGTGCCTCAGCGGCTTCTTCAATGGGCTTGGCGGTTTCGGCAGGTTCTTCCACGGCGGCAGGGGCTTCCATATACGGTTCATCCTGCTCCTGCACAAAGCCGTCCAGCTGGCGGGCATATAGCCCGCGCAGCAGCGGTGCAACCTCATCCCAGCGGAAGAACAGCATGGCCAGTCGCTTCTCGTCCGCGTCCAGCACTTCCAGCTCGATGCCTTCGGGTATGGTTCGGTAGTCGGCGGTATCGCCGGTCTCCAGCTCCATCGTCTCGATGATGTCAGGATAGGCCCGGCTCAGCCACAGGGCGACCTCCCGGTTGCTCTTGCCGGTGCGCAGCAGTTCGGAAAGCTCCGCCTTGTCCGGCGCGCCGATCAGGCCGTGGGCCAGCACGTCCCGCAGGTCCTGGTCCGCCGTGTCAGGGTTGACGGGCAGGAACTCGGTGTAGAAGTCGTTGCGGTTGTCTGCCCGCAAAAGCTGCTCGAACCGCTCCCGGCTCTCGACCCGGTAGATGGGATAGCTCATGCCGGTGGGCAGCAGCTGCACCGTATCCTCCCGCAGTTCGGTAATTTGATGGGCGCGGTCATCCAGATAGACGGTATTGCCCACATTGTAAACCGGGGCGGACGGATCGTAGGCGGTGCGCTCCGGGATGGTGCCCCGGATGGCGGCATATTCCTCGTCCGACACCGTGATGTCGATCTCATGGGTGGGTTCGCCGCTGCCAATGGTGAGGGTGTCGCCCTCGCGGGTGACGGGCTGGCCGGATAAGTCCGGCACAGGCGGCTTTGCCGCTGCCTCGGCCTGTTCCTCGGTTGCGACGGCCTCCACATCCCGCATGACCTGCCGGATGAATGGATCACTGTCCAGCTTTTCCGGGTCCACCACCTGGCCGTTCACGATGCCGCGCTCGGCCAGGGCCTCCCGGATGGCGATGGAGTCGATGTTGTCAAATCGGTCCTGCTCCGCCTCGGTGTAGAACCGATCTTCCTTGATGAGCTGGACGATCCGGCGCTGCACCTTGGGCCAGGGCACGTCGCCCGCCGCGCCGTCCACCGTCACAGGCAGGGCCGGGAGATCATCGCCGTACTCCTGCCGCAGCCAGGCGGCGGTATCCTTTTCACGGGCATGGTCCTTCATGTAGCGGACAACCGCGTGCTTACTTTCAATATTGCCGTTCCATTCCTGGATGGCGGCGTCGATCTCCGCCTGGGTCAGCGCCCGGCGCACAGGTTCCGCCTGCGCAGCGGGTTTGGGCATAGAAAAAGCAGAGGGCGTTTTCACACTCTCTGCTTCGTCGATTTTATGGATTTGTTCCGCTTCGGAGAGGAACAGGTTTAAGGTCAGCTGTTGATAAGTTCCGCCAGCAGGATCTCCTCCGCCTGGGCCTTGCAGGTGTTCATCAGGCCCACCCACTGCATGGGGTCGCTGGCTTTCAGCTGCTCCGTCGCGCCCGCTGCCTCCGCCAGCCGGGGCATCATCTGCTCCAGACGGCTGTTCGCGGTCTCGTCGATCTCCCGAAGGTGCGGGTACAGCTTCTCGCTCATCAGCAGCTGGTTGTAGAGGATGGGCCGGTGTTCCTTCAGGTACGCTTTGCGCATCCTGCCGTACTTGCCCAGGGGCTTCTCCGGCTGTTCGGACAGCTTCAGGTCGGGGATCAGGTAATCGCCGTTCCTCGTGTAAGTCAGGTTGTTCTCCATGTGTGGCACTCCTTTCCGCGCTCTTGGCGCGCT
>ERZ1090865.1285-NODE-1286-length-12629-cov-10.332830_pt1 | contig 12629 bp, 11 predicted proteins | sample MGYA00478478_ERZ1090865 | MGnify/ENA primary metagenome ERZ1090865 (study PRJEB33644, sample SAMEA5815715) | chicken gut metagenome | biome: Chicken; feature: Gastrointestinal Tract; material: Caecum | place: Ireland | collected 2019-01-01 | study: A study of... | reverse complement strand
GAAATAGTAGGCCCCGCAGATGGCGTCATGGCTGACCACCTGCTTTTCCACCGTGTGGCAGACGTTGCCGTCGGCGCCGTACTGCAGGTAGCTGTAGGCCGGGGAATCGCTCTCAAAAGTCAGCAGCGCCCCCGCCGGGCCCTGGGCAAATTGCCCTTCGGCGCAGAAATCATAGAAGGCTTTGCAGAGGAACAGGTGGTCGCAGTCGTTGAAGAGCAGCGGCTCGCCCTCCGGCAGGCCCTCGGCTCCCTTCAGCGCCGTGATGGCCGCCCCCGCCGTGACCTCCGGCAGGGCGATGATCCGGGCATCGGGCCAGAAGGCGCGGATTTTTTCGTCGATGGCAAAGTCCCTGATATGCTCCTCCAGCACCACGAAGGTCAGGTCGGCGCAGTCCACGAACTTTTCCACGCTGCGGGCCGCCCAGTAGAAAAAGGGCTTGCCGTGGATTTCGATCAGGGGTTTGGGGCAGACAAAACCGTTTTCAAAAAAGCGGCTGCCCCGGCCCGCCATGGGCAGGATCAGATGCAGTTTCGACATAGAACCGCTCCTTTACTGGTTGGCCTTGTCGTGCTCGGCCAGCATCCGGCACTCGGTCTCCACCACACGGGCCAGGCCGGTCTCAATATCCACCTGGGGCACCCAGCCGTAGGCTTCCCTGGCATGGGTGTTGTCGCAGAGGCTGAACTTGTTCACCTCGTGGTCGAGGATCTCCGGCTTGATGCCGTAGGCCCCGCCGTACAGCTCGGGGTACTTGGCCCAGTAGTGGCTGGAGGGGCAGTACTTGGCCTCGATCTCCTTGCCCATCACCTTGCAGGCGATGGCGTAGAGTTCCCGCACCGAGTAGCTCTGGTTGCTGGAGACATTCACCGCGTCAAAGCCCTTCTGCGGGTGCTCCACCACCCGCAGGGCCAGGTCGATGAGGTCCTCCACATAGATATAATCCCGGCGCTGGTTGCCGTCCGAGTGGAACTCCGGCGTGCGGCCGTAGTACAGCTCCCGGATCATATACCCCACAAAGGGCGGCTGCTTGCGCAGGCAGTCGATGTGGGGGCCGTAGACGTTGGCGAACCGCAGACAGGTCACCGTCATGCCGTAGGTATCGGCAAAGCTCTGGCAGAACCGCTCGCCGCAGTACTTGGTGTTGGGGTAGATCAGCGTGGGGGTGTGGAAGGAGGTCTCCACCGTGGGGAACTCCGTCTCGTTTTCATACATGGCGTTGGTGGAAGCCTGCACCAGCTGCTTCACGCCGGTGCGGCGGGCGCATTCCAGCAGGTGCACCAGCCCCAGCGTGTTCACCTCCACCGCCTGCACGGGGTCGCTCTGGCAGTCGGGCAGCGGGGCAATGCCCGCAATGTTGTACACCACATCGAACTTTTCTGTCTCAAACAGGGCCGGAATGGCCTGTCGGTCGCGGATGTCCATCCGGCGCACCTCGGGGCCGAAATCGTGGTCGTCGAATTTCAGGTTGTCCAGGTTGCCGTAGGAGAAGTTGTCGATGCCCACGACCTCATCGCCGCGCTTCCACAGCGCATGCCACAGCTGACCGCCGATGAACCCGGCGGCACCCGTTACCAGAACCTTCATAAGAAAACCTCCTTATTGCTGCACCGGAATTTCGGTGTAGGTGTAATCGTCAATCACGTTGTCCCGCCATTCCCGGGCCACAAAGGCCTTGGGGCTGCGCAGATACCGCCCGCAGAGTTTCAGCAGGCTGATGCCGAAGCTGGTGAGCTTGTTGTTGCTGACCTGGTCCTCCTCCCGCCAGCTGATGGGGAAAAAGAGCACCTTCTGCTTCAGCTGGCAGAGGGCCAGGATCATGCAGTCGTTGAAATAGAGGGTATCGGGGAATTTTTTGTAGTATCCGTTTTTCAGGGGCGCCACGGCGTAGAGGTTCAGCCCGCTGCCCAAATCGGTGATGCGGTGGCGCGCCACCAGCGTGAAGAGGGCGTTGAAGCCGTAGTTGCCCACCACCCGCAGCGTGCTGTAGCCCTGGATGCGGCTGCCCTTCATGAAGCGGGAGCCGAGGCAGCAGTCGTATTTTTTATAGGTACCGTCCTCCAGGATGGGCAACAGGTCGGCGATGGCCCCCTGGTCGTCGCCGTGGAGCACCACCAGATGGTCGTACCCGTGGGCGGCGGCGTAGCCGAAGGCCACCTTGTGGCTGCCCCCCAGGCCGTAGTTGCGGTCGTTGCGCAGAAGGTGCACCGGCGCTTCGGGGTGGCGGCGGCACCAGTCCTGGACGGCGTTCTCGGTGCCGTCGGTGGAGCGGTTGTTCACCACGATGCACTCCCCCACCCAGGGGGCGATGCGGGCGTCCAGCAGCTGGGACAGCACCCGCGGCACCTGCTTTTCACAGTTGTAGGCCGGAATAAAGACGAGCAGTTTTTCCATGGCTCAGGCTCCTTTATGACAATTCAAGTTCAGCATAGCACAAAATGCCCCCGCCCGCAACGGGCCGGCGGCCTATTTTGCCCAGCCGTCCACCACCAGCACCTGCAGGCTGGCGGTGCCGTGGGTGACGGTGTACCGGTCTGTGATGACGAAGTGTTCCTCGATCCAGGCGTGGAACTGGGCCATATCCCGCACCTCGGCGTCGTCGTAGAGGATGACATCGGGCAGCTGGCCGGGCACCATCCTGTAGTACTCCTCAAAGCGGGGGTCGCTGTCGGTGCCGGAGATCACCGACGCCTGGGCCACCGTGAGGGTGCCGTCCGCCATGAGGAAGCCAAGGCCGTTCTGTTCGCCGATGGCCTGGAGCACCGCCTGCCCCCGGTAGGGCGCCAGCGCTTCATAGAGGCATTCCTGCATGTCGGCGGCCTTCCGGTCGGCCAGGATGCCTTTGGCGGGGCCGTTTTCAATGGCCACCAGCGGCGTGTCGGCCACGGTGGCGGATTTCCAGCCGGTGGTCTGGACGCACCACACCCGGCAGACCGCCAGGAAGATCAGCATGCCCGCCAGCAGGGCGCGGCCCATCCGGGGCTGGCGGCGCAGCAGAACCAGCAGCCCGCAGAACGCCGGCCAGGTCAGATAGAGAAAGGTGGCGGGCAGGCCCAGCACGGTGGAGCGCAGGATGAACAGGTAGGCAGCCAGCCCCGGCAGGTAACCCAGCCAGAAGAGCGCCGGCACGCCGTCCAGCCGCCAGCCGCGCCAAAAGGCCCAGGCCCCGACTAGCAGCAGCACCGGCACAAACTGCCGTTCGTCCAGGCTGCCGTCCCGCACGGCCCGCACCGTGCACTGGGCTATGGCAAACAGAGCCCACAGCCCCAGCAGCAGGGCCACCCGCTCCCGGGCGAAGGCCCTGCGGCGGAAAAGCCAGGCGCCGACCACCAGCGCCGCGGCCAGCGGCCACATCCAGCCCCGCAGCACCGACAGCGACTGCCGGGCCAGCTGGGCCAACTTTTCGGCGGCGGTAAAGCCGTACTGGGGGTCGTTGAGGATCAGCCCCACACGCTGGAGAAAGGCTGCTGCATCAAAGCCCATGCCCGCCAGCGCCCAGAGAAGAAAGGCCCCGCCGCAGACAGCGCAGGTCCCCAGCAGCACCCAGGCGCCCCGGGGAATGGCGAGGAGCCGGGGTTCGCCGCCCCGGCGTCCCAGCAAGAAAAGGCTCAGCCAGAGCACCGGGAAGGCCGCGGCGCTCTGGGGGTAGGCAAGAAAACTCAGGCAGGCGAATACCGCCCCCACCGCCACCAGCCAGGGGCGACGGAAGCCCCGGGTGACATAGTGGTGGAAGCAGAGAAAGGCCGCCACCGTAAAGAGGAACTGCTGGCCGATGTAGTCGGGGCCGAGAAACCACTTGGGGGTATAAAGGAAGAGGACCAGCGCCGCCAGCCCCGCGCCGCTTTTGCCCAGGTCCCGGGCGAATTCCCGGTAAAAGGCCCAGCTCAAGGCGGCCTTGCAGACCAGCAGCACCGCCCGCACAAAGACGAGCAGCCCGGTGGTGGTGCCGGTGAGGCCCAGATAGGCTGCCACCAGCAAGGCCGGCGGCAGCGAACAGAGCTGGTGGGGCTCCCACATCTCGGCAAAGAGGCGGTCCCCCCGCACCAGCCGGAAGCCCAGGGCCAGGGCGTAGGGCTCGTCGATCTCCAGCCCCACAAAGATCTGGCGCACCATGATAAGGGCGCAGACCACCGCCAGCGCACCCCAGCCGGCGCGCACCATCCGTTTGGACATGGTCAGTCTCCCTTCAGCTGCTTGTGGAGCAGCGCGTCCCGGGCGTACCACAGGTAGGGCAGCCAGTTTTCCCGGAAGGCCTCCCCCTTGCGGACCAGCCAGGGCCGGGGCCGCGCCGCCTGGTGCTTCACCGCCGCCACATCAAAATAGCGGGCCTTGTCCCGCACCACGATCTTTGCCTCAAAGGGCAGGTCCCACCCCTCGGGGTACCAGTAGGCGGGGGTCAGCAGCCGGTAGTCGCTGCGCTCCGCCGCATAGCGGTTGAGCTGGCTTTCGTCGTGCCACCGGGCGATGACACCCCGGGCCAGGTCGTCCTCGGTGCGGCGGGCCAGCTCATGGCAGAGCTGCAAAAAAGCCGCCGCCGTGCCGCCGTTGAGCCCGCCCGACACATAGTCTTTGCCGCAGTTGTAGGGGATGTAGGCGGTGCTTTTGGGGTTGCGGTCGTAGGTGTAAAAGATGGGTTTTTTGTTCCAGAATCCCGGCTGCTGCACCAGCAGCAGGTTTTCCCCCATCTGGGGCCGGGGCAAAAATTCCTCCGCCGTGACGGTCTTTTTACAGACCAGGTTGGCGTTGAAGAAGAAGAGAAAATCGCACCGGGCCAGCAGTTCCTCCCGCCGCAGGAAGATGGAAAACCGCCGCAGCGTGCTGTAGGGCCAGTCGTAGGCCTCCTGGCAGAGCCGGTGGACCAAGGGGTCGTCCTCCCCCTCGATGTGGTCGGCGTCGGTGAAGACAAAATATTCCTTCTGGCACCCGGGCAGGAAGTTGGCCTCAAAGCTGTGGTAGAATTCCGGCCAGAAGACGGTGTATTTCCCGGTGCAAAGGTAGAGCATCCCGATTTTCGGCATCACGCGCTCCTTTTATGTCTGAGTTTTTGCAGCAGGGCGGCGCCGTACTGCCGCAGATAGACGGCATCCCGGCCCCAGCCGTAGACGATGAGGTTGAAGAGGTTGGGCACCACGCAGACGATGACCGCCCGGGGCACCAGGCCCAGCCAGCCGCCGACGGGCACCGCCTCACAGAGGGTCCAGGTGCCGCCCATGCAGACGGCCAGCGTAATAAGATGCAGCGCCTGGGCCCGCAGATAGTGCCCGAGGCTGCCCTGCATATACCGGCGGAAGACCACCACGATGCGCCCCGCCCACATGATGCAGTGGGCCACCACGGTGGCAATGAGGGCGCCGGTGATATCAAACAGCGGGAAGAGGGCGAAGCTGAGCAGCAGGTTGACGGCGGCGGAAGCCACCATGAACCACTGGTCCTGCTCAAAGTGGCCCAGCACCGCCCGGTAGGACCCCAGCATGCGGTGGTTCCAGCCCACATACTCGTTGAGGCAGAAGACCAGCACGAAGCCCAGGGGCAGCAGCCAGTCGGCGCCCATCCAGGCCGCCATGAAGGGCTGGAACAGGCAGAAATAGGCGGTGGCCACAAAGCTGGCAAAGAGGTAGCTGAAGAGGTCCATGCCCCAGAAGACCTGTTTGTCGTGGTCGTTGGCGGCGGCGGATTTGTCGTAGACGATGTTGCCGATGGCGGCGGCAAAACTGTCCATGATCTTGTTGCCAAGATCGGTGGCGCTCGTCGAAATATTGGTGTAGTTGCCCAGCAGGGTGGTCTGGGTGGAGCCGCCCATGCGGGAGGTGACGATGGTGTCCGACGAGCCGTAGATGGTGTTGGACAGCCGGTGGACCAGATAATACCGCAGATCGTGGAAGATGCCCAGGTCCTTGAAGTCCTGGAGGCTCACCTTCACGTCCCGCACATAGGGGAAGTCCTTGCGGAAGCGGCGGGCGATGACCAGGTTGGCGCAGACATTGCAGACGATGGCCACGCTGAAATAGAGCACATAGTTGGGAAACCACAACGAGACGGCGATCTTGGCCAGGGAGGTCAGCACGTTGAAGCAGAAGTCGATGCGGGTGCAGAGATACCCCTGCTGGGTGCAGGTGTACATGAGCCGCCGGGTGACAAGGAAGTAGCTGCACAGGGTGGACACCACGTTGAGGCCGTACACCGTGTACCCGGTGACAAGGGGCACATCGGGCATGATCCAGGGCAGGGCAGCAGCACCCAGCAGGGCCAGCAGGGCGATGGCCAGGCCCACGGCGCGGTAGGCCCACTTGTACATCGACATGTACTTGCTGATCTTGTCGGCGTTTTTGGCGGCGATCTGTTCATACAGGCGGTAGCTGATGACGCTGCCCACGCCGAACTCGGCGATGGAAAAAAAGTTGAACAGCTGGGTGACCACCTGGGAGGCGGTGCTGATCTGGGTGCCGAAGTTGTAGACCAGCAGCCGCCGGGTGACCAGCCCCAGCAAAAGCAGCAGCAGGCTGGACCCCACCGCGTAGGCCATATTGATGAGGGTACGTCTGGTTCGCAAAACGGGTTATCCTTTCTTGCGGCGGGCCGCAGCCCAGAGGGTGAAGCGGGGGCCACACAGCCGCATCATGGTTTGGAACATCCGCCAGTCCCGGCGGGTGTTCACCTCGGTGCCATGGGCGTAGAGGGGCCGCAGCTGCCGCAGGTACTTGAGGCATTTTTTGCGGATGGCGGCGTCGGGCACGGCGGCGGTGCGGGCCTGGGGCCAGAAAACGTCCGCCGCGGCGTCCCGCATGACGGCGTAGGTGGCGCTGTCGATGTGGCCGGCGGCGGCCAGCGCCGCCAGATGCCGCTGGGCGGCGGCCAGCGCCTTGAACCGCTTGGGCAGGTTTTTGGCGTCGGTGAGCAGGCTCCCCTGCCGCCCCACCCGGTAGTGGGTGAAGACGATGTCGAGGAAATAGATGCCCTGGCATTTGGTCAGCAGCCAGAGATCAAAGGGCCAGTCCTCGGCCCAGCGCACGTCGGGCCAGAAGTGGAGGTTATGCTCGGCCAGCCAGGCCCGGCGCAGGCAGTACTTCCACACCGACCAGTGCCCCGCGGTGTAGAGCGCCCGCAGCCGCTCGCCGTAATCCGAACTGTCAAAGGGGCCGGGCAGCAGCCGCAGCCCCGCGTGCTCGGTGAGCGTGCCGTCGGGCTGCCATTCCAGGTGCTTGCCCACATACCAGTCGTAGCCCGGATGTTCCCTGAGCGCCCGGCGCAGCGCCGCCAGCAGCCCCGGGGCCATGGCGTCGTCGCTGTCCAGAAAGAGGATCCACTCCCCCCGGGCCGCCCCCAGCCCGGTGTTGCGGGCGGCGGCCAGACCGCCGTTTTCCCGGTGGATGACCCGCACGCCGGGGATCTCGGCGGCAAAGGTGTCACAGAGCTGGGGGCCCATGTCGGTGGAACCGTCGTCCACCAGGATACACTCCCAGTCCCGGGGGCCATCCTGCTCGGCCACGCTCTTGATGCAGGCCGAGAGATAATTCTGCACATTGTACACCGGCACAATGATGGAGAAGAACGGCACGGTTTGCCTCCTTTCGCGGGTTATCGGGTTTGGATGAGCTGCCAGTGGGGCTGGTAGAGGGCTGTCTCTTTGGTGTGGGCGTACCACCGGTCGGGGGCCCATACGGTGCGCCCCGCCCCCGCCAGATACTGGGCCCACCAGCTGTAGGTGGAATTGCTCAAAACAAAGCCCCGGCAGAGGGCCATGAGGTTCATATCCGCCACCGCCTCGCCCCGGGGCATCCAGAGGGCGGGCAGCCCGGCGGTGTCGAGATTTTCCTTTGCCCAGTCCGGATCATCCGAAAAGACAAAGAGCGTTGCTTCGGGATGGGCGGCCGCCGCGGCGGCGGTGGCCCGGGCGTAGTAGGCCGGGGTGCAAACCTGGAGAATGGCGTTTTCCGGTTTGCAGTAGTCCCCCCGGCGCAGATGCACGGCCACCGGGAAGGCCGCCGTGCGGATCTCTTCCGCCAGCGGTCCGGCGGGGGCAACTTTTGCCCGCAGTTCCGCCCGGATGGTGTCGGCATAGTCGGCAAAGTAGGCCTCCCCCTGGAAATACCCCCAGGCCAGAAAGTCTTTGGAGGGGCCCCGGTGCACCGGCAGATAACCGTCGGTGGCAAAGTGCAGCCCCAGCAGATTGAGCAGCGGGGCGCAGCGGCGCTCCCACCGGTTCCAGTCCCGGGCCAGCAGGCCTTTGCGCTGTTCATACTTGATCATCAGCGCCTTGGCGGCGTTCTGCCGGGGCAGGTGGGTCTTGGCAAAGCCCGGCTGGGCCAGGATTTTCACCTCCGGGGCGATGTTCAGCGCCTCCAGGGCGCACACCGTGTGGGCGGGGGCGCCGTCCCGCCAGTCCTGCCGGTCCAGCAGGGTGACAGATTCGCCGCACCGCAGCCCCAGCGCCCGGGCAAAGGCGTAGATGAACATCTGGTTGCCCAGGCCGCCGGCCAGTTCCGCGTAGATCATCCCTTGCCTCCCAGCTGGTCGTAGAGTTGTTCCATCCGGGCGGCGGCGGTGTGCAGCTCGTACCCGGCTGCCGACAGTTCCGCCCAGTGGTCGGCATGGGGGCCATGCCCCGCGATGCGGTCCGCCGTGGCCGCCCACTGGCTCAAGGGCGCATCCAGCGGCAGGAAGTGTACCAGGTCGGTGACGGCACCGTCGTCCGGCACGTTGGTGGAGGCCAGGCAGGGCACGCCGCACCCCTGGGCCTCCACCAGGGTGACGGGGCTGCCCTCAAAATTGCTGGGCAGCAGAAACAGGTCGAAGGCGTTCATATAGGCGGGCACATCGCTCTGCACCCCCGCAAAGATCACCCGGTCGTTGAGACCGTGGCGGGCCGCGGCGGCGCGCATCTCACCCTCCATCTCGCCGGTGCCCACCAGCAGCAGCTTCCAGGCGGGGTCAGCCCCGGCCAGGGCGGCGAAGACCTCCATCAGGAACAGCGGGTTCTTCTGGTGGTTGAGCCGCCCCACAAAGCCCGCCAGCCGGTCGGTATCGGCGATGCCGTACCGGGCGCGGGTGGCGGCCCGGGCCGCGGCGTCGGGATGAAACCGCCCCTGGTCCACGGCGTTGCAGGCCACCGCAAAGTTGGGCTTACGGTCGATGTGGTCACCGAAGACGAACCGTCCCGCCGCCACGCCGCAGCCGAGAAAATAGTCGGCAAAGCACTGGTAGACCCCGTGGGCCACCCGCCAGGTCAGCGTCAGGGGCGGGTAGACGATATGGCTGTGGACGATGATCTTTGCCCGGGGGCAGAGCAGCCGCATCATGGCACAGACCGGCGCTCCGATCTTGCTGGCCGTGTGGTAGTGGATGATGTCATAGTCCTTGTGTCTGCGCAGATGCCGCCACAGCGCTTTGATGCGGTCCTTTTTGTGGTCGGGCACCGCCAGGATGTGCACGCCGTGGGCTTCCAGCGCCGGGGCGGTGCTGGCCTGGTCGGGCGGGCACTGCCCCACAAAGAGGTCCACCTGATACCGGGCGGTGTCCAGGTGGAGCAGCAGATTCTGCACATACCGCTGCACGCCGCTCTGCACGCCCAGGTGGTTGCTGATCATCAGAATGCGCATGCCGTCTCCTCTTTCCTTTACCAGTAACTGCCGCCCTCCACCGCTTCCCGGTGGGCGATGCCCTCGTTTTCCGCCGGGCGCACCCAGGCGTCGTTGTAGAGTTTCGAGATCACCGGGTGGGTGTCCCACCGCTTGCCTTTGATGCCGAAGAGCAGCTGGGTGGCGCCGCTCATCTGGATGGCCGTGTGGCCGGTGTCCCGGGCGTGGGCCGCCAGGGGCAGGCCGTAGGCCCCCGCCCCCACGATGGCCACCTCGTAGTCGGCGGCGTCCATCTTTGCTTCCATGGCCGCCAGGGCGTCAAACCAGCTGGCGTAGCCGGTGTCCTGCCCCGCCAGCCCCTGCACCGCCCGGATGACCGTCAGGCCGGAAAATTCCGGCAGCACGTCGGTGCCGGGGAAAAGCCTCTCCCGCTTTTCGTACTGGCGCAGGATGGTGTTTTTGAAGGGATGCACCACCAGCACCTTTTTGCCCGCCAGAGCGCTGCTCCAGGGGTGGGGGTGGTAGTAGGGTTCCAGCGCCCGCAGCTTGCAGAAGGCGGTGTTCCGGCAGCCCCGGATGACCTCCCGCTCCGCCCCCACGTCCCAGAGGGCCAAGAGATCAGCACTCCGGGCACAGGATACGTACAGCTCACAGAAGCGGTTGAGCGTCTCGTCGTCGGTGGGGAACACGCCGGACAGGTTGCGGATATCCTGCCGGGTGCGGTCGGTGAAATGCCCGCCGTGGGCCAATTTATCGGCCACGGTGCGCATCTCGGTGGCGCCGCACCGGGCGAAGAGGTACGGCCCGCCCTTTTGGATGGCCGCCCGGGCCAGGTCGTTGCCCGCCTCGGCGTCCAGCACCCGGACGCCCCGGTATTTCCACCCGAAGCGCCAGCCCTTGTAGAGGTTGCGCGCCGCTTCCAGCAGGGCGTTATCGTTGTCCATGGGCAGCCTCCCGCTTGTGGGGCAGCAGCGTCAGCGCCAGCTCGGCGCTGTTCTGCCACAGAAAATGTTCGTTGATCCGCTTCTGGGCGGCGGCGCCCGTGGCGTCGTCCACCCTGTCCAGCGCCGCGGCCATCTCCTCCACCGTGTCGCAGAGCAGGCCGCTGACCCCGTCCTCGATGATGAGGTCGGGGCCCGGGGCGTGGCGGGCCACCGGCGGGCAGCCCGCGTACATGGCCTCCAGCAGGCTCATGCCGAAGATCTCCTGGTCGTTGAGGTTCACAAAGGCGTTGCAGGCGTGGTAAAAGACATGCACCGCCGTGTTGGGCAGTTTGGGGATGAGCCGGCAGCGGCCCGTCAGGTCCGCCTGGGCCAGGGCGGCGGACAGCGCCCCCGCCTGGCTGCCCTGGCCGATGATCACCGCCTGCCAGTGGGGGGCGGCTTTGAGCAGCGGCACCAGGTCCAGCGGCCGCTTGTAGGGGTCCAGCCGTCCCACAAAGACGAGGATCTTTGCATCCGGGTCCAGCCCCACAGCCCCCCGCAGCTTGGTGCGCTCGGCGGGCACATCGGGGATGATGGCGGTGTCCAGCCCCACCGGCATGAGGCCTGCGCAGGGCACGCCCAGGCTTTCCAGCTCGGCGGCCACGGCGGGGGTTTTGGCGTAGGTGGGCGTTTTTTTGTAGATGGCCAGGTTGCGGCGGAGCAGCAGGTCCATGACGAGACGCACCGCTTTGTGGGAGGAGGTGCTTTTCAGCGCCCCCAGCTGGCTGTAAAAGAGGATGCCGTGCCGCTGGCAGAAACGGTAAAGGGCGGGCACCCCGGGGGAATTGTCCCCCATCACGTGGACGGCGTCCACATGCTCGTCCAGCAAAATCTGCCAGCTTTTATAGAACGCCTGGGAGCCCAGGGCGCGCACCGGCAGATAGTAGACCTTCACGTTGGGTTCCGGCTCCTCCACCGTGGGGGCGGCGGCGTCCGGGTCGGGGTAGAGCACGATGCCCCGGGCGCCCAGGGCGGCAAAGGCCCGGGCCAGGCCCACTTCCTGCCGGTTGTACAGGCCCTTGCGGCCCGAGGGCCCGCAGTAGAACTGCGGGATGGCAATGGTTTTCATGAATTTGTCTTCACCTTTGCAAGATACCGCGCGTCGATGATTTCCAGGTGATCGTCGCGGCAGTAGGTGTGAATGCCGATCATATCCTTGGGGTCCAGCCCCTGGATGCGCACGGCGGCGGGCAGTGCGGCGCACATGGGCACCTCGGAATTGCCCCGCCGGGCGGAAAACTGCAGGTAGACGCCGTAGTCCACCGTGGTGCTGACCTGGGTGGGATGGATGACCTGCTCCCCCAGCACAAAGAGGGGCCCGGCGTTGCGGCTGGTAAGATCGAATTCCCGGTGCTGCAGGTTGAAGGCCTCGTCGGGCAGCAGCTCGAAAGGCTCGCCGGAGGGTTCCGGCGGCTCGGTGCCGGGCAGGGGTTCGGGGGCGGGGGCGGTTTTGCGCAGGGTGAACCGCCGCCACCGCACATAGAGCTGGTTTTCGGGGTTGGTCTCGCTGCAGAGCAGCGTCAGGGCGTCGGGGGTGCGGTCCACGAGGATGGCATCGCACAGTTCCCCCTGGTCCCCGAACCGCTGCACCAGTTCCCACTCCGCGGGGAAATTCTTGCAGCGGTAGAGCCGCAGGCTGTGGTCATTGCCCGATTCGGGGATCATCCAGGTCTCCCCGTTCCAGTCAAAGACGGTGGGGAAGGAAAGATGGAAGTCCTCCTCCAGCGCCACCTGCCAACCCTCGGTGGTGCCGTTGTCCAGAAGATGGCACACCTCGATGCGGCCCTTGCCGGCGGCCAGGTCCATGGCCTCGGCAAAAAGATAGCGGGCGCCGTTGCGGCGGTAGAGCAGCGGGTCGGCGTACCAGAAGCCCTCCCGCCCGGGGAGTTGGGTGTAGGGCGCGCCGCCCAGGGCGGGCAGTGGGTCGGCCCCCTCCGCCGTGGGCACCGGCCGCACGGCGATGGTATAGATTTCCTTTTCGCCCGTGAGTTTGCGCAGCAGCCGTCCGGGCGGCATGTGCCTGTCTCTTATACACATCTCCGAGCCCACGAGACCCTAAGCCCTCTCGTATGCC
>ERZ1090865.1284-NODE-1285-length-12637-cov-11.990065_pt1 | contig 12637 bp, 18 predicted proteins | sample MGYA00478478_ERZ1090865 | MGnify/ENA primary metagenome ERZ1090865 (study PRJEB33644, sample SAMEA5815715) | chicken gut metagenome | biome: Chicken; feature: Gastrointestinal Tract; material: Caecum | place: Ireland | collected 2019-01-01 | study: A study of... | reverse complement strand
CTTTAATATATTAAAGCGTTGACGTATTGTATACAATATACTTGTAGTTTAAGTATTGACATATTATACAAATGGGTGTACAATCTATAGTATCAAATGAAAGAGAGGTAACTGAAATGATTACAATTAAAGACGCAAGGAAAATAGCAGATAAGTTATCAGAGGTTCAGGACGCTGTATTTATAAATGATGTTCTGATGACCGCGTTTGTTGTTAGTGGCAGAGAAAACGAGTGTTTTAAAGTGACATATGATAAAGAGACTTTGACATTTTGGAGAGGTTCTATTGTTATAGCATCAATAAATTATGAGAATGTCATTTCTATAGAAACTCTTACGGAAGTTTATGATATTAAAGAAGGGAGGTGGAAATAATGAGAGCGCAAATGAGTGTAAAAAGATTTGTAGAATGTCATAAATTCATTTGGCAGTATATTGCAAATGAATTAGAAAAGGGAACAAGTCATTCTGTTTCTCATCTAAAAGCGATAGCAGTTGAAAAGTTGCTCGAAAATGATATGATAGATTCTTTAGAGTACAAGATTGTAGCAATTAATAATAACTGCTTTTTATGTTCACATTTTGAAATGTGCTTCTGCTGTCCACTAGGGAGATGTAATTGTAGAGGGTCTTTATATGCAGAAGCGACTATATATAGAAAAATAGAAGCGGCAGAAAAGATTCGAGATATTGTGGATTATTTACTTGAAAGGGAGGAGGATTCAATTTTTATTTATGAAAGATTTAGTGAGAATGTTCAGTGACCCCACAGTTGCATTTTTCGGCGGTCTTTTGCTAGGTGAAATAATTATGATAGCGGCCGATATTATAGACAATTTGAAAGGAGGTGATGAATAATGAAAGTGACCCGTATAGACAGGAAGCGCACACGCAAAAAATATCGCATTGTACAGAAGCTTACGTTTCGTTCTAATTACGCGGTAAGATGCACCGAACCTGTCATGTCGGAAATTGTGAAAGACTTTTTCACATCATATTCCGGTACAGATGGCTATAAAAAGCTTTCACAAGATATTCTTGAATCAGAACAAAGTAGACTTGGAAAGATAGGAACACATCAATCCTCAATCTATGTAGACGAATATGCTTATCAGCTTTTAGAAGATGCGTGTTTAAAATCTATGGTAACTATGTCGCAACTTTTACGTTATATCACAGGAGGTGAATTGTTTTGCCGGAAATCAGTAGGGAGGATTACACGAGACGTAGACAAAAAGTAATGCGCCGTCTTAACACTTTATCGAAAAATAAAACTTATTCAAAAGGTGCGATAGAAGATATCGACTACTTAAGACGGCGTTTACCTCCCGTTTCGGAGATAAAAGGTGCACGCAATTTTAAAATGGCATTTCATGTTTTAGAAGTGGCTGAAAATTCCGATTTATACAGTGTGCGCGGTAGGCGGAGAATAGATAAGAGAAAAATAGCTACATTAAAATCTCACGGCGTAAATATTACATCTCATCAGGAACTGAATGATTTTTCCGATTTCATGGAAGAAATGCGTGACTATGCAGTAGCACATGTATATGACAGTACAAAAGCCGCAGAAATATTCAATGACAATAAGGGCAAGAGCACTAGGGAGTTGAAGGAATTATATCTTGAGTGGCAAAGTAATCGTAGCAAAGGTAGATGAATTTAATACAGCCATCTTTACTGAGATAAAGGCGAACCGTAATTTTAGAGGGCGCAGAAAGAACGATGATACGATATATCGTGATACAATCTGTGCCTTCGACATTGAGACAACACGTATTGAGGAAATTGAACAGTCTGTCATGTATATTTGGCAGTTCGCTTTTCTTAAAGGAGATGATATTTATGCAGTATACGGAAGAACATGGGATGAATTTAAACAGTTTTTCTCGTTAATAAATGAGGGGGAACTTATAAATCTCATCTTTGTACACAACCTATCATACGAATTTCAATTCTTGCGTTCCGCGATAGAAATAAAAGATGTTTTTGCTCTGAAATCCCGTTCAGTTTTAAAATTTAATTCATATAGTTCCGAGTTCCGCTGTTCATATCATCAAACGCACAAGTCTCTTGACAAATTCTTGAAAGATATGAATGTGGAAAATAAAAAGCTCACGATGGATTACAGCAAGAAGCGGTATCCTTGGACACCCCTTACGCAAGACGAACTCGATTACTCACTTAATGACGTAATAGGACTCGTTCAGGCAATGAAAGCCCGGTTGGAAATGGGAAACGACACCATGTACTCTCTCCCCCTCACCTCTACAGGCTATGTCCGCCGAAGGGCGAGAGAAGCCATGAAGAAATTCGATTATAGGAAACTCCACTCGATGATGTGCGATTACAGTTTATACACACTATTGAGAGAAGAGTTTCGAGGTGGCGACACTCATGCAAACCGTATGTATGCAGGTAAAATACTCACAAATGTGGAATCGTGGGATAGGGCGAGTTCTTATCCTGACGTGATGGTAAATTGTAAGTTTCCAATGTCGCGTTTCAAATTCGCGGGAAATGCAACGGTTGACGATTTATCTCGATGGAAAAAGTTTAACAAATGCTTCATTGCTAGGTTTCATTTTATAAACTTAAGACAAAAAGACGTTTATTACGGGTGTCCCTATCTTTCAAAAGACAAGGCTCTTACTCATGGGAAATGTGTGTGGGATAACGGCAGACTTTTAAACACACTAGACAAGGAAGAAATAGTATACTCCCTAAATGACGTGGACTTTGACATTGTGTCAAACGAGTATATTTGGGACGAATTGAGAATTACTGATTCATACTATGCGGAATATGGTTATTTACCTAGACCCTTAATAAACCTTGTGAAAACCTTATATAACGACAAAACATCGTTAAAAGGAGTTTCAGGACGCGAAGCAGATTACGCCCTATCAAAAGAGATGATAAACGCCTTATATGGTATGTGCGCGCAAAATCCGGTAAAGCTAGATATACTCTACAGCGACACGGAAGACCCCTTTAAACTTGAAGAAATTACAGAAGAGGGATTACATGAAAAACTTTTAAAATATAATCACAGGGCGTTTCTTCTTTACGCTTGGGCTTGTTGGGTGACATCATGGGCGAGGTATAAGTTAAAACAGATGGTGAATATCGTGGGGGATTTATTCGTATACTGTGATACGGATTCATGTAAGTTTATTAAAGATGAAACGTATCCTATCATTCTATTGAAGATTGAATCCCTAAACAAGTCCCTCATTTCGGACACCTATGCGGACGACCCCTCAGGCCACCGCCATTTCATCGGCGTTTTTGAGCCGGACGGCTCGTATCGCCGCTTTGTAACCTTAGGGGCGAAGAAATATGCCTACGAGGACGAAGAGGGCGATTTACACATCACCATTGCCGGAGTGAATAAGAGCGCCGGGGCGCGTGAGTTAGCCGCCCGTGGCGGCCTAGAAGCACTACGGGTGGGTTTCGAGTTCCGAGAGGGCGGTGGACTCGAGAGCGTGTACAATGACAGTGCCTACGGCGCGTACACCATCGACAACCACACCCTATACATTGGAAAAAACGTAGTCCTACGCCCTAGCTCCTACACCGTGGGAATCACCATGGAATACACCTCAGTAATATCAGACCCACGGCTGATTGCAGATTTCTGGCAACAATATAACAAAAAGCACTTGACAAAAATCTCTTAACATGATACAATTAATAATGTCAAAGGAACAAACCTTCACAGCAGTCTTTTTAATTCAACTAAAATCTAAAGAAAGGAGAAGAAACATGATTACAAGAACATTCGACAGAATCAAGGCAGTCATCACCACCGCCGAAGGTGAGAAAACCGAAGAATTTATCGGTGTACCTGTATCAAAAGTCAAAGCTGAAATCAACAAAAAGTACCCGGAAAAAACAGGTCTTAGACTTGACTTTGTACAGGAGAAACGTAAAATGAGTGAAGAAGATTTTGTTCTTCACAGTACAATTGTAGAATAATCAATAAAAGGAGAAAAATTATGGAAATCATCAGAACAGACCTTAAAGAGAACGAATTTACAATGGATTTATACTACTCATTATTTGAGGATGAGGACAGACTTCCCCTCAAGGAAGCGGCCGGAAAAGACCTCGAATTTGAACACTATGCAATCTACAATGACATAAACGGTGCAGGAGATGAGGTGGAACTACTTGTGCTCCAGGAACGAGACGGCGCTGTATATGTAACAAACAGTTTCCCGTTCATTACATCATTCAGCCGTATTATGGACATGGGCGATCGTACCGGAAATACAATCAGAAAAGTCCGCATTGAAGAGAGAGCCGGAAAGAATAAGCGCAACTTCTTACATGCTAAATTTATACGATAAAAACGGGTATCTAAATATAGGGGCAGTCTTATCACTAGGCTGTCCCTTCAATTTTATATGGGGCGGGCGTGGCACAGGTAAAACATACGGCTCTCTCAAATATGCATTAGACAATAACATTAAAATCATGTACACGCGAACCTCTCAGGTACAGGCAGACCTTATAAGAACACCAGAGTTCTTTCCATATAAGAAAATCAACGCTGACACGAACGGGGATGTAATTGTGTTACCCGTAAACAAAAACCAGTCCGCATTTTATCATGGTGAAGCAGATGAAAAAGGAAAACTCACACCATCATCCGACCCTATCGGATACTCCTGCGCCTTAAGTACAATCGCAAACCTGCGCGGCTTCGATGCGTCAGACGTGAAATTATGGATTTATGACGAGTTCGTACCGGAAAAATCGGAGCGTGGATTGGGAGATAAACAGGCATACGCGTTTTTTAACGGATATGAAACAATGAACCGGAACAGGGAAATGGGCGGGGAAGAGCCATTAAAAGTTCTATGTCTCTCCAACTCTGAATCCGCCGATTGTGATATATTCATGAGACTTGGACTTGTTACAAAGGTGGCCGACATGACACGCCGCAGACAAAGTGTATCTATTTTACGCGATAGGGGAATAGCCCTCATAAATCTTTGGGACTCACCAATTTCAAAGCGAAAATCGGAAGATGTTCTTTACAATATGGTAGGAAAGAATAGCGACTTCTATCGCATGTCGATTGAAAACGATTTCTATTCGCTCGATTATCGGGATGTATCCTCACTTCCTATTTCGGAATTTAAAATCGTAACGCATGTAGGTGAAATATACATTTACGAACACAAAAGCAATGACACCTTATATGTATCTGAGAATCAGCACGGCACACCGGAGACTACTTTCGGCACAGACACCCGTTCCCTTGCGGCTTTCCGGCGTGAATACGCTTGGTGCTGGGAGTACTACATGGACTATACAATCACGTTTGAAACAATCGAATGTAAAATCCTGTTTGAAAAATATTTTAAATCAACTTGAAAAAATAGTTGACAAATGTCCGTGTAAGGCGTACAATAACACTTGAGGGGAGTTAGCCCTAGGACAGCCGCCGGAAGCGGTGGGCGTGGGGACGTGTCCACCCCTGATAACTCCCCTAATTCAATATCGCAAAAACCTGAACTTCAATCAAAGGAGGGGTGGAAATGGAACTTGTAAATGCTTTTTCAACAATCGTGTCTAATGTCGGAGTGCCTGTAGCTTGCCTTGCTGTGACTTTCTATCTGTGGTACATGGAAACACGCAGCCACAAAGAAGAAATTACAAAGCTCACAGAAGTATTAAACAACAACACGGTGGCAATTCAAAAACTGTCTGATATGTTAGAAAAGGAGGTAACGGAAAATGCCTGAGGTTAACAAAGTCTATCATATCTCTGATGTAGAAGGACTATACATGGTGGACACGGAGGTCAGTCCTCTTGCCCTGCGTATCGCTCCCGGTACAGAATATCAGGTAGTGGACTGGATGCCAACTTGTTCAGAGTTTGAAGCATACGGCTTTGTGGATTCAACGGGAATGTGGTACTATGGCGAGTGGCGTTGTGATGGAAAAAATCCAGTAGGCTGGTGCTCATCGCAGTACTTAACACGATTGAAAGAATAAACCAAAGGAGGAATAATATGACACTAGAACAGATTATTGCATTATCACAGGCAGGATTCACAAAACAGGAAATCTTATCCGTAGCAAATTTAACACCACAGTCAACACCACAGTCAACACCACAGTCAACACCACAGCCAACACCACAGCCCACAACGACACCGATTGTCGCTCCGCTCCCCGGCGCGCCGCAGGCGGCGCACACGCCAACGACAACCCCGACCCCTGCCCCGGCACAGGCACAGGCGCAGGCACAGGCACAGGCACAGGCGCAGGCACAGGCACAGGGAACAGATAGCGAGAACGGTGTATTGAGTAAACTGAACGAATTGGAAAAATTACTGCTCATGGGAAATGTAAACGGCTCACAGATGCCTGAGCAGGCTACGGCGGATGATATGCTAGCGGCTATCATTAACCCGTTCGATAATAAGTAAATGAAGGAGGAATAAGAATGGCGGCAAGTACGAGTTTAGGCGGAGGGAAAAGCCCTCTCGTAAGTAACTTTAATTCCGTTACTGTTTTAAACAAAATCGTAAAACAGGCAACCGGGGCGGAAGCTTTACAGAATATTGATACGAATAACTTTATGAGTGTCGCGAACGTGGCACTATCCATTCAGACAGATACACTTCTGAACGCTATCAGCCAGGTGCTTTCAAAAACCATCTTTTCTATCAGGCCGTATACGCGGAAGTTTAAGGGGCTGTATCAAGACAATCAGCAGTTCGGAAATCATGTGAGAAAACTGAACATTGCGGATAGTGATTGGGATAAAGACCTTAGATATGATTTAACAGACGGTTCGAGTGTGGACGATATGATTGTCAAGAAACCGAATGTACTACAGATGAACTATTATGGCCAGAACATTTTTAGCAGGTTTATTACACTGTTCCGCGACCAGTTGAACATTGCGTTCACTAGTGAGAGCGAGTTTCAGCGGTTTATCACAATGATTATGACAAATGCGTCTGACCAGATTGAACAGGCTCATGAAAGTGTGGCGAGAATGACGCTCGCAAACTTTATCGCGGGAAAACAGGCGGGTGATACTGCGAATGTTATCAACCTGTTGACAGAGTATAACACACTGACTGGTGGTTCGCTAACAGCGGCAGATATCTATAAGTCAGATAACTTTGTTCCGTTCGTAAAATGGGCGTTTGCTCGGATTAAGACTATCAGTGATTATTTTACTGAAAGGGCGCAGAAGTATCATATTAATGTGACGGGAAAAGGAATCAGCAGGCATACACCGTATCAGTTGCAGAACTTGTATATGTTAAGCGAGTTCATGAATGAGACATCGACTATGGTGATGGGAGACGTGTTCCATGACAATAGACTTGAGCTGATGGACTATGAACGGGTGTCATTCTGGCAGAGCATTGATTCACCTAATAGTATCAATGTCACACCTGCATATATTGATGCCACTGGAAATGTGAAAGTTGCCGATTCCGCGGTTAATATGACGGGTGTCGTAGGCGTGTTGTTTGATAAAGAAGCGGTGGGAATCACGACTGTAAATCAATGGTCAGCACCAACTCCTTTTAATGCTAGGGGCGGCTACAGTAACATTTTCTGGCACTTCAATGACAGATATTATAACGACTTCACAGAAAACGGCGTTGTATTTATTATCGCTGACACTGGAACTGGAACTGGAAAATGACAAATGGATAGGGGCTGAACAAGCCCCTCTTATTTTTTAAAGTGATAAGAAGGTGAGAATATGAGCGTAATAGTGCAGTTGTATAATGTGGGAAAAAGACGGAACTCGGATTTCAGACCCCCCACAGAGGGAAGGTTTACAGTGAATTGCGAGTTAAAAGAAGATAGTAGTGTGTTACATCCTAGATTGCTATTGGCAAGTGCAGATAATACTTGGAATCCTACGAATTACAATTTCGCTAGAATTGATAACTATAATGACAGGTATTACTTTATAGATAATTGGACTTATGTGAACGGGTACTGGCAAGCGGATATGAGCGTGGATGTCTTGGCGAGTTTCAAGGATGAGATTATCACAAAAAACTTTTATATCTTAAGAACGAGTACTGCAAGTGACGGGGATATTGAGGATAAAATGTATCCCGCGAAAAGTACACCACAGCGAGGGGGCGCGAATGGACAGTTCTGGTACAGCGGAAGTTATTCGCTTGGGTGTGTGGTGATGAGCCTGATTGGAAAAGACGCTTCAACATCCTTTGTCGCTTGCGATTATGTACAATGGCTCATATTCTGTAAGAATATATTTGGAAATATGGACTGGGCTAATATAAGTGAATCAGATATCAATGAGGTACTTGCGAAAATGGTGGTAGACCCGTTTCATTATATCAACAGTGTCACATGGTTTCCTGTGTGGCCTAAGAATAGAGGGGAAGAAATGAGCACTATCAGTTTTGGGTATTGGGATATCGGAGTCGCAGAGTTTTATAAACTACTTGACACCCCGGTTGTAGACACGATTACAAAAACAATTAATTTGTTGGCTCATCCTCAAGCGGCGAGTAGAGGTACGTTTCTGAATCATCCCCCATATTTACAAGGGCAGTTCATTTGTAAACCTTTTGGAACGATTACATTGGATTTTAATGAAATCGCAGTAGGAACTCCGCTAACAGCAGAGGTGCAAATTGACTTCCGTAGTGGTATCGCTCAGTTGACATTGAGTCAGAATGGGACGATAAAAAATGTAAAACAGGCACAGATTGGATGTCCGATACCGCTAAATGATGTGAGTCCGAATATCATAGGAGCAGTAGAGCAGGGCGCAGGAGCGGCAAGTAGCGCGCTAACGGGTAACTTTCTAGGGATGCTTCAAGGAATCGGCAATGCAATAAGTAATATAGGCGGCAAGGCGGATAGTGCCGGAAGTCAAGGAAGTACAATAAACTATGATGGAAAGTATCAGGTTGTAGAATATGCTTACTTACTTGTTGATGAGGATAACGCCGACAATGGCCGACCGTATTGCAAAAATGGAACGGTAGAACAACTTGGTGACGGATTCTATGTAGTAGAAAACGGAAACGTGAGCATTGCCACAATGCTAAATGATGAGAGAAGATTATTACAGGACTTACTGGAAGGAGGGTTTTACCATGAGTCGTAGATATCGTGATTTAAGTCCCGCACTGGCGTTCTATCTGATTGGTCATGGCGGTGGGGGTGGTCAGACACCGGAAGTTCCTATCATTGGGGATTGGGTGACAATCGTTACGGACACCAGTAAGGGCTATCTTACAGAAGCGCAGATGGAAATAAACGCCCGGTTAATTTATAATGTGTTTGCCGCTGTAGGGTGGAGCAGTAGTGCCATCGCGGCGTTGTTGGGAAACATGCAGGGCGAGAGTACATTGAATCCCGGGCTTATTGAGGTAGGGGGCGGAACTACAAGCGCAGGCGCGGGAAGAGGTCTTGTGCAGTGGACGCCTGCCAGCAATCTGTATGACGTATTAGATGTGCTGTATCAGAAGCATGACGACTGGTATGACGGGAACAAACAATGTCAAGTAATCTATGCGGAATATCAGGAGAGCGTGGGCGAAGCTCACAGAGGGATTGAACCTCAGTGGTATAAGACGAGTGCTTATCCGATCAGTTGGGACGAGTGGGCGCATAGTACAGAAAGAACGATTCAGTACTTAACGCAAGCGTTCATGGCGAATTACGAAAGACCTGCAACAACAAACCACCCTGAAAGATGGGGGTATGCACAGTATTGGTATGAAAAGATTCTGGAATGGAGGAAAGAAACATGAGTGCGCCTTATAGTTATATAGAACAGAATATTGCGTATAGTAGCTATTCTCCTAGCACGCTACACACGAGAAACAACGCACTATTCAGTTATTTTTTTCGGTATCTGTTTATGGAGTTAATGAGTAAGTTCAAGTTCACGATACCGGAGCACTGGGCTATGAATTATTTCCGGGGGATATTATTTGGAAGAGGATTTATCAGTGTGGTGAAAACTGATAAGTACGGAGTAATTTGTCAGGACTGTGGATTGATGGGGTATAATGTGTTCTATCAGCCTACAAATGCAGTTATCAGCAATCCGTTGTTAACGGGAATTTTACAGCCAAGAATCGGGAAAGAGTGTGCAATTATTAAGATAAAAGACGATTATACCGGAATTTTAGATTTACTGGCGTACTATGCCGACCACATGGCACTGATTACAGAGAGTGCTGAAATGAATATTGCGAATAGCAAGGTGGCGTTCATGTTTAGTGCTAAAAATAGAGCGGGGGCAGAGAGTATGAAAAAGGTGCTAGACCAGATAATGAGTGGAAACGTAGGCGTGTTCTATGATGAAAAGCTGAGAAGAGACAGAAATGGCCAGAGTGAAACCCCGTATGATGTTTTCAACCAGAATGTAAAAAATATCTATATCGCAGGGGATTTAATTGATTTACTAAGAAGGTATAAAGAAATGTTCTTCAATGATGTGGGTATTAACAGCGTGAACACTACAAAGAAAGAAAGACTTATTACAGATGAAGCTAACGCAAATAATGAAGAGAGAATGAGCAAAATACAGTTAATGATAGAAAACATTAGAACAGGAATGAATGAAGCTAATAAGATATTCGGAATCAATCTGAGCGTGGAACTGACGGGGGAGGGTGAGTATAATGAGCGGAATATTAACACTGAAGGGGCTATTAATATACAGTCCTGACCTGCTGAGAGATAATCTGTATAAGTGGATTCCTAATGAAATGCAAGCGGGATACTCCTATGAGGAATTTGAAGTATTGATTCTTCACAATGTCGGAGGAATGGAAGTACTTTATCCTGAACCCGAATGTTTTGGCGATGCTGTGAACGCTTGGGCTAGGGTTTTGTCGCCAGTGTGGGAAGCTATCAGAACCCGGAAGCTGGAAGCAATGGGAATCACGGGAGGGCAGGAAGTAAGGAATAGAAAATTTGGAACTGAACGCACTGACACCATAAATGGTACTACAGGTTCAAAAACAAGTGGAAGTGATGAAACAGACATGGACGTTAGTGCCTTTAACATTGATGGTTATGTTCCTAAAGACAGGCAGACAGTGAAATACGGGGGAAATGTCACTAATACAGAAAATACTACGAATACGACAAAAGGTAGTAATATTGAAGAAGAGACAGTGACAAGAGGAACAAAAGATGCTATTGAGATTGAGATTGAAAAAATGAAAATTATTTTAAACATGAACGTAATGGAAATGATTGTAACAATGTTTAAAGAACAGTTTTTTCTGTCAGTGTATTAAGGAGGGATAGTAATGTTTTTATTTCCGTGGAGTAATTTCCATGAACTTAACTTAGACTGGATTATAGACAAGATAAAAACACTATCAGAAAACGTTGACGGTCTATCAAAAAAAGTTGACAAAACAATAAAAGATTTAAAACAGACTGTAACAAGTGTTATAAACGAACTGATAGATAACGGGCAGATAAATATTGAATATAAAACCGGACTTGAAAATAAAAAAATACTAATAATGGGAGATAGTATTTCCGATACGAATTATGAAGATAGATATGTTTCTTGGGTTGTGCCGTTTACTAATTTGTGTTCAGGAATCGAAGGATGTGAAGTTACAAACAGTTCAGTAAGTGGAAACGGAATACAACACGTATTAACTAGAATAAGAACATTAGATATAAGCAGATTTGATATAATAATATTTTTTGTTGGAACAAACGACTATGGAGCACTAAAAACACCGATAGGAAGCTCGTTTGCAGGAGAAAGCAACACTTTTAATAACTACATGATGCAGTTATATAATTTCGTATGTGAAAATAACCCTAACGCTGTAGTGTACTATATGTCACCACTGAAAAGGAAGCTTCCAGAAACCGGAGCGGTTGCCCCGTTATTAGCTTATTATAGAACTATATACGGACACTGTAGCTATTTCGGGTGGAAGTTTATAGACCTATACGGAAAAATGGAACTTATTTCATTTGCTAACACCGCTATGAAGAACAAGTACTACGAAGATGGTAAACTGCATATAAGCACGGCGGGGGGTGAATTACTTGCAAATCATGTTTTTGATTATATAAAGTATAAGAAAGCGGATTCTATAGGACATTATATTGAAATATTTAATCCTCCAACTTCATTAATAGACAGTGCTAATGCTACCCCGTTATCAAATCAAGATGGTGACAACAAAATAATATTTTCTAGCGATGGATGTATTATGGCGATTGTACACTTCACATCCAAAGTTGTAAGCAGTACCAATACTAACATGGTTCATCTTCCAGACCTCATGAGAAGCGAAGAAGGAATCAGCGATATTATACTAGGATACGGGGCAGGATTTAAACAGTTATATCTGTGTAATTTTAGAAGACTTGATTATTTTCTACTTACAGGAACTCCTGCTGAAACAGAATATCGAGGAATAATAAAAATGTTTAATCCGTCTACACTCGATTGGGTAGATGGCCAAAAATAAATAATTATGTAAACCACACGGTGTCCGCTCTGGAAGAACAAATTCGAGTAAAAGTGTTTTTCCGGGGCGGACATCTGTCTGTCCGAGTGTCCGTGGCAGGCGGACAAATTTGGGGAAATGTCCGTGTGGGGCGGACAGGAA
>ERZ1090865.1280-NODE-1281-length-12676-cov-31.867285_pt1 | contig 12676 bp, 10 predicted proteins | sample MGYA00478478_ERZ1090865 | MGnify/ENA primary metagenome ERZ1090865 (study PRJEB33644, sample SAMEA5815715) | chicken gut metagenome | biome: Chicken; feature: Gastrointestinal Tract; material: Caecum | place: Ireland | collected 2019-01-01 | study: A study of... | reverse complement strand
GCATTTTAGAAAAATTGCTCCTGCTGGTACACAACCCAATTTGAATACGGCTATATGGAAAATGTTTCAGAACTTACAAAGCCGCCATTTGACAAACCTGTTAGCTTTATTAAGCTGTTTGATGCAAAGACTAGAACCGCATTGATAGCAACTATAAATCAGATTCGTGAGAATGCGGTTCAGATAGTAGCATCATAACAGTGAAACAGCACACAGATTTGCGGTCAAATAAGCTGTTAAATCTGTGTGACGGTTTCATGTTCGGGCAGAAAAATCCAACAGTCCCAGATGGGATAGATGGCCTCTGCACGAACGTAAAGGGGTGTCCAGAGGGGCGTAGCTCCTTTGGCTCTGGGTCATCCAATAGGGGCGAGCAGCACCCCTGTTGGCACACGATTTTCCGCAGGAAAGTCTAGTGTGTTATACCTTTGTGGAGCAGATGACAGCCGGAATTGCAGCATACCCCGGAAAGTGTGGCTACAGTTGCGGCGTTCTGACGGGAAAGGTTGCCCCTTATGGAGCAGCATGAGCGACAGAAAAAGGCTGGCAGGCGGTGCGAGTATGCACTGTCTGCCAGCCTTGTCATCTGCGGAACAAAGGTATATCAAAGCCCCCGTCAGCCGCTGCTTACTATCGTATCAGAACCACCACGGCAGCTTCCCGCGCAGACTGTCCATCGCCTCGCCCTCCACCTTCTTTGTCCGGCTCTCGCTGAGATGGAAATGGAGCGCCGCGCCGATCAGCGGGTGCTCGATTCCATCGGTAAACCCATAGCGGTACAGCAGATAAGTCTGCTCTCTGGCAGTCAGCTTGTCCAGCGCCGCATACAGTTCCATCAGCTGTTCTTTTTGGATATAGATTTGCTCCGGCGTTTGGGTGTGAGGGTCGGCTATGGCTTCGATCCGCAGCATCCGTTCATCATCTGAGAGAACGTCATCCAGATATACTCTCTGGAAGCCGGGGCCGTCTTTCTTATCCACCATCCGTTGTTCAAACTGAGCAAGGGCGGCGCGGATGCAGTCTGTCATGGCATTGCGGATTGCCGGTGCCGCATAAGTCAGAAATTTCATGCCACGTCTGGCATCAAACAAAGGGATCGCGTTCAGCAGGCCGACACTTCCCTCCTGCACCAAATCTTCTAAATCAATGCCAATATCATTTTCATCCAGACCCATGCTCCGGTATTGCTCCAACGCTATTTTTCGGATGAATCCCAGATTGTTTTCCAGCAAAATGTCACGGGCAGCGGTATCCCCTGCCTGCGCCAATTTGCACAGTCGCTCATTGCTCCGGGTCGGCATTTTGCTTCTCCTGCGCGTGGTCTAAGGTGGATTGGAGAAATTCCGTCAGCGCCTGACCAAACTTGTCCAACGCTTCCTTTTGCACGCCGTCCATCCCTGCTGCGCTCTGGGTAACGGCGGCAGAAATCATTTCTGGCGTGATGGTCGGTGTCTGGACATCCTGGCCTTTTGTCAACTCGATGAACATCTGCTGGGTGACGTCCCTAGTCAAAGACTGCGCCGCTGTAAAATCGTTGCCGATCTCTTTCTTCACTTCCCGCAGTGCCGCCATGAAAGTATTCTGTATCATCGTCAGGTCTGCCTGATATACAGGAACTTTCTGTCGATTGACAGTTCTGGCCGCCTGCACAGCGGCATCCGTTTTCACATTCCGGCGCAGCATGGCGCTGAGGGTGGTAAGCATCTGATTCTGCCCGGCGAAACCAGCGGCCAGCGTATCGTCAAAATATTGTTCAATCATGTAGGTGACTTCTGCAAAGCGCGGGCTTTCCAGCAGCCGGTTAACGATTTCCGCATTGGCTTTCCCGGTGTACAGATTCCGCGCTGCCTGCACCGACAGGCCCAATTCTTCAATATCGAAGTTTGTTCGGTCAGGCGTGTTGACTTCACCTAAAAGAAAATCTGTGGAGACATTAAATGCCTTGGCAATACGGATCAAATGCTCTGTGCTGATCTTATCGGTTTTGCCGCTGACAAACCGGCTGATGGCGCTCTCGGTGCTGCCGATGCGGGTCGCCAGCTGTGCCTGGGTAATTTTATGTTCCTTCATAAGCTCCTGCATCCGCTGCCGGATATTGCCGGGCAGATAGGCTCCCTCCATGTGACGCACCTCTCTTCTGAAAACTCTCTTTATCCATTATACCTGATAAAACCAGCGCGGGCAAATGCTTTCCGCTGGCTTCGCCGCTCTGAGGTCTTGCATTTTTGCAAGATTTCAGGGCGGCGTTTTTTCATTTCTTGCACTTTTAGCGGATTTTTCGGTCTATAGGCTTTTTCCCCGTATATTCAGGCAGACGGGCAGATACCGTCAATAAATGATGGAGGGCAAAGCCTATGAATTTGTTTGAAACTGTAAAATCTGCTGTTACTGTGAAGCAGGCCGCCGAATACTACGGCTGTAAGGTCAACCGGGGCGATATGATCTGCTGCCCCTTCCACGATGACCGGCATCCCAGCATGAAGCTGAACAGGGATTATTTCTACTGCTTTGGCTGCGGGGCCACCGGGGACGTGATTGACTTTGTGGCACGGCTATTTGGCCTGAGCAGCTACGAGGCCGCAAAGAAGCTGGCCTATGACTTCGGCCTCGACCCAGACAAGCCCCCGGCAGCGATGGCCTTGAAAAAGCCCTATCCGCTGGCGCAGGCCTTTCGTGATGAGGAGATGTACTGCCAGCGGGTGCTGTGCGATTATCTGCATCTGCTGGAACACTGGAAGATCGAGTACGCCCCGCAATCACCGGAGGACGACCTGGACGACCGCTTTGTGGAGGCGTGTCATATGATCGAGTATGTAGATCATTTGTTGGACGTGCTCATGTTTGCGGAACTGGAGCAGCGCGTGAATGCGGTGGATATGCTCCTGAAGGACGGAACCATCGCCGCGCTGGAGCAGCGGCTCAAACGTCTGGAAAAGGAGGTGCAGCACCGTGGCGAAGAACGAGCAATCGCGTGAGGCCAACCAGCCCATCTGGTTTGACGGCAAGAGCATCAACGAAGCCCTGTTTTGTGATGATTTTCTCAGCAGACACAAGATCATCTACACAAACGGGGCTTTTTTCACGCCCGATGGCCGTGTGACTGATGATCTACCGCTGCGTAGCGAAATCTTTGACGAACTGCGCTGCTGCGCGGTGAGCAATATCCCACGCAAGATCAGCAACATTGTAGAGCTGATGAAGCTGGCTGCACTGCTGGAGGACTTCCCGCCGGAGGCAGACCGGATTCATCTGGCAAATGGGACGCTAATGCTGGATGGCTCCTTTACGGAGGGCAAGCCGGAGATTGTTCGCTGTCGTCTGCCGGTGGCCTACAATCCCGGTGCTCCCACACCAGCCCGCTGGCTGGCGTTTTTGGATGGGCTGCTTTACCCGGAGGACATTCCGACTTTGCAGGAATATATCGGCTACTGCCTGATCCCCAGCAACAAAGGCCAGCGGATGATGGTTATCAAAGGCAGCGGCGGCGAGGGCAAGAGCCAGATCGGCGCGGTGCTGTCCGCCCTGTTCGGCAGCAACATGAAGGACGGCAGCATCGGCAAAATTTCCGAGAACCGTTTCGCCCGCGCTGATCTGGAACACATTCTGCTGTGTGTCGATGACGATATGCGGATGGAGGCGCTGCGGCAGACCAACTACGTTAAATCCATCGTCACCGCGCAGGGTAAGATGGATTTGGAGCGCAAGGGCAAGCAGAGTTATCAGGGGTGGATGTCTTCCCGCTTGCTGGCATTCAGCAACGGCGACTTGCAGGCCCTCTTTGACCGAAGCGACGGCTTCTATCGGCGGCAGTTGATTTTGACCACCAAAGAGAAACCTGTTGACCGCGTGGATGATCCCGACCTTTCCGAAAAGATGAAGGCAGAAATCGAGGGCATATTCCTCTGGGCCTTTGCGGGACTGCAGCGGCTGGTGGCAAACAACTTCAAGTTCACCGAAAGCCAGCGCACCAAAGAGAACCGGGAGGCCGTTAAGCGGGACAACAACAATGTGTTTGACTTTCTGGAATCCGAGGGCTACATCCGGCTGAAAGCGGATGCGTCCATCAGCTCAAAGGATTGCTACGACATTTATCGGATGTGGTGTGAGGAAAATAGTCTGACTGCTCTTAAACGCCGCAGCTTCAGCGATGCGCTGGTGGCAGCCTGCGGCAAGTACAATCTGGAACACTGCAACACGATCACCAATTCGGCAGGACGCCGGGTGTGGGGCTTTATGGGGATCGAGGCAGTGGCAAGGCCGCATATAAACGAGTTTACGGACGCTTCACAGTGTACGTACGTACCGGAAGACTGGCGGGATTGATTTTCGCTCTGGTCGCCGGTACGTATGTACGCAGCGATTCACCCTGTTACCTCATATATTAGAGGCGCTTCATGCGGATAAAGTGGTCGTGCCCATTTTGGGTACGACCAGAACCATGTAAATATTCTCGGTTTTGTGATGTGAAGTGGTTGGTGTCATTTTGAACCCGACCACTTTAGCAGGACGAAGTAGGTGTGGTCATTTTGACCACACCTAAAGCGGTCAGCAAAAGAGGTGATTTTGCAGGTATCTTTTGAAGCAATCTCAAAACGGCGAAATGTTTCTCTGTTATCTGCACACAGTTCATCAAATAGCGACTCGTGGAACTGTGCACACGCTGCACTATCTCGCGCAGATACAGCCCGAACGATGAAAAACCCCACATTTTCGCGAAGTTGAATATTCCGCCGTTGACCAACGATACGCAGGAAGCCATTTCTATCGCAAAACAGCATTTGCACAAATTTCACCATTGACCAAAGCCGGTGCGCTCCCCAGCGTAGCCGGTTCTTTTTATGACGCAACAGAAAATCATGTTTTAGTTGTCAAGTGGCAAAGGGCGTCACTTGCGAAAATGGAGGATTACCATGAAATCAAGTATCCGAAACGAAATCAAGGCGCAGATCATCCGCGCCGGTTACACCATGCAGGAAGTCGTTGACCTTCTGCACGACGAATATGGCTGGAGCGACAGCGTATCCAATCTTTCCGGGAAATTGCAGCGGGAATCGCTGCGGTATCGGGAGGCCGTGGAGCTGGCTGACGTGCTGGGATATGACATTGTCTGGCAGAAACGGAGGGATTGAGCATGGAAAAAGCACAATACGCGATTATGCGATTTGCAAAGTACAAGGGGCCTGAAATCGGCAATATCGAGGCCCATAACGAGCGCACAAAGGAAAAGTACGCCAGCAATCCCGATGTGGATACCAGCCGAAGCAAGTACAACTTCCATCTGGTCAAACCGCCCGGCAAGTACCGGACGGAATCGGAACGGCAGATTTCTGCCGCCGGATGCCGTACCCGGAAGGACAGTATCCGTATGATCGAGACGCTGTTTACTGCCAGCCCGGAGTTCTTCAAGGGGAAGAAGCGGGCTGAGATTCGGACATTTTTCGAGGAAGCTCTGCACTTTCTGGAACAGCATCAATCCAAAGAGACAATTATATCTGCCGTGGTGCATATGGACGAGAAAACGCCCCATATGCACCTTTGTTTTGTCCCGCTTACGGAAGATGGCAGGCTCAGCGCCAAAGACATTATGGGCAACAAAAAGAAGCTAACCTGGTGGCAGGATGAGTTCTGGAAACACATGGTCAAGAAATTCCCGGATTTGGAGCGCGGCGAAAGCGCCAGCCTGACCGGGCGCGACCACATTCCGCCCCGCGTGTTCAAGGAGATGACCCGACTGACCAAACAGAAGGAAAAACTGGGGCAACTGCTCACTGGCATTACTCCATTTAATGCAAAAAGCCGGGCGGAGGAAATCTGCAAGATTCTGGATACCTATATTCCCAGCGTGGAGAAGATGGACACGCTGCTGCGGAAATATGGCGTAGCCTTCACGAAAACAGCATCCGAAAACAAAAGGTTGAAAACGAAAAATGCCGAACTGGAAGAATCCCTTGCATCGGCGCAGAAGGTCAGCACCCTAAAGCAGATCGAAGACCTCAAGCTGCGGCGCGACTATGACAGTGCCGTGGCGATTTTGGAACAGATACCGGCAGAAGTTTTGAACATCTATGCGCAGAGCAGCCATAGAGGAAAGGAGCGGCCTATTGAGCAAAGTTTATGATGATCCGAAATATAATGCGGCGTTTGACCGCTGTGTTGATGTGATGGCGCGGCTGTTGCAGAAGTATGGTCCGCAGCTATTGGGGCAGATGCAGGAGACTGCGAATGCTGGTTGCACACGTTCTGTGGTATCGGGAAAGCAACCCGTCTCGGTGTATCAGGAATTTGACAAAGCCGCTTGATATAAATTCGATTTACACGTTGCGTATTTATTTGGCGTATGCTATAATAAATACACAACGTGTATTTTTGCTTTATGGAGTAAAAGAAATGGACTGCAAAACCAAAATAAAAGAGTTGCGGGAAAGTACAGGCATGAACCGCAAGGAATTTTGTAAATATTTTCAGATTCCCTATCGGACTGTGACAGAGTGGGAACTGGATAACCGCCATGCGCCGGAATATGTGCTCCGTTTGTTGGAGTACTACATTCAGAATGAAGGTCTGGCGAAGAAGAAAGTAACGGATGAATGTTCAGAGATGGAAGAAAGGGGCGACCTGCATGAAAAAAACTAAAACAAAATGCTATCTCTACACACGGGTATCTACTTCCATGCAGGTGGACGGATATAGTCTGGATGCTCAGCGCGATAAGCTGCGGAAATACGCTGAATACGAAGATATGGTAGTGGCTGGCGAATATTCTGACGAAGGCTTTTCCGGCAAGAATATTCAGGGCAGACACGAATTTCAGCGGATGCTGCAAGACATTCAGGACTGCAAAGATGGCGTGGAATATGTGCTGGTGTTCAAACTGTCTCGATTCGGAAGAAATGCTGCCGATGTACTGAATTCTTTGCAGCTGATGCAGGATTTCGGTGTCAATTTGATTTGTGTGGAAGATGGCATTGACAGTTCCAAGGATTCCGGCAAGCTGATGATTTCTGTCCTTTCTGCGGTGGCAGAGATAGAGCGTGAGAATATTCGGACACAGACGATGGCTGGACGGGAGCAGAAAGCCCGTGAAGGAAAATGGAACGGCGGCTTTGCCCCTTATGGATACCGTCTTGAAAAAGGTGAACTGCTGATCGCTGAGGATGAAGTGGACGTGATCCGCACCATCTTTGACCGCTATATTCACACCAACGATGGTGTCAGCGGCGTGGCGAAATATCTGAACCGGCAGGGCTTTGTGAAGAAGCTGCGGCAAAACGGCACTATTCCCGGTTTTTCCGCCAGCTTTGTGAAAAGTATCATTGATAATCCGGTATATATGGGGAAAATTGCCTATGGCAGACGCCGGACAGAGAAGAAGATTGGTACCCGGAATGAGATGCACGTGGTTGAACAGTCGGAGTTTCCCGTGTACGAGGGAAAGCACGAGGCTATCATTTCTGAAGAAGATTGGAATCTCGCGCAGGAGAAACGGAAAGTCAATGCTTATCGGCGCGAGAAGGTCAACGATCCTACCCATGCGCATATTCTGTCCGGCATTCTGAAATGCCCCTGCTGTGGTAAAAGCCTATATGGGAATATTGCAAAAGCCCACAGCAAGGACAAAAAGACCCGCTATTACTATTACTGCAAGAATACGGTAACGCCAACAGGCCACGAGTGTACTTTCCGGCTGAACATTGAGCAGACCGAGATGAACCGCATGGTAGCGTCAATTATCTCCGCTATGGTCAGTGACCCACGGTTTGCAGATGCAATCAAGGCGAAAATCGGTTCCGCTGTCGATACGAACGACTTAGAGAAGCAGCTGGAAGCATTACAAGCGCAGCTTCGGCAGACGTTAGGCACAAAGACCCGACTGGAACGGCAGATGGACGGTTTGGATGTGAATGACCCGTATTATGACCGGAAAATTTCTGATTTGCAGCGCCGCTATGACGAGCAATATGGTAGAATAGATGAGATCGAAGTCCAGATTGACGATGTGCAAAGCCAGATACGGAGCATCCGGCAGGAGAAAATTTCGGGTGATAATATCTACCGTCTGTTGCTGGCATTCGATCAGGTCTATGAAGCAGCCTCCGAAGTGGAGCGGAAGGAGTTCATGCGGGCGTTTATTGAGCGGATTGAGTTATTCCCGGAAAAGCAGCCGGATGGCAACTGGATTAGGAAGATTATCTTCAACTTCCCTGTCCCGGTGAATGGAACAGAAGTGAAAGAATTGCCCTTGGAAAATGAAACAATGGTCGAGAGCGTCCAACTGTTGTACAATAGAAGACAGGTTGTTCATACGATGCCATCCTTTCCTGTTCTGATTTTGTCAGCAGCAGAACCAGGCAAAGGTGGGAACAAAGGGTGAAATAGTCTTTCCTGTATCTTTCCAGACAGCCCAAAATCTCTCTAAAATCTTTCCAATGGGCTATTTTAAGGTCTTTGGGGAATGGGTTCAAATCCGTACATCCTGACTGGATTTTTTAGAATTCGGCTTTCTTTTCATCGTCAACAGGGTAGTTTTTATCTTCCGGCTTCGTCTGGCATCTTCCACGAGGTTCTCTCAACTACCGTGAAACCGTAAAAACTCGAAATCTCGTAGGCCGGGGAACCGGTGCAAGGGTTCAAATCCCTTCTCCTCCGCCAGGTCCACCGCAATGCGTTGTGCGTTGCGGTGGATTTTTTGTTTTTCCGGCCCTTACGCGGGCGGGCTTATTTGATCCCCATGGCCGCGGCGATCACCATGCGCTGCACCTCGCTGGTGCCCTTTTATCTAATCGGCTCTCCCTTCATGCCGCCCGCGGAGCGGGATTTTCTCTCGCCCCATCAGCGCAAGCCCTTCAGCATGATCTGCAACGAGCCCAACGCCAACTATCAAAAGGCCATCGAAGCCTACTTTGACCGCAAGGATATTTTATTGAATCCTCCCATGAAACTGCAAAGCATTGAGGCCGTCAAGAAAAGCGTCATGAACCATTTCGGCATTGCCTATGTCCCGCTGTTTTCCGTGGAGGAAGAACTCCAGGACGGCTCTTTGATCCGCCTGGAGACCGAACTGGACGAGCAATTCTTTTCCGCGGTCTGCGTCTACCATCGCAACAAATGGATCAGCCCGCAAATGCAGATGGCCTTCCGTATTTTGCACGAACAGCTGGGGATCGTCTTTGACGAAAAAGAAAACGCCGAAATTTAACTGCTGCACAAACTGGACTGCTATGGCCCCAGCAAGTTTGTCTGCCTAGCAAAAAGAAAAAGCGCCGAATCTTTCGATTCAGCGCTTTTTATGGTGCACCTCCAGGGACTCGAACCCTGGGCCCACTGATTAAGAGGAATCAAGAGGCAATTTTCGTCCAGATCGATTTTTACGAAGATTCGATATTTTATACTTGTCATCGTAATTTTTTAGGACATTCCTCTTTGCATCCTCTGCATTGTTTGCATCCATTTGCATCCATTGTCCAGCTTTTCAATGTGCAAAATATGTGCAGAAATGTGCAGCGGGCTTTAAGGCCAGTAAAAGCCAGGATTCCGCCCCCTTTGCAGATTGTCAATTTCTTGCATGTTTAATCGCAAAAAGTCAAGTTCTATTCATGCTTCAATAGTTCATAATTAATACTGGTTCTTCGGCAGGGTTTGAGACAAGAAGCGCTATTTTAAGTGCCATATATCATGGCGCTATGACTACTGATTTACAATTGCTTTAAGCTGCAAAACAAAAATGTAAGAGCGAATTGCTCAACAAAACCGTAAATAAGAAGCAATCCGGGACTTTTAAAAGCGATCGTTGATCGAAAAAGCCCCGGATTTTTGTATCCTTTTTACTAGGTAATGGGCTATTTTAAACAGCCCTATCCTAAGGTAAAAACAGGGATAGATTATACACCTGCAGTTTGAACATCATTATCTTCTGATGTACTATCCTGGCTTTGGATTAGATTACGGTATTCCGCAATTTTCTCTTCGCGTACCCGTGTTTCATAATCGTATGACATCTTGGTTAAATAATTGAATATAAACGCTTTTTTAGAATACACAGTGTCATGCACCGAAACGGCCGAAATAATAATGAACACAGCAAGGAATAGTATTGAAACCCATAGTGGCGTATTGAACGAAATCGAAAAGCAAAGGCCTACCAAACCAAATCCACACAACACCTTTAGCAATATATTGACAATCCTTATGCGTCGTTCCAGCCATTTATCCCGTGCATTTCGGGCAAATTCATCAGCTTTTCTCCGAATTTCCTCGTTTTGATTTCTCTCTTTCTGCCGATCTGCCTCATCTCGTTTTCTAATATACTCACTGTGTTTTTTGGAATTATCTTCAATTTCCTTAAGATAGGTTTTCTCTTTTATATGCATCTCATTTTGAATAGATTCTATTTCCAAAGTATGCTGTTGCTCAATTGCTTGGAGTTCTTTATTGTGTTTTTCTTCTTCTTCTGCAATCAATGTTTCTTCATACTTTTGTTGTGCACGTTGAACTGAGGATTCATTAATCGCTTCTAGATCTCCAAAAGAATTAATCCACAAATCATTTTGAAACACTCGACTAGCACGCAATGCAACTACTTGTTCAGGCTGAATTTTACCAGACTCTTTTAGTTTGCGGAGCACTTCCTCAAGCTTAACCATTATTTCAGGAATTGGCTGCATCGCACAATATGCGTTTTTAAGTAATTCCGTTTCAGACAGGTGATCTACTTCACCACATTTTATCCAAGTAATTGCTGATAGAGAGTTTACAGAAATAGCAAGCTGAAAGGTTTCCTTATCGACGTTTTCTCGATAATATTTATTGAACGCATGAATGAAAGCAATATTATTCGTTACGAAAATGAAATGACAGTCCTCGATATTTCTGGATTTTCGCCCCGCTCTCAGCCTATGAACTGCAAGAACCGATGCCAAGTCGTTATCTAGATTATCTTCGGTATAATGTGGCGTGTTTTCTTTGACATACCGTCTAATTCCCGTTTCATCAAGCACGTATTTTTCATCAACAGAGTTATCAGCTTTGGTTGCATATACAGGAAGATCTTGTTCCGTAATATTAAAAACACTTTCCAGTTTGCTTCCGAGAAGCTGAATTACTCTTTCCACATCGCTGACATTAAAGCCAAGGCGATCTAAGCCTTCGAGCGTCCTTCCTCCTGCACAAGCCGTTCCCGAAAGAAGAGCATATTTGTATGCAGTAAGTATATCAATTACCTCCTGCTTTATATGCGGGAAATAGCAGAGCTTCGCCTTTTGCCTTTTCAGCATTTTAACAAGGGTGCTTACATTGTTTTTTTGTTCTTCCCCTTGATAGCCAAGTAAATCAATTAAAACCGGCGTATCCAGCACAAAGATAGTGTTCACAAAACTTGCCGATTGAATGTTTCCGTTTTCAGGCTGTATATATATAGCTAGCCTTAAAAAATATCCCTTTACAAGGTCGATAATAGATTGGTATAGTGGATCCTTCTCATCTTTACATGTGAATATAAATCTGGCTATATAATAATCCGATTCATATTCTTTTGGCTTTATTATTACACCAGCCAAATTCTCAGTGCCCACCTCTAATCCATATCTAGCAAAGAATGAGTGCAACCTGCTGATAGCATCTTCCTGTGAAACAGGCGCCCTACTTTTACAATGATCTGTCAAATATTGAGAAAGCCGATTTCCTATACACGAAATGTGCTCTGTACATTCTTGCTTTCGCTTTTCCATTTGACATATTTCATTGTCAAGTGGCTTTGTAAGGACAAATTTTTTATTCTCTTTTTTTATCGCCGACCGAGGATTGCGCGACAATGCAGCTTTAATTATCGACTCTGGAAGGTCCGGATAACCATTATTTTCTTGTACATACTTTTGTACTGCCTTTGTATCTATCTGCTCACCAGGCGATGTTTGCTTTGCAACAGCATACAAAATAAACGGAGTAATCAAGTCAATCATATCTTTGTGTCGACTACTCCAGATTGTTTCCAGCATTGCTGCACTTATCATTGCTTGTCCTTCATTCATATTTATCACCTTATTTATCCAGGGCAATCAGCCGGAGTGTTTTGAATTTTTTGTATTGTTCCGATTGCCAAATTTACTAAATTATTCTCTTTATTTGATTATTCTTTGATTTCACGCCGTCATATTGTCCGCCCACATCTCGCACTGGCTGATGACCGTATTGATGGCGGTGTCGTAGTCCTCCGGTGGGTACTTGTACTTTTTCAAAAGGTGCTTAACCATCTTCCGCATGGCGGCGCGGGCGGTGGTTTTCTTCTGCCAGTCGATGGTGCGGTTTTTGCGGAGCATCTCGGTCAGCTCCCGGGTCAGGTCGATCAGCTCGTTGTTCTGGTAGAAGTCCTTGATGTTCTCGGGCTTGGTCAGGGCATCGTAGAAGGCCAGCTCCTCCTGGGTCAGGCCCAGCTTCTGGCCGCTGCTGTACTGGTCGGCGATCTCCTGGGCCGTCTCCAGCAGTTCCCGGATGACCTCCTCGTTGGTGATGAGACCGTTATAATAGGCGTTCATCAGCCGGGCGATCTTCTCCGAGAACTTCTGGGACTGGACCACATTGGTCCGCTTGTAGATGGACACCTGTTCCGCCATCAGCTTTTTCAGGATCTCCACCGCGATGTTCTTCTCCTTCATGCGGGAGATCTCCTCCAGCACCGCCGGGT
>ERZ1090865.1272-NODE-1273-length-12752-cov-12.437662_pt1 | contig 12752 bp, 11 predicted proteins | sample MGYA00478478_ERZ1090865 | MGnify/ENA primary metagenome ERZ1090865 (study PRJEB33644, sample SAMEA5815715) | chicken gut metagenome | biome: Chicken; feature: Gastrointestinal Tract; material: Caecum | place: Ireland | collected 2019-01-01 | study: A study of... | reverse complement strand
ACCGGCAGCGTGGAGCACGCCATCGCCCACATCGAGGAGTCCATCCAGGGCAAGGTGGAGCCGCGCTTCCTGCGGTGGTACGCCGTCAAGCTGTTCGAGCGGGACGACAAGGTCCAGGCCGAGCTGGGGCTGGACCCGGAACTGCTGCGCCACATCGACGAGCACGTCGCCGACTGCGAGAAGGAGATGGACGACGACGCCGAGAGCATCATCACCAACCAGCGCTACGCCTACATCAACACGGTGGTCAGCCGGTCGGTGAAGAAAAAGGCCCGCACCGAGCACCTGACCCTGTCGGACAAGATCGACCGCATCGTCACCAACCGCATCCTGGCGCTGCCCATCTTCGCGGTGATCATGGCGGCCATCTACACCATCGCCATGGGCAGCACCGACTTCTCCTTCGGCACCATGGCCACCGACTGGACCAACGACGTCCTCTTCGGCGAGATCGTGCCCCCGGCGGTGGAAGGTTTCCTTGTTTCCATCGGCTGCGCCGACTGGCTTATCGGCCTCATCAACGACGGCATCGTGGCCGGCGTGGGCGCGGTGCTGGGCTTCGTGCCGCAGATGCTGGTGCTGTTCCTGATGCTCTCCATCCTGGAGGACATCGGCTACATGGCCCGCATCGCCTTCATCATGGACCGCATCTTCCGCAAGTTCGGCCTCTCGGGCAAGAGCTTCATCCCCATGCTGGTGGGCACCGGCTGCGGCGTGCCCGGTATCATGGCGTCCCGCACCATCGAGAATGAGCGCGACCGCCGCATGACCATCATGACCACCTGCTTCATCCCCTGCAGCGCCAAAATGCCCATCATCGGCCTGTTCGCGGGCGCGCTGTTCGGCGGTTCCGGCCTGGTGGCCACCTCGGCCTACTTCATCGGCATGGCGGCCATCATCGTCTCCGGTATCATCCTCAAAAAGACGAAGCTCTTTGCGGGCGACCCCGCGCCCTTCGTCATGGAACTGCCCGCCTACCACATCCCGGCCTGGGGCAACGTGCTGCGCGCCACCTGGGAGCGCGGCTGGTCCTTCATCAAGCGCGCGGGCACCGTCATCCTGGCGTCCACCATCGTGCTGTGGTTCCTGCAGGGCTTCGGCTTCACCGACGGGCAGTTCGGCATGGTGGAGGATAACAACACCAGCCTGCTGGCGTCCATCGGCGGCGCGGTCAGCTTTATCTTTGCGCCCCTGGGCTTCGGCTTCTGGCAGGCCACCGTAGGCACTGTCACCGGCCTGATCGCCAAGGAAAATGTCGTTTCTACTCTGGCGGTGCTGTTCGGCTTCGCGGGCGAAGTCTCCGAGAACGGCGACGAGATCTGGGCACAGATCCCGGCTTACTTCACCCCGCTGGCGGCCTACAGCTTCATGATCTTCAACCTGCTGTGCGCCCCCTGCTTCGCGGCCATGGGCGCCATCAAGCGGGAGATGAACAACGGCAAGTGGACCGCGGCAGCCATCGGCTATATGTGCCTGCTGGCCTACTGCACCTCCCTGGTGGTCTACCAGATCGGCGGGCTCATCACCGGCGAAGTGGCCTTCAACTTCTTCACCATCGTGGCGGTGGCGATCCTGGCGCTGGCCGTCTGGCTGCTGGTCCGCCCCAACAAATACGAAAACGTCAACGAGGTCAGTGTGGATACCCGCAAGCTGATCCGCTCCAAATCCTGACCTGATCTGAAAGGAGTGCCCCACATGCTGGAATTTCTGGCGGTCAATTTCAACCTGCCTACCCTCATCGGGGCGGCGCTTATCTTCGGCGGCACCGGCTGGCTGCTCTGGCGCCACCACAAGTCGGGCGGCTGCTGCGGCGACTGTGGCGGCAGCTGCGGCTGCTCGGGCAGTTGCAGCGGTGGATGCAGCAGCTGCCACGGTGGTTGCTGCCACCACGGCGAATCCTGAGATGCTCCCCCGGCGGGGCGTCGGTCTGCGGGCCGGCGCCCCGCTTTCGGTTGCAAAAAGGCCCGACCCGTGGTATAGTAGTAGCACATACCGTACCGAAAGGGGGCCGCGCCGATGAACATCCATGAATCGGCCGAAGACTATCTGGAAAAAATCCTCATGCTGCAGGAGCAGAAGGGCTCGGTGCGTTCCATCGACATCGCGGTGGCCATGGGATTCTCCAAGCCCAGCGTCAGCGTGGCCATGAAGAACCTGCGGGAAAACGGCTATATCTCGGTGGACGGCGACGGCTACATCCACCTGGAGGAGCCCGGCATGGTCATCGCCCGGCGCATCTACGACCGGCACCGCAAGCTGACCCGGTTTTTTGTGGCGCTGGGGGTGGACCCCGAGGTGGCCGCCCACGATGCCTGCAAGATCGAGCATGATCTCAGCGAGGAAACCTACAGCAAGATGATCGCCTTCGCCGAGCGCGAAGGGATGCATTCCTGACAAAATGATTCTGCCTGCCGCAGACGCCTTTCGGGGTGTCTGCGGTTTTCCATTTTCGGGAAAGAAATGACTTTTTTCTCCCGGAGGAGTATACTGAATCTGTACCCTATGGGAAAAGGAGGTCGCCCGGATGGACAAAAAGGAACTGTTTGAGTCCCTGCCGGTGCCGGTGGCGCTGCGAAAGATGATCGTGCCGGCCGCCGTCAGTCAGATCATTGTGCTGATCTACAACATGGCCGATACCTTTTATATCGGCCGCACCAATAACCCCTATATGCTGGCGGGGGCTTCGCTGATTCTGCCGGTCTTCAACATGCTGACCTGTCTTGCCTCCCTGGCGGCCATCGGCATTGTGCTCAAGGTGGAACGGCTGCCCCTCAACGTGGGCATCGGCATCTGCCAGGGCATGGTGCCGCTGGTGGCCTACAACTGCGCTTCGGGCAACGAAAAACGGATGAACCGGGTCATCCGGCTCTCTCTGGGCACCGGCCTGGTGGTGGCCGCCGCCAGCATCCTGCTGTACGAACTGTTCGCCCCCTGGATTGTCCGGGTCTTCATCTCGGACAGCGCTACGGTGTCGCTGGCCGCCACCTTCCTGCGCATCCGCATCCTGGCCACGCCGCTCATGTTCTTAAGCTTTTTCACCGTCTACATCTTCCAGGGCTTCGGCAACGGGCGCATCTCGCTGTTCCTGGGCGTGGTGCGGTGGCTGGTGTTCAACATCCCCATGCTCTACCTGCTGAATTTCCTCATCGGCATGTACGGCATCGTCTGGTCCCAGATCACAGCCGATGTGCTGACGGTGCTGCTCTCGGTCTATGTCTACCGCACCCGTCGTCCCGCCTTTGCGGTCTGACCGCTTCATACAAGCCATCCCGGCCGGAGGCTGCTGCCTCCGGCCGGGGTTTTCTTATTTTTTCCCGAATACGAAACAGAGGATGTCCAGTACCGCCTCGATGATCAGCGAAATGCCGATGAAGGTCCACAGCACCGAGGTGGTGGTGAAGGGGTTGAAGACGATCAGCGCCCCGAAGACCAGCGTCAGGCCGGCGCCGATCATGGCCAGATACCAGTATTTCTGGCCCAGCCGCAGAGCGTCCACGGCCCACTGCAGTTTGTTGATGCCGTTGGCCAGGGTGAGCACCCCGTAGACCACCGTCAGGATGGGAAAGGTGAGGACGAACCATTCCCACCGGAAGATACAGAACAGGCCCGCCAGCAGAAAGCTCAGCCCGGTGACCAGGCCGCCGCTCTGGGCGGCCACCTCGGGGGCAGCGCGGAAATAGCCCATCAGGCGGGCACCGCCCAGCAGGACGAGGATGACCCCCAGCGCCACCAGCACGGCGGAGGTGAAGGCGATGGGGTTGATGAGCAGCAAGGCGCCGATGACGATCTCGCCGATGCAGAGGATCAGGTTCATCAGGCTGCGGTCGATGGAATGACGATTGTTTTTCATGCACAGTTCCTCCCGTCATTGGTATGCGGCGGTGCGGGTCCGTTTATACCCACCCCGGGTGACTTTACCTTACCCAAGGGAACGATACGGTGCAATGGACAAAAAGGCGGATCTGTCCGGAAAAGAGATCACAGCTGGAGGGCACGGTCGGTCCTGCGGTATTCGCTGGGACTGGAGCCGGTGGTCTGGCGGAAAATGCGGGAAAAGTAGTTTACATCCAGAAAACCGCAGTGCTGGGCGATGGTCTGGACCTGCAGCCGGGTGCCGACCAGCAGACTGACCGCCAGCCGCATCCGCTCCTGAAGGATGAATTCGGTCAGGGTCTGGCCGGTCTCCTTTTTGAAGCGGGCGGAAAAATAGCTGGCGTTGCAGTCCAGGGCGGCGGCTACAGTGCGCAGGTTCAGCGGTTCGGACAGATGCTGGCGGACATACAGGACGGCGGTCTGCACCGGCTTGGAGTACCCGTCATTGCTGTGGCGTTGCACCAGAAGACAATACTGGTCGGCCATCTCCAGCACCAGCCGCTGGGCGGCGCCGGTGGTGGGCAGCTGTTCGATGCGGGCGGCACAGGTGCGGGACAGATCATCCAGATAGATGGGATGCACCCCGCCCCGCTGGGCGGCCTTGCGAAGTACGGTGTTGTGGACGATACAGTAGTTCTTGATGTTGCGCACCGGGTCAGCCAGGCGGGATTCCACCGCCACATTCAGGTCTACGTCGTGGAGCAGCTGATGCAGCCGGGGACGGTCTCCGTCGGTCACCGCCTGCAGCATGGCATCTTCCAGCTGGTAGCGGATCTCCAGCCGCTGCATGGCGGCGGGCAGATCGGCCTCCCGGGTGGGCACCGAGAGGGCAGCGGGGGAAAATTCATCCTCCAGACTGATGGGGCGAACCTCGGCCTGGTGGCCGTACAGCAGTTCGCACAGAGTGTAGAGCATGGCGTAGAAGGGGCTGTTGTCGGCGATCTGAGGCAGGGTGGGGTAGAATTCCTCCAGCAGGTGTGCCCGGGCCGGGGGCAGTTCGTAGTGCTCTGCCGTTTCCAGGATCTGCTGTCCCGAGGGACGGATGGAAAGGTAAGGCCCCACGACCATGCAGTGGAGCGCGTCGGGCAGCAGAAAAAACAGATAGTGCAGATAAAACCGGTCGGTGACATGATACACCGGGCCGGCCTCCATGTGGGAGAAAAACATCTGGCAGCCCGCAAACACCGAAGGTGTCACCCCCAGCTGCTGGCGCAGACCGGCGTCGATCTCCAGGTCGGTCTCGGCGGGCAGGGTGAATTCCCGGCTGCCGATGCCGGACTTTTCCAGCACTTTCAGAAAAAAGCGAACTCATTTGCGCAGTTCATACAAAAAATACCTCGAACATTTGGCGGCGTTGGCAAACTATACATACAGTATGCGCCTTTTTCTGCACAATGACAAGAGAAAAAACAAAAATAATGCTATTTTGACACGAAAAAATTCTAATATAAGGGGCTCCCATTCTGGTAAGATACATACAACGTCCGGACAACGAATTTTAACCCTCTACTTACCCTCTACACTGTTGGATTAAGGAGTGATTGTATGAACCGCAGCGCCACGGTGCGTCCCTTCGGAATCCGCGACAAGGTCGGTTACTTGTTCGGAGACTTCGGCAACGATTTTACCTTTATTTTTTCCACCATGATGCTCATGAAGTTCTACACGGATGTCATGGGTGTTTTGGCCGGTGTGGTCGGCCTGGTCATGACCATTGCGCGCATCGTGGATACCTTCACCGATGTGACCATGGGCCGCATCTGTGACCGCAGCCGCACCACGGCCCACGGCAAGTTCAAGCCCTGGCTGCTGCGCATGTGCGGCCCGGTGGCCATTGCCTCCTTCCTGATTTACCAGAGCGGCCTGGCAGGGCTGCCCATGGGGGCCAAGATCGCCTACCTGTTCGTGACCTACATCCTGTGGGAATCGGTCTTCTACACGGCCATCAACATTCCCTACGGCTCCATGGCTTCCGCCATCTCGGAGGACCCCGATGACCGGCAGTCCCTGTCCACCTTCCGCACCATGGGCGGCACACTGGCCGGTGTGGTCATCGGTGTGGGGCTGCCCCTCATCGCCTGCCAGAAGGTGGACGGTGTGGAAACCCTCATTGGTTCCCGCGTCACCCTCGCGGCCGGTGTTTTCTCGGTCCTGGCCGTGGTCTGCTATCTTTTGTGCTATAATCTGGTTATCGAGCGTGTCCACGTGGAGACTCCCGACCGCAAACAGGAGTCGGTGCTCCAGATGCTCAGGAGCGCCGTACACAACCGTGCCCTCATCTCCATCATCGCGGCGTCCATCGTCATGATGCTGGCCCAGCTCACCATGCAGGGCATGAGCGGCTACGTCTACCCCGACTACTACAACAACGCGGCCGCCCAGTCCGCCTCCACGATCACCATGATGGTGGGCATGATGCTGGCCGCCATCCGGTGGTTCTGGTATCCGCTGCACAAAAAGCAGGTGGAGGAGAACGTCCAGGCCCTGAAAGAAAAGCATGCCGCCGAAGCATAATCCATAAGGAGGTATTTCTGTATGCGAACTGTCTGCAACATCAACCACAAATGGGCTTTCTGCAAGGGGGCCCCGCTGCCCGAAACCTTCCCCGCCGACTGGGACCTGGTCAATCTGCCCCACAGCTGGAACAACATTGACGGCCAGGACGGCGGCAACGACTACTGGCGCGGCACCGCTGTCTATGTGCGGGCGCTGGAGCGCGCCGACCTGCCCGAAGCGGAGGCCTATTTCCTGGAGGTCAACGGCGCCAACTCCTCGGCGGATGTCTACCTGAACGGTGAAAAGCTGGCCCACCACGACGGCGGCTACTCCACCTGGCGGGTGGAGCTCACCGGCAGGCTGCAGGACGAAAACCTGCTGGTCATCACGGTGGACAACGCCCCCAACGACCGGGTCTATCCCCAGTCGGCGGACTTTACCTTCTACGGCGGCCTCTACCGGGATGTGAACATCCTCTGTGTGCCCGCCACCCATTTTGAACTTTCCTATTACGGCGGCTGCGGCCTGCACCTGACCCCCGATGTCAGCGGCAAGGTCACGGTGGAGCGCTGGATCGCCGGTCCCGCCGACGGCACCGCCGTGCGGTACACCATCCGCGACGCCGACGGCAACGTGGCTGCCCAGACCACCAACGCCGCCGACAAGACCGAACTGCAGGTGGACCAGGTCCATCTGTGGCATGGCCGCAAGGACCCCTACCTCTACACCCTTACCGCCGAGCTGCTCCGGGACGGCACGGTGCTGGACAGCGTCAGCCGCCGGTTCGGTTTCCGCAGCTACAGGATCGACCCCGACAAGGGCTTCTTCCTGAACGGCGAAAGCTATCCGCTGCACGGTGTCTCCCGCCACCAGGACGGCTGGCAGAAGGGCAACGCCATCACCAGGGAAGACCACATCCGGGATATGGACCTGATCTGCGAGGTGGGCGCCAACACCATCCGGCTGGCCCACTACCAGCACGATCAGTTCTTCTATGACCTGTGCGACGAGCGCGGCATGGTGGTCTGGGCCGAGATCCCCTATATCTCCCAGCATATGCCGGGCGGCCGGGCGAACACCCTGAGCCAGATGCGGGAACTCATCGTGCAGAACCATCACCATGCATCCATCGTGGTCTGGGGCCTGAGCAACGAGATCACCATGAAGGGCGACAAGGACCCCGGTCTGCTGGACAACCACCACGAGCTCAACGATCTGTGCCACACCATGGATCCCACCCGTCCCACCGTCATGGCGGTGGTGAGCATGTGTCCCACCGACAGCCCCTACCTGGAGATCCCCGATGCCATCTCCTACAACCACTACTTTGGCTGGTATGGCGGCGACACCGCCATGAACGGTCCCTGGTTCGACAAGTTCCATGCCGAGCATCCCACCCTGCCCATCGGCTGCAGCGAGTACGGCTGCGAGGCGCTGAACTGGCATTCCGACACCCCGCAGCAGGGGGATTACACCGAGGAATACCAGGCCTACTACCACGAGGAGCTCATCAAGCAGCTTTTCAGCCGGCCCTATATCTGGGCCACCCATGTGTGGAATATGTTTGACTTCGGCGCAGACGCCCGCAACGAGGGCGGCGAGAACGGCCAGAATCACAAGGGCCTGGTGACGATCGACCGCCAGTACAAAAAGGATGCCTTCTACGCCTACAAGGCCTGGCTGTCCGATGAGCCGTTTGTCCACCTGTGCGGCAAGCGGTTCGTGAACCATACCGGCGACACGGTGCGCATCACCGTCTACTCCAACCAGCCCCAGGTGGAACTGTTTGCCAACGGGGTTTCCCTGGGTGCGCAGCAGGCGGAGGATCACTTCTTCCGCTTCACGGTGCCCAATCAGGGTGTGACAAGACTGGAAGCTGTGGCCGGCGCCTGCCGTGACAGCGGCACCATCTGCCATGTGGATACCCCCGACGAGCGCTATCGCCTGCGGGAACGCGGCGCCATCCTCAACTGGTTTGATGTTACCGAAAAGGAGGGCTTCTGCTCGTAGGAGCACTTCACCATATAGACCTTGCAGTCCAGACCCAGATAGGCGCAGGCCATGGACAGGGCCGTGCCCCACTGGCCGGCGCCGGTCTCGGTGGTGACGCCCTTGAGCCCCTGCTGTTTGGCATAGTAGGCCTGGGCGATGGCGCTGTTCAGCTTGTGGCTGCCAGAAGTGTTGTTGCCCTCGAACTTGTAGTAGATTTTGGCCGGGGTGCCCAGCTTTTTTTCCAGGTTGTAGGCACGCACCAGCGGCGCGGGCCGGTAGGTCTTGTAGTAGTCCCGGATCTCGTCGGGGATGGGGATCTCCCGGGTGTCGTTGTCCAGCTCCTGGCGGATCAGTTCGTCGCAGAACACCGGGCGCAGGTCGTCGTAGCCCATGGGCTGGCCGGTGCCGGGGTTCAGCAGCGGCGCGGGTTTATTTTTCATGTCAGCCCGGACATTGTACCAGGTGCGCGGCAGTTCCTCTTCGGACAGGTAGATCTTGTAGGGGATTTTCTCGGTGCTCATACGGAAGGCTCCTTTCTGTGTGCCGCGCGGGACAAAACAAAAAGGCCTTTGTCCCACAGGGAATGTGTAAAATACCCTTTGGGACAAAAGCCTGAAAGCTTCTGCGGTGCCACCCAAATTGGCGAATCGCTTCGCCCGCTCATCCGACGTGCCAACACACATCGTTCCCGCTAACGGGGGAAATCCGTCGGTTGCTACTGGGGCACTGGCCCGTTCGCTCCGCCCTCGGCAGTCCATTCGGCAAAGGGGTCACCGCCGCGCTCCCACCTGTCCGCGGCTCTCTAGGGGATTCCGTTCTCTGCCTACTCTTCTGCGTCCTCGGTTTATTGCTTCAGCGGTTTAACCCGTTGAATTGTCTGGGAGCGTACCAGACCCGGCGGCTTTTGTCAAGTACCCACCGGAAATTTTGCTGTTTTCGCCAAAGTCAACAGTGTATCTTTGTCAGAAATTCCAAAGTCAATGGCAGCCGCCCGCGCCGCAGGCGGGGCGCTGCTCGGCCACTTCCTCCGGCTGTACCGGCGGCTGACCGATCCAGCCCAGGGCCTCGTCCACGTCGAAGGTCTTGCGGCCGTCCTCGTTCACAAAGAGCGGGATACCGATGCCGCCGTGTTCCCGCACCGGGACAAACACCGGGTCGTGGTCCCGCAGGGCCAGGAAATCCTTGAGATTGGCGGTGTTGGCGGTGATATCGATGAATTCCGCCGCAAAGCCGCGGCGGGCCTGCAGGGCCTGGTAGTTGCGGCAGTCGATGCAGATGTGCGAACCGTATACTTTCATGAAGCATGCCTCCTGTCGGTTTGTCCCCAGTATACCCCCGTAAGCCCCAACCGACAAGGGACTGTACAAATTGTATTTTTTATATAACAGACTGTATTTTCCTGCCCCGGCCGCAGCCTGCAAAAAAGCGGGAAAATCCACAGGCTGCGGTTGATTTTGCGCGGCACCGTGCTATACTGAAAATAAACAGTACCGGGGCAAGTTGTCCTGGTGCGGAACGACATGCGGAAAGGAACGGGATTTCCAATGGCAAACAATTTCAACTACTATTCGCCCACCGAGATCGTCTTCGGCCGGGGCGCCCAGACCCAGGTGGCGGCCCACGTGCAGAAGTACGGCGGCACCAGGGTGCTGGTGGTGTACGGCAGCCAGCGGGTGGTCAGGAGCGGCCTGCTGGACAGCATCATCCAGCCCATGGAGCAGGCGGGCATCCGGTGCTTTACGCTGGGCGGCGTGGTGCCCAACCCGCACCTGAGCAAGGTCTATGAAGGCATCGAGATCGGCAAGCAGGAGGGCATCGACTTCCTGCTGGCGGTGGGCGGCGGTTCCGCCATCGACACGGCCAAGGCCATCGGCTACGGGCTGGCCGAGCCGGACAAGGACGTGTGGGAGCTCTACGAGAGCAAGCGCACGGCCAAGGGCTGCCTGCCGGTGGCGTCGGTGCTGACCATTGCGGCCGCGGGCAGCGAATCCAGCAACAGCTCGGTGATCACCAACGAGAAGACGGGGGAGAAGCGCTCCTACAACGACAATCTGGCGCGGCCCAAGTTTGCGGCGATGAACCCCGAGCTGACGATGACCCTGCCCGACTACCAGACCGAGAGCGGCTGTACCGACATCATGATGCACACGATGGAGCGGTATTTCACCTCCCAGGGCAACATGGAGCTGACCGACGCCATCGCCGAGGCGCTGCTGCGCACCGTCATGGCCCAGGCGAAGATTCTGCACACCCATCCCGACAACTACGACGCCCGGGCCGAGGTGATGTGGGCGGGTTCGCTGGCCCACAACGACCTGACGGGCTGCGGCAACGGCGGCGGCGACTTCGCCACCCACGCCCTGGAGCACGAGCTGGGCGGCATGTTTGACGTGACCCACGGCGCCGGTCTGGCGGCCCTCTGGCCCAGCTGGGCGCGGTATGTCTGCGGCAACATTCCCGGCCGGTTTGCCCGGTACGCGGTGAACGTGATGGGGGTGACGCCCGGCGCCACCGATGCCGAGACGGCGGAGAAGGGCATCCAGGCCATGGAGGCCTTCTACCGGGAGATCGGCATGCCCACCAACATGCGGGAGCTGGGCATCGATCCCACCGACGAGCAGCTGCATGCCATGGCCCATAGCTGTGCTTCTGCCTGCGGCGGCAGCAAGGGTTCGGCCCGGCTGCTCCACGAGGAGGATATGTACAACATCTACAAGATGGCGCTGTAAAACCAACCTGACGGCCCCGGAACGGTATGGACCGGGGCATTTTGCGTGGAAAAAACGGGCAGAACGCACAAAGAAAAGGGCGGTTTCTTGTCGGTTCTGCGCAAAATCTTCCCGGCAGCCCGGCGGGGCCCCCGCCGCCCTTGCGGGCCTGCAGGCCGGTTGGTATACTGGAAGTGTCAAACCACGGAAAAAGGAGGAAGGATGTATGAAAAACTGTCCGGTCTGCGGTCAGCCTGTGGAGGAGGCCTGGAAGGCCTGCCCCCACTGCGGCAGCCCGCTGGGGGAGGAAGGAACCGGCCCCCGTTACGCCCAGACGCCCGGTGCAGACCCCCAAGGCGGGGAAACCGCCGGCCCGCGCTACGCCCAGGGCCCCGGTACGGGCCCCCGGGAGGAGGAAACCACCGGCCCCCGGTACACCCAAGCCCCCGGTGCAGATGCCCGGGGCGGCCCGGCATACGGCACGGCCCCCACGGGGTGGGACACCGAACCACCGACCCTGCGGTGGGTGCGGCAGACCATCCGCTCACCCCTCTATCTGACGGCAACCATCGGCTACTGCTGCACGATTGTGTTCAGCCTGGCATCCACCTTCCGCTCCGGCATGGCTGCCGTCACCAACACAGCGGTCTACTCGCTGATGGGCAGCTCCTACGGAACGAGCAGCTGGATGGGCGAGCTGAACAACTGGCTGCCCCTGGTTTATGGCTCCTCGGTGGGGGCGGCCCTGCTGGGGCAGTTGCCCGGCATTCTGGTGGCCATCGGCCTCTGGATGCTCTATGTCTCGGCGTCGGATACCTCCGGCGCACCGCTGAAAACCGCCGGCTTGAGCCTCATCCGGGGCGTGCAGATCTTCCAGCTGGTGATGCTGGGGTTGATGGTGCTGCTGCTCATTCTCTCTTTCTTCGTGATGATGGCAGCCACAGGCTTCTATGATATGACATCGGTGATCCCCGTGGTGCTGCTCTTCCTGGTGTTGGTTGCGGTGATTCTCGGATTGGTCGGCTTCTACTACGCCCGGCTCATCGCCACCATCAACGGTTTCCGCCGGACCATCTGGACGGGCCAGGCCCAGGGCCCGGTCTCCCTCTTTGTGGCGGTGATCAGCGCGCTGGGCGGTGTGCTGCCTCTCTTCCAGGTGCTGCTGGGGGAGGTTTTCGCCTCGCTGGCCAGCATCGGCGGCGCCGTGGCGGGCATTGCCTTTGCCATTCTGCTGTTCCGCTGCCATGACGATATCCAGCGGATGTCCGCAGACCCATCGCCCGAAACTTTGCCCTGAAACGCCAAAATCCCGGTGCCGCTAAGGCACCGGGATGTTTTTATGGGCAGAAAACCATTACAGAATGTCGATGTGTTCGCCGTTCAGGGCTTTGTTCATGCTGCGCACGGCGCAGAACTTGCCGCACATGGAACAGGTGTCGTCATGCTCGGGGGAACGGTCCGCCCGGATGGCCTTGGCCGTCTCGGGGTCCAGGGCACAGGCCCACTGGGCTTCCCAGTCCAGGGCGCGGCGGGCATCGCCCATCTTGTCGTCCTGCTCCCGGGCACCACGCACGCCCTTGGCAATGTCGGCGGCGTGGGCGGCGATCTTGCTGGCAATGATGCCCTGCTTCACGTCCTCCAGGTTGGGCAGGGCCAGGTGCTCGGCGGGGGTCACATAGCACA
>ERZ1090865.1271-NODE-1272-length-12760-cov-9.301692_pt1 | contig 12760 bp, 6 predicted proteins | sample MGYA00478478_ERZ1090865 | MGnify/ENA primary metagenome ERZ1090865 (study PRJEB33644, sample SAMEA5815715) | chicken gut metagenome | biome: Chicken; feature: Gastrointestinal Tract; material: Caecum | place: Ireland | collected 2019-01-01 | study: A study of the... | reverse complement strand
GCCAGCAGATATTCCGGCAGCGAAACCGGGGTAAAACCGAACATCCGCGCCAGCAGCGGGATCTCCAGCACCGCGGTGGTCAGCACCAGGCTGCCCAGCATGGCGCCCCACAGCACAAGGTTGTGGGTGTGCAGCGAGAAGACGCTCTTGCGCTGGCTGCGCAGATTGAAGCTGTGGAAGATTTCGCACATGCTCATGGTCAGGAAGGCCATGGTCATGCCGTCCGGGCTGACGCCCCGGGGCATCTCCCAGGCGCCCGCCTCGATGCAGTGGCCCAGGATGTAAGACACCATCGTGATGCCCGCGATGAGCACCCCCTGGTAGGCGATGTCAGTGCCCAGTCCGCCAGCAAAAATGCCGTCGGTTGTGCGGCGGGGCGGCCGGGACATGGTGTCCGGCTCCCCGGGTTCCATGCCCAGCGCCAGGGCCGGGAAGCAGTCGGTGATCAGGTTGATAAACAGAAGGTGCACCGGGTTGAGCAGCGTAAAGCCCAGCAGCGTGGCGCCGAACACCCCCAGCACCTCGCTCATGTTGGAGGCCAGCAGGAACTGGATGGATTTGCGGATGTTGTCGTAGATGCGGCGGCCTTCCTCCACGGCGGCCACGATGGTGGCGAAATTGTCGTCCGCCAGCACCATATCGGCCACGTTCTTGGTCACGTCGGTGCCGGTGACGCCCATACCGATGCCGATATCCGCCATTTTTAGGGAGGGGGCATCGTTGACGCCGTCCCCCGTCATGGCCGTGACGGCGCCGCGGCTGCGCCAGGCCGCCACAATGCGGGACTTGTGTTCGGGCTGCACCCGGGCATACACGCTGTACTGCGTCACGGCCTCTGCCAGCTCCTTATCGGAGAGGGCATCCAGCTCCGCCCCCGTTATCGCCTGGGAGGCGTCCTCCAGGATGTGCAGCTGGCGGGCAATGGCCACCGCCGTGTCCTTATGGTCGCCGGTGATCATCACCGGCCGGATGCCCGCCTGGCGGCATTCCGCGATGGCCTTCTCCACCTCGGGCCGCACCGGGTCCATCATGCCGGTCAGTCCCAGGAAGCACAGCTCCTGTTCCAGCTGTTCCGGCGTGTCAAAGTCCGGCTGCTGCGGCCAGCGCCGCTCCGCCGCCGCCAGCACCCGCAGGGCGTGGTCGGCCATGGCCTTGTTCTCCGCCAGAATGGCAGCCCGTTTTTCCTCCGTCATGGGCAGGGCCCTGCCCTCTTCCCAACAGGAGGTGCAGCGGGCCAGCACCACGTCGGGGGCGCCTTTGGTGTACTGGATACAGCCCTCCTCCGCCCTGTGCACGGTGGACATCATCTTGCGTCCCGAATCAAAGGGCGCTTCCGCCACCCGGGGCTGCGCCGCCTCCAGCCTGTCCTTGGGCAGGCCCTGGGCGGCGGCAAAGTCCACCAGCGCCGCCTCGGTGGGCTCGCCCTCTGCACGGCCCTCCCCGTTCAGCACCGCGTCATTGCACAGCGCCATGGCGGTGGCCAGTTCACGGGTATCCCCCCGGTGCTCCACCACCGTCATGCGGTTCTGGGTCAGCGTGCCGGTCTTGTCGGTACAGATCACCTGGGTGCAGCCCAGTGTCTCCACCGCGGTCAGGCGCCGGATGACCGCTTTGCGGCGGCTCATGTTGGTGACGCCGATGGAGAGCACCACCGTCACCACCGTGGCCAAGCCCTCGGGGATGGCCGCCACTGCCAGCGACACCGCCACCATGAAGGTGGAGAGCACATTCTGCCATGTGAAGGAACCGGCGGCGATGAGGTCAAACAGGAAGATGAACACGCAGATGCCCAACACCAGCTTGGACAGCGTTCTGCCCAGTTCGTCCAGGCGGCGCTGCAGCGGCGTCTGCTCCTCCTCCGTGCCGGACAGCGCCCCGGCGATCTTGCCCATCTCGGTCTGCATGCCGGTGGCGGTAATCACCGCCCGGCCCCGGCCGTAGACCACCGTGGAGCCCATATAGCACATATTCTTCCGGTCGGCCAGCGGCACTTCGGTCTGGCCGGGCTGCAGTGACAACAGTTTCACCAGCTTGGTGACCGGTACGCTCTCCCCTGTCAGGGCGGCCTCCTCGATCTTGAGGCTGGCACTCTCCAGCAGGCGTCCGTCCGCCGGGACGCTGTCCCCTGCCTCCAGTACCACCACATCCCCCGGTACAAGCTCCTCGCTGTGCAGGGTGGTCTGGTGTCCGTCCCGCATCACCTTGCAGGTGGCGGCCGTCATGGTCTGCAGTGCTTCGATGGCCGCTTCGGCCTTGCTCTCCTGCACCACGCCCAGAATGGCATTGAGCAGCACCACCACCAGGATGATGGCGGCTTCGGCGAAATTTTCCCCTGCCACAAAATTGGTGATGCCCGACACCACCGCTGCCGCCAGCAGAATCAGCAGCATGGGGTCCTTCAGCTGTTGGACGAACCGCTGTGCCAGCGTAGGCTTGGGGGCCCCCCGCAGCCGGTTGGGGCCATACTGCCCCAGACGTTCCTCGGCCTGTGGGGTGCTCAGACCCTGTGCAGAGGTGCCCAGCTGCTGCAAAACCTGGGCAGTGGATTGCGTGTAAACCTGCTCCATGGCGGATGCCTCCTTTCGGACGGGTAGAAAAAAACTCATGCACAGGGAATTCCTGTGCATGAGTCTCATTCTATGAATTCCGGCGGTCCGGGCCGGTGGGCCGGGTATGGCGAACGCGCCGCGCACCATGCAGTGCGGAATTACTCCCTCATGGTACTTTCATTGTACATAGGAAGCGCCGCGTTTGTCAAGAATAACCCGCCGGTCACTCTGTTTTTTCCACCGTGATGCCGGTGATGGTGATCGGCGTATCGTCCAGCGTGTGCACCGCCGTGCGCCAGTAGTACAGCGGCGTGCCGGTGGTGAAGGTAAAGGTCATCCGCGCCGGGTCAATGTCGGTGAATTCCACGTCCAGTTTGTAGGTTTCCTGGTTGATCAGGCCGTGGCGGGCGTAGATATAGCTGTGATCGAACCCGCTGCCTGTCAGCGTCACGCGGTAGGTGCCGGGGAAGAGCATCCAGGCATCGGTCATCATCTCGCCGCCGCTGTCCAGCTGCACGCCGTCGGCGTTGATGGAACCGTTGGTCACGTCGGAGAGTTTCAGATTTTCCGCATGGGTGTTGGCTTCCGGTGCGGGGTCTTCCGGCAGGTCCAGCGGCTCCACGCTGCCGATCAGGATGCCGTTCAGCCGGTAATAGTGCAGCCCGAAGGAATCCCGCGCCAGTTCGTCCTCGTCGATAAAGACGTAGAGCGTATCCGCCGAAAGGGTGTTCATCTCCCCGGCCAGCGTCACCGCCGCCAGATTGCCGTCCATGTGGCCCATATAGAAGCTGTTGGAGGTCCAGCCGTGGTCCGCCGCAAAGGCAGCCAGATCCCAGAATTCGTCATGTTCAAAGTCAAAGCTGGCAAAGGCCAGATGCCGGAACCGGCCGGAGGACGCCAGTGTCTCCCAGGCGGGATCGGTGAGGATCGTCTGGTCCGCGTAGGTTTCCGCCGCATGGTAACGGGCGAAACGGTTGGACAGTTCCTCCCGCTGGCCGTAGCCCTGCAAAAGGGCGCAGGCCGCCAGCAGCACCACCGCCGCCCGGCCGTTCCAGACCCGCAGCACCACACCGCCGGCCAGAAGGGCCAGCAGCAGTCCGGCCAGCCAGGCCAGCCGGGCGCAGGAGGAAAACATCGCCCAGAAATCCATAAGCAGCTGGGGAATGGGCACGGTGCCCAGGGTGTGGCCGCCCAGCGTAACGGTGTTGCCCATGGCAGCCACCGCGTCCAGCACCAGCACCACGGCCCCGGCCGCCAGCCAGGCGCCATGACGTCGGCACCAGGCGGCGAATTGCACCTTGCCGCGCAGGCGGGCCACCAGCAGGCCCACCACTGCCAGGACCAGGGCAGCCACGGCCCCCAGACCGATGTAGACATCCTGTTCCCAGCTGGCCTGAAGGCCCGGCACCACCAGATTGACAAGGTCGGCTCCGTTGAGGTAGCCGTTGGAGTACCCGGCGAAGTTGGAAGCAAAAGCCCCCAGCGCCACCAGTTCCACGCCGGCCGCCGCGCAGAAGCATACCACCGGCAGCACCACGGCGGCAACGCCCCGCTTTTGCAGGGCGCGGCGGACCGCATAGCCCACCAGCACGATGCCCACCATGGGCAGGTAGTAGAGATGAATGCCTGCACAGAGAATACCCATACCCGCCCAGGCCAGACAGGCGCGGCGGGTGGTGGGCAGCAGCGCATCACTTTTCAGCCAAAGCCAGACGGCCAGCAATGCCAGCCAGTTGGCCGCCAGGGCCGTGTGGGCAAACATACGCACGGTCAGGGCCGGAAACAGCACCAGAATGCCGGCCCCCGCCACGGTGGCCCAGCAGCGGGCAGTCTGTTCTTTACGGACGCCCCCCAGCCGGGCCAGAATGGCCTGGGCGAAACCGCCCTGCAGCGCGTAGCAGGCAAGGCCCCACCAGCCGAAATACTGGAACCGGGCAGGCAGGATGGGGCTCAGGCATTTGAAGAGCAGTGCCAGCAGCGGGATGGAGTCGGTAAACAGGACGCTGGTGCGGTAGGGGTAGATGTTGCTGTAGTTGGCACCGATGTAGGGCAGATGGACCGGGCTCTGGCGGAAGAAGGCCCAGCCCAGGTAGTGCTGTGAGGGGTCGGGGCTGGGATTGTTGAGAATCCAGTCCACGCTGGCCGGATTCAGCACCTGCACCCCATATAAAGCCACAAAGACCAGCGCGCCCAAAAGCGCGCCGGTCAGCGGCCAGCGAAATCGACGGATCGCGGCAAATTTTTGCATGAGTACTCCTCAGCGCACAAAGGTGGTGGACAGGGTGGTGGACCAGCTCTCACCGCGCTTCAGGGAAGCGGCGCAGGGGCGCTGCTCCCATTCCAGCGGGCCATCCTCCTCGCCGGCCAGACTGTGCCACGGCTCGATGCAGACAAAGTGCAGCGGCTTCTTCGGAGTCGACCAGATCAGCACATAAGGGTACCCTTCCACATTGCAGATCACGCTGCGGCCGGTGTCCTTTTCCACCAGCGAGACATGCTGGGTGCGCAGATTCACCATGCAGTGGCTGTCGTTGTCGAAAAGATCATCGGTGAGCGGAATGGCCTCGGTGTTGCGGGCCAGATAGTAGCTCTTGCCGCTGAGCAGACCGTGGGGCAGCGCGCTGACGCACAGCGGGGATTCGATGCCGTCAAACCGGATCTCGTAATCCTCGGTGGTGTGGCGGTCATCGAAGGGCAGCGCGAAGGCCGGATGATAGCCGATGCCGAACCGCAGCTGTTCCTCCACCGGGTTCTCCACGCAGAGGGTGTGGTGGACGGTCTCCCCTTCCAGCACAAAGGTGGAGCGCAGCACAAAGGCGTAAGGCCATTTGGGCAGCGTCTCGGCGTTGGCATGCAGCTCAAACTCCAGTGTGTCATCGGTCTGGCGGGTCATCGTATGCTCCACGTCCCGGGCAAACCCGTGCTGGGCCCCCTGGTACTCCACGCCCTTGGCAATCATCTTGCCGTCGGTCAGTTTGCCGGTGTAGGGGAAGAGGATCGGCGCATGGCGGCCCCACACCGCCGGATCACCGCTCCACATCATCTCCGCACCGGTAGGCTTATGGATGACACTGACCACCTCGGCGCCCAAAGAATCTACCGTCAGGCGCAGGATGTCATTTTCGATGGTATACTGCATAGCTGTTTCCTCCCGAATCGTATCATTCCCGCAGTTGCGGGTATTTTTTACACAACCACTTGCAGCAGCATGCCGGCTACCGCGCCGACCGCCCACAGCAGGCCGGTCATAAACAGATTCTGTTTCCAGCTGGGATTGACCCGCCACAGCACCGCCAGACCCACACCGGCCCCGGCCGTCAGGCCGGCAAACAGGCTGCCGAAGGAGATGGCTCCTTCCATATACAGCTGGGCCAGCAGCACACTGGCGGCGCAGTTGGGCACCAGACCCACCAGGGCGGTCAGCATGGGCTGCAAGATGCCCATACCGGCCAGCGCCGAGCTGATGGCCTCCTCCCCTACCGATTCAAATACCAGGCCGAGCAGCAGGCTGAACAGCAGAATGAACACAAAGATCTCCAGCGTATGGCGCAGTGCAGCCAGCCAGATACCGCTGTGCTCCTCGTGCTCTTCGTGGCAGTCCACCTCATCGGCGTGGCCGGCATAGCCGCCGTACAGCGATTTGGGCAGTACATGGCGCAGGGGGATATCCAGCAGCGCGCCCCCCACCATGCCGAAGACCGCCTTGCAGAGCAGCAAGGCCGCCAGGCTGGGCCACTGGGAGGGTTCCGCCGCCAGAAGGGGCACCGCTTCGTCGCTGGTGGCGATGAACACCGCCAGCAATGTGCCGGGGGTGATCACCCGGCTGGCATACAGGTTGGAGGCCACCGCACTGAAACCGCACTGCGGCACACAGCCCAAAAGCGCGCCGGGCACAAAGCCCCAGCGTCCACCGCCGGCCAGCGCCGCCTCGATGCGGTCGCCGTGGTGACGTTCCAGCCATTCGATCAGCAGGTACGCCAGGTAAAGAAAGGGCAGCATCTTGACGCTGTCAATCCAGGCATCCAACAGCGCATCTACAAACAATTCCATAAAACCTCTATATACTTTTTTGATTTGGATTTCAGCGGAAACTGCGCAGCAGTTTTACCGCCGGGCGCACGGCCCTGTCGGGGATACGGGCCCGGAACCGGGCCACCGTCCGTGCCGAAAAGGGCATGCGGTCGGTAAAAGTTTCCATCCCCAGAAAATATTGCAGGTAGGGGCTTTCCTGCACCAGTGAGACTACTTCCCGGTCAGACACCCGGTAATGCAGCTGGATGATCCGGCAGCCCAGCGCGATCCGCGCCGAGATGGCCGCCTTGCCGCCCGGGGCGAACAGCTCACTGTAGGATTTTTCAAACTGATCCCAGTCGATGGCATCCGCCAGCAGCATCCAGCGGTTGCGCCCGCTGAGCTCGCCGTGATACGGCGGCAGGAAGTCATAGATGGACATTTGTTTTTCCCGGGTACGATACACGTCCAGAGCCCCTTTCCGTTTTCGGGGCCGCAGCCCCGTTGCCTCAATACCGCTGCATCAGCGGGAAGATCAGCGCCAGCACACACCACACCGCCTGGTAGAGCACAAAGGCCGCCAGCGGCAGCGTGATCAGCCCGCCGGTCAGCGAGAGCAGCACGCCCAGCACACAGCCGAACAAAGCCGCCGCCGTCACGAAGACCGACGCCTTGTGCTCGCCCTCGGCGGCACCGGCAGCGGCTTCCAGACCGCCCACAAAGCTGGCAAAGCTACCCAGATGCAGCATGTTGCCCTCACTTTCGGGCAGCCAGGCCACGGCCGGGTCCAGCGTCTTGCGCTCCGCTGCGTTCAGCACCTTCACCGAACCGGCGGGCAGGCTGTAGGCCGCTTCCAGCAGCTGCACATCGCAGTTGAAGTCATCGCAGTCCACCACCAGGGAAAGCCCCGTGCGGCGCAGACTGTCCAGCACCACGGCGGTGTCGGGGTCGCGCTGGTAAGCCACCTGGAACATGGCGAACATCTTGCCGGACACCGCCAGGTAGATCACCCGGCGCTGGTTCACGGTGTGGTGCTGTTCATATTCCAGGCTGGGCACCTTGACACCGTAATCCTGCATCAGGGCACGGTTGCCCACCAGCACCCGGCGCTTGTTGATCCAGCCCACATAGCCTTTGCCGTAGACGGTTTCCCGGTCCTCCACCTCTGCCAGCAGATTGCGGTTTTCGCCCAGCATGCCCAGGAATACCTCCCGCAGCGTGGGCCCCGCCTCCGCCAGAATGGAGGCGGCATAGACGATGGCCAGGTCGATGTGTTCCGGCTTGACGGGTTTGATGCCGGACAGCGTCACGCAGCCGGCCGGGAAGAGATCCCGCGCCGTGACCTGAATGACGTTGATACGGCCCAGCTGCCGGATATCCCGCCAGCCGGGCACCACCGCCCCCACCTGGGCAGCACTGCGCTGCATCATGCGGGCGGGCAGGGCCGACAGAAGCGTGCCCGCCAGCGGCGCCGCGAGGCACAATACCGCCGCCAGCACCATCATGGCCGAGGCGCTGTCCTTGGTGCGGATCAGCGTGATGAGCATGGCCACCAAGGCGCAGACGCCGGCCAGCCAGGCAAACTGCTGCTGGTTCTTGTCGCTGGTGCCCGCCGCCGCACTGTTGCGCAGGAAGCTGCGGAACACCTGGGTGGGACGGTTGATGAGCACGTTGGGATGGGGTTCGGCCAGACCGGTGGTCATGGCCCGCAGCGCCCCGGCATCCTTGAGCCGGTAGGCCACCGAGTGTTCCACCTTGGCACTGACCAGCCGGAAATTTTCCTGCATGGTGCAGGCGTTCATCCGTTTGCCGATGGTATTCAGACAGAGCACCAGCACCGCAGGGCCGGCCATCAGCGTCACGTCAGCGGTGTAGTTGCCGGCGATGAGCAGCGCCAGGCACTGCACGGCGGCGCCCAGCAGCGGCAGCACGGCCAGACTGTCCGGCGTGGCGCGCCGGGCCAGGCCCAGCAGGCCGGAAACCACGGTGCGCCAGCAAAGGCCGCCGGCTGCCAGCAGCAGCACCAGCACCACCGCCGGATAGACCAGCGGATCGGCCAGGGGGCCGGGCAGCGACGGCAGCGCCGCCGCCATCAGACCCAGCACCAGCAGCACCGCCGTGATGGCGGCGGTGGCAAAGCTGGCCGTGGTATAGTAGAGCACCTGCTGGCTCAGTTCCCGGCGTACCACCGGGGCGTCCTCAGGGCGCTCGTATTCATGGTGATGAAGGGGCGGGATCTCCGCCGTCTCAAAGGGCTGGGCCGCGGAATCCGGCTGTTCATCCCGGGGTTTGCCGCCCAGTCGCATCCTGGCCTTGGCCAGACGGCTGCCGCGGCCCTTCCCGCGGGCACTCTCCTCCTCACTGTCCTGCAGCGATTCAGTCAGCCGGACGGCCGCACTGTCGAAGCGGGCCGTGCCGCCTTCCGGCACCGTACCCGTATTGATGGCCTGCGCAATGTCATGCACAAAGGAAGCGGTGCCCGGTTCCGCCGGTTCGCCGCCGTCCAGATTCTGGGTGAACCCGGTGGGAGCCTGTCCGCCGCCGAGATCCTGGGTAAAGCCGGTGTGGGCCTGCCCGCCGCCCAGGTCCTGGGTAAAGCCGGTGTGGGCAGGAGCCTCCGCCTGGCCGCCCAGATCCTGGGTGAAGCCGGTATGGGCCGGGGCCTGGGGGGTCAGACGAATCTTGCCGGTCAATGTATCGACCAGCTCGTCCACCGCATCCGGTTCCCGCCGCCCCAGCAGACCGCCCTCAGGGGGCAATCCCACCACCTGGGTGTCGGCATAGGGATCCCGGCCGTCCGCGGTTGCAGGGGCCGGCTGCTGTGCCGCCTGTACTGTGGGTTTGGGCGTTTCAACGCGCTGTGCCGGCTGCGTCGTGGTTTTGGGCGTTTCGGCAGGCTGCGCGGGGGCCGCCGCGGCGGGGGCCGTGCGCGGACGAACCGCATTGTAGGCGTTCATGAAGTCCTGGGTGCTGTCCACCGGGGCTGCATCCAGCGCTCCCAGCTGCATGGTAAAGCCCGTGCTGGCCGCCTGATGTCGCGGCAGGTTGATGGGTTCCCCCACCGGCTCCCCGGCAGGCGGGTCCGGCATTGCCTGGGCAGGCGGTGCCGTGCGGATCTTCTGGCCGGGGGTAAATTCCACCGTGTTGCGCTTTTTGCGATAAATGGTGCCGGTGGCCCCTGTGGCACTGGGTGCGGTGCGCGCCTTCATGCCCCGCTGGATATCACGCAGCATCTGCATGGTATCCCCTTCCCGTTCGGACGACGGGGCCGGTGCAGGACGGGTATATTTGCTGTGCCAGACGTTTTCCACCGTATCGCCCCGGGATTCTTCCCGGGGTTCCGGCTCTGAATGCCTGCCGGAAAAGGTTGGTTCCTCCTGCCGTGCTTCGGGGATTACGATCTCCTCGGTGACGGAATCCCGGCCGCCGAACAACCCGCCCAGCAGACCGCGCTTTTTGGGCTGAGGCGCCTGCCGCACCGGTTCCCGGTCGGGGAAATACTCCTCCTGGGCTTCCGGCTGCTCCTCCGATTCCGGTGCATCCTGGTTCTGGCTGCCGCCGCCCAATGAAACATTGATGGGCACGAATTCGTCGGTATCTTCCGCCGATTTCAGGCCGAAAAGTCCCCGCTTCTTTTTGCCGGGCTCCCGGATTTTGCCCTTTTCATCGGGCACCACCGCCACCGAGTCCCGGAAAAACTTCTGGAACTGGTTTTTGCCCTGGTTCAAAGCGTCGGTATCGGCGCCGGCCTCGGGCGCCATCTTCAGCAGGAATCCCTTGATGATGCCGGTGCGGGTGGTATCCCCCATCGTCCCGGTATCGGAGCCCGTCTGCCCGTCCGCCGCAGGAGCGGCGGGACGCCGGGGTTCCGCAGGACTGACAGGCTGTGCTGCCGCAGGGGTGGGCGCGGCGGTTTGTACCGGCTGTACAGTGGTGCGCGGCGCGGCGGTCCGGGGGAAAGCCGGCGCCGCAGCCGTCTGCCGCGGCGACACCGGGGCGGGAGCGGCAAAATCCTCGAAGCTGTCCAGGTCGTCGAGGCCCGCGAACGCGATCTTGTGGTCCTGTTCCGGTGTGCCATGCAGCGGTGTGGTGGAAATGCCCACACTGCGCAGAATCTCGTCCACCTGGTGATCGGTCACGGTGTTCTGCACACCGGCGGCCGTCTGCTGCTGGTTGAGGTCCTGCAAAATGCGTTCCACTGAGTCATTGGTACGTTTGCTTGGCATGTCTGATTGCTCCCTTTACAAAAAAGGTGAAATTCACTTGGCGGTACGGCGGCGCAGCACCTCGTAGCAAAGGATGCCCGCCGCCACGCTCACATTATAGCTGTCCACGCCGGTCGCCTGGCCGGGGGCCATCTCCAGCGTCACCGCCGCGTCGCAGAGCTTGCGGGTCAGGGCGCCGGGACCGCCGCCTTCGCTGCCCAGTACCAGCGCCACCGCCCCCGAAAGGTCGGTGCGGGAAAGAGGGGCGCCCCCCAGGTCCGCACAATAAACGAAAATATTGTGTTCCTTGATGGCGCGGATGGCCTGGGCCAGATTGGTCACACGGGCCACCGGCAGCCGGGCTGCCGCGCCGGCACTGGCCTTCATGACGGTGCCGGTCACGCCTACGCCGCCCCGCTTGGGGATCACCACGCCGTGGGCGCCGCACAGGTAAGCCGAACGGATGATGGCGCCCAGATTGTGGGGGTCCTCCACCCCGTCACACAGAACGAGGAAGGGCGGCTCCTGCCTGGCATCGGCCGCGGCGAAAAGGTCCTCCAGCGTGGCGTACTGCACCTCCGCGGCGCGGGCCGCCACCCCCTGGTGATCCGCCGTGCCGCAGAGCTTCTGCAGCTTGTGGCCGGGCACCCGCTTGACCACGGCGCCGCCCTGCTTGGCCAGCGCCGTATAGTACCCTGCCACCGCCTGGGGCAGCGAATCTGCCAGATACACCGTATCCACCGTTTCGCCGCTCTTGAGCAGCTCGGTCACGGGGTTCTTGCCCCATACCAGCGTGTCGGTGTGCTGCGGTGTCTGTTCACGACCCGGTCTTTCCATCCCATACCTCCTGCGGGGACACCCTGTCCCCTGCCTTTATCTTTCTGTTCTGTAGTGCTGACTATACAGATATCAGTATAGCACAAGGTACGACGCTTTGTCACCTTTTTTTACGGTTTTTGTCGGGTTTTGCGGCGGTTTTTACACTTCGCGCCTGCGCTATGCGCCAAAAGTGCAAACCCTCTTTCCGATTGTACGATATACCATCCTTTATACGTTTTGTAGAGGAAAACTGGTTTTCCCATTGTTGAAAACTCTGTGGAAAGTGTGGAAAAGCCGCATTCCCATCCACTTTTCCACCATTTGACAGCGGAGTTTTGCACCGGCTGTTGAAAAGTTTTCCCTATAACAGCCCGGATAAGTCCCTTTGTCAAGTGGGCAAAGCGTTCAAATTTCTCCGCAAAGAGCCGGAAATTTCCCGCGGATTTTACAAATTCTGCCAGTTCCTTTTCTTCCGCGGCAAAATGGGCAAAAAGTACATATACTGCGTCGAAAAAAGCTGTTGCTTTTTTGTCAAAGTCAAGGTATAATGAAACCGACGGTACACCGGGGGTCGGTGTGCCCTTCCCACAATTATTATTGGAGGTATCTGTATGCTGGTAAATGCTACCAATATGCTGCTGAAAGCACGCGATGGCCACTATGCTGTGGGCCAGTTCAACATCAATAACCTGGAGTGGACCAAGAGCATCCTGCTGACTGCGCAGGAACTCAATTCGCCCGTCATCCTCGGTGTCTCCGAGGGCGCCGGCAAATATATGACCGGTTTCAAGACCGTTGCCGCCATGGTCAAGGCCATGGACGAGAGCCTGGGCATCACCGTTCCCGTTGCCCTGCACCTGGACCACGGCACCTATGAGGGCGCCAAGGCCTGCGTCGCCGCCGGCTTCACCTCCATCATGTTCGACGGCAGCCACTACGACATCGAAGAGAACGTCGCCAAGACCACCGAGCTGGTCGCTCTGGCCCATGACCATGGCCTGTCCATCGAGGCCGAGGTCGGTTCCATCGGCGGTGAGGAAGACGGCGTCATCGGCATGGGCGAGGTCGCTGATCCTGCCCAGTGCGCCAAGATCTCCAGCCTGGGCATCGACTTCCTGGCTGCCGGCATCGGCAACATCCACGGCAAGTACCCCGCCAACTGGAAGGGCCTGGACT
>ERZ1090865.1269-NODE-1270-length-12765-cov-14.662156_pt1 | contig 12765 bp, 12 predicted proteins | sample MGYA00478478_ERZ1090865 | MGnify/ENA primary metagenome ERZ1090865 (study PRJEB33644, sample SAMEA5815715) | chicken gut metagenome | biome: Chicken; feature: Gastrointestinal Tract; material: Caecum | place: Ireland | collected 2019-01-01 | study: A study of... | reverse complement strand
GCGGTCATGGAAACGGGCAATAATATCGGGGATGTCGTTTTCCTTGATTTCGGTGCGCTTGTCGTCCAGCGAAAAACCGTCCGCCTTCATATCATAGAACCACACCTCGTCGGTGCCGCCGTGGCCGGTCTTGGTAAACACCAGCACCGCCGTGGACACCCCCGCGTAGGGCTTGAACACTCCGCTGGGCATCGAGATCACCGCCTCCAGACGGTGGTTCTCCACAATCTCCTTGCGGATCGCCTTGTGCGCCGTGGAAGAGCCGAACAACACCCCGTCCGGTACGATGCAGGCGCACCGGCCGCCCACTTTCAGCATCCGCAAAAACAGCGCCAGAAACAAAAGCTCGGTCTTTTTGGTCTTGCACAGTTTGAGCAGGTCCGTCGAAACGATGTCGGCGTCCAGGCTGCCTTTGAAGGGCGGATTGGCCAGAATCAGGGAATAGGCCTCCCGGTCGGTGTTCTGGTCCGAAAGACTGTCCCGGTACTCGATGGACGGGTTGTCGATGCCGTGGGTCATCATGTTCATGGCGCCGATGCGCAGCATCGTGCGGTCCATATCGTAGCCGTGGAACATCCGGTTCATGTAATGGTCTTTTTTCTGCCGGTCAAAGAAGATCTCCTGTTTGTATTTCTCTTTCAGGTAGTGCCCGGCCTCCACCAGAAAGCCGCCCGTGCCACAGGCTGGGTCGCAGATGATCTCGTCCGGCTGGGGGGCCATCATCTCCACCATCATACGGATGATATGCCGCGGCGTGCGGAACTGGCCGTTCACCCCCGCGGTGGACAGCTTGGAAAGCAGATATTCGTAAATGTCACCCCGCACATCCGGGCTGCTGGCCTGGCGGGACTGCTCATAAATCTCATCCATCGCCGTGACCACCTTGTCCAGCATCAACGGCGTGGGAATCTTGAAAATCGCATCCCCCATGTATTGGGCGTAGGCGCTGTCCTTGTCGCCGTGCAGCCCCTTGATGAAGGGGAACACCCATTCCTGCATCACCGTGTACATCTGCTGGGCCGGAAAGTCCCGGAACACCGACCATTTCAGCTGCTCGCCCGGAATGCTCCGCTCCCCGATGGTGACCTTGTCCGCAAAAATGCTCTTGTGGGGCACCCCCAGCATGGCGCTCTCCTTGGCGCGCTGGTTGTCCGCTGCGTCCAGATCATGAATGAACATCAGATAGGTCATCTGCTCCACCACGTCCAGCGGATTGGTGATGCCCCCGGTCCAGAATGTCTCCCACAGGCTGTTGATTTTATTCTTCAGTTCGTTGTCCAGCATAGATTACTCCTTGTTGAGGTCCCCGGTGCAGGCGGTATGCCGCCCCGCCCTCCGGTTTTAAAATGTCGCCCCGTTTTTGCCTTTCTGCAAGGGATGAATGCACAGAAAATCCAGAACACAAACCGCAATCGGCAGCGTATCGTATATTTTGGCAAAGTCAAATGTGCGCATGCCGTTTCCTTTAGCGGTTGTAAGTCGATTGGCTATGATTTCAGTCTAACAAGGGCAGGGGGGCAAGTCAATAATCAATTCGGTCCTTTTGGGAAAAATGATAGAATTGAATTCCCGCACTACAAAACTCCCCGCAGGCAACCTGCGGGGAAAATCTTTCATACGGCGGCCGGCTCGGCGGGGGCGGCACGGAACCAGCCGCAGGCCGGGGTGATGCAATCCATCTGGCGGTGCATGGCTTCCAGCCGGGGATGCAGGTAAAAGGTCTGGGTGGTGCCCACATCGGCATGGCCCAGCATACCGCTCAACGTCAGAATGTCCATGCCGTGCTCGATGGCCCGGGTGGCAAAGGTGTGGCGCAAGTCGTGAAAACGGGCATGAGGAAGCTGCAGTGCCGTCAGCACCTCGCCAAAATAGTGGCTCAGGTTGTCCGGGTCGGTCAGCTGGTCCTGGGTGTTGTAGACAACGAACCCCTCGGGCTGCACTGGGGCGCCGAACCGGGTTTCATGGCGGCGGCACTGCATTTCCAGCAGGGCAAACACCACGGCGGGCGCCGCGATGCGCCGGGAACCATCCCGCCCCTTAGTGGGACTGAACACCAGCTCGGTGGCGCTCTGTCCCGGTTGCCGCTGGCTGCGGGGTAGCCGCTTGACGGTCTGTCGCAGATGCAGCTCCTGCCGGGACCAGTCCACGTCCCGCCAGCGCAAAGCACAGATCTCGCCCAGACGGCAGCCGGTGTACAGCGCCAGCAGGATGCCCATATTCTGCAGGTTGCCATCCTGGAAAAGGAACCGTTCCAGCGCCGCCTGCATGGCATCGGACATGGGCATGATGGCCTTGCGCTGCACCTTACGGATCACCGTGCCGGGCACGGGGTTGGCAGCCAGGCGTCCCTCCTGCACGGCACATTTCAGCGCCACGTCCAGCACGACCCGCATATTCTTGACGGATTTGGCGCTCAGTGGTCCGCCGGTCTTCCGATTGCCGCAGGCGGCTTCCCGGTTGAGAAACTGCTGCAGGATGCCGGTATTCAGCTCCGCCAGCGGCACAGCGCCGATGGCGGGGATGACATGCTTGTCCACAATATCCCGGTACTGGGCGTACCCGGCGGGTTTGCAGCTGGGGCGGATGTAACTTTCCAGCCAGTAGTGGAGCCAATCGGCCAAGGTGGAAATGGCGGTCATAGGGACACCTCCTGTGCAATCAGGCCAGACACTTTTCCTCGTGGGTGGCCAGTTTGATGTGGTAGGGCAGACTGGGAGAACCGTCGGGCAGCGCCGGCGGGGTGAGCCGATCGTTGATCAGCTCGGTCATCCGGGCCAGGTCACTGGTGTATTTGGGGACGATCAGCACGGCCTCGGTGGGCTGTATACCGTCCAGCACCAGCCCGTCCCAGTACATCTTGAGCTGATACAGATGCAGCGGCTCTCCCTTGGTGGCTTTCAGCTCATAGATGACCCGCTTGCCGTCCCCCTCGTCCAGAACGTCAATGCGGGTGCCGGTGGGCCAGACGGTCATCTCGTCGGTCACCCGGTCCTGAGGATTCACTGCCAGCAGGGCGCTGATCCAGCGGCTTTGCAGGGCTTTCTCGGTGCAGGCCTTGGGATGGGCCAGGGGCGGGACCTGCGCCAGCAGCGAAAACAGATTCTGCCAGTCTGGGTCGTTGGGGTTCAGATTGGTCTTGTTGTTCAGGGTACTCAGCACGCCCCGGGGCAGTTCGGGCAGCAGCACTTCGCCCACAAATTCGTTGTAGTTGTTGTGCCGCGCCAGGGGCATCCCGTTGGGACCCCGCCAGATTTCGGACAGCTGGGCGGTGGCGATGACCCGCTTGCCCAGCCGGATATCCACCCCCTGGGTGGGCTGGTTGCCCTGGTAGTAGTATTTGGCCTTGGCGCCCAGCACCAGATGGTCCCGCTTGTCCTCGTCCAGCGCCCCGTACCGGTAGACCACCGGAATGACCTGGCCGCCCATCTCCACCGTGAAGCGCCGCACAAGGGCGCCCGCAATCGGCACCGGGATGGGCGGCACCAGCTTGGCATCGGAACCCACCGCCGCGATGATTTTGGCGGAGGATTCCATGGTGCGGCTGTCCAGGTCGAGGAACCCGCGGTAAGCGACACCTAGGTGTTCCACCAGCCAGGAGCGCAGCGTTTCCAGGTCGGTGGCCTTGCCGCCCCGTCCCTGCACCGACTGGGCAATGGCCAGCGGAACATGGATGCAGTAGACGGTGCCGGGATGATCCCGGGGGAGAGTGAGCTCCTGCGGCAGGGCGGGGGTATCCACCTCCTCCACCGTCATCTGCGGCGTGAATGGACCCTGGACTTTCAGGTAGCCGGCAGCACCCCGGCCGCGGGTGTACAGGGCCCAGGGGCGGTCGCCGCCGGTCAGGCTGGCCAGGGCGTTGTTGATGCCGAACCCATGCTCGTTGAGGCGGTTGCTGCCGGTGGGCAGACTGCCTAGCTGCAGGGCGTTTTCCAGCTGGGACAGGTCCATCCCGCTGCCCCAGTCAGCCACCACCAGCAGCAGCTCGTCCTTGGAGGAACCGGGGGCCAGTCCGATGAAAATCAGGCCCTTTTCCCCGGGGAGGGAGGCGGCGATGGCATTGTCGCACAGTTCCATGACGCCCTGGTGGAAGGCCATGTTCTGTTTGGCCAGCCCGGCAAAGGTGTGCGGGGTGATGTTGATTTGAATGGAATGAAAATTCTTATGCAGTTCGTTCATGGTAAAACTCCTTTTGCGGCAGATAACATATATAACGGAAAGGCAGCAATGCTATCTGGTGGAAAAACGGGGGTCGTGCTCGTGCTCGCGCTGCAGATGGAGGGCAAGACAGCTGGTCACAGGAAAATTCAACATGAAATACCTTCTTTCTCCCGGATGGGTTGCAATGTCCAGAGAAACCGTTCGGAGGCGGGAATGATGCTTTGCAGCACAGCCCGTGCGTCGGCTTCGGACAACCGGCAGGCCCGGGCCGGATCGGCGGTGAGATACCAGTCCCTGTCCCGGTAGCGGGCCAGCAGGATGCCGTCCGAGCGGGTTACAATGAATGTTTTCGCGGCGTTTTGGCTCATGGGTCAGCTCCTTTTTTCGGAAAAGCAGGAAGAGAAAACAGCCGGCCATTTTCTGTGCCAGTGGCGTGGATTGCGCCCGTGGTCGCGGCTCAGATAGGGGGCGATGTTTTCCAGGCCAGTCAGCAGATAGTAAAGCGTGTGTTTCATGAGAAGCTCCTTTTTGATACATACATGTGCAAGTATGATATACTGTGCAGTAAAAGAGCATGAGGAACTCGGGGGATGCTATCTTTTACTGTACTTTTATTATATCATACATGCACATGTATGTAAATTGGAGAATTTCACAAGCATACATGCGCAAGAACCGGCTCCATTGTGCACATTGCATACTTGCGCATGAATGACTCCGCTTGCTATACTGGTTTCATACCATTTTATAAAGAGAAGGGAGGCTTTTCCATGGGAAAAACATCCGCAGCGGTCAAAAACCGATATGCGGCGAAGGCGTATGACCGTATCAATCTGATTGTAAAAAAGGGGCAAAAGGAAATCATTCAGGCGCATGCGCAAAAGCGGAACGAAAGCGTGAACGGATTTATCAACCGCGCCATCGAAGAAGCGATGCAGCGGGATGACGAAAAAGAAAGCTGATGCTGGTGCGTGCATCCTAAAAACTGCGGTGAAATTTCCCCAAGGAATTCCACCGCAGCGTTTTTGTCTGTGGACAGGGTGGCTCCTCTGGTGCAGTCCCTGAAACCGGGGCGTCGCAGGGGATCCAAAGGCGCTGCCGGATTTTTGGGCAGAGCACAAATTGACGGCCGGGCGTTTTTTGCCTATACTGAAGGTAAAGCGATGCAAAGGAGGCACGGCCCATGAGCGTAGCGTACATCATCGGAATGGGAGCGGCCTACACCGCTGCCCTGTGGCTGCTGGTGCGGCGGCTGCGCCTGCCGGGTCGGGGCTATCTGCCCGAAAAAACGCTGTGCAGCCTTTGTTTTGTGGCCGTGGCGGCGGTGTGCGCTGCCCTGGGCAGCCGTCCCGAAGCCTTTTGGCGCTTGCTGCCGGCGCTGCTGTGCTGTGTGGCGGGGGATGTGGTGCTGGCGCTCTACAACAAGCTGCACCGTCCGGGCCTGTTTTTGGCCGGGTTGGGGGCCTTTCTGGCAGGACACAGCCTGTTTGTGTGGGGCCTGTGCCAACTGCAGCCCATGGGCTGGCCGGTGCCGCTGGCTGCAGTGCTGGGGGCCGGCGGCGCGGCGGTGCTTTCCGGCATGCCGGGAATGCAGACCGGGCGGATGCGCCCTTTGGTGGTGCTTTACGCAGCCTTTGTCTCGGCGCTGCTGGGCAAGGGACTGCAGCTGGCCTTTGGTATGGGCCAGCCCTGGTGCTTTCTGGTGCTGGCAGGGGCGGTGCTGTTCTGGATTTCGGATCTGCTGATCCTGTTTTTGTATTTTTACCCTCCCAGACGCACTGCCGTGCACGTGGCCAATCTTCTGACCTACTACTATGCCATGTTTCTGATTGCAGTAAGCCTCGCGGTCTGAAAACAGGGACACTCTATAACTTTGCAGCCACTGTCCTTCCATTCCTTTTCCCGGTGGCGGACGTATCTCTGCCCCTCCCCTTGCCAACCGCAGCTATTTCTTGTAAGATGGAGTCGGATACTTTTTCACAAAGAGAGGTTGGGAAACATGAAAGAGGAAATGACGCAGGAACAGGCCCGCCAGGCCTTTTTGGTGGACGCATTGCAAAAACTGCTGGGGCAGGACAGTCCCACCGGTTTTACCGAAAAGGTGGTGACGGTGGCGGAGGGCATCGCCCGGGAGCTGGGCTTTGCCACCCGGCGCACCAACAAGGGCAACCTGGTGATTACGGTGCCCGGCCGGGAATCCGGCCGCAAAGTAGGGCTCTGCGCCCATGTGGATACCCTGGGCCTGATGGTGCGCTCGGTCACCGCCGACGGCATGCTGATGGTCACCAAGGTGGGCGGTCCGCTGCTGCCCACCCTGGACGGCGAGTATTGCCGCATCTATACCCGCGAAGGCAAGGTATACACTGGCACGGTGCTCAGCCTGTCGCCGTCGGTCCATGTGCAGGATGATGCAGCCACCCGTCCCCGGGACGAGAAAAACATGGCGGTACGTATTGACGAGAAGGTTCACACCAAGGAGGACGTGCTGGCCCTGGGCATCGCCGCCGGTGACTATGTCTGCTACGACACCAAAACCACCGTCACCGACAGCGGTTTTGTGAAGTCCCGCTTCCTGGACGACAAGGCCAGCGCTGCCTGTCTGCTGACCCTGCTGTGGCAGATGCATGAAACCGGCACCCGCCCCCGGTTCGAGACCTATTTCACCCTCACGGTCCATGAGGAAGTGGGCCACGGCGGCGCCACCCTGCCCGTGGTGGATGAGCTGCTGGCTGTGGATATGGGCTGCATCGGGGAGGACCTGAGCTGCACCGAGTACCAGGTCTCCATCTGCGCCAAGGACAACGGCGGCCCCTACGACTACGGTATGGTCAGCCGTCTGGTACAGCTGGCCAAGGAGCAGAAGGTAGACTACGCGGTGGACATCTATCCCCACTACGGTTCGGATGTCGGCGCCGCCTGGCGCTCCGGCATGGACTGCCGGGCCGCCCTCATCGGCCCGGGGGTGCACGCCTCCCACGGCATGGAGCGCACCCATCTGGATGCTCTGCGCGCCACCATGGATCTGGCTGCACTCTATCTGGAACTGGCCTGAACTCACCCGATTTTCTGAAACCATCTGTTCAGGAAGTCTCCTGGTATCAAGCCCCGGTCCCCCAAGGCCGGGGCTTTTGCTGTGCCTGCGAAAAAAGGTGTCGGCCGAAAGTAAGCCTGCGGCTGTATTTTATAGAAAAGGAACTCTGCAGTATACTTTGTGAAAGGAGAGGATTGCCCATGATTTTTCTTTTACTGGCCTTGCTTTCCAGTTCGGTGCTGGCCATGGTCCTGAAATATCTGAACTCCGGCAGTTCGTACGGGGTTTATTTTGTCAATTACGTTACCTGCACCCTGCTTGCCTTTGCTGCCATGGAGCCCAAAGCACTGTATCGTGGTGACAGTACCCCCTGCTGGCTGGGCGGCATCACAGGGCTGATTTACCTGGCATCCCTTGTCGCCAACGGATACAGCATCCATAAAAACGGAGCCATCCTGTCCTCGGTGTTTACCCGTCTGGGGGTGCTGGTTCCCATTCTGGTCTCTGTGGCACTGTTCGGGGAGCGGCCTGCCCTTCTGCAGGGAGTAGGCATGGTCCTGGCCGTGGCAGCGGCCGTACTGATGAACGGCCTGCCTGAGAAACCGGAATTTTCTTCTCCCCGAAACAAGGTGTATCTGCTGCCGCTGCTTTTGACCCTGCTATTGAACGGAACCAGCGATGCCATGTCCAAGGTGTTCACCCAGCTGGGCCGCCGTCAGGACGACGGGCTGTTCATGTTTTACATCTTCCTGTTCGCCGGGCTGGCCACCCTGGCGCTGCTGGTCAGGAGGCACCAGCCGCTTACCGGGCGGGACATTTTCTTCGGGGTACTGGTGGGCGTGCCCAACTTTCTTTCTTCCCGGCTTCTTTTGGCCGCTCTTACCCAGCTGCCGGCCTTCCGGGTCTACCCTTCCTACAGCGTGGGGGTGATTCTGGTCATCAGCGTGGCCAGTTTCTTCCTGTTTCAGGAACGGCTGAACCGCCGCCAGATGGGGGCGGCCGGGATGATTCTGGGTGCTCTTGTTCTGCTCAATTTGTAACCTTTCCTGTTATTCTTCGCCCAGCTCCGACCTTTTTCGGCCGGGGCCTTTCTTGTTATTTTTCCGGGAAAGGCGTATACTCGTATCCTGTATTGAGGGAGTATGGGAAATTTTGTGAGGGAAGGTACAGGACATGTTTGGATTGGGAACCATAATCAATGTGGCGGCGATTGTTGCGGGCGGTGTGATGGTCTGGTATGCAGCCGGGCCATCAGCGGCCGGTATCAGGAGACCTTGCTGCAGGCCATCGGTGTTTGCGTGATCTTTGTGGGCATCAGCGGCGCTGTACAGGAGATGATGACCGTCACGGCAGACGGTCTGAAAAGCGGCGGGACCATGATGATTGTCATCAGTTACGCCCTCGGCTCCCTGCTGGGCGAATGGATCAATCTGGAACTGCGGATTGAACAGTTCGGCAACTGGCTGAAGGTCAAGACAGGGAACGCAAAGGACAAACGCTTTGTGGACGCCTTTGTAACCGCATCCCTGACCGTCAGCATCGGCGCCATGGCCATCGTGGGCGCCATACAGGACGGCATTTCCGGCGATTATTCCACCCTTGCGCTCAAGGCGGTTCTGGACATGGTCATCATCTGTGTGATGAGCGCCTCCATGGGCAAGGGGTGTCTGTTTGCCGCCATTCCCGTGGGGGTGCTGCAGGGTACGGTCACCCTTCTGGCCAAAGCGGTCCAGCCCATCATGACGGCACAGGCCTTGTCCAACCTGTCCCTGACCGGCTCGATTCTGATCTTCTGTGTGGGCATCAATCTGCTGTGGGAAAAAAAGCTGAAGGTTGCCAACATGCTGCCGTCCATCCTCATTGCCGTGCTCTGCGCCTTTGTTGGTGTGTGAAGGTGGTTGTTTCGGGTAATTTTCCGATAGAATTTCCAGGGTCCGGTCTTGGCAGGCCGGGCCCCTTTTTAATTCTTGAAAAAGACTTGCTCTTTCTTTGCAAAACCTCTTTTCTTTGCCGGAAAGTGTGCTATACTGTCTGACAGATGAGACTTTTTGCCATACCACTAAAATTATGGGCAAAGAAGGAGGAAATTCTGTTGAAGATCTATGTTTCAGCGGCAGCGCCCCGCAGCGGTGACGGCACCCAGGCACGGCCGTATCAGACCATCAGCGAGGCAGCCAAGGTAGCCGAGGCCGGGGACGAAGTCATCGTGATGCCCGGCTTCTACCGGGAGTGGGTAAACCCCGTCCATGGCGGCGAGAGCGACGACAAGCGCATCACCTACCGCTCGGCGGTGCCCGGCTGTGCGGTAATCACCGGTGCGGAGCCGGTCAAGGGCTGGACCCATTACCAAGGCAACGTGTGGATGGTGCGGGTTTCCAACAGCCTGTTCGGCGATTACAACCCCTATACCACCTTTGTGTACGGGGACTGGTACTTTTCCGGCAAATCCAAGCACACCGGCTGCGTGTATCTCAATGACAAAGCCATGTATGAAGCCGGCAGCCTGGAAGAATGCATCAAGGGCGAGGTATATCCCTGCTCCTGGGAGCCGGAGGCTTCGGTCTACAAGTGGTATGCCGAGCAGGACGGTGACGACACGGTACTCTACGCCAATTTCCAGGGCAAGGACCCCAACGCGGAAAATGTGGAGATCAACGTCCGCCGTTTCTGCTTCTACCCCAGCCAGACCGGCCTGAACTACATCACCGTCAGCGGGTTCTGCATCACCAAGGCGGCCACCACCTGGGCCCCGCCCGCCGCCTACCAGGACGGCATGATCGGTCCTCACTGGGCCAAGGGCTGGATCATTGAGGACTGCGAAATTTCCAACTCCAAATGCGCCGGAATCTCCCTGGGCAAATACTGCGACCCGGACAACGACCACTACTTCACCAGAAAGCACGTCAAATCCCCCACCCAGATGGAGCGGGATGCCGTCTGCCGCGGGCAGTACCACGGCTGGCTGAAGGAGAACGTGGGCAGCCACATCATCCGCCGGTGCGACATCCACGACTGCCAGCAGGGCGGCATCATCGGGCGCATGGGCGGCGTTTTCTCGGTGATCGAGGACAACCATATCCACCACATCAACAACATGATGGAGCTGGGCGGCGCCGAGATCGCCGGCATCAAGATGCACGCCGCCATCGACGTGATCTTCCGCCGCAACCACATCCACCACTGCACCATGGGCATCTGGTGTGACTGGGAGGCCCAGGGCACCCGCATCACCCAGAACCTGCTGCACGACAACCAGAAGCCGGACTTTGCCCAGCCCCTCAAGGGAGGCATGATGAGCCAGGACATCTTTGTGGAGGTTGGCCACGGCCCCACCCTCATTGACAACAACATCCTGCTCAGCGAAGTTTCCCTGCGGTTCGCCACCCAGGGTGTGGCCATGGTGCACAACCTGATTGCCGGGGCGCTCACCTGCGTAGGCGGCGGTACCGGCCTGCGGTATACCCCCTACCATATTCCCCACCGCACCGAGGTAATGGGCTTCATGACCATCCTGCACGGGGACGACCGGTTCTACAACAACATCTTTATCCAGAACGGTCCCGCCGAACCCAAGCGCATCCGGCACGACAGCGACGATGGTGTGGACGAGGAGAATCGGGCGGTGGGCACCCATGTCTTTGACGGCTACCCCACCTATGAGGAATGGATTGCCCAGTTCGACATGGACACCGACACCCCCGACATGGCCAAACTGGCGCCCGCCCACGACAGCCACCTGCCGGTCTGGGCAGAGGGCAACGTCTATTTCGGCGGCGCCCGGAAATGGGAGAAAGAGAAGAACGCTGTGGTCCTGCCCGACAAGGTCACCCTGGCGCTGGAAGAGCAGGACGGCCGGGTGACGCTGGAAACCAACCTGTACGACCTGCTGCCTGAAATGCGGACTCCCAGTGTCACCACCATGGTGCTAGGCAAGGCCTTTGAGCCGGAGGAGCCCTACGAAAATCCCGACGGCACCCCCATCTACTTTGATGCGGACTACCTGGGACGTCACCGGGCCCCGAATCCCCTGCCCGGTCCCTTTGCCAGCGGGGCGGAGCTGGAGGAAACTCTCTTTGACGACAGCGAGAGCGGCCCTGTGGTGCGGTAACGGATTTTCTTTTGCCAGGAACCGAAAAAGGAGGCAGACGTTCCCGAAAGGGCGTCTGCCTCCTTTTTTATGGTCCGCCGCGGTTGCCTTGGCTTATACAAGATGCCGGTTCAGGAAGTCCAGAATCACATCCAGCGTGGCCTGGCAATAGAACACGTTGCCGCCGTGGTCCGCATTTTTCACCTTATAGAATTCCACCGTCTTGCCCATGGACTTAATATGCCGGTAGAGTTCCAGGCTTTGGGTGAAGGGGACCGTCCGGTCCTTGCTGCCGTGCATGATGAGCACCGGCGGCATGACGGTGTCCGCGTGAATATAGGAAAAGGGCATCCGGCGCTCACACTCTGCCGGGTCATCCGGCGGGCAGAAGCCCAGGTAGTTGGTTGCTGCCGAGTGGGCCGCCATGTGGTCATAGGCCGAAGGGGCATCGTTCATGGTCAGGCAGTTGACCGAACCGTACAGGTCGATGCAGCCGTTGAGGTTGGGCAGAGGCGTCTTTTCCGCATCACATTCCATCGTGTTCCAGGTGGCCATCATCATCATGGCCGTGTGGCCGCCGGAACTGTCCCCGCTGAGGAACAGATTGCTGGGGTCCACCGGGAACTGGTCCGGATGGCTCATCACATACCGGACGGCGGTTTTGCCGTCCTCCACCTGACAGGGGAAACGATACTTTGGGGCGAATCGGTATTCAATGATGATAACCATATATCCCGCCCGCACCAGCCGGCTGAAATCTCCCATGTGGGAGTTCAGGTTCTGCTGCAGCCAGGCGGACCCTTGGATATGAAACACCGTGGGATACCGGCGGTTAGCGTCCAGCACCGAAGGGATCATCACCCGCAGGTGCAGTTCCACCCCGTCCTTGACGGCATAGACCACATCCGGCGGGCAGGAAATGCCCCTTTCGTCCTGGCCGTAGATGATCTTCATGCCCTCTTCCCCGGACATATTTTCCGGAAATTCCTCATAAGTATAAAACGGCTCTTTCATTGGTTTCCTCCTTCATCACGGTCCCATGCTTTCTTGGAAACAGTATAGCACAAACCGCAAAAAGCAGCAGCCCCGGCCATTGGGCCGGGGCTGCTGTCATATACAAACCGATTTGCAGTAAACCGGCTCACTGCAGGAAGAACCGCAGCATCTTGTCTTTCTGGCTGGTGTAGGGCTGGTAGCGCACCGGCATGTCCAGCCAGGTCTTCTTGTCCACGATGCTGCGCAGGTGGCTGAAGGCCTCGAACCCGGCCTTGCCGTGGTAGCCGCCCATGCCGCTCTCCCCTACGCCGCCGAAGGGCATTTCACTGGTGGCCAGGTGGATGATCACATCGTTCAGGCAACCGCCGCCGAAGTGGCAGCGGTCCAGCACCTTGCGCTGCACGGCCTTGTCCTCACTGAAGAGATAGAGGGCCAGCGGATGGGGCTGGGATTCGATGTCCGCCAGGGCGGCGTCCAGGTCGGTATAGGTCAG
>ERZ1090865.1268-NODE-1269-length-12770-cov-11.575305_pt1 | contig 12770 bp, 16 predicted proteins | sample MGYA00478478_ERZ1090865 | MGnify/ENA primary metagenome ERZ1090865 (study PRJEB33644, sample SAMEA5815715) | chicken gut metagenome | biome: Chicken; feature: Gastrointestinal Tract; material: Caecum | place: Ireland | collected 2019-01-01 | study: A study of... | reverse complement strand
TGCATCCTCACGCCCTGCGGCATACCTTTGCTACCACCTGCCTGCAAAGCGGGTGTGACATCAAAACACTGAGCGAAATTCTGGGCCACGCCGACGCGAATGTGACCCTGAAACGGTATGTCCACACCGACATGAAGCGCAAGAAAACTGAGATGCAGCGAGTCTTTTCGGCTGTATGGAAAAAGCGCCCGGCACAGACACCCATGTCGGCCTAATGAACCTCCATTTTCCAGATGGAGGATACCCCTTAGGTGCGAAAGGGGGAGTGGACGTGGCGCTGGATTTGTTTGAACATATGACGGAAATTGCCTCGCTGCACCCTGCCTACATTATTATGGACGAATTTCACCGTGCCGGCGCAGAGCATTGGGGCGAAAAGGTACAGAAACTTTTGGCACTCTGCCCGGACGCAAAACTTCTGGGCCCGACCGCCACCAACGTCCGCTATCTCGACAACAACCGCGACATGGCCGGAGAACTGTTTGACGGCCGCATCGCGTCTGAAATGACCCTGAGCGAAGCCATCGTGCAGGGCATTTTGCCTGCCTAAGGGAAATCAAACGGAAATTCGTCAAAGTTAAAGTATCGCTATTGTAAAAACGCTAAAAATCTTGGATTTGGAAAGCTATATCTTAACGAAGATAAAATACGGATGCTCTGAGTGCAGCTGCCTTTGGCTATTCGGACAGAAAACTTTCAAATGGACGAAAATGCCGTCCAGAGAGGGGAGTGGAGCGTTCAATCGTGAGACATCATCGCTATCATCGAGCCGATTATCACCACAGCCGAGTCCACCGGCGGGACGCGATGCGGGCCGCGGCGGCAGCGGTTCTGCTGCTGGTTGTCCTGCTGGCCGCGCTGTTTGGGATCAGCCGGTGGGAAAACCGGACCTACGCGGCCAGTGGTGGAAGTACAGGCCCGGCGTCCTGGGAAAAGCCGGACATCACCTACAACGGCGTGACCTACACCCCCAAACAGCGGATAGAAGCCTATCTGCTCATGGGCGTGGATGTCAGCGGGCCGGTGAAAAGTACGCCGGGCGCTTACAATGGCGGCCAGGCCGACGCGCAGTTTTTGCTGGTGCTGGACAATGAAGCCGAGACCTGGCAGATGCTGCGGCTCAACCGAGACAGCATGGTGGACGTGCCGGTCCTCGACCTGCGGGGCGACGTGATCGGCTACGAACGCCAGCAGCTGGCGCTGGCTCACGCCTACGGCGACGGTACAAACAACAGCTGTCAGAATACGGTGGACGCCGTGTCCATGCTGCTGGGCGGCGCCGCCATCGACGGGTATGCCGCCCTGAATATGGACGGGATCGCCATTGTGAACGACGCCATCGGCGGCGTGACCGTGACCATCACATCCGATTTTACAGCAGTGGACCCCACGCTGGTGGAAGGGGAGACCATCACCCTGAACGGCCAGCAGGCGTTTGAATTTGTCCGCACCCGCAAGGACGTGGACGACCAGACCAACCTGGCCCGCATGGAGCGCCAGCGAGTCTATCTGGAAGCCATGAAGCCGCAGCTGATGGCGCTGAGCGACACGGAGATCGTCCGGGTCATGGAGGAGGCAAACGACTATCTGGTGAGCAACATCGGCAGCCAAACAGTTCTCGATCTGGCGGAGAAACTGAAAGATTACCAGGAACTGCCGGAACTCACCATCGAGGGAGAAAACACCATTGAGGACGGGCACTGGGCCTACATTCTAAACGAGGACAGCCTGCAGCAGGTGATCCTGCAGTTGTTCTATAACGAAAAAGCAAAATAAAACGGAGGAACAATGGAAAGTCAAAACAAACTCGAACAGCCGGAGCTGGTGATGCGCAATCAGCAGGAAGACGAGATCGACCTGGTGGAACTGTTCTACCTGCTGTGGGGGCATATGCTCCAGATCATTGCCTGCGTCATCGTGGGCGGCGCGGCGGCTTTTGCCTATACCTATTTTATGGTGACGCCGCTGTACCAGACTGCGTCTAAAATGTACGTCGCTTCGGCCACTTACAATTCTGTGGTGGATATCTACGATATGCAGCTGGGCAGCCAGCTGGCGCTGGATTACCAGCAACTGATCCTCAGCCGTCCGCTGATGGAGGATGTAGCCGAAGCGCTGGAACTGGATATTGAACCCGCAGGGATCGCCTCAATGGTCAGCGTCAACAATCCCGAGGATACCCGCATCATCGAGATCACCGTGACCTGCCCGGACCCACAGCTGGCCGCCGACCTTGCGAACGAGATCGCCTATCAGGCAAGCGTCCACCTGCCGCGCATCATGGAAAGCCCTGCGCCCAACATCTACGAGGATGCGCTGGTGCCAAAACAGAAGTCCAGCCCCAGTTATTCCCGCAATACGCTTTTGGGCGCCATGGCGCTGGCGGTGGTATACTGCGGCATCCTGGTGGTGCGCTACCTAATGGATGATTCCTTTACAACGCCGGAGGAGGTCAACCGCTGCTTTGGGGTCCAGCCCCTGGCGGCGATCCCGGAAGGAAATTTGAGATCAAGACGCAGCAAACATGCACAGGAAAAGGGAAAGAGCCGTACAAGCCCCACTGATATGGGCGCCAAAGCGTGAAAGGGGTGGAGAATATGAACCATTTGACGATCCAGCATTTGCCCGAGCTGCCGTTTGATATGGAGGAGTCGATCAATCAGCTGCGCGTCAACCTGGGGTTCTGCGGGGACCAGATCAAAACGGTCGTGATCACAAGCAGCATTCCAAACGAAGGCAAGAGCTTTATCGCGGTCTATTTGTGGAAGATGCTGGCCGAACTGGGCAGCCGGGTACTGCTGATCGACTGCGACCTGCGCAAATCTGAAATGCGCACGAAATACGGCATCAGCAGCGCGGAAAAAATCACCGGCATAGCCCATTATCTGGCCGGCAAGGTGGAACTGCAGGATGCGGTCTATGAGACCAATATCCCCAACGGCTATATGATCCCGCTGAGCGCGCCGGTGGCAAACCCCTCCATCCTGCTGGAAAACCCGCGCTTCTCTGAGATGATCGAGACGTGCGCCGGAAAGTTCGATTATGTGCTGATCGACACGCCGCCGCTGGAGAGCGTCGCCGACACGCTGCACATTGCGGCCCACGCGGACGGCACCATCCTGGTGGTGCGCAGCGGCCGGACTTCCCGCAAGCTGGTGTCGGACGCAGTAGACAAACTGAAACGGGCAGGAGCGTCCATTTTGGGGCTGGTCCTCAACAGGGTCGAGATGAAACAAAAAGGCGGTTACTACTATAAGCGCTACTACTATGGTTACTACGGTAAAGGTTATGGCCGCGAAAATGGCCGCAACCGGTCTGTAGCCGATACAAAGAACTAATTGGGAGGTAATTGTTATGAAAAAGAAAATGCTCAGTTTGGCCCTGGCCGCCGCCATGCTGGTGGGAGCAGCCGTCCCTGCCGTGGCTGTAAGAAGCAGCGCTGGTGCAGACGGCCATGTTATGGAACAGTATCCCACGCAGCCTTTTGTGGGAAGCCCTTCCGGTGGGCAGGATGCCCAGTCGGATAACCAGGAAATCGAGATCGTGACCGACAACGTGGTCACGGGCGGTTACATCCGGCAGCGGGGCACCGCAGAGCCTCGCCCGCTGGAGCAGATCGACTACCCCGTCATCAAGATCACCACGCTGGCCATGAGTGCGCCGTCCAACGACAAGATCGACGCGGCCAACCCCGGCGCGACCGGCGACCAGAAAGCTGGCATGATGACCGAGAGCGGCCTGACCTACGGCAAGAATGACACGGTCAACGAGACGGCAGACCGCTATTATGCGGCCGAGAGCACCGGCGACTTTGTGGACAACTACAGCCTTTCCTTCTTCGACAACCTGGTGACGGTCGTGGAGGGCAACCTGGAAAACTACTCGGCCGTCCAGATCGCGGATATCTCGGCCAACAGCCTGGCCCTCGGCACGGGGAAGGATGTCCGCCTGACCTTCTCGGCCCCCGGCGTCAAGACCAACAGTCGCGTCATGGTGGCCCGCATTCGCAACGGCTCGATGGAGTTTATCCCCTCCACGGCGGGCAGCGGCACCATCTCGTTTGACGTGTACCCCAGCAACCTGGGTACCTTTGTGTTGCTGGTCCGTGGGGAGTAACACTTGATGTTCCGTATCAAACTGGCAGGCATCCCCATCGGCATCTACAACCGGTATGTGTATGTCCGCCGGTTGTGCAGCGGATATGAGACGGCGGAAACGCCGGCGTTTACCGTCCGGGCGACGAACGCTGAGATATTGGCAGAGCAGGACGGCGGCCCATTCGCGCCGGGTTACTGCGAGGGGCTTTGCCTTTACCGGAAGATCTGCCATCAGCTGTCCCGGTACGATGCGTTTTTGATGCACGCATCGGCGGTGGCGGTGGACGGCGAAGCATACGTCTTTGCGGCGCCCAGCGGCACCGGCAAGACCACCCACACCCGGCTTTGGCTGGAACAGTTCGGGAGCCGGGCGGAAGTGGTCAACGGGGACAAGCCTGTTTTCCGTTTTGTGAGGGGCAGGCTGTACGTCTGCGGCACTCCGTGGCGCGGCAAAGAGGGGATGGGCAGCAACATCATGCGGCCGGTGCGGGCGGTCTGCTTTTTAGAGCAGAACCCGGCCAACAGCATTCGCCCTCTGACCAGAGGGGAAGTGTGCCGCCGCATTTTTCATCAGCTGCTGATGCCGGAAGATCAACAGGAGCTGGACCGTCTGTGGCCTCTTTTGGAGCGGCTGCTTGCAGATACGGCGTTTTACCTGCTGCAGTGCAACCGTGAACCGGAAGCGGCGCAGCTGGCCTATCAGACCATGAGGAGAAAGAAATGATAAAGGCAAAAAAAGGGTTTCTGCTGCGCAGGCTGGGCGACGAGTATATGGTGGTGGCCATTGGCGAGGCCAGCAAAAACTTCAACGGCATGATCCGCATGAACGAGACCGGCGCCTTCTACTGGAAAGAGCTGGAGCAGGGCGTCACCGAGGACGATTTGGTGGCCAAAACGATGGAGCGCTTCACGGACGTAACAGAAGAAACGGCGCGTCAGGATGTGCAGGCGTTTTTGCAGTCCATTTCGGTTGCACTCGACAGCAATGCGGCGAACGATTGAGGAAGAACTTGCCCAAAACGGCCGCGCTGTGATCCAGACGGTGGGCGTCAGCATGGAACCACTGCTCCACAACCGGAAAAGCACAGTGGCCCTTATCGCGAAGCAGGGACGCCTGAAAAAGCAGGATGTGGCCCTTTACCGGCGTCCCAACGGCGAATATGTGCTGCACCGTGTGGTCAAAGTGCTGGACGGTGCGTACCTCATACGCGGTGACAACTGCATCGGCTCTGAAACGGTTCCGGAAGCGTGGGTCATCGGGGTGATGGCCGGTTACTTTGCCGGCGAGCAGGACCGCTATATCTCCTGCGACAGCCGAATATACCGGCGTTACCTGAAAACGCTTGCGTTGCGCCGTTGGCGGCTCTGGCTGCGCGCTCTGCCGGGTCGGGTCTGGCGGCGTGCCCGCCGGGCCCTGTGCTGGGAGCGCAGCAAACTTGGGTAAAAAGCAAACCCGACCGGGTGTGCTTTTTATGATAATTTTGAACTTGCAGGAAAGGAGAATGCAATATGACTTACGAAAAAGCAACAGCCGAAGTGATTCTGTTCGACAACAGCGACGTGATTACGGCGAGTTACTGTAATGATTCGTATGGCAGTGACGGCTGTCCCCACAACAGCGGCTCGACCTGGCCGGTAAATGGTTTCGATGCCAGAGACAGAAGTAGAAATAGGGGCAGAAGAAGATAACCGCTCCATCAAACACAATCAGTAACTAAAAGCAGCGGGCACTCATTTGAAATGTCCGCTGCTCTATTTTAAATGTTGGTTGATATGATTTATAAGTTGAGAGCAAATTATATGTTGCGCGGCTGGCGCAAATATTCCTGGAAACTCGTGGAAAGACCGGATAATTTTATCTGGGACTTGTCACAAGACGAGTTTCAAATCCTGTTGCTTTGTGACGGTGAAACGGATTTATCTGAAAACATATTGACGGAATCCATGAAAAAAGTTTTGAGGCAATTCCAAGAGGAATGTATTATAGAGCCTTGTACAGAGCGGCAACCCCTCAAAAAAGAACAATATTATAAATTTTTTGATAACCGTTATATAGACACGATTCTTTGGTCTATTACGGGAAAGTGCAATTACCGATGTCGGCATTGCTTTATGGATGCGCCAGATGCGATGCTGGGAGAACTCAGCACGGAAGAAGCCTTTGATCTGATTGACCAAATGGCGGAATGTGGCGTGCTTCGGGTTGATATTACCGGTGGGGAACCGTTTGTGCGTGCGGATTTTTGGCAGCTGATTGATCATATTATATCTCGTGGGATAGTAGTGAACGCTATATACACTAATGGCTGGTTGGTTGACAATAAAGTTCTGGATGAATTTGAGCGCAGGGGCTTAAAGCCAAGGTTTTCAATCAGTTTTGACGGAATAAAATGGCATGATTGGATGCGCGGCATTCCCGGAGCAGAGCAAGCGGCATTGAATGCTTTGCAGCTTTGCGCAAAGCGAAACTTTATAACTGATGTGGAAATGTGTGTGCACCGTGGTAATTTATATACCCTTCCGCAAACGATACGCGTTTTACATTCAGTTGGCGTTAGAGGGCTCAAAGTTGCAAAGGTGAGCGCTAGTACATTGTGGTCGAAACATAGTGAAGGCAATGAATTGAGCGAGAAAGAATATATAGAATCAATGATTCAATATATTCCCCAATTTTATAAAGCAGGATGTCCAATAGAATTGACAATCACAAATGTCATAAAATTGCATCGCGATGGAACCTATGAAGTAATTGCAGAGCGATATGACGGAACAGAAACTTGCCTTGACTGCTATTTGTGCTCTGCCGCTAGGTGGACTTGCTATCTTACTCCGCAAGGCAGGTTGCTGCCCTGTTTGCCTATGACCTCTAGCCCAACACAGGAGCTGTTTCCAAAAGTGCAAGATATAGGCTTAAAGCAGGGGCTGACAGACAGTTTCTATATGCAGTTTATTGATAGTAGAGTCAAAAATCTGTTGGCAGTCAATCCAGAATGCGCGTGCTGTAAACACCGCTATCAATGCGGCGGGGGCTGTCGAGCCAACGCTTTAGTAGAAGGGGATTGTGAATTGATGGGATGCGACCGCAATATGTGTATGCTTTGGAAAGAAGGCTATGTGGACCGTATCCGAAAAGCCGCAGACGAGGCCATTGTAAAGTATGGCGTGCCGTCTGGAACAGGACAGTAACAGCGAGGTGGCCGCATGAAAGAAGTGCCGTTGCTGGATTATTTTCAATGGAAATTGCGGTGCGAGTACATTTCGGACCTGCACTGGCTGGGGGCTGCCCGGCGGGCACAGCTGGCGCGGGAAGTGGAAAGGCTTGGGGCTGCGGATGCTTCGCTGCACGAGTGGAACGACGCGCTGGAATACCTGCTTGGGCAGGCGCCCAGGGACACACCGGAAACTGCACGGGACGCGCTGATCGCCGGGCTGAAAACACAGGAAGAAGGAAACTATGAGGGAACACAGGCAGGAAACAGAGACGCTGCTGCATCTTATGCAGGCGGCGCTGGGTCAAAATGACGGGCCGCTTGCGTGGGCGGAAGGATGCAGCGAGCCGTCTATGGCGGAGTTGATCGCTGAGCAAAGTCTGGTCCCCATGCTGTACCCTGTGGTGCGGCGTCAGGCCGGGCCTGCATGGGCGGACTTGGCCGGGCGGCTCAAACCGGTCTATGACCGGGAACTGCATCGGGGGCTGGTGCAGGAATATGAGATCGGGGCCCTGCTGGACGATATGGAAAGGGACGGCATCGACTGCCTGCCCATGAAAGGCTGGGTCATGCGGAATTACTATCCCGACCCGCTGATGCGCAGCATGAGCGACTTTGATGTCCTGATCAGAGACATGGACAGCTGCAAAATGCAGGCGTGGATGGAAGTGCGCGGGTATCGTCCTGAGCATACCGAGCAGGAAGTCCACGATACCTACAGGAAGCCGCCTTACATGAATATCGAGCTGCACCGCCGCCTGATGGAAGAAAGGCGGCTGAAGCGGCAAAACACCGCCTGGCGGGAAAACTGGCTGGCGTCGCTGTGGCAGAAATCGTACCTGCTGGAAGGGAAGGAACATCTTTACCGGATCAGCGACGAGGATTTTCTGGTGCATCACCTGCTGCACTTTTATAAGCATTTTACCAGTTCGGGCGTGGGCGTCAGGCCGCTGGCAGATCTATATCTCTTTTTGCGGCAGAAATGCCCAACTTTGGACCGCGCCTATCTGGAAAAGCAGTTGGAAGCGCTACATATAAGGGCCTTTTCTGCGCAGATCTCGCGGCTGGCATGGGTGTGTTTCGAAGGGCGGGAGCTGGACGATAGCGCCTGGCTGGTGCTGGACTATCTGACCCATGCAGGCATCTATGGAGACCGCGCCACGCTGGAAACATCCCACTTGTTTGAAAGCGCGGGAAAGACCGTCAGACAGAGCAAATGGAAGAACTTTTTTGACCGGTGCTTTATGCCTCTGTCGTCGATGAAAAACACCTATCCGCGCCTGCGCCGCGCTCCGTGGCTGCTGCCGGTGTATTGGGGAATCCGCATGGGAAGGATCGTTTTTATGGAACCCTATAAGCTCACCGCCGTACAGAAATACCAGACGCAGGACCGGTACGACCAAATGAAAGAAATTTACCGGGCGGCGGGCGTCCTGGGAGAGAGGACGGAATGACCAGGGACAGAAAAAACGCCCCTGACACAAGGCATGTGCTGGGGTGGCTCTGGGAGACATCCGGCCTGTACAAAGCGGGCATTGCCGTGCTGTTTGTCATCCAGGTCGTGTTTGGCGTGTGCGGCGTAGCGTCGGCGCTGCTGTTTCGCAGCCTGATCGACAGCGCTGTGGGCGGGCAGGGCAGCGCTTTCGTGCGGGCTGCCATTTGTCTGGCAGGGCTGTTTCTGGGGGAAGACCTGCTGTCTGCTCTGGAGCGATTTTTGTACGAATGGACGCGCGCATCGCTGGAAAACCGCTTGAAAGAACGTCTGTTTTCCTGCCTGCTGCACAAGGACTATGCGGCGGTGACGGCGGTCCATACAGGAGAATGGCTCTCCAGGCTTACGTCGGATACTTCTGTGGTCTGCGGCGGGATGATGGACATCCTCCCCGACCTGGGAGGGATGCTTGCGAGGCTGGCCGGTGCGCTAGCGGCGCTCTTTCTTTTGGAACCGGCGTTCTTTTATGTGCTGGTGCCGGTGGGCGCGCTGATGCTTCTGCTGACCGCATCGCTGCGGAAGATACTCAAGCGGCTGCACAAAAAGATCCAGGAAGCAAACGGCGCGGTCCTGTCTTTTTTGCAGGAGCGGCTGGAAAGCCTGATGATCCTCCGCGTTTTTTCGATGGAAAAACAAACGCTGCGGGAGGCAATCCAAAAGATGGACCGGCATAAGGCAGCGCGCATCCGGCGGAACCACCTGTCGAACCTGTGCAATGTTGGCTTTGGGATCGCTGTCGACGCAGGATACCTTGCGAGCGCTGTCTATTGCGGTTATGGCATTTTGCAGGGGGCCATCTCCTACGGGACGTTTACAGCCGTGCTGCAGCTGGTCGGGCAGGTACAGTCGCCCTTTGCCGGCATCACCGGGATCATCCCGCAGTATTTTGCCATGACCGCCAGCGCTGAGCGATTGATGGAAGCGGAGCTGTACCCGGAGGACGGGAACGGGATGCACTTCCCGGCGGAAAAAATCAAACGGTTCTATCAGGAACAATTTGAAAGTCTGGGCCTGCAAAATGCGAGCTTTTCATACCGAGGTGCCCGTCTACCAGAGCAAACCGCACAGGAAACGCAAGTGATCGATCACCTGAATCTGGACATCCAAAAAGGCGAATACGTTGCTTTTACCGGACAGTCCGGCTGCGGCAAAAGCACGCTGCTCAAACTGTTGATGTGCCTGTACCCGCTGGACGCGGGCAGGCGGTATATCCGGGCAAAAAACAATGGCAGGGTGGAAGAATATTCGCTTACGCCCATGTGGCGCGGCCTGTTTGCGTATGTGCCGCAGGGCAACCAGCTGATGAGCGGCACCATCCGCGAGATCGTTGCTTTTGGGGACCCGGATGCCATGTTGCAGGATGAGCGTCTGGCGCAGGCGCTGCGCGTCGCCTGTGCCAGCGAGTTCGTGGCGGCGCTGGAAAGCGGCATCGACACCCGCCTGGGAGAGCGGGGTGCGGGCCTGTCGGAAGGCCAGATGCAGCGGATCGCGATTGCGCGGGCCATCTTTTCAGACCGGCCCATCCTGATCCTGGACGAATCAACTAGCGCCTTGGACGAGGCAACGGAACAGCAGCTTCTGACCAATTTGCGGCAGATGACGGACAGGACCGTGCTGCTGATCACGCACCGGCTGGCAGCGCTTACGATCTGCGACCGGGAGATAGCGGTAGGGAACGGCGGGACAAATCTGCCGTCCGGCGTTTGAGGGCGTTCACTGCCCGTTCTGGACCGTGCCGTCCTCTGCAGCCCCAAAAAGAAAGTCAACAAGCTGACCGGGCATATGCCGCTGCTGCGGTGAGCCCGGCGCTGGCGGCGCACAAAAAGGCAGGCTCTCCCGCGGCGGGAAAGCCTGCCTTTTGATCGGTACAGAGCGGCCCTACGGGCACTGTGCTTCGCCTTTGCCTGCAAAGACCATCCTGTAAAATTTGTCTGTCCCAGCACCGGTCGTTTGGGTGTAGGGTGCGCCGTCCAGGACAAATCCCACGTGCTCATAGCAACGCACTGCGCGTTGATTCCAGGTGCGGACTTCCAGATAGAGCGTTTTACCGGGATAGAGCTCCTGGGCGAGCCGGACGGCTTCTGTCAGGAGCCTACGGCCATAATGCTGTCCGCAAAGAGTAGGCTGAATCCCGATTCCAATAAATATACCATCCGGCTTTTCAAGAAGGTTTACATACCCGATTAAATGGCCGTTCTCCCGCCAAATATAAAAATTTTTTTCTTTTTCCGGGCTGGCAAACCCCATACTCGAAACCTTCATCTCTGCATAAGAGGGCAGATTGTAGATCTGATAAAGCCCTTGGTAGTGCCAGCCACAGATTTCTTGTTTGTCCGGCTCTGTGATCGGAATCAATTCCATCCAATTCATCCTTTCTGTACACAAAGATTCACCGTCCGTTCTGGACCGTGCCGCCCTCTGCGGTGATAGCCTGCTCCACCCGTTGAAGGATATCCCGGATCAGCTCGTCCTCCGGGGTACCGTCCGGGAAGGCGGTTTCCAATTCTTCACGGACTTCCTGATAAGCCTGCCGGACGTCTGCCTGCTCCTGCAGGGTCAGGTCGTCCCAGCTTTTGTTGCCGGCATACACGCAGCCGCTCAGGGAAACGGCCAGCGCACCGGCCGTGAACACGGAAAGCAGAAGGGGAGAGTGCTTGAATGCTTTCATGGCAGCGTCCTCCTACAAAACAAACTTGGCCAGCAGTGCCAGCGCGGTAATAAACAGCACGGTGGTGAGCGCAGCCGCCGCAACGATGGCGATCGTCTTGACGGCCTGGCGGTACTCCTTGGGCAGCTCTCGCTTTTCAGCGGGAGGTGCTTTGTCCGGGGCCTCGGCGCCCAGCAGAAGATAGTCCGCGCTCACATGATAGATCTCTGTCAATTTGATGATGTTGTCGATATCAGGATTGCCCTGACTTGCCTCCCACTTGGAGACAGCCTGCCGGGAAAGGCCCAGCAGGCCGGCGAGCTGTTCCTGCGAATAGCCCGCCTTTTTGCGCAGCTCCTGAAGCCTTTGTGCCAGATCCACTGGGATCACCTCCTGGGAACATGATACCACAACAGCCGGTTGCCCGCCACCCAAAATGGTTTGCAGGCTGTCAACTGGCCGTTGCAGTTTGTCAAACGACGGTTGCACGGCTTCGCTGAGGCGGAAAATGGGAGGTTCCAGCGGCCCGGCGCCGGGCAGGAGAACAGGAAATTAAGATTTCCTAAGAAAAATTGGATGGAACAGGCGCGCCTTTCCTGTTATACTAAAATCATACTGGAACAAGGAGGGAACGCATATGCCGGAACAGACCATCCTCATCGTGGAGGACGACCCCGACATCCGGGACGGGGTGCGCATTTTGCTGGCGGGGGAGGGCTTCCGCATCCTGGAGGCGGAAAACGGCGCAAAGGCGCTGCAGGTGTTCAGCCCGGAGGTGGACCTGGTGATCTTGGATGTGATGATGCCCGGGATGAGCGGCCTGCGCGTCTGCGAGGAGCTGCGCAAAAAATCCACGGTGCCCATCCTGTTCCTGACCGCCAAAGCGCAGGAATCGGACAAGCTGGTGGGCCTGACCGCCGGCGGGGACGACTATTTGGGCAAGCCTTTTTCCTTCGCCGAGCTGAGCGCCCGGGTGCGCGCTTTGCTGCGCCGGTACACCGTCTACCGGGGCAAAGGGGAGGCGGGCGCCGCGCCGGAGCGCCGGATGCTCTGCGCCCACGGGGTCAAGCTGAGCCTGGACTGCAACCGGGTCTGGGTAGACGGGCAGGAAGTCAACCTCACCGAGACGGAATACGGCATCCTGCGCCTTTTGATGCAGGACCCCGAGCGCATCTTTCCCGCGCAGGCGGTGTATGAGGCGGTGTGGCACGAACCCTACTACTACACCTCCAACGGCACCGTGATGGTACATATCCGCAACCTGCGCACAAAGATCGAGGACGACCCCCAGAACCCCCGCAGGGTCTGCACCGTGTGGGGCAAGG